>Ga0102832_1001270_pt1 | contig 21122 bp, 18 predicted proteins | sample EBPBio282013_DNA_FD_88942 | JGI IMG/M metagenome (GOLD analysis project Ga0102832, IMG submission 88942) | Wastewater treatment Type I Accumulibacter community from EBPR Bioreactor in Madison, WI, USA - Reactor 2_5/28/2013_ DNA (Illumina Assembly) | ecosystem: Engineered > Bioreactor > EBPR >...
GGGAGTTCATGTCTCGCCTAGAGCGGGAAGGCCGGCTTGTGCGGGTGAAAGCGCCCGTCTCGCCCCACCTGGAAATCACCGAAATCCAGACTCGAGTCCTGGCCGAAGGCGGCCCGGCCCTGCTGTTCGAGAACGTCGTCGGGCCCAAAGGCCCCTATTCCATGCCGCTGCTGGCCAACCTGTTCGGCACGGTGGAACGCGTGGCCTGGGGCATGGACCGCGAGCCGCACCAACTGCGCGAAGTCGGCGAGACGCTGGCCTTCCTCAAGCAGCCCGAACCGCCCGGCGGTTTGCGCGAGGCGTGGGAGATGTTTCCGCTGCTGAAAACGGTGCTGGCGATGCAGCCGAAGACCGTGAGCAGCGCGCCCTGCCAGGAGATCGTGCTGACGGGCGATCAAATCGACCTCTCGCAACTTCCGATCCAGACCTGCTGGCCCGGTGACGTGAGCCCGCTCATCACCTGGCCGCTCGTGGTCACCAAGGGACCCGGCGACGATAAACGCGACGTCTATAACCTCGGCATCTACCGCATGCAGGTGACGGGGCGCGACACGACATTAATGAGGTGGTTGAAGCAGCGCGGGGGCGCGGGGCATTACGACCGCTGGAAGAACAAGAAGCGCGAACCTTTACCGGCGGCCGCCGTGATCGGCGCCGACCCCGGCACCATCCTCGCGGCGGTGACGCCCGTGCCCGACACCTTGTCCGAATATCAGTTCGCGGGATTGTTGCGCGGCAAGAAGGTCGAGTTGGTGGACTGCAAGACGGTGCCGCTCAAAGTGCCGGCGGACGCGGAGATCGTGCTCGAAGGCCATGTGATGCTGGACGACTACGGTGACGAAGGCCCGTTCGGCGATCACACCGGCTATTACAATTCTGTCGAGAAATTCCCGGTGTTCAAGATCTCGGCCATCACCATGCGCCGCGATCCGATTTACCTATCGACCTACACGGGCCGTCCGCCCGATGAGCCGGCGATTCTTGGTGAGGCCTTGAACGAAGTGTTCATTCCGCTGCTCACGCAACAATTTCCCGAGATCGTGGACTTCTGGCTGCCGCCGGAGGGGTGCAGCTATCGCATCGCCGTGGTCAGCATGAAGAAGGCTTACGCCGGTCACGCCAAGCGCGTGATGATGGGCGTGTGGAGCTTCCTGCGGCAGTTCGTGTACACGAAGTTCGTGATCGTGGTGGACGACGACATCAACGCGCGCGACTGGAAGGATGTGATGTGGGCCATGTCCACGCGCATGGACCCGGCGCGGGACATCACCGTGATCGAGAACACGCCGATCGATTATCTGGACTTCGCCTCGCCCGTGCCGGGTTTGGGGGGCAAGATCGGCCTGGATGCCACCAACAAATTCCCCGGCGAGACGAACCGCGAGTGGGGCGAGAAGATTGCCATGGCGGACGACGTGGTGAAGCTGGTGACGGAGAAGTGGGCGAGCTACGGTCTGCCGGGATCCGGCAAGCCGATTTGGAAGTGACGGCGTAGGGCGTCACGTCAACACGGGGGAGCGCACGATGGCGGCCGACAAGATCAATCCAAAGAGCCTCTACGATCCAACCCCCTTCGGTTTTTCACACGCGAGCCGGCAAACCAGCGGCAACGTGATCCACATCGCCGGGCAAGTGGCGTGGAACAAAGACCTGCAGGTCGTCGGAACCGACCTCGCGACACAGGCGCGCTGCGCGCTTGCGAACCTCAAGACGATTTTGGCCGAAGCGGGCGCGGGTCCGGCGGACATCCTGCGCATGCGGACCTATGTGGTGAACCACGATCCCTCGAAGCTGGCGCCGGTCACCGAGGAGATCATGAAGTTCTACGCGGGCGCGACGCCCGCGCCGAATACGTGGATTGGGGTGCAGGCATTGGCGCTGCCGGATTTTCTGATTGAGATTGAAGTGACGGCGCAAATTCCAAGGTAGACATATCAAGCTCAAGGGGGAGGTTATGGCTTTAGTAAAATGCAAAGAATGCGGCGAGCAGGTCAGCACAAGCGCACAAAGTTGCCCCAAGTGTGGCGCGAAGCCACCGAAGCGCACTCCTATCATTGTACCTGCCATACTGATCATTGTCGTTTTAGCGGCCGTATTCGGAACCAACCGCGACCCCGCTCCGGAAGCATCATTACCAACGGAGACAGCCGAGGCATCAGCATCAGCATCACCATCTCCGACACCGCCGCCGGCGCTAAAGCCAAATTGGGTGACATCGACATCCGTAGACAAGATGACCGGCAGACGGGAGGTCTACGCCACCTCGATTACTATTCCGCCGACCGAACAAATGGCGTTCCCATATGGCGATGTAAAAGCCTGGCTGGGCATAGGCTGCAACGGTAAGGACGAATGGGCGTATATTGGCTTCTCGGATTCACCCAACCTCACGAACACGGACACTAAGGACGGGTACAACACGCTCAGCGCGCGAATCAAATGGAACGACTCAGTCGAGAACGTTCCGCTTAGTCAGGAGTGGGGCTCTGCCTTCCTACATTTTGGCGATTACGATCAGGCTATCCAAAAGATCAGCGGGGCAACCTCCGCACTTCTGGAACTAAAATGGTATGGGCAAAACAACACCTACTTTGATTTTCCAATGGTCGGCTCAGCCGCCGCGATCGCGGACATGAGAAAACAGTGTTCCGCGATCCAATAAGTATTTTGGCACTTCGGCGAGATGGGGTTGCCTGAGAATAAAAAAACGCCCCTGGCCCCTGGGCTAACGCCCAGGGTGACCAGAAAACAAAAGCACTTCGCTTCCTAGAAGCTACGGCTGCAGCGGCTTAAACCCTTCCACATCCTTCGCGCTCGGGTCGAAGGGCATGTCGTGGTAGCGCTGATAGACGGGCTGGCCGGTGTCCTTGTTCTCCGTGGCGAACAGCGGCGGCCAGGCGGAGGCGCATTTTTCGTTGCAGGTGGACGTACCGCGCCGGTCTTTTTCGGAAACAGAGAGTCGCGTGCGCTGTGGGAAGGAGCCGTATCGCCGAGCACCGCCGACGTCCCGCGAGAGCGCAACGCCGCGCAGCCCTTGGCCGGGATATTGATGACGATCAATGACCCATCCCGCGTCGGCGGCTTCTGTAAGGGCACGGGACGGCGCTGCGAAAATCGCGCTCACTCCAAATGGGGAGCCACCGCCGCTTCGCCCCGCGCGCTCACCCTCATGAATAGACTGGAGACCTTATGTCGAACACCCCACATACTCTGGCCGAAGAGTTTCCGGGCCAAAGCGAGGCCATTCATAATTTAAAGATCTCCGACGCGCACTTCGCGAAGCTCCTCGCGGCGTACGATGAAGTGAACGATGAGATTCACCGCGCGGAAACCAAGATCGCGCCCATCAGCCCGTCCGCCGAGAGCGAACTGCGGAAAAAGCGGCTCCAGATCAAAGACGCCATCTCCAAGGCCCTGTCTCACTAACCCGGTTCTCACGAACCCGGTTCTCACGAACCCGAGCTTCACCAACCAGCGCCTCACCAACCCAGAGTCTTTCGCGCCTGATTTCCCCATGCCGCCGCATCCTTCCCTTCATCTCGGAAGCACGGCGGCGGCAGGGATGAACGCGGGCCCGGGTCAGCTACGGCTGAAGCGGCTTGAACCCTTCCACATCCTTCGCGCTCGGGTCGAAGGGCATGTCGTGGTAGCGCTGGTAGACGGGCTGGCCTTTGTAGGCCCATTGCTGTTTGCCGTCGGCACGCTGGATCACGGTCCACTGGCCGACGCGCTGGCCTGGGTCCTTATTCTCCGTTGAGAACAACGGCGGCCAAGCTGAGGCGCATTTTTCGTTGCATGTGGACGTACCGCGGCGGTCCTTTTCAGAGATATAGAGACGCGCGAGTTGCGGGAAGGAACGATATTGCCAGGCGCCGCCGGCGTCCTGCGAGAGCGCGACATCACCGGGGTGTTCCTTGATTCCCGGTTCCGCACCCTGCGCGGATCCCGTGGGATGCGTGATCAGAACACTTGAAAGGAGAAGCGAGAGTGCGAGGGCTTTCATAGGAACCTCCTTGCCGGTTTTTAGAAATCTCGAATCGTGGGCGACCTCCGTCGTCGAAAGGATGTGAAAAATTATACGCCCGCGCGCCGGGCCGAGTCCAAGACAAGAGCCGTGCGCGCCGTGCATACAACCGCGTAAGGCATGCGGCGTGCGAAAGTGTGCGGCGCGGAAGCTTTCTCGCGTTCGCAACAGCCGTTGAGGGGCGTATACTTCCGTCCAGCAAATGTGGAGGGCGTCATGCGTAGACTTCTCGACATTCCTCGCCTGCCCGATTGGTTCAATCTCGCGATCGGGGTCGCGCTTTTCGTCTCGCCCTGGGCGCTGAACTTCACCGATCTTCCCGAAGCTTCCCGAAACGCGTGGATTTCGGGCGCGGCCGTCGCGGTCATCGCGGTATGCGCCCTGCTGGCGCTGAAAGAATGGGAAGAGTGGCAGGATATCGCCATCGGTGTGTGGGTGATGATCGCACCGCTGGTGCTGGATTTCACGCAAGCCTTGTCCGCGATGTATGCGCATCTGTTCCTGGGTGAGCTGCTGGTCATCTCGGCCGGCTGGGAGATTTGGCGGCTGCGGCAACAGACGCGCCGCCTCGCTTAGCGCCGCGCGCGGCGGCACTTTTCTTCACGATTACTCGCGCGGAATGCGCCGCGCGAGACGCGGTGTGCGCGCGCCGCGATACATCGCAACAATCCGCTCGCGCCTTCGTCATCGTCATTGACCGCTTCACGCAAAGGGCGCAGCCTTTGAGATGTCCCGGCGACGGAACGAAGCTTTAACGCTTCAGAGGACGGTTCGAAGGTGATCCTTCCGCGCCTCGCCGTTCCCTCGGAAATCCTGGCGCGGGGCCGGGGATCATCCCGCGGGTGATCGCAGCAAGAGGAGGATGTCCAAACAACATGATTGAACCGCAGCATCCGCAGTCTTTCTGACACGCAACCGCATGCCGAAAGATATGCGAACCCAGCGGCCTCAACCGCCGCACATTTGCACACAGTGCACAGGACCAATGGTCCCATGAAACCTCGCCGCCCCCCGGCGAGGTTTCTGTTTATAGGGAATCTATATGACTGGTCCGGACGCTGCGGCAGCTTCGTTGCCGACGTGCTTCTCGCAGATTGCGACGAGCGTAAAGATAACAGCCCACGTCACGTAGTTGACCGCAACGATCGTTCCCATCGTGCCAAATAACTCGGGAGGACGCGTTTGCGCGAAGAGGACCAGCATCCCCAAAACCCAGGATGCGAAAGTCATGCCCGCGGGCACGGCGGCCAAAAGCAGCCCTGTCGCGACGGGCGAACGCAGAATCTTCAACAGCGGCCAACTCAAGAAGAAGAAGAACGTCGCCACCGCAAAGGCCCACGGCACGGCGGACAAGATGTTGCCGAGTGGATCGGCCGTCTCGCCGTCGTAAACCGCATTGAAGATCGCTTCACCCACTGCGTTCGTGGGCAGGTGAAGAGCCTCCGGCATCAAGCCCAGCAGCGCTCCGACCACAAGAAAAGCGGCTGTAAAAATTGCAGCGCGCTTGACCAGCGATTTTGCCGGCGTGGGCACGACACGCGGCGGACGGGACGACGGGGAGCCGAGCAGCTTTTCCTTGCTGCTTCTGAACTCATCGTCAGTCAGTGCACCGGACTTATGAAGCTCCGCGAGCTTCGCGAGTTCGTCCGGCAAGGATGTAGTTTGGATCAAGAATCGCTTCCCCCTGATGACGACGCTAGATTACGCTGAAATGCGCCGTTTCACAGCGCGCTTTGACGGAGATGCGTTCCATGAGAGGCCTGATTCTTTTGGCGGCGCTTCTGCTCAGCGGCGCCGCGCATGCGCAAGACCGAGGCAATCCGGCGGTCATCATGGAGATGGACCCCAGCCTGCCGCTGCACACCCTCTATTATCCCCGCGACGCGAAAGAGCCGCTCGGCATCGTCGCTTATGGCAACGGCGGCTGCCTCAATGACGGCAGCAACTATCAGGACCTTTTGAGCGAAGTCGCGTCGCGCGGCTATCTCGTGATCGCCAACGGGCCGATCCAGCCAATCGATCTCGACAACTCGACGACGGCGGCGCAACTGACAGAAGCCATCGACTGGGCGACAGCGGAGAACACGCGGCCCGGCAGCAAGCATCAGGGCAAGCTGGATACCTCTCTCGTCGCGGTGATGGGCCATTCCTGCGGCGGTCGACAGGCTTTGACGGTGTCGTCGGACCCTCGCGTGAAGACCTCGATCATTGTGAGCGCGGGCGGCTCGCCGCCGGAGATCCTGTCGAAGCTGCACGGGCCGATGCTGTATCTCGCGGGCGGGCCCTCGGACCGGGCGCAGAAGATGGTGGAACTCGATGTCGCGGCGATTTCGCACGTCCCGGTGATGAAGGTGGAACTGGACGTCGGCCATAACGGCACGCTGTTCGACCTGGAAGGCGGCGCGTTCGGGCGCGTCATCAATGCGTGGCTGAGCTGGAAGCTGCGCGGTTCGGGCGATGGCGCGAAATGGTTCGTCGGCGCGGACTGCATGCTGTGCAAGGTCTCGGCCTGGACCTTGGAGAAAAAAGGGTTCCAGTAGCCATTCAGTATCCCGCCCCGGAATTGATGCGCAGGCCGCTGGAGGCGGTCGTTTAACGTCCACCCGCAAACGCGGGACAGCTATGCGCGGCCTTAAATTGACTTCATGCGCGGTGTTTTCCAACCTGCTCGCGTCCTAGCGGGGAGTTCTCGATGAAGATTGTGGTTGTTGGCGCGGGCGGTGTTGGCGGCGCATTTGGCTTGGCCTTGGCGAAGGCGGGCGCCGATGTGGTGTTCATCGCGCGCGGAAAACATCTCGCGGCGATGAAGGAAAAGGGTCTTCGCATCCAAGGCGGGCGCGGTGACGCCCACCTATTCCCGGTTCAAGCCACGGACGATCCTGCGAGCGTGGGCGTGGCAGACGTGATGCTGTACTGCGTGAAACTCTGGGACCTGGAAAAGAGCGCGCACGAAGTCAAATCCATCGTCGGCCCCAACACAGCGGTGATTCCCTTGCAGAACGGCGTCGACGCCGCGGAGCGTCTCGCGCCGATCTTCGGCAAGGACAATGTCATGGGCGGCGTGGCGCAGATCAGCGCCTCGATCACCAGCCCCGGCGTTCTGACCCAGGTCGGCACCACCATGCGCATGGTGTTCGGCGAATTCGGCAAAGCCACCAGCCCGCGCGCAGAGAAATTCCTCGCGCTGTGCCATAAGGCGGGATTCGATGCGAAGCTGAGCGAAGACATCGAAAGAGAACTTTGGATGAAGTTCATCATGCTGGCGTCCAACGCCTCGGTGATGTCGGCGGCGCGCCAGTCCCTCGGCCCTTTGCGCGAAGACCCCGACATGGTGCGCGTGTTCACGTCGGCCTATGAGGAAGTGATCGCCGTGGGTCGCGCGAGCGGGGTCAATCTGCCGCCGGACGCCATCGCGCCGGTGCTGGCTTTCATGCGCACGGCGCCCGCGGAGATCAAACCGTCGATGCTTTTAGACTTGGAGCGCGGCAACCGCATGGAACTGCCGTGGCTGGGCGGCAAGGTCGTGGAGCTCGGCAAGAAGCTCGGCATCCCCACGCCGACGCATGCGATGATCTATGCGCTGCTCAAGGGGCATGCGATGGGGAAGGCGAACTAAACCCCAACTGTCATTGCCCGGCTTGCGGGCGATGACAGTGGAGGGTGGAACTACTTCCTCAAATACGCATCACTCCCGTCGATCCAATCGGCGCGGGGTGGGGTGAAGATGTCGAGCTCGAAGCAGTCTTCGACGGCGACGGCGCTGTGGAGCACGCCGCTGGGGATGAGGACGATCTCGCCCGCGCGCACGACGATCTCCTCGTCCTGCTCATCGTAGAAGGTGAAGGCGAGCGCGCCTGTCAGTACGTACGTATATTGCTCGTTGTCGTGCCGGTGGGCGGGGACGATGGAACCCTTGGGCAGCGTGATCTGCGCGACCATGGCGTCGTTGGAATGAACGAACTTCCGCGTGATGCCCATGCGCATCTGGTCCTCGCGGACATCTTTCCATTTGGTGTGAACGACGGGTGTTGCGCGGGACATAAGAACCTCTTTGTTTTAGGCGCGCCGGTCAGGCGGCTTGAGCCAGCAGATTGCGTTTCTGCTGATTGAATTCGTCTTCGCTAAGGACACCGCTGTCCTTCAGGGCTTTCAGTTTCTTGATTTCGTCGAGGGGCGATGGGCCCGCCACGGAGGGGCCATCATTCGCCGGCCCGACGGCAGCGAGGATGATGATAATGAGGAAACCGAAAAAGAAACCGGCAACACCCCACCCGCCGACACTGCGGTTCCGCGCGCCCGCCATCGCCCCACTGATCGCGGCAAAGGCGCATAGGACGATAATCCAAACATAAAGCTCGGTCATGCCTCCACCCCTGCCGGTTGAGCTTTGTTCGGCCGTGTCATCACAAAAGCCACGATCGAGAAAACAACGGCCCACGTCGCCGCGTTCATCCACAATAACGTCAGAAGGGTTTTAATGAGGCCGTCCGCAAACCTTCCGTCCGAATAACTCAGCAGAAAAAGAGCCGACGGAAGCCCGAGCAGGAAGCAAAGTCCCGCATAAAGAACACCGGCGATGAGGCCAACGATCAGCGGCACCGAGACACGCCGCACGATCAGCCAGATCAGAAGGAAGAACAGGGCGTAGTTCGCCGTCGTACTGGCGAGCGTATCCCACAATACATCCGCCAGCCTTATGGGACTGTCCGGAGCATAAAGGCTTCGATTGATCAATCCGCCGAACCCGTTCCGGGGCGCCCAGACGCCCACAGGAATCAAGCCGCCCAGCGTTCCTAGAACGATTCCGCTTAAGGTCAAAATGCCTGCACGCCAGGTCGTGACCTTGAGGATGCTCGGGGACTTTGCGCCCGGCGCTCCCTGCCTCAACAACCGCGCCTTATAGGCTTGGAACTCATCATCCGTCAGCGCGGCCGACCGATAGAGCTCGCCGAGCTTTGTGAGCTCGTCGGCGACAGAACTGCTCTGCGTCACGATTTGGTCCTTCCCAGGTAGAGGGAGGTTACGACGAAAGAAAACAGAAAACGACCCCTCACCTCTCCCCTTTCAGGGGAGAGGGATAAAAAAAGGCCCCGGCTTTCACCGGGGCCTTCATTGGGGCCTTTTGCCGTTGCGGGTTTTTACGCCGCGTCGACGAGGACGATCTCGCTGTCTTCGACCGCCTTGATCTCGAGGGTGTCGAGATCGGTGATGGCGGCGCCATCGCGGGCGTTGACCGGCACGCCGTTGACCTCGATGGCGCCCTTGGCCGGCACCATATAGAGGTGACGCTCGCGGGTGACCGGGAAGCTCAGCGTTTCACCCTTCGTCAAGGTCGCGCCGAGCACGCGCGCGTTGGCGCGGATCGGGAGCGCGTCCTTGTCGTTCGCGTCGCCGCTGGCGAGAACCACGAAACGCCCCGCGCGGTCGCCCTTGGGGAAAGGCTTCGCGCCCCAGGCCGGTTCGCCGCCCGGCTTCGTCGGCAGGATCCAAAGCTGGAAGATGCGCGTGGGCGTGTCTTCCAGATTGTATTCCGCGTGACGCACGCCGGTGCCGGCGGACATCACCTGCACGTCGCCCGCTTCCGTACGGCCGCGATTGCCCATGGAGTCTTCATGGGTGATCGCGCCCTCGCGGACATAGGTGATGATCTCCATATTCTCATGCGGATGCGGCGGGAAACCGGATTGCGCGGCGATTTCGTCGTCGTTCCACACCCGGAGATCGCCCCAGTGCATGCGCTTCGGGTCGTAGTAGTTCGCGAAGGAGAAATGATGCTTGGCCTTGAGCCAACCGTGGTTGGCGCCACCAAGCTGGTTGAACGGGCGGACATCGATCATGGGGAAACTCCTCAGCTAAGTAATGTGTTCTCGATGGGGAGAAGATAGGCCTCGCCACGGACCTCATAAATGGAAATAATGGAACTTCATCGTTTCCATTTATGATGCCATCACAATGACCCTTCCCGATCTCGAAGCCTGGGGCGCCTTTGCGAAGGTGGCCGCCGCGGGCTCCTTCGCCAAAGCCGCAGAGGAACTGGGACTGTCCAACGCGACGGTGTCCAAACTGATCGCGCGGCTGGAGCGCCGCCTGGGCGAACGGCTGTTCCATCGGACTTCACGGCGCATCACACTGACGGCCGCGGGAGCGCAGCTTGCCCAGCGTGCGGAGCGCATCCTGACCGAAGCCGAGGAGGCCGAAGCGCAGGCAACCTCGAACGCCGCCGCGCCGAAAGGCGTGCTGCGGGTGTCCGCGCCGATGTCGTTCGGACTGACGCAAATCGCGCCCCTGCTGCCGCTGTTCTTCAAGCGCTATCCGGAGATCACCGTGGACCTGCGCCTCGACGATAGCGTCGTCGACGTGATCGCGGGCGCCATCGATGTCGCGATCCGCATCTCATCGCTAGCCGATTCCAGCCTGATGATGCGGAAGTTGTGCCCGGTGCGGCGGACCGTCGTCGGCGCGGTGTCCTACTTCAAGCAGCATGGCGAACCGCAACGGCCGCGCGACCTGGCCGATCATGCGTGCCTGTTGTACAGCAATCTCGCCACCGGCGACGTGTGGCACCTGATCGCCAGCGGCCGGCGCAAAGAGGCGGTGAAGGTATCGGGCCCGTTGATCGCCAACAACGGGGACGCGCTGCAAGCCGCGTTGGAAGGCGGACTGGGCCTCGCGTTACAGCCGGATTTCATCGCCTGGGAGGGTTTGCGGAGCGGGGCTCTCGTGCGCTGCCTGCCGGAATGGGAAGCGCCGCTGCTGCATGTGAACCTGATCACACCGTCCGGCGGGCCGCGGCCTAAGCGCGTGACAGCGTTCCTGGATTTCATGACGGAACATTTTGCGCAAAATGCCGCGCCCTGGCTTTCAAAAAACTAGAGAAGACCGCTTGAGTTGCTTACCATAGCGCCGGGGATATCAGGGGCCTTTTCGTGACCGGTTGGATCAAACGCGTTGGACTGCTCGCCTTCTATGCGACGGCCTTGTGCGCCGCCGGCTGGTTCCTGGTAAGCAAGCTCAACAGCGCGCGGACCGAGCTGCAGCAAGAGCGAATTGCCGCGCTTGAGGCGGTGCAGTCGCAGCTTTCGCTGTCGATGATCGCGGCACAAAGCTATGTGGAACTTCTACAGACCACGGTGCAGAACGAGCTGGCCGTGCGTCCGCCGGTGGCGCCGCCCTCCATTCTACTGAACGCCATGAAGGCCGATGAGAAAGGCGTCTTCTCGCTCGACCAATTGCCGCCGTCCATCGACAAAAAAGAAATCGGCAACCTGACGGGCTTCGGCGGACTGAAGAACCGCGACGATTATTTCCGCAAGGAAATGGAGGCCGCACTCTCCCTGCGTTCGGCCTTCGCGCGGATCATCCAGAATTTGCCGAACGCGGCGTGGGTCTATTATGTCTCGGGCAGCCGCTTCGAGCATGTCTACCCGTGGGTGCCTTCCCGCCAGGCGGCGTACAAGGACGAGGACCTGACGCAGCAGTATTTCTTGCGGGGGATGCCGCAGAACAACCCTAAGCGTGCGCCCTACTACACCGATATCTACGACGACGACTTCGGGAAAGGTTTGATGATCACGATGGGACGGCCCGTTTATGACGGCGACCGTTTCACGGGGATCATCGGCCTCGACTTCACGCTGGGCACGCTGGACGGAATCCTTGCAAGCTTCCCGCGCCAATTCGGGGAAATCTATCTCATCGACGCACAGAAGACCGTGATCGGGTATTCGCGGCGTAACGATTCGAAGCAAGCCGTGGCTCTCCCCCCGTTGGCGTTCATCGAGGCCGCGCTCGCGGACAGCTTCACGGAGCCGCGCATCGGCGAAGAGAACGGGCAAATTATCGCCGCGCAGAAAATCCAAGTGCTGCCCTTCACGCTGGTCGCCCTCGCGCCGGAGACCGACGCATGGGCGCAGGTGGTCACTCGCTCGGAACTCGAGATCACGGCCTTCCTGGTGGTGCTGACGCTGTTGGCCTTCCTGGAATGGCGCCGCCGCGTCGCCGGGGAGCTCGTGGAGGCCAAGAATCAGGCCGAAGAAGCCACGCGCGCCAAGTCCTCGTTCCTGGCGATGATGAGCCATGAAATCCGCACGCCCATGAACGGCGTGATGTCGATGGCCGAGATGCTGGACCAGACGGATTTGTCGGACGACCAGCGCAGTATGTCGGGTGTGATCCGCAGCTCCGCGGCGGCGTTACTGACCATCATCAACGACATCCTCGACTTCTCCAAGATCGAGGCCGGGAAGCTCGACATCGAGCGGACGGCGTTCTCGCTGATCGACGTGGTCGAGAGCGCGGGCGAGCTGATGAGCCAGCGCGCCGACGACAAGGCTCTGACATTGGCAACCATCATCGATCCCGCCTGCCCGACCGCCTTGACCGGCGATCCGGCGCGCGTGCGCCAGATCCTACTCAATCTGGTGGGCAACGCCTTGAAGTTCACAGAAACGGGCGCGGTCACGGTGCATGCGCGCCTCGCCGAAAGCGCCAGCGCCGAACGGCCCGTGATCCACTTCAGCGTGACCGACACGGGGATCGGCCTCACGCCCGAACAACAAGGCCGGTTGTTCAAGGCCTTCGCGCAAGCGGATGTTTCCACCTCGCGCAAATACGGCGGAACAGGTCTCGGCCTTTCGATCTCGCAGCGGTTGTGCGAGCTGATGCATGGGCGGATCGGGGTAACGTCGGAAATCGGTCAGGGATCGACCTTCTGGTTCGAATTGCCATTCGAAATCGGCGACGAAGAAGCGCCCGCGCAAGCGGACATCCACGATGCCCAGGTGGTGATGATCGGCTTCGACGGCGCAACCCGCACGGCTATGGCGAACATCCTTGCCGCGCACGGTGTGAACAATGCGACGTGGCTGAGTTATGGCGACGATATCTTGCTGCCGCGCTCCGATGACGCGACCACCGTGTTCCTGTCCGCGCGCCACGGAGATGTTCCGGCGCTGGACATCGGCCGCGCGCTGCTCGAGCGCGAAAGCCGCGAGGGCGTGAAGTTCGCGCTGGTGGCGCCGCGCGCCCTGGTGTCCACGTTGACCGAAGCCGAAAGCAGCGGCTTCTTCGCGACGTTGACGCTGCCTTTACGGCGCGCACGCACGGCGCAAGTCATCGCCGCCGCCATGGGCCGTGCGGAACTGGGTCAACGCACCGCTTCCACGCACGAAACCCAGTACCGTCCGCCACCGGTCGAAGAAGCCCGGCGCGCGGGGGCGCTGATCCTGGTGGCGGAAGACAATGCCACGAACCAGATCGTGATCACGCGCATGCTGTCGCAACGTGGATACGCCGTGGAGATCGCCGACAACGGCGCCGCGGCGCTGGCGCGCTATGAAGCCGATCCGTCGTACGGCCTTTTGTTGACCGACTTCCACATGCCGGAAATGGACGGCTTCGCCCTCACCGCCGAGATCAGGAAACGCGAAGCCGGGACGGGGCGTAAACTTCCGATTGTCGCCCTCACCGCCGATGCCCTGCCCGGGACCGAACAGCGTTGTCTTGCGGCGGGGATGGACGGCTACCTGACAAAACCGATCGATTCCAAGGCCCTGACGGCGGCATTGGAGACGTGGCTGCCGGGCGCGGCGGCCTTACGTCAGGCCGCGCCGCAGAGCACCAAGACGCCGGACGCGATCAAGATCGATCCGCAGATCTTCGACATGGCGCGGTTCACCGGGACATTCGGGCCGCTGAGCGCGGAAACACGCGCGGTGCTGGTGCAATTCCTGAACGATGCCCGCAAAATGAGCGGCGCCATCGACGCCGCCATGGCGGCGGAGAATTGGACCGAAGCGCGCCATCAGGCCCACGCCCTGAAGGGCGCGGGCGCTTCGGTCGGCGCGGTGAGACTGGGGCAGCTGGCTTCGGACGTGCAAGATTGCCTGGACGCGAACGATCCCGACACGGCGGGCCTGTTCACGGGCGGGCTGAGCACGACGGTTGATGAGTTGACGCAGGCGGTTCAACCGCTCTTGAAGGAATAGCACTCCCGATGGCCGCGACTGAAGATCTCTACAAAGGCGTTTCCGTGCTCGTCGTCGAGGACGAGCAAACGACGCGTGCGAGCATCAAAAGCATCCTGAGGCAGATCGGCGTGCCGACCATCACCGACGCCAGCGATGGGCGCGCCGGGTTGGCCGAACTCGCCCGTACACGGCCCACGTTGGTTCTGTGCGACGTACATATGCAGCCGGTCGACGGCCGTCAGTTCCTGAAAATGGTGCGCACGGCGAAGGTGGAGTGGATCAAGAACATCCCCATCATCTTCCTGACCGCCGACGCGAATCCGGACACAGTGACGTTCGCAAAGGAATTCGCGGTCAACGGCTACCTTGTAAAGCCGGTGTCGGTGAACGACGTGAAGAGCCGCGTTGATGCGGTGTTGAAGACGCTCGATCGCTCGGCCGGCGCGCGGGGTCTGTAAGTCGCAAACGCCCCTCACCCGACCCGCGTTTGCGGACGTGTTCGCCGCGATGATCCGCACAAGATAAACATCCCGTGTCCTTTTCCGCCCCCTCTCGCTGGGAGCGGCGGCGGGCGGCGGTCAACTTTTGCGGCACGATGCGACGGCGGCGCCTCGCGACATATCGTTGTCTCAACCTGCTGCTGCCTTATGTTGCAGGATTGCACAGCCACCGAAAAACCTTCCTGCACCGGGCGGCGCACAGTAGAAATAGCGATCCCCCCGCCTCACGGACCCTCTCAAAATGGCAAACGATCATCTTCTCAATCTTCTGTCCGACCTGATCCGCGACGCGCGCAGGGCCGGCGCCGACGAAGCCGACGCCATCGTCGCGGACGGCACATCGGTGTCCATCACCTATCGCCTCGGCAAGCTGGAACAGCTCGAGCGTTCGGAAGGCGGTGACGTGGGCTTGCGTGTTCTGGTCGGCAAGAGACAAGCCATCGTCTCGTCGGCGGATCGTTCGAAAGACGCGTTGAAGGAATTGGTGGAGCGCGCGGTGGCCATGGCGCGCACCGTGCCGGACGACGAATACTGCGGTCTCGCCGCGCCGGATCAACTCGCGAAGACGTTGCCGAAGTTGGACATCTGCGACCCCACCGAAGTGAGCGCCGACACGCTGATCGCGCGCGCGCGCGCGTGCGAGGACGCGGCGCGCAGCGTGGCGGGCGTCACCAATTCCGACGGCGCGTCGGCGGCGTGGGGGCAAACGAACGTCGCGATCGTCGCGTCCAACGGATTCCAGCGCAGCTATTCGTCGTCGGGCTCGTCCTTGAGCGTCTCGGTGCTGGCGGGCGCGGACCAGGGCATGGAAACCGACTACGACTACAGTTCGGCGGTGTACTTCGCCGACCTGCGCAGCCCGGAAGACATCGGCAAGACGGCCGGCGCGCGGGTGGTGAAGAAGCTGAACGCGCGCAAGGTCGCGAGCCAGAAGGTGCCGCTGATTTTCGATCCGCGCGTCGCGCGCGGGATGGTGGGGAGTTTCCTATCGGCGATCAACGGCGCGTCGGTGGCGCGCGGCACGACCTTCCTGAAGAACGCGATGGACACCGAGGTCTTCGGCAAACACATCACCATCATCGAGGACCCGCATCGCGATCGCGGCCTTCGCTCGAAGCCGTGCGATGCGGAAGGGCTGCCCAACCGGCGCCGTAACCTGATCGAGGCCGGCGTGCTGACCTCGTGGATCCTTGACCTACGTTCGGCGCGCCAACTGAAGCTGGCGCCGACCGGGCACGCAGCGCGCGGACCGGGTGGACCGCCGAGCCCGTCGTCGACCAATGTGTATCTGGCGGCGGGCGCCGACACGCCGGCCGTGCTGATGAGCGATATCAAATCCGGCTTCTATGTGACCGACCTGGTCGGCCAGGGTGTGAACATGGTGACCGGCGATTACAGCCGCGGCGCCGTGGGCTTCTGGATCGAGAACGGCCAACTCGCCTATCCGGTGAGCGAAGTGACCGTAGCCGGGAACATGAAGGAGATGTTCAAGCAACTGACGCCGGCGGACGATCTCGACCTGCGGTTCGGGATTGATTCCCCGACGGTGCGGATCGACGGGATGACGGTCGCCGGGACTTAAGACGCCGGAAGCATGATCAAGGGCGCCATCTTGGCGGTGTCGCCCGACTGCAGGGTCAAAAGCATACTCAGCAGCGCGAATGTGACTTTTGAATCGCCGTCGGTATCGGCGATATAGAACCAGGCCTTCCGGTAACGCACTTTCACGGCGGCGTCTGCGGGCTCAGTCGCCGAGGTGCGGACGCGGAACAGGCCTTCGTCCGGCCCCGCCGGCGATCGCGAACGCGCGGCGGCGACATCGCGCGGCGGAACATCGACGCCGTCGGCCAGGAAATAGAGCGCCGAGTAGAGCGAGCGTGTGGCAAGACCCGCGGGCGCGTTGCCGGTGGCCGCTCCGCCGAAGCCGTGACGCACCTGGATGGCCTCGCCGCCGCAAGCCGCGCGCAGCGCCTTGCAAACGGTTTGATAGGCCGGAAGATCGCGCGCCGCCGGCGAGAAGGTCAGAAGCAGGGTCGGCGAGCCGGCGTCGATGCCGACCGTGAGGTCCCCGGTGCGCTGGAGATCGCGCAAGGCCGACGCGAGGTTCCGGAAATCGGGGCCGGCGTTGCGGATGCCGCCCAGGGACTCACCGGTGAGCATGAGCACGCGCTCGATGCTCCAGCCGGCCTGCAGGACAAGCGTAAGCGTACGCATATCGAGCGGCGTGAGCACCTGACGCACGAATTTCTCGCCGTTGTTGGGCGTGTAGAAGATCAGCGGCGAATCCTCGATGCGTGGGCCGAGTTCGGGCGTGAGTGCGCTGGTGCCGGGCAGCGGCACCGTGGCGCGCAGATTGCCGCTGACGGTGTAGGTCGCCTTGCTGGTGATGTTGGTGACATCCAGGAATAGGACGGGATCGTTGTAGCGCTGGCGGACGACATTGAGGAGCAGCTGCTGCGCGTCGGTCTCCTGCACCGCTTCGTTATAAAGCGGGCGGCCGGCGGCGAGATAATTCGGCCCGAGTTGCGCACAGCCCGAAAACAAAACAGCGCACGCGAGCACGGCACTGCGCGGCAAAGTTGCATTCCAATTCACGCTTTATCCCCCACGCGCTTCGCTGGGCGATTTTAGAAGCCCCCGCGTCACCCGCGCAACTTGTTTGCACTCTTGTGACGGATGTACCATTACGGGCAGGGAGCGGGGAGCCGGAACGGCTGAAGCCGCCGGAGCAATCAAGGAACGGTCCGCGCGAGACGCGGGCCGGTAAGGTTCATGGATAAAGGCATTTTTCATTTCATCTGGCGCTACAGCGCCCGCGATCAGCTCATCCTGATTCTGCTGTCGGTGCTGGCGCTTCCCGTCCTTTATTTCACCTTCGACCTGCCGAAGACCATCGTGAACCGCGCCATCGGCGGCGAAGGCGGGTTCCCAAAAGAGGTCCTGGGCTACGACTTGGAGCAGATCCCCTATCTGCTCGTGCTGTGCGGTGCGTTCCTGGCCCTTGTGCTGGTGAACCTCGCTTTCAAGTACATGACCTCGACATATCGCTACCGTGTAGGGGACCGGTTGCTGCGCCGCCTGCGCTTCGACCTTGTGGAACGCCTGATGCGCTTTCCGCCGCGGGAGTTCCGCAATACGTCCAGCGGGCAAGTGGTATCCATGGTGACGGCGGAGACGTCCCCGCTGGGTTTCTTCATCGCCGAGGCTTTCGCGGTGCCGGCGGTCGCGCTGGGCACGCTCCTCACCATCGTGCTGTTCATGTTCATGCAGGATTGGATGATGGGCCTCGCCGCCATCTCTCTGCTGCCTGCTCAATTGTACCTGATCCCCAAGTTCCAGAAGCGCATCAATATCCTGCAGCGCGAGGAAGTGAGCGCGGTGCGCCAGATCTCACAGCGCGTCGGCGACGTGGTGGCGGGCGCGGGCGAGATCCACGGACACGACACATCGCAGTATGAGCTGGCGGATTTCTCGAAACGATTGGGCGACGTGTTCAAGACGCGTGTGGAGATTTCCTCCAACCGCTACATCGTCAACATCCTCAACACCTTTTTCTCGCAACTGACGCCGTTCTTCTTCCTGTCGATCGGCGGCTATCTCGTCATCAAGGGCGACATCTCCCTCGGCGCGCTGGTGGCGGTGCTGGCCGCGTACAAGGACATGTATGCGCCGTACAAGGACCTGATCGACTATTACCAAAAGGCGGCCGACGCGCGGGTGAAGTTCGACCAGCTGAAGGAGTTCTTCGAACCGCCGGGGCTTCTGGAGCGCGACCGCCTCAACAGCGAAGCATCGGACGCGGCGTTCGATGCCGGGACGTTGTCGGTCGCGAATTTGGTCGTGGAATCCGACGACGGCGTGCGCGCGGTCGACGGCGTGAGCATGTCGCTTGCCCTGCCGGGACACGCCATGATTGCCGGCGGCGGCGGCAGCGGCGCAGAGGAACTCGCTTTGGCCTTGGCCCGGCAAGTGCTGCCGGCGGCGGGGCGTCTCTCGGCCTCCGATATCAACCTGCCGGAATTGCCGGACAGCGCGACCGGGCGCAAGATCGGCTACGTGGGACCGCAGACCTACTTCCACGCGGGCACGTTGCACGATGCGCTGGTTTATCCGTTGCTTCACCGTCCCCATGAGTCCACGGCGGACTTGAACGCCGAGATGAGCGAAGCGATCCGCGCGGGCAATTCGGCCTACGATCCCAACGCCGACTGGATCGACTACGCCGCCGCCGGATGCGGGGGGCCGGAAGAACTCAGAGGCCGATTGGCCGATGTGCTGCACATCGTGGGTCTGGATCGCGATGTCTACGACGCGGGCCTTCGGCGGGCGATCAATCCCGGCGCGCAGCCCGCGCTCGTCGAGCGCCTGGTCGCCGCGCGGGCCGCGTTCCGCGCGCGCGTGGAGCGGAACAATCTTGGCGGGCTGATCGAGCCATTCGACGCCGACAAGTACCTGAAGAACGCGTCGGTGGCGGAAAACATCCTCTTCGGCACGCCGGTGGGCCCCTACTTCGCGATCGAAAATCTGGGACGCAATGCCTTTCTATTGAAGGTCATCGAGGAGGTCGGGCTGACGGCGGAGTTCCTGGAACGCGGCCGCAAGCTGGCCGCGACGATGATCGACATCTTCCGCGACCTGCCGCCGGGTCATGAGTTCTTCGCGCGCTTCAGTTTCATCAAGGGCGAGGACTTGCCGGAATTCGAAAGCATCCTGCGCCGCGCCGAGACGCAAGGGTTGGCGAGTCTCGACGCCGACGACCGCGCGCTGCTCCTGTCCCTGCCCTTCAAGCTGGTGGTGAACCAGCACCACGTCGGGCTGATCGACGCCAGGATGCAAACCCGCCTGCTGCATGCCCGCAAGGTGTTCGCGCAGACGCTTCCTGAGGCGTTACGCGACGCGGTGCAGTTCTTCGATGCAAACGCCTACAACGCCGCGAGCAGCATCGCCGACAACTTGATCTTCGGGAAGATCGCCGCCAACCGCGCCGACAGCGCAACCGCCATCGGGGCGTTGCTGACCGAGGTTCTGGACGAGATGGACCTGCGCGGCGACGTGATCGCGGTGGGGCTCGGCATCGACATCGGCGTCGGCGCAGCGCGTCTTTCGGTGCAGCAGCGCCAGAAACTCGCGCTGGCGCGCGTGATCCTGAAGCGCCCCGACATCCTCATTCTCAACGATCCTTTCGCCGGCATCGACCCCGCGGAACAGGATATCATCTTCACGCGCATCAAGAGCGCGTTCGAGGGCCGTTCCTTGATTCTTGTCGAGCCCACCGACCGGCGCGCGGGCCTGTTCGAACATGTGTTCCGCATGGAGCGCGGCAAGGTGATCTCCGCGGAAGAACGCGCAGCGATCGAGGTCCTGGGCGAGAGCGGACCGAGCGCGACGGAAGTGGGCCTCGATGACGTCGTGGCCATCTTCCAACGCATCCCGCTATTCGCGGGTATCGACCGATCCAAACTCAAGCTGCTCGCCTTCACCAGCGATCATGCCACCTTCGACGAAGGCCAATACGTGTTCCGCCAAGGCGAGCGCGGCGACAACGCTTATGTGATCATCGAGGGCGAGGTCGAGGTCGTGCTGGAATCCATGAGCGGACCGCGCGTGCTGGCGGTGCTGGGCGCGAACCAGGTGTTCGGCGAGATGGCGCTGCTGTCAAAAGTACCGCGCACCACCAGCATCCGCGCGCGGTCGAATGCGCGCATGGTGGTGATCGCCTCCGATGTGTTCCTGCGTCTGGTGGAGGAGAACAGCGCTATCGCCGGCAACATGATGCGGACGCTGGCGAACCGCTTGGCCAGCATGCTGCAGGATTACGGCAAGGTGAGCGCCTCGCACGACCTGACCACGAACCTGCCGACGCGCCGCGTGTTCCTCGAATACGCGGGCCAGGAGCAGGCCCGCAAAAGACGTACGGGGAAGGAAACCGCGATCATGGTGTTCGGTCTAGGGGCACTGTCGGCGTCGGTGATGAAGATCGCCCGCGAAGAAAAGCCGAGCGTCGCGCGTCAGGCGGCGCAGCGTATGCGTCAATGCTTGCGCGGCAGCGATGTGCTGGCCCATCTGCACGACGATCAGTACGGCGTGATCCTGACGGACTTCGCCGGTGAAACCGATGCCCGCAACGCCGCGGCCCGCATCGCGGCCACCCTCGCCCAACCGTTCAAGATCGGCGGCAAGATGGTGGACCTGCGTGTACCGTTGGAGTTCCGGCTGGCGGTGCTGGACGAGGAGACGGCAGCACAGACGCTGGAGAAGTGCTGGACCGACGAGGTCACGCGCTTCGTGCTCGCCTCTTAAATCGGCGTCATAGCGGAAACGCGAGCCGTACAGGTTCGGGGTCAATCTCGATGCGCACAGGCAAGGCGGCGATGATATCGCCGTCGGCCTGCACCTTTTGGCCGCTGGCGCCGCTAATGACCACGTCGCGCCCCGTGACGATCTCAACGTCGGACCAGACGCCGACCTTGCCGAAGATCAGCGCGGCCCCATAACGCGCGACGCTGAACCAGCCGCGGCCCTTCATGAGCACCACCTGGAAACTATCGTCGGCGAGATTGGCGCGTGACGCGGCGACAAAAGGTCCGCCATAGCGGCGCCCGTTGCAGGCGACCGCGGATACGGCGCCGC
>Ga0102832_1001271_pt1 | contig 21116 bp, 21 predicted proteins | sample EBPBio282013_DNA_FD_88942 | JGI IMG/M metagenome (GOLD analysis project Ga0102832, IMG submission 88942) | Wastewater treatment Type I Accumulibacter community from EBPR Bioreactor in Madison, WI, USA - Reactor 2_5/28/2013_ DNA (Illumina Assembly) | ecosystem: Engineered > Bioreactor > EBPR >...
GTGCCGTCGAGCGGATCGACCAGGATGAAGCATTCCTGCGGATCGGGCGTGCGGTGCGCCGCGTCCTCCTCCGACACCACGGCGACCCCCGGGCAGTCGCGGGCCAGCCTTTCGAGGATCATCCGGTGGGCTGCGAGATCCGCTTCCGTGACGGGGCTGCCGTCGGCCTTCGCCGCGGCTGCCGTGGTGCCGTAGATCGCCATGATGCAGGCCCCGGCTGCTTCGGCGATCGCCGCGAAACTGTCGGCGAACCGGGTCCTCGAGGCAGGGTCTGTCGTCACGTGGTACGGCTCCGGAATCGCAGGCTTCGGAACTTGCGCGGAACAGCCCACCATGGGAAGAGGCGGCGCTGCGCTGCACAAGGTCTTCGCCGCGCTGTCACGACGCGGAGGGACCCGTGCAGAGCACCTCGACGAAAGCCCCGCTGACCCCGCATCTCGCACGGCTCGAAGCTGAATCGATCGGCATCATCCGCGAGGTCGCGGCATCCTTCCGCAAGCCCGTCATGCTCTACAGCATCGGCAAGGATTCCGGGGTGATGCTGCACCTCGCGCTGAAGGCCTTCGCGCCGGGCAAGCCGCCCTTCCCGCTCATGCATGTCGATACGACGTGGAAGTTCCGCGAGATGATCGAGTTCCGCGGCCGCATGGTCGAGGAGTACGACCTCGACCTGCTGGTGTCGACCAACCACGACGCCGTGGCCGAGGGCGTGACCCCGTTCACCCACGGGGCGCAGGAGTACACGCGGCTGATGAAGACCGTCGCGCTGCGCGCCGGCCTCGACCTGCACGGGTTCGACGTCGCCATCGGCGGCTCCCGGCGCGACGAGGAGCGCAGCCGGGCCAAGGAGCGCATCTTCAGCCTGCGCATGCCGGGCCACCGCTGGGAGCCGCGCCGCCAGCGCCCCGAGCTGTGGCACACGGTCAACGCCGAGCTGGCCGAGGGCCAGACCATGCGCTCGTTCCCGCTCTCCAACTGGACCGAGCTCGACGTCTGGCGCTACATCCGCCGGGAGAACCTCCCCGTGGTGCCGCTGTACTTCGCCGACGAGCGGCCCACGGTCGTGCGCGACGGCCAGCTCATCGTCCTCGACGACGACCGCATGCCGCTCGAGCCCGGCGAGACCCCGGTGATGCGACGCGTGCGCTTCCGGTCGCTCGGCTGCTACCCGCTCACGGCGGCCATGGAGAGCGACGTCGTCGACGTCGACGGCATCGTCGCCGACCTCGAGGCCACCAACATGTCCGAGCGCGCGGGCCGCATGATCGACGGCGACGGCGGCGCCTCGATGGAGGCCAAGAAGGTCGAGGGCTACTTCTGATGACGGCCCCCTCCCCCCTCATCCGCGTCGTCGCGTGCGGCAGCGTCGACGACGGCAAATCCACGCTCATCGGCCGGCTGCTCGCCGAGACCGGCTCCGTGCCCGAGGACCAGCTCGAGACCGCCCGGCGGGTCCGGCGCGCCGGCTCGGTGATCCCGGTCGGCGAGGTCGACTTCACCCTGCTCACCGACGGCCTCGAGGCCGAGCGCGAGCAGGGCATCACCATCGACGTCGCCTACCGCCACCTGCTGCTGCCCTCGGGCCGGCGGGCGGTGCTCGCGGACGCGCCGGGCCACGAGCAGTACACGCGCAACATGGCGGTGGCGGCGTCGACGGCCGATGTCGCGATCCTGCTGGTCGACGCCGAGCGCGGCCTCAAGGCTCAGACCTTCCGCCACCTCACGATCTGCGCGCTCATGGGCGTGCGCCACGTCGTCATCGCGGTGAACAAGCTCGACGCCGTCGGCTTCGACCGGGCGGTCTACGACCAGCTCGCCGGCCAGGTCGCCGGGGCGGCCGCGCGCATGGAGATGCAGCGCGTGCAGGTGGTACCGGTCAGCGCTCTGTCGGGCGACAACGTGGTGGCTCGCAGCACGCGTACCCCGTGGTACGACGGCCCCACGGTGCTCGAGGCGCTCGAGTCGGCCGACCACGCGTCCGACGCCGAGGCCGGCGTGCGGCTGCCCGTGCAGTCGATCATCCGGGCCACGAACTTCCGCGGCATCGCGGGCACCCTCGTGCGGGGCACGGTGTCGGTGGGCGACACGCTCGACGTCGCGGGCGCCTCGACGCCCGGCGTCGTCACGCGCATCGCGCACCTCGACGGCGACCGGCAGACCGCCGTCGCGGGGGAGGCGGTGTGCCTCGAGCTCGAGCCCGACCTCGACGTCACGCGCGGCGACCTGCTCGAGGCGCCCGACGACCGCTGCACCCCGGCGGACCGGTTCGCCGCCGACGTGGTGTGGCTCGGCGACGAGCCGCTGGCGCACGGCCGCAGCTACCTGCTCGTGTGCGGCCCGCTGCGCGTGCCCGCGACCGTCACGTCGGTGCGCCACCGCCGCGACGTCGAGACCGGGCGCGAGGACGCCGCGCGCGTCCTGCGGCTCAACGAGGTGGGCCGCATCGAGCTCGCTGTCGACCGCGCGATCCCGCTCGACGCGTACGACCGCAGCCGCCACACCGGCGGCTTCGTCCTCGTCGACCGCGTCTCGGCCGACACCGTGGCCGCGGGCATGACCCGCTTCGCGCTGCGCCGCTCGGCCAACGTCACACCGCACGGATACGCCGTCGACCGCGGTGCTCGCGAGCGGATGAACGGCCACCGCGCCCGCGTGCTGTGGTTCACCGGGCTGTCGGGCTCGGGCAAGTCGACCGTCGCCGACGCGGTCGAGCGGCGCCTGCACACCCTCGGCTACCGCACGCTCGTCCTCGACGGCGACAACGTGCGCTCCGGTCTCAACAAGGACCTCGGCTTCACCGCCGAGGACCGCGCCGAGAACGTGCGCCGCGTGGCCGAGGCCGCGCGCCTGCTCGTCGAGGCCGGCGTCGTCGTCCTCGTCGCGCTGGTGTCGCCGTTCCGCTCCGACCGCCGGTCGGCCCGCGACCTGTTCGACCCGGGCGACTTCGTCGAGGTCTACGTCGACACGCCCCTCGAGGTGTGCGCCGAGCGCGATCCGAAGGGCCTGTACCGCAAGGCATCCGCGGGCGAGCTGCCCAACCTCACCGGCGTCGGGCAGGAGTACGAGCCGCCGCTGTCGCCGGAGGTCGTGGTCACCGGTGTCGGCGAGGTCGACGACTCGGCCACGCGCGTGATCGATGCGCTGCTCGCCCTCGAGCGCGCGACGTGATCGAGCAGCTCGACATCCTGCTGGCCCTCGGCGGCCTCGTCGCCGGCCTCATGGTCGGCCTCACCGGCATGGGCGGCGCGGTGCTCGTGACCCCGCTGCTCGTGCTCGGGTTCGGCATCCCGGCGTCGACCGCGGTGTCGAGCGACGTCGTGGCCGGCGCGGTCGTGAAGCCCGTGGGCGCGACGGTGCACGGACGGCGCGGCACCGTGCACTGGGGGCTGGTTCAGTGGCTCTCGCTCGGATCCATCCCGGGTGTGCTCATCGGCACCCTGATGTTCGCCCGCCTCGTCGACGCGGAGGGCGGCGGCCAGGGCACGATCAAGACGCTCCTCGGCGTCGTGCTGCTGGTCGCGCTCGGTGCCACGCTGGCTCGCGGCTACCTGGCCCGGCGCAACGCCGCGCTCGCGCCGGACTCGGACGATGTGCGTACGGGTCCGCACGCGCCGGTGAAGCGCGTGCCGACGGTGATCATCGGCTTCGTCGTCGGTGTGCTGGTGGGAACGACCTCGGTGGGGTCCGGCTCGCTCATCGTCACGTCGCTGCTGCTCCTCTACCCGCTGCTGCGCCCGTCGGTGCTCGTCGGCACGGATCTCATGCAGGCCGTGCCGATGCTGGTGACCGGTGCGATCGCGCACATGGGTCTGGGCGACGTCGACTGGCGGCTCACTCTCGCGCTGCTGTGCGGCCAGATCCCCGGCGTGTGGATCGGTGCGCGGCTGTCGTCGCGCTACGACGGCGTCGCGCTGCGCTGGCTGCTCATGGTCGTGCTGGCCGCGACGTCGCTGCGCCTGCTGGGCGTGCCGATCATCGTGTCGGCCGTCGTCGCCGTCGGCGGTGTGCTCGTCGTGACCTTCCTCATCGTCCGTGAGCGCATGCACGCCCGCGACGAGGCCGCAGCCGCCCGTTCCTGACGCTGCCGGCTCGGTCCGGTGCGATGAGCCGGACGGTCAGAGGGCGACGTCGACGACGACCGGCGCGTGGTCCGACGGCGGCGTCGTCCCCTTCGCGCCGGGCTTGCGCGCGTCGCGGTCGACGTAGGCGTCCTCGACCTTCTGGGCGAACGACGGCGATCCGAAGACGAGGTCGATGCGCATGCCGGTGTTCTTGGGGAACGCCAGCTGGCGGTAGTCCCAGTAGGTGTAGGGCGTGTCGTACTTGAGCGCGCGCGGCACGACCTCGACCAGGCCCGCAGCGCGCAGGTCGTCGAGGGCGGCACGCTCGGCCGGCGTCACGTGGGTGCTGTTGTCGAAGAGGCTGATGTCCCAGACGTCGGCGTCGGTGGGCGCGACGTTGAAGTCGCCGAGCACGACCCACGGCACGCCGATGCCCTTCTCGCTCTCGGCGGTGTCGCGCAGGGTGCGCAGCCACTCGAGCTTGTAGGCGTAGTGGGGGTCGTCGACCGTGCGGCCGTTGGGCACGTACACCGACCAGATGCGCACGCCGCCGCAGGTGGCGCCGATCGCGCGCGGCTCCACCGCGCCGTCGAACTCAGGCTGGCCGGGCAGGCCGCGCACGACGTCGTCGATGCCGACCTTGGACAGGATCGCGACGCCGTTCCAGCGCCCGTCGCCGTGGGCGGCCACCTCGTAGCCGGCCTCGCGGACGGCGTCGACGGGGAACTGCTCGGCCGCGACCTTGAGCTCCTGCAGGCACAGGACGTCCGGCGCCGCCTTCTCCAGCCACGCCACCAGCCGATCGGTCCGCACCGTCACCGAGTTGATGTTCCACGTCGCGATCCGCACCACCCGATCCTAGGCAGAACCCCCGACCTCGGCTTTACAGGTGAAGGTGCCCCCACTTGCCTTAGAAGCAAGTTTTCCGCCCCAGGCTGTCCACAGCTCTTCCGCGACGGCGTGTCCCGGTCGGATCCGTGCGCCGTCGTCCACATCAGCGACACGCCGTCGCTGTGGACGGCCTGGGGCGCATTCCTTGCCTCTATCGCAAGCAGGGGCACCTTCACCCGTTATAGGAGGCCCGCGGAGGGTGTGGACGCGATCGGGTGATGCGGTGCTGCGGGGTCAGAGGCTGGTGGCCATGCGGTGGACGGCGTCGGCGAGGGTGGTGCGGCTCGCCGCGAGGTTGAGGCGGACGAAGCCGCGGCCGGCGTCGCCGAAGGTCGGGCCGGAGTTGAGCGCCACGCGCCCGCGCTCGAGGAAGGCCGCGGCCGGGTCGTCGCCGAGGCCGAGAGCGCGGCAGTCGAGCCACGCCAGGTACGTCGACTCCGGACGCCGGTACACCACGCCCGGCAGCTCGGCGGCGAGCAGCTCGTCCAGGTAGCCCGCGTTGTCGACGACCGCGGCGTTGACCGCCTCGAGCCAGTCGTCGCCGCCCGACCACGCCGCGAGGTGCGTGCGCTGCCCGACGTACGACGCGCCGTAGGGCATCGACTCGGGGAACCCGGCCCGCAGCGATGCCGACGCCGGCCCCGCGATCACCACGCCGGCCTTGAGCCCGGCCAGGTTGTAGGCCTTGGACGCCGACGTCACCACCAGGCCCGCATCGGCGACCGACAGCCAGGGGACGAACGCCGTACCGGACGGCACGAGCAGCGCGTGGATCTCGTCGACGATCACCGTGACGCCGTGCTCGGACGCCAGAGCGGCCACAGCCCGCAGCTCGTCGGCGGTGTGCACCACGCCGGTCGGGTTGTGCGGGCTGCAGAGCAGCAGCGCGGTGGCCGACGGCGACGCCAGCGCGACGTCGAGCGCCGTGAGGTCGAGGCGGCCCTCCGGCGTGCACGGCACCTGAGCGACCTCGCGCCCGGCCTCGGCGGGGAGCATGAGCAGCGGCGGGTACACCGGCGTCGGGACGACGACGGTCTCCCCCGCCCGCGTCGCGACGCCGATCGCCCGCGCGACGCCGGTGATCACGTCGGCGCACGCGCTCGTCAGCTCGAGATCGAACTCCCAGCCCCAGCGACGGCTCGCGATGTCGAGCAGCCCGGCGGCGTACGCCGTGCCCAGGGGCGGGTAGCCGAGGTCGCCGGACGTCGCCATCGCGACGAGCTCGGCGACCACGGGCTGCGGCGGCATCGCGTCCATCTCCGCGATCCACAGCGGCAGCACGTCGGCGTCGTACTGGCGCCACTTGATGGAGCCGTGCGCGCGCAGCTCCTCGACCGACAGCTCCTCGAACGGCGACGTCACGGCGAGCACCCTGCCAGCCCGCCCGCCCCCGCGCATGCCCTTGGGCGACCGAGTAACTGCCCGAATCCTCAGTTCGGAGCCCCCGCAACCGAGGATTCGAGCAGTTACTCGCGGCCTGGCGGTGCTGGACGCGGTCATGCATACCGGGTATACATACGCGGTATGGCGATCCGACAGGGGCTGCTGGCCCTGCTCGACGAGGGGCCGGCGTACGGCTACCAGCTCAAGGCGGCGTTCGAGGAGCGCACCGGGCACCTGGCCGCTCAACATCGGGCAGGTCTACACAACCCTCGCCCGGGCCGAGCGCGACGGCCTCGTGGCCCAGCTCGAGACCGACGATGACGGCCGGGTCGTCTACGAGATCACCGCCGCGGGCCGCACCGAGGTGGCCCAGTGGTTCCAGGAGCCGGTACGCCGCGAGACAGCACCCCGCGACGAGCTGGCCATCAAGCTCGCGGTCGCCGTCACGGCACCGGACGTCGACGTCACCGCGATCGTCCAGACGCAACGGGGGGAAACGATGCGCACGCTCCAGCAGCTCACCCGGCTCAAGCGCGACGCCGACGAGGACGCCGACCTCGCCTGGCTGCTCGTGCTCGACCGCCTCATCTTCGACGCCGAGGCCGAGGCCCGCTGGCTCGACCACTGCGAGTCGCGGCTGGCCCGCAAGGCCGGCGAGAAGGCGGTGCGCCGTCCGGCCTCGGGGCGCAGCCCTCGCGCGGCGCAGGGGAGCGCGCGATGAGCGACCTGACCACCACACCCGTCCTCGAGCTGCGCGACGTCACGCGCATCCACGGCAGCGGCGTCACCGCGGTGCACGCGCTGCGCGGCGTGAGCCTGTCGGTGCAGGCCGGCGAGCTCGTCGCCGTCATGGGCCCGAGCGGCTCGGGCAAGTCCACGCTGCTCAACGTCGCGGGCGGCCTCGACTCGGTCACCACCGGGGCCGTGCTCGTCGAGGGCGTCGACCTCGCCACGCTGTCGAAGGCCGACCTCGCGGCAGTACGCCGCCGAGCTGCGGGCTATGTCTTCCAGGACCTCAACCTGATCCCCACGCTGACCGCCGCCGAGAACGTCGCACTCCCCCTCGAGCTCGACGGCACGTCGGTGCGCGAGTCGCGGCGGCTGGCCGTGGACTCCCTGGAGGCCGTGGGAGTCGCGGAGCTCGCGGGCCGCTACCCCGACGAGATGTCGGGCGGCCAGCAGCAGCGTGTGGCGATCGCCCGCGCGCTCGTCGGCGACCGCCGTCTCGTCCTCGCCGACGAGCCCACGGGCGCGCTCGACTCCGAGACGGGCGAGGCGGTGCTGCGGCTGCTGCGCCGGCGCGTCGACGAGGGCGCGGCCGGCGTTCTCGTCACCCACGAGTCGCGCCACGCCGCCTGGGCCGACCGCGTCGTGTTCCTGCGCGACGGCACGGTGGTCGACTCGACGTCGTACTCCGTCGAGGCCGACGCCGCGGGCGCCCTGTCGTGACCGCCGTCCTCGACCGGCCGTCCGCGCCGGTCACGCCACCGTCCGTGCCCCGCCACGGGCGCCTGCGCACCTGGCTCGGCCAGTGGCGGGTGGCGCTGCGCCTGGCGCGCCGCGATGCCTGGCGCTCGAAGGGCCGCTCGCTGCTGGTGCTGCTGATCGTCGGGCTGCCGGTGCTCATCGTGAGCGGCGTGATCCTCTGGGGTTACCAGTCGATCGCAGCCAACCAGCCGCGCGCCTACGCGGAGCTCCGTCTCCAGGGAGGGGCCGACGCCGTCGTCGCGCCGCAGATCGCCCCGGTCGAGCAGTCGCTGTACGGCGACGTCACCAACACCCTCACCGGTCCTGCTCCGACGGAGGCGACGATCCGCGCTGCGCTGCCGGAGGGTTCGCGCCTGGTCGCCATGCCCGACCAGACGCGGGAGCTCATCCTCGAGAACGGCGACTGGGGCGTGACCGGCGGCTTCGTCTCCTCGGAGATGTCCGACCCGCTGCTGCGGGGCTACTGGCGCAACCTGGAGGGCACCTTCCCGAAGGCGCGCGGCCAGGTGCTGCTCGACGCCTCTCTCGCCCGGCGCCTGCACGCCGGCCTCGGCACGACGATCACCGTGAGCGGCACGGGCGACCAGCGCAGCCTGAGCCGCGAGCTGCTGGTGGTCGGTCTCGCCGACCCCAACCCCATGTTCTGGTCCACCGGCGTGGTCTGGCCCGGCGACCTGCCGGTGGTGCGGGACGCCGGTCCGACGACCACCCTGCCGCCCTTCTACCTCGTCGACTCCCCGGCGCCGATCACCTGGGACGTCGTCCGCCAGGTCAACAAGGCCGGGGCGTTCGTCACCAGCCGGGCGGTGGTCGACGACCCGCCCACCTTCTGCTCGTCGAGCGAGATCTGCCTGGACGACGGACCGGCCCCGGGGCAGGAGCCCGGCATGGTGTCGTCGCCGACGTCGCCCGACGCCGCGCGCGAGGCCGCGCTGGGCGGCGTCGTCATCGTGCTGGTGATCCTGCAGATCGCGCTGCTCGCCGGGCCGGCGTTTGCTGTGCAGCTGCGACGCCGGCAGCGCGAGCTCGGCCTCGTGGGCGCGTCCGGCGGCGACGCGAAGGTGCTGCGCCGCACGGTGCTGGCCTCCGGTGTCGTCCTGGGTGTGGCCGCGTCGGTCGGCGGTGCGGTGCTCGCGTGGGCCGCGATAGCGGTGATGACGAAGAACGAGTCGCTGCTGGCCCTCTTCTCCTACCCCGGCATCCCGCCCCTGCCGCCGTTCCCTCCCGAGCTGTTCGGCGTCATGGCAGTGGGCATCGTGGCCTCGATCGCCGCCGCGATGGTGCCAGCAGTCGTCGCGGGGCGCGGGGACGTCGTCGACACGCTGCGCGGACGACGTCCCCTGCCGGCCCTGCGCCGGAGCCTGCCGCTCGTCGGCCTCGCGACCGGCGGCCTCGGGCTGCTCGTCATGGTCTACGGCGTGCTGCAGCTCGACGCGGTGATCCTCGGCGTCGGCGTGGTGCTCGGCGAGCTCGGCATCGTGCTGCTGATGCCGTGGATCATCGTGCAGACCGGGCGCTTCGGCGGGCGGCTGCCGCTGGCCGGGCGGCTCGCCGTGCGCGACTCCGGCCGGCACCGCATGCGCACGGCCGCCGCCGCGTGTGCCGTCGCAGCCGCAGCGGCTGCTGCCGTCGGCGTCTCCGCGGCGTACGGCGCCACGGCCACGTACGCGACGAGCACCGATGTCGCGACGCTGCCCGATGTCTCCGTGGTCTACCTGCCGCTCGAGCAGTACGACGAGATGGGCCAGCCCGTCCCGGTCGACGCCGACAAGGTCGTCGCCGAGACGCGCGCCGTCGTCCGGGCTGCCGACCCGGATGCCCGGACAGCGCTGCTCCGCGACGTCGCGCCCGCCGGCCGGCCGCAGTCCGTGCAGGCCGGTGCGGCTTACATCAGCTGCGGGCCGGCCGACGCCGGGATCCTCAGCGACCCGAGCCAGATCCCGTGCTACGGGCGCCAGCCCCAGACATTCCTGCCGAGCAGCTCGTCCGTTGTCGAGGTGTCTCCCGACGATCTGCCCCTCATCCTCGGCCCGGCCGCGCCGCTCGACGAGGCCCGCGCCGCCCTCGAGGAGGGCAAGGCCGTGGTGCTGCAGCCGAACGGCGTCGTCGACGGCAAGGTCACGCTGACGGCGTCGTGGAGCGATCCGGAGACGGGCGCGATGTCGGCGGCCCAGTCGGTCGACGTCCCGGCGATCGAGGTGCTGCGGGGGACGCTGCCGGCGACCGTGCTGGTCTCGTCGCAGACCCTGGCGCGCCCCGACGTCGCGAAGGTGCTGGGCCCGGGTACCTCGGGGCTCATGCTCGCCCAGCCCTCGGAGGCCGATTCCGGGGACCGGCCCACGTTCGTCGAGCGGGTGAACCTCGAGATGGCCCGCAGCGAGCTCGGCGCCGGGGTGAGCGAGTCGCTCGCCCAGACCGACATGACCCTCATCGTGCTGCTGGCCGGCGTCGGCGCCACCGCTCTGCTCGCGCTGCTGGCGGGGCTCATGGTGACGGCGCTCGCGCTGGCCGACGGCCGGGCCGACCACGCCACGCTGCAGGCCGTCGGTGCCGCGCCCCGGGTGCGGCGGGCCGTCGCCGCGGCCACGGCCGGCTACGTCGCCGGGCTCGGCTGCATCGTGGGCGCGGCGTCGGGGCTGGTCGGCTCCTACGTCCTGCTGCCGCTGCTCACCGACGGCCGAGGCTTCGGCGCCCAGAACACGTGGTCGATCCCCTGGCCGATGGTGGGGCTCATCGTCGTCGCCGTGCCGCTGATCACCGCGGGAGTCGCGTGGCTGACGACGCGGTCGCGGGTGGAGCTGACCCGCCGCCTGGACTCGTGATCACCTACCTGCCTGCCTGATCGGTAGGCTTCCGGACCGACGCCGGTCGCGCCCCCAGCGGGGGTCGGGTGCGACCGGCGTCGCCATGCCCGGGGCGGATCCCGGCCTGCGAGACCGGCGTCGTCCACCGCTCTGACCTGCGGATTCGGGGCTGGCCGTGCGGGCCGGTACCCTTCTCCGTGGCGTGCTGGCGCATCCCCCGTCCGGGGGCCCGCCCGGCACGACGACGCACAACCCTCCTGCCACGGAGAGACCGTGGCCGCCAAGTCCAGAGGAGGTGGGTATCGCATGCGTCATTACGAGGTCATGGTGATCCTCGACCCCGATCTCGAGGAGCGCACCGTCGCCCCGAGTCTCGACACGTTCCTCAACGTGGTGAAGCAGGACGGGGGCACCGTCGACAAGGTCGACATCTGGGGCCGCCGCCGTCTGTCCTTCGAGATCAACAAGAAGGCCGAGGGCATCTACGCCGTCCTCGACCTCACCTGCACCCCGGCTGCCGTCCAGGAGCTCGACCGCCAGCTCAACCTCAACGAGGCCGTGCTGCGCACCAAGGTCATGCGCCCGGACGCCAAGTAAGCAGGACGTCCCCCGTGGACGCCGCCCGGCGCGTCGTCCACAGTCCGCGCCCCGGCCGATCGCGATGATCGTCGGAGCGCATCCGTAAGGTCCGGCCCACCAAGCCACTTCTTCCACGCAGAGGTCAGCACTCATGGCACAGGGCGACATCAACGTCACGATCGTCGGCAACCTCACGGGCGACCCCGAGCTGCGGTTCACGCCGTCCGGCTCGGCCGTGGCGAACTTCACCGTCGCCTCGAGCTCGCGCGTGCTCGACCGCCAGACCAACGAGTGGAAGGACGGCGACACCGTCTTCATGCGCTGCAGCGTGTGGCGGCAGTACGCCGAGAACGTCGCCGAGTCGCTCACCCGCGGCACGCGCGTCATCGTCACCGGCCGTCTCAAGCAGCGCAGCTACGAGACCCCGCAGGGCGAGAAGCGCACGGTCGTCGAGCTCGAGGTCGACGACGTCGGCCCGGCTCTGCGCTACGCCACGGCCAAGGTCAACAAGGTCGCGCGCAGCGACGGCGGGGGCTTCGGCGGCGGCGGTGGCGGCCAGCAGGGCGGCGGCTCGTGGGGCGGCAACCAGGGCGGCCAGCAGGCCGACGACCCCTGGGCGTCCTCCGGCCCCGCCAACGGCGGCGGCCAGCAGGGCGGCGGCTCGTGGGGCGGCGGCGCGTCGTACGACGAGCCCCCGTTCTAGTCCGGACCAGCTCGACCCGCGTTCCGGCGCGGCAGCCGGCGGTGCCCGCACCTCCGGCGTCCATCCGACCGACCCCATCCCGGCATGACGCCGGGCTCCCACACAAGGAGCACCACGATGGCCAAGCCTGCTCTTCGTAAGCCGAAGAAGAAGGTCTGCGTCTTCTGCAAGGAGAAGATCGCGCACGTCGACTACAAGGACACGGCGCTGCTTCGGAAGTACATCTCCGACCGCGGCAAGATCCGTGCCCGTCGCGTGAGCGGCAACTGCACCCAGCACCAGCGCGACGTCGCGACCGCGGTCAAGAACGCCCGCGAGATGGCGCTGCTGCCCTACACCTCGACCGCCCGCTAACTCGAAGGAGGCGAACCCAGATGAAGCTCATCCTGACCCAGGACGTCAGCGGTCTCGGCGCCCCCGGCGATGTCGTCGAGGTGAAGGACGGCTACGGCCGCAACTTCCTGCTCCCGCGCGGTCTCGCGACCCCGTGGACCAAGGGCGGGGAGAAGCAGGTCGCCCAGATCAAGCGCGCCCGCGAGGTGCGCGAGGTCCGCGACCTCGACGCCGCCCAGGCGATCAAGGCCTCGCTCGAGGGCCTCAAGGTCAAGGTCCCGGCCCGCGCCGGCGACACCGGCCGCCTGTTCGGTGCGATCACCGTGTCCGACGTCGTCTCCGCGGTCGAGGCCGCGGGCGGCCCGGCCGTCGACAAGCGCAAGGTCACGATCGTCTCGCCGATCAAGACCACCGGCTCGCACAAGGTCGAGGTCCGCGTGCACCCCGAGGTGCTCGCCAACCTCACCGTCGACGTCGTCAGCGCCTGACACAACCCGCGCACGAAGGCCGCCGCCCCGCGAGGGGCGGCGGCCTTCGCCGTCCCTGAGGTCCGCGTGTAACACCAGCATGTGCGGCAAAACCGAGGCGCTTTGCTGCACATGCTGGTGTTACGTGCGTGTCGTCCCCAGGTGCGGGCTTTCTCCCCCGAGGGAGGGCGTGTTGTCGACCCACCCTCCCGGCATGACACAGCATGTGAGGTCCGCTCAGGTCGTTCAGGAACTGGCATCGGCGCTCGGCCCCGGGCCTTGGACCGTCGGACAGGTGCTGGCCGCCGGGTGGTCGCGCGGGCAGCTGCGCAGCGCCGTGACAGCCGGCCGGCTTGTGCGGCCGCACAAGGGTGCGGTGGATCTCCCGTCCGGCGCCGGGAGCACCGCCGCCACCGCGCGAGCCGCGCTGCTGACGCTCTCCCGTCGCGCCGCGCTCAGCCACAGCACGGCGGGTACCGAGCAACGCTTGTGGCTGCCACGCCGGCCGGATCCTCATGAGCACGTGACGGCGCCGGGCGACGCCGACGATCTGCGGAACACCGTCCGAATCCACGGCTGCTCGTTGCCCGAGGAGTGGGTCACGGTGAGGAACGGCGTGAGGATGACGTCTCCTGCGAGGACGGCGGTCGACCTGGCGCGGGGCGCCAGTTTGCCTGACGCCCTCATCGTCCTCGACTCCTTTCTGCGGCTGTGCATCGGCGACGATCCGTCCGACCCTGCACTGGCACGTGGAGACGAGCTCCGTCGCGAAGCCCGCCGCCGCGGCGTGCCGCTTCTGGAGGCGGCGTACCTCGGCGAGTTCGGATGGCCGGGCACGGTCGTGGTCCGCGACGGCATTCCGCTCGCAGATGCAGGGTCGGAGTCGCCGCTCGAGAGCTGGTCGAGGGGCGTCATGATCAAGGAGGCGCTCCCACGCCCCGTCATCGGCGCCCATGTCCAAGGCGCCTCTGGTGCTTGGTACTGGGTGGACTTCCTCTGGGCAGGTGCCGGCGTGATCGGCGAGGCTGACGGCATCGGGAAGTACGGCACCACCGACGACGACGTGCGTCAGGCCATGACTGCAGAACGACGTCGTCAGGCCGACCTCGAGGCGGCCGGCTACGTCGTGATCCGCTGGACCTGGTCGGAGCCCACTGGCCAGTGGCTCAGGCGGCTCAGGCGAGCTCTGGGACGCGCGTAACACCAGCAAGTGCAGCAAACACGGCCGGTTTTGCTGCACTTGCTGGTGTTACACGCGGCCCTAGACCCGGTCGCGGAGGAGCTGGCGGATGTGGGCGACGGTGCCGGGGGTGGCGCGCTCGACCATGGCCAGGACGTCCTCGAAGCCGTCCATGCCGCCGTAGTACGGGTCGGGGACGTCGAGGTCGGACGACGGGTGCGGCAGATCGGCGAGGTCCGGGTCGAAGCGGCGCATCATGACCACCTCGGCGTGCGGGGCGAGCCGGCGCAGGTCGTCGTAGTGCGTGGCGTCCATGGCCAGCAGCAGGTCGGGCTCGTCGTGCGTGGAGAACCACCGCCGGGTGATCTGCTGCGCCCGGTGAGGGTCGCCGTCGTAGCCGTGGGCGCGCAGCACCTCGCGCGTACGCCGGTCGGCCGGATCCCCGACGTGCCACGCGCCGATGCCCGCGGAGTCGACGACGACGTCGTCGCCGAGACCGGCCTCCTCCACCGCGCGCCGCAGCACGTACTCCGCGATCGGCGAGCGGCAGATGTTGCCCGAGCACACCGTCGTGACCCGCAGCGGACGCCGGCTCATCGGTCGCCCCCGACGAGGCGTCCGGGGTGCAGCGCCGTGTACTCGACGACGCAGAACTCCGTGCCCTCGACGTCGGCGAGCACCTCGACCGTGCCCTCGGGGTAGACGTGCTGCTCGCCCGTGCGCGAGCCGCCGAGGCCCTCCACGAGCGCGATGGCGGCCTCGAGGTCGTCGACCTCGAGGTCGAGGTGCAGGCGGGTCTTGGCCGTCTTGGGCTCGGGCACGGGCTGGAAGGTGATGTGCGGACGGTCGGGCACCTCGAGCCGCCGCCAGCCCGGCAGCGGCTCGGAGAGCTCGCCCCCGAGCAGCCCCTGCCAGAACGCCGCGACCCGCACGGGGTCGAGGCAGTCGAGCGTCACCTCGATCCAGCGCACCTGCATGGACCCATCCTCCGACATGCGCGGCTCCGTACCGACGCCGCCGTCTGCCGATCCGCCGAAGCCATAGGGCCCAGGGGGATTCAGCCGCCGGCGTCGCCCAGGGCCGCGGACGCCGGTGCCGACGGGTCGGCCGACGACCGCAGCCACCCGTCGCCGCGCGAGCGCCACCACAGCAGCGCGCCGCGCACGCACATGAACCACGTCAGCGCCCACCACAGCGCGACGACGCCGAGGTCGCGCGCGAGCACCAGCCACGCGGCCGGCAGGAACGCGGCGAGCATCACCAGCCCGGCGCCCGCCAGCCAGCGGCCGTCGCCTGCCCCGATGAGGACGCCGTCGAGCACGAACACCGGCGACGCCAGCGGCTGCATCACCGCGACCACCACGAGCGACGACGCGATGAGCGACCGCACGGCGGGGTCGGAGGAGAACAGGCCGGGCAGCCACGGCGTCGAGAGCAGGACCAGGACGCCGAGCACCGCGCCCGTCGCCGCACCGAGCCGCACGAGCCGCGACGTCACGCCGCGTGCGCCGACCGGGTCGCCCGCGCCGAGGTAGCGCCCGAGCAGCGCCATGCCGGCGATGGCCAGCGCATCGGCCGCGAGCGCGAGCAGCATCCAGACCTGGAAGCTCACGTGGTACGCCGCGAGGTCGACGGCGCCGAGCCGCGCCGCCACCGCCGCGGCCACGAGGAACACGGCACGGAGCACGACGGTGCGCACGAACAGCGGGCCGCCGGTGCGGGCAGCCGAGAGCATCCCCACGCCCGACGGCCGCAGGCCCACTCCGGCGCGGCGCGCCACGCGCCACAGCACCCACCCGTACGCCGCGGCCTGCACCACCTCGGCCGCCGCCGTGGCCGCGGCGGAGCCGCCGATCCCGTAGCCGAGGCCGAGCACGAGCAGCAGGGCCAGCACCAGGTTCGTGCCGACGGCGACGAGGGTGATCAGCAGCGTCGTGCGGGTGTCCTGCAGCCCGCGCAGCACGCCGACGCCGGCCATGGCCATGAGCGCGGCCGGGAAGCCGAGCGCGACCACGTGCAGGTAGGTGACGGCGTACGGGACGACGTCGGGCGGCGCTCCGAGCGCGACGACGAGCGGCTCGGCCAGCAGCCAGGTCAGCAGGGCGACGACGACCCCGAGGCCGAGCCCGAGCGCCATGCCCTCGACGCCCTCGGAGACCGCGGCGTCCATCCGGCCCTCGCCGACCCGCCGCGCGACCGACGACGTCGTGGCGTAGGCGAGGAAGATGCACAGGCCCAGGACGAGGCTCACCAGCGTGGACGCCGCGCCCAGCCCGGCCAGCGGGAGGGTGCCCAGGGTGCCGACGACGGCGGCGTCGACGAGGAGGAACAGCGGCTGCGCTACGAGCGCGCCGAGGGCCGGCACCGCGAGGCGCAGGATCTCCCGGAGCGACCCGGGCTCCCGCCACGCCGGCCCTCCGGCCGGCGCCCCGTCGTCCGGCCGGAGCGGGACGGAGGGGTCGTCGGGCGTCACCCGCGACATCCTGCCGGGCGCGCCTCCCGCGGCGTCCGCCCGGCCGTCCTCGATGCCGCACGCTGAGCCACGGACAGGGGCCGGGTAGGGACGCCGCCCACTCGAGCGGGTACGGCACGAGTCGAGCACCCGGGTCGGCGTGAGACGTACCCGTCTCGCCCACCGGTCGCGACGGGCGCCCGGGCGTTCACCTGCTGGACACCCGCACGAAGTTTCTTCCCTCCCCAGGGGGTGGACAGCATCGCCGCAGGTCAGCGGGCTGCCCCGGAAGCGGGGACACAGTTATCCCCGGGTTGTCCACATGCCGCCCACGGCCCCGCCCCGCACCATCCCCAGGGTTGTCCACACCCTTGTCCCCAGGGCGGATTGAGCCCGGACGGCACGCGCACCTAGGTTCCGGCGGGTGCCTGTCGGACCCCCGGCGTAGATCTTGTCGCGGGACCGCGACGGGCGGGCGTGGCGAGCGAGGACCCACCGGTCCCGACGAGGAGGATGTCCAGCGTGAGCGTCGTCGAGCTGCCCCCGCGCGACGATCAGGCGCCCGGCGGCCAGGGCGACCCGGGCCGCACCCCGCCGCAGGACGTCGCCGCCGAGCAGTCCGTCATCGGCGCGATGCTGCTGAGCAAGGACGCCATCGCCGACGTCGTGGAGACCCTCCGCGAGCAGGACTTCTACCGTCCGGCCCACCAGCTGATCTACGGCACGATCCTCGACCTCTACGGCCGCGGCGAGCCGGCCGACGCCGTCACCGTGTCCGCCGAGCTGACCAAGATCGGCGAGCTCGGCCGCGTCGGCGGGGCGCCGTACCTGCACACCCTCGTGGCCTCGGTGCCCACCGCCGCCAACGCCGGCTACTACGCGCGCATCGTCCAGGAGCGCGCGGTGCTGCGCCGCCTCGTCGAGGCCGGCACCCGCATCGTGCAGATGGGCTACACCGGCGACGGCGAGGTCGACCAGATCGTCGACCGCGCGCAGGCCGCGGTGTACGACGTCACCGACAAGCGCACGAGCGAGGACTACCTGCCGCTGTCCGCCGTCATGGAGGGCACGCTCGCCGAGATCGACGCGATCGCCAACCGGGGCGGCGTGCTCGCCGGCGTCCCGACGGGGTTCGCCGACCTCGACGGCCTCACCAACGGCCTGCACTCCGGCCAGATGATCGTCGTGGCCGCCCGTCCCGCGATCGGCAAGTCCACGCTCGGCCTCGACTTCGCGCGGGCGGCGTCGATCAAGCACGGGCTCACCAGCGCCATCTTCAGCCTGGAGATGAGCCGCAACGAGATCGCGATGCGCCTGCTGTCGGCCGAGGCGCAGATCTCGCTGTCCAACCTGCGCGGCGGCACCATGTCCGACAACGACTGGCAGAAGCTCGCGCGCAAGATGAGTGCCGTCGCCGAGGCGCCGCTGTTCATCGACGACTCGCCGAACATGACGATGATGGAGATCCGCGCGAAGTGCCGGCGGCTCAAGCAGCGCCACGACCTCCGCCTCGTCATCATCGACTACCTCCAGCTGATGACGTCCGGCAAGAAGGTCGAGAGCCGCCAGCAGGAGGTGTCGGAGTTCTCCCGGTCGCTCAAGCTGCTGGCCAAGGAGCTCGAGGTCCCCGTGGTCGCGATCTCCCAGCTCAACCGCGGTCCGGAGCAGCGCACCGACAAGCGCCCCATGGTCAGCGACCTCCGCGAAAGTGGTTCGATCGAGCAGGACGCCGACATGGTGATCCTGCTGCACCGCGAGGACGCCTACGAGCGCGAGTCGCCGCGCGCGGGCGAGGCCGACTTCATCGTGGCCAAGCACCGCAACGGCCCCACCGCCACCGTCACGGTCGCATTCCAGGGCCACTACTCCCGCTTCGTCGACATGGCCCAGACCTGACCGCGGCCGGTATCCCATGAGCGCGTTGGACTTCCGGCTTGCTCTGTCGGCGCCCGAGCTGGTGGCTGCTCCGGTCGCAGCCGCGCTGCAGGCTCTGCCAGCCGACGTCGCGGCGCGGATCGAGGCCGCGGCGATCGATCCGGGCCTCGCCGACACCGCGGAGTTCTGCGCCGCGTACGACCAGCCGCTTGAGGCCTCGGCCAACTGCATCGTCGTCGCAGGCCGGCGCGGCGAGACGACGACCTACGCCGCGTGCGTCGTGCTGGCCACCACGCGCGCCGACGTCAACGGCACGGTGCGCCGCCTGCTGGGCGCCAGGCGGGCGAGCTTCGCGCCGATGGACGACGCCGTGGCCCTCACGGGCATGGAGTACGGCGGCATCACGCCGATCGGCCTGCCCGACGACTGGCGGCTGCTGATCGACAGCCGGGTGACGACGGTCGGCCGCGCGATCATCGGCGCCGGCATCCGCGGAGCCAAGCTGTGGCTGCCGGGCGAGGTGCTCGCACAGCTGCCACAGGCAGAGGTCGTCGACGGCCTCGCCGCTCCGCTGGCTTGAGCCGGCGAGCCTGAGCCGGAACATGCCCGCACTGGAGGGGTGAGGCGTCGGTTTGCCGACGCGTCACCCATCCCAAGCGAGGACGCCGGCGCGCCTAAGGTGAGGCCATGGTGCGTGCGAGCTGGTTCGAGATCCCCGTGACCGACCTCGACCGGGCGGTGGCCTTCTACGAGGCCGTGTTCGCGGTGACCCTCGAGCGCGATGCCAGCGAGGGCGAGGAGGCCGCGTACTTCCCCGCCGGAGACGGGCCCGTCGGCTCGGCCGGCGCGCTCGTGAAGGGCGAGTCCTACGTGCCGTCGATCGACGGCACCCGGGTCTACCTCGAGTTCGCCGACATCGACGGCGCGGTCGAGCGGGCTGTCGCCGCGGGCGGCTCCGTGCTGTTCGCGCCCACCGAGGTCGACGACACCCTGGTCGCGGAGATCCGCGACTCGGAGGGCAACCGGGTCGCCCTGCGCGCCGACCTCGAGGACCCCGACGACGACCTCGACGACGAGCTCGAGCATCTCCTCGACACGGACGGCGACGACGCGCTCGACAGCTGAGCACGGCCGGGTGCGCATATCCATCGCCCGCGCGGGGTGACGGCGCGGCGTCCGGCAAGGGGTGGGATGGGGTCGAGGGGGGACCTCGTCGCCCGGCCTGTGCCGGGCCTGTCGGAGGGGTGGTTCCACATGGCACAGAGCCCGTCGGTGGTCAGGACGAGCGGCTGGGTGTCGTTCGCCGGCTGGATGCTCCTGCTCGCCGGGATCTGGCAGGGCTTCCTCGGCCTGCTCGGCGTGGTGGGCGACGACTTCTACGTCGTCGGGCAGAACTGGATCGCCAAGCTCGACGTCACCACGTGGGGCTGGATCCACCTGGCGCTGGGCGTCCTGCTGTTCGTCACCGGCATCTTCGTCCAGCTCGGCCGTCCCTGGGCCACGTGGCTGGGCATCATCGCCGCGGGGCTGTCGGCGATCGGCCTGTTCGTCTGGGCGCCGTACTACCCGGTGTGGGCGGTCACCGTCCTTGTCGTCGACGTGCTGGTGATCTACGGCCTGGCCGCCCACGGCGGGGAGGTGGGCAACGAGAGCCCGGGCGGGATCCCCGGCCTCTGAGGCCTGTCCATACGCCACGCTGTGCAGCCGCCCGGCTGCACAGCGTGGTATCCGGCTCGCTCGGACGGCCGAATCCGCTGTGACATCGTTTACATCGCCGTCATGTCCCGGACCCCCGAGGGCCTGGGCTGTGCCTACCCTCGAAGGGTGATCAGCACGCCCGCACCCGAGCCCACCCCCTCCGGCTGGGCCGTCCGCGACGCCCGCCTGGTGGTGCGCCGCCTGCTCGACGTCGCCGGCGACACCGGCACCCGCCCGGTCGTGGTCGCCGTCGACGGCCGCTCCGGCAGCGGCAAGTCGACCGTCGCCGACCGCATCGCCGCGCTGGTTCCGGGCGCTGTCGTCGTCCGCACCGACGACGTGGCCTGGCAGCACTCCTTCTTCGACTGGGACGCCCTGCTCGCCGAGCACGTGCTCGAGCCGGTGCGCAGCGGCGACGACGTCGAGTTCCGGCCGCCGGGCTGGGAGGCCCACGACCGCGACGGCGCGATCGAGGTGCCGGCAGGCGCCAGCCTCGTCGTCGTCGAGGGCGTCGGCGCCTCCCGGGGGGCCCTGGCCGACCAGTACGACGCGATCGTGTGGGTGTCGTCCGACGAGGACGAGCGCCGGCGCCGCGGACTGCTGCGCGACGTCGAGCTCGGCCGCACCCCGGACGAGGCCGAGGCGTTCTGGGACGAGTGGGATGCGGCCGAGGTGCCCTTCCTCGCTGACGACCGGCCCTGGGAGCGGGCGCACGTCGTCGTGTGCGGAACACCCGAGCTCATCGGCCTCGCGCCGGACGACGACGACCTCGTCGTGGTCTCGTCGGCCGCGCGGGCTGCTGCCTGATCCCTACGCCGCGGGCGGGGGCTGCTTGCCCAGCCGCTCGCCGCTGACCACGAGCGCCACGCCGGCGACCACCACGGCGCCGCCGAGCAGGAGCCCGGCCGTGAGCGGCTCGCCGAGCACGAGCGCCCCGAGAGCCACCGCGACCACGGGGTTGACGTAGGCGTAGGTGCTCACGAGCGAGAGCGGCGCGTGGTCGATCAGCCAGACGAACGCCGAGAACGTGATGAGCGAGCCGACGACGACGAGGTAGACCCAGCCCGCCCACGACCGCGGCGTGGCGTCGAGCATCTGGCCGATCTGCTCGCCGCGCAGCAGCCCGACGAGCACGAGGGCGAGGCCGCCGAAGAGCATCTCGTAGGTGCTCATCACCAGCGGATCGCGCGGCGTGGGGATGC
>Ga0102832_1001272_pt1 | contig 21106 bp, 17 predicted proteins | sample EBPBio282013_DNA_FD_88942 | JGI IMG/M metagenome (GOLD analysis project Ga0102832, IMG submission 88942) | Wastewater treatment Type I Accumulibacter community from EBPR Bioreactor in Madison, WI, USA - Reactor 2_5/28/2013_ DNA (Illumina Assembly) | ecosystem: Engineered > Bioreactor > EBPR >...
GCAGCGCGCCGGCTACCACGCCACCTTCATGTGCCGGCCGCCGTTTCCCAACATCATGTCCAGCGGCTGGCACTTGCACCAGTCGCTGGTCAGCCGCGCCGACGGCCGCAACGCCTTCATGCGCGACGCGCCGGCCGCCGGCGCGGCCTTGCCCACGGCCAACGACGCGCGCGCCACCTTGTCCGACGCCGGCGCCGCCTGGCTGGCCGGGCTGCTGCAGCATGCCGCCGCGGCCGCGGTGTTCGGCTGCAGCACGGTCAACGCCTTCGCGCGCTTCCGGCCCAACGCGCTGGCGCCGCTGGCCGCGCTGTGGGGGCGCGACAACCGCGGCGCCATGCTGCGCGTGCTGGGCGCGCCGGGCGACGCCGGCACGCGCATCGAGAACCGCATCGGCGAGCCGATGGCCAACCCCTACCTCTACATGGCCTCGCAGGTGCACGCCGGGCTGGACGGCCTGCAGCGCGGCCTGCAGCCGCCGCCGGCCACCGACGCGCCCTATGCCGACGGCGGCCCGGCGCTGCCCACCAGCCTGGACGCCGCGCTCGACGCGCTGGAGGCCAGCGCGGTGATGACCCAGGGCTTCGGCGCCGACTTCGTGCGCCTGCTCGGCCGCATCAAGCGATCGGAAGCGCAGCGCCACGCGCAGGCCGAGGACCAGGACGACTGGCAGCGGCGAGAGTATTTCTCACGCTATTGAGCGGCCGGGCGATCGGGAAAGATCAGCATTGACGGCCGCCGGGCCGGCCCAAGAATCCGGCTCCATCGTTGCCCGGCGACGTGAGGCGTTGGCCGCGGCGGCATCTTCCTGAGGGGCGTCATGAAACTGCTGGAGCAGCTGGCCAAGCTGTGCGCCATCCTGGCCGGCGTGCTGATCATCGTCATCACCTTGATGACCTGCATCAGCCTGATCGGCCGCAATACCACGGGCTGGAGCATCGTCGGCGCGTTCGAGCTGTCGGGCTTCGCGGCCGGCGCGGCCATCGCGCTGTTCATGCCCTGGTGCCAGGTGCGGCGCAACAACATCATCGTCGACTTCTTCACCAACCGCGCGCCGCAGTCGGTGCAGGACGGGCTCGACCGCATGGGCGCCTTCACGGTGGCGCTGGCGATGGGGCTGCTGGCCTGGCGCACCGCCATCGGCGGCATCAACGCCTGGAACTCGGGCGCCGGCTCGATGATGATGGGCCTGCCCGAATGGACCGTCTACGTCGGCATGGTGCCGCCGCTGGCGCTGACCGCGGTGATCGGCCTGGCGCAGGCGCTGCGCGGCTTCGACCAGGAAGCCGCCGCATGACGCCGCTGATGCTGACCGGGCTGATCTTCGGCTCGATGCTGCTGCTGATGGCGCTGCGCGTGCCGATCGCGGTGAGCATGTTCGCCGCCGGGTCCATCGGCTACCTGCTGCAGGCTGGCTGGCTGCCGTACGCCAATTTCCTCAACACCCAGGCGTTCGCGCGTTTCGCCAGTTATGACCTGTCGGTGATCCCGCTGTTCATCCTGATGGGGCAGTTCGCCACGCACGGCGGCATCAGCAAGGCGCTGTTCGAGTTCGCGGCCTCGGTGATGGGGCGCTTCAAGGGCGGGCTGGCGATGGCCTCGCTGCTGGCCTGCGCGGCCTTCGGCGCGATCAGCGGCTCGTCGGTGGCCACCGCGGCCACCATCACCAGCGTGGCGCTGCCGGAGATGACGCGCCACGGCTACTCCGGCCGCATCGCCACCGGAACGCTCGCCGCCGGCGGCACGCTGGGCATCCAGCTGCCGCCGTCGATCGTGCTGGTGATCTACGCCATCCTCACCGAGCAGAACATCAGCAAGCTGTTCGCCGCCGCCGTGGTGCCGGGGCTGATCGCGATGGTCGGCTACATGGTCGCGGTGGCGATCTACGTGCGCCTGTATCCCGGCCACGCGCCCGAGGTCGAAGACACGCCGCCGCGCATGAGCCTGCGCGCGGTGATGGGCATCGCGCCCATCCTGCTGATCTTCGCGCTGGTGTTCGGCGGCATCTACGGCGGCCTGTTCACGCCGACCGAAGGCGCGGCGGTCGGCGCCACCACCACCTTCCTCACCGCGCTGCTGCGCGGCGGCATGACCTTCGAGAAGTTCAAGCAGTGCTTCTACGGCACGGCGGCCAGCGCGGCGATGATCTTCTTCATCTTCATCGGCGCCGACCTCATGAACTCGGCGCTGGCGCTGACCCAGGTGCCCAACCAGCTGGCCGCGGTGGTCGGCAGCTGGGGGCTGTCGCCGCTGTGGATCGTGGTGGCCATCCTGCTGTTCTACGTGCTGCTGGGCGCGGTGATGGACGAGCTGTCGATGCTGCTGCTAACCATTCCCATCTTCTTCCCGATGGTGATGGCGCTCGACTTCGGCATGCCCAAGGACATGGCGGCCATCTGGTTCGGCATCATGGTGTTGATGACGGTGGGCTTCGGGCTCATCGCGCCGCCGGTGGGGCTCAACGTCTACATCGTCAACGGCATGGCCAAGGACGTGCCGATGGCCGAGACCTACCGCGGCGTGTTCCCGTTCCTCATCAGCGACGTGCTGCGCACCATGCTGTTCCTGTTCTTCCCGATCGTGCCGCTGTGGCTGGTGCGCTTCATCAACTAGCGTCCTAGGGAAAACCGGGACGGCCGCGCGGCGCGCCGGTCGTTAAGTTGCCGGCTTTGCCGATTTCGCCTTACCTGGAGACCTTCGATGAAACGTCGCACCCTGATCAGCGGCGGCGCCGCCGCTGCTGCCGCCACGACGCTGGGCACGCCGCTGGCCGCGTTGGCGCAGCAGACGGTCACGCTCAAGTTCCACACCTTCATGGCGCCGATGAGCAACGTCTGGCTGTCGATGCACAAGCCCTGGATGGAGAAGGTCGAGAAGGACAGCGGCGGCCGCATCAAGTTCGAGGGCTACCCGGCCATGCAGCTCGGCGGCACGCCGGTGCAGTTGTACGACCAGGCGCGCGACGGCGTGGTCGACGTGGTGTGGACGCTGCCCGGCAACACGGCCGGGCGCTTCCCGCGCATCGAGGTGTTCGAGCTGCCGTTCATGATGAACAACGCCGAGGCCACCTCCAAGGCCTACTGGGAGTACTACCAGACCTATTGCCCCGACGAGTTCAAGGAGACCCACGTGCTGGCGCTTCAGGTGCACGGGCCCGGCATGTTCCACTCGGCGCACAAGCCGATCAAGAGCGTCGCCGACTTGAAGGGCATGAAGGTGCGCGGCCCGACGCGGCTGGTCACCAAGATGCTGCAGGCGGTGGGCGCCACGCCGGTGGGCATGCCGCTGCCGCAGATTCCCGACGCGCTGAGCAAGGGCACGATCGACGCCTGCGTGATCCCCTGGGAGGTGGTGCCTTCGGTCAAGGTGCACGAGTTGACCAAGTACCACAGCGAGTTCGACAACAGCGGCGGCGCGCTCTACACCACCACCTTCGTGATGGCGATGAACAAGGCCCGCTACGACGGCCTGGCGCCCGACCTGAAGAAGGTGATCGACGCCAACTCGGGCCTCGCCACCTCGGCCTGGCTGGGCAAGACGCAGCAGGGCAACGACGCGCTGGGCCGCAAGGCCGCCGTGGACCGCGGCAACCAGATCTACCAGTTCACCGCGGCGCAGCGCGAAGAGTTCATCAAGCTGTCCAGCCACGTCGACGAGGAATGGGTGGCCGACATGGACAAGCGCGGCTTCAAGGGCAAGGACCTGCTGGCGGCGGCCAAGTCGCTGATCGCCAAGAACGGCAAGACCTGAAGCGGCGCCAGGCGGCGAACAAGGCCGCCGGCGGGCGCTTGTTCGGGGCTTTGCCGGCGGCGGCGGCGGCCTAGATTCGGCATCGGAGCGGCCGCGTGCGGCGGCCGCCGTCACCCGATTGCCGAAAGCCCCGCCGCGATGAGCCTGCCCGCCGCTCCTGCCGTTCGTCCGTCTTCAGTCGGCACCGGCGCCGGCCCGGCCGCGCCCACCATTGCGCCGCGCTCCACGGTGCCCACCGTCGCGCTGACCTACGGCACCTACGACCTGTTCCACATCGGCCACGTGCGCTTGTTCGAGCGCATCCGCCAGCGCTACGACCGCCTGGTGGTCGCCGTCTCCACCGACGAGTTCAACGCCGTCAAGGGCAAGCAGTCGGTCGTGCCGTACGCCGACCGCGCGGCGATGGTGGCCGCCTGCCGCTGGGTCGACGCGGTGATCCCCGAGACCGACTGGGGCCAGAAGGCGCACGACATCGTCGCCCATGGCGCCGATGCGCTGGTGATGGGCAGCGACTGGGAAGGGCGCTTCGACGAGTTCAAGCCGCTGTGCGACGTGGTCTACCTGCCGCGCACCGAAGGCGTGTCGAGCACCGAGTTGAAGGCCGAGGTCGTCGCCGCCGTGCGCGCGCGGGCCTGAGGGCCGCACGCGCCGCTACGGCGCGCAGGCCTCGTCGCCGTCCGGCAAGCCCACCGTCAGCAGGCAGCGCGCCACCGCGGGCTGCAGCCGGCACAGTTCGTCCTCCAGCGCGCGCAGCCGCCGCGCCAGCACCGAGGCCACGGGGTCGCCGGCAAGGCCGACCGCGGCCACCACCAGCACGCGCCCGGGGCCCACGAACTCGATGTGCATGGTGCCCACGCGCTGCACGTCGCGCTGCTGCAGCAGCCAGTCGCGCAGCGCGGCGCGCATCTCGGGCGTGCCGGGGTCGCCCACCAGAAACTGCGCATTGCGAACGATCAGCACGATGGCCACCGCGCCCAGCAACAGGCCCACGAGGATGGAGCCCACCGCGTCGTACATCGGATTGCCGGTGCGTTCGCCCAGCCACAGCGCCAGCGCGGCGATGACGATGCCGCCCAGCGCGGTGATGTCTTCGAGGTAGATCGAGCGCAGCGTGGTCTGCGAGGTGCCCAGCACGAAGGCCCAGGGCTGCCGGCCGCGCGAGCGTGCCGCCTGCGCCACCTGGCGCCGCGCCTGCAGGAACGACACCGACTCCAGCACGAAGGCCACGGCCAGCACCACATAGGCCAGCGTGGTGTCCTGCGCCGCGCCGGCCGCCGGGCCGGCGCGCAAGGCGGCGATGCCGTGCATCACCGACACCGCGGCGCCGGCGGTGAACAGCCCGAAGCCGGCGACCATGGCCCACACGTAGGCCGACCGGCCGAAGCCCATGGGGTGCAGCGCGGTCGGCGCGCGCGCGGCGCGCCGCTCGGCCAGCAGCAGGAAGATGCCGTTGCCGGCATCGACCCAGGAATGCGCCGCCTCGGCCAGCATCGCGGCCGAGCCGCTGATGGCGGCCGCCACGCTCTTGGCCGACGCGATCAAGGCGTTCACGGCCAGCGCCACCAGCACGGTGCGCAGGCTTTCGCCCGCGCCCTCGGCGGCCTGGCCGGCGCCGGTCATGGCGTGTTCGCGCGCGGCGGCGGGCCGTGCCTCAATGGGCCTTGGCGTAGACGAAGTGCGGCAGTTGCTTCAAGGCGTCCTTGGTGGCGCCGGGCAGCAGGAAGCTGCCCTTCGGGCCGGGCTTGAGCTGTTCCACCGGCACCGCGACGCGGCGCTCGCCCATGCCGAGGAAGCCGCCGACGTCGAGGATGGCGAACGACACCTTCTGGTCGGGCGCGACGATGAGGTCTTCGACGCTGGCGATCTTCTTGCCTTCGTCGTTGACGACGTTGTGGCCCAGCACGCTCTTCTTCGCGCTCCAGCCCTTGGCGACGACGTCCATCTCGGCCACCGCCACGCCCAGCCGCACGGCGCCGGCCACCGGCGCCGCGGCGCCGGTCTGCGCCGCGGCGGGCAGGGCCATCGCCAGTGCCAGCCCGGCGGCGGCGGCGCAGCCGGCCAGCGCTTGAAGTTTTCGATCGATCATGTCCGATGTCCTCCTACGGTTGAAACGGCGGCGTGCACCCGCGCGCCGCCGCGACGGCCTGCGACAGCACCGTTCGGCTGGCATGTTACTTCCGCGCTGCGCGCCGGGCGGCGTGGGGACTCGCAGGGAGTCGCCGTGACTCGCGTTAGGATGGCCGCTTCGCCCCGAGCGCCTTCGAGCGCTGTCACCATCGAAAGCAGTCCCGCGCCGTGAGGCCCACGACCACCCAGTTGATCGCCACGGCGCTGTTCGCGCTGGCCATCCTCCACACCTTCGCGGCCAGCCGCTTCGACACCATCGCCGCGCGCGGCGGGCGTTATGCCGGCGTCTGGCATCTGCTGGGCGAAGTCGAGGTGGTGTTCGGCTTCTGGGCCATGGTGCTGGTCACGCTGATGTTCTTCACCGAGGGCTCGGAGCCCGCGGTCGCGTACGTGCGCTCGCGCAACTTCAGCGAAGCGGTGTTCGTCTTCGCCATCATGGTGGTGGCGGCCAGCCGGCCGGTGATCCGCACCGCCTCGGCCCTGGTCCGCGGCGTGGCGCGCGCGCTGCCGCTGCCGGGCGCGGTGTCGTTCTACTGGGTGGTGCTGGCGCTGGTGCCCTTGATGGGCTCGTTCATCACCGAGCCGGCGGCCATGACGCTGGCGGCGCTGATCCTGTCCAAGCGCATCTACTCGCTGCCGGTGTCGACGCGGCTGAAGTACGGCACGCTGGGCGTGTTGTTCGTCAACGTGTCGATCGGCGGCACGCTCACGCACTTCGCGGCGCCGCCGGTGCTGATGGTGGCCGCCACCTGGCAGTGGGACACGGCCTTCATGCTCAGCCACTTCGGCTGGCGCGCGGCGCTGGCGGTGGTGGTCAATGCCACCGGCGCCACGCTGCTGTTCCTGCGCGAGCTGAAGGCGCTGGACTGGCGCGAGCCGGCGGCCGATGCCTCGCAGCCGCCGGTGCCGGTTGCCATGGTGCTGCTGCACGCGGCGCTGCTGGCCGGCCTGGTGCGCTTCTCGCACGACCCGGAGTTCGTGCTCGGGCTGCTGATGCTGTTCATCGGCCTGGCGCGCGCCTTCGAGCGCCACCACGATCCGCTGCTGGTGCGCGAGGCGCTGCTGGTGGCCTTCTTCCTGGCCGGCCTGGTGGTGCTGGGCGGGCTGCAGGACTGGTGGCTGCAGCCGCTGCTGCTGTCGATGACGGCCGACCAGGTGTTCGTCGGCGCCACGCTGCTCACGGCGTTCACCGACAACGCCGCGCTCACCTACCTGGGCTCGCTGGTGCAGGGCCTGACGCCGGAGTTCAAGTACGCGCTGGTGGCCGGCGCCGTCACCGGCGGCGGCCTGACCGTGATCGCCAATGCGCCCAACCCGGCCGGCCTGTCGCTGCTGCAGCGGCACTTCGCCGACGAGGCGGTCAACCCGGGCGGCTTGCTGCTGGCCGCGCTGGGGCCCACGCTGGTGGCCGCGGCGGCCTTCATGCTGTTGTGAGCACCGACGCCGCACCCACCAACGCAGACCCGCGCCAGCGCCGGCTGCGCCGCTACCGGCGGCTGCTGAACGCGCGCTTCAGCCTGCGCCAGGACAAGGCGGACGACGCCGAGATCGAAGCGCGCATCCGCGACGGCGTCGAGCTTCGCGGCGCCACGCCGTGGATCCTGATGTTCGCCATCATCGTGGCGTCGGTCGGGCTCAACGTCAATTCGACGGCGGTGATCATCGGCGCCATGCTGATCTCGCCGCTGATGGGGCCGATCATGGGCGCCGGCCTGGGCCTGGCGGTGCTCGACTTCGACCTGGCCAGGCGCTCGCTGGCCAACCTGGCCATCGCCACCGGCATCAGCCTGGTGGTGTCGGCGCTGTACTTCATGCTGACGCCGCTGCGCGAGGCGCAGTCCGAACTGCTGGCGCGCACCACGCCCACGTTGTGGGACGTTTTGATTGCTTTGTTCGGCGGCCTGGCCGGCATCGTCGGCATCACGCGGCGCGAGAAGTCCAACGTCATCCCCGGCGTGGCCATCGCCACCGCCTTGATGCCGCCGGTGTGCACCGCCGGCTTCGGCCTGGCCACCGGCAACTGGCGCTTCTTCGGCGGCGCCATGTACCTGTACGCCATCAACTGCGTGTTCATCGCCGTGGCCACCGCGGTCGGCGTGCGCGCCGTGGGCTTGCGCGCGCGCCGCGTGGCCGGCGCCGGCGCCGGCCAGCGCGTGCGCGTCGGCATGTGGGTGCTGGCGCTGGGCACTGCGCTGCCCAGCGTGTACCTGGCGGTCAACCTGGTGCGCCAGGAGGTGTTCCGCGCGCAGGCCCAGCAGTTCGTGGCCGGCGCCTTCGTCTTCGCGCACACGCAGGTGATCGAGACGCGCATCGACCCCGCGCGCCGCAGCATCGACGTCTCGTTGATCGGCGAGCCGGTGCCGCCCGACCAGGTGAAGGTCATCGAGCAGCGGCTGGCGTCGGAGCGCGCGCTGGAAGGCGCCCACCTCGTGCTGCACCAGGTGGGCGACGCCAAGTTCGACGTGACGGCGCTGAAGACCAGCCTGCTGAACGACCTGCTGCGCGAAAGCCAGGTGCGCGTGCAGGAGCGCGACGAGCGCATCCGCGTGCTCACCGAGGCGCAGGCCTTGCGCGAGCAGTTGCCGCGCCAGGCCGACGACCTGGTGCGCGAGTTGCGCTCGCTGTACCCCGAGGTCGGCGACGTGGTGGTGGGCGAGGGGCTGATCATGCCCGTCAGCGGCGGCCGCCGGCCGCTTTTGTACCTGGTGGTGAGCACGCCGCGCCCGCTGCCGGCGGCGGCGCGCCAGCGGCTGACCGAATGGTTCAAGTCGCGCACCAAGACTGACGCGGTGCAACTGCGCTTCGAGGTCGAGGCGCGTCCCTTGCAGGCGGCGCGCAGGCCATGACGACCAACGCCGCGACCGCCGCTTTCGCCGCCGCCACCGCGGTGCCCGCCGCCACGGCAGCGGGCGCCACGTCGAGCGCGTCGCCCGCGTCGCCTGCGTCGCCCGCGTCGTTCGGCTTCGAGCTGCAGAGCGCCGCGCGCACCGCGCACGAGATGGCCGACGGCCTGATGGCCGCGCTGCCCAAGGTGGCGATTGCGCTGCTGGTGTTCGGCCTGTTCTGGGCCGGCGCGCGCGCCGGCTCGGCCGCGCTGGGCGCGCTGCTCGAACGCACGCAGCAGCCGCGCAACGTGGTGATCGTGCTCAGCCGGCTGCTGCGCTGGCTGCTGCTGTTGTTCGGCCTGATGGTCGCGCTGTCGCTGGTGGTGCCGTCGATCACCGCCTCGTCGGTGCTGGGCGCGCTGGGCGTCGGCGGCGTGGCCGTGGGCTTCGCGTTCAAGGACATCTTCCAGAACCTGCTGGCCGGACTGCTGATCCTCATCACGCGGCCGTTCCAGATCGGCGACCTCATCGTCAGCAGCGCCGACGAAGGCGTGGTCGAAGACATCCAGGTGCGCGCCACGCTGCTGCGCACGGCCGACAACCGGCTGGTCGTCATCCCCAACAGCGACCTCTACACCAACCGCGTGCAGGTGATCCAGGCGCGCCAGTCGCGCCGCGTCACGCTGATGCTGCCGCTGGCCGGCGACGAACCGCTGGCCGACACCAAGGCGCTGGCGCTGCGCGTGCTGGGCGAGTGCGCACACGTGCAGGCCACGCCCGAACCGCAGGTGCTGGTCAACGCCTTGAGCGCCTTTGGCGCCGGCGCGCAGTTGCAGGTGCGGTTCTGGGTCGGCCCGCCCGGCCATGGCGACGTGGCGGCCGCCACCGACGAGTTCTACAGCCGGCTGCGGCTGGCCCAAGCCCAAGCCCAAGCCCAAACCGCGGCCGAGGCCGAAGCGCCGCCGCCGCCGCGCTGAAGGCCGCCGTCATGCGCCTGCCGCCGCCCTGGATCGGCATTCCGCTGGCACTGCTGGCGGGCCTGGCACTGCTGGCGCTGGTGCTCAAGCTGGCCTTTCCGCTGCCGGCGCGCGGCCGGGCGGCCGCCGAACTGCCGCTGCAGGCCGGCCGCGGCGCGCTGGCCGAGCAGGTGGATGCGCTGCTGCGCGCCCACGCTCAGCCCGCCGCCACCGGCCTGCTGCTGCTGCCCGATGGCGTCGATGCCTTCGCGGTGCGCCTGGGCCTGGTGCGCGAGGCCCGGCGCAGCGTCGACGCGCAGTACTACATCTGGGAAGATGACCTCTCCGGGCGCATGCTGCTCAGCGAGATCGTCGCCGCCGCCGACCGCGGCGTGCGCGTGCGGCTGCTGATCGACGACAACCCCACCGCCGGGCTCGACGGCATGTGGGCCGCGGTCAACGCCCATCCCAACATCGCGGTGCGGCTGTTCAACCCGCTCACGCTGCGCGCGCTGCGGCCGCTGAACTACCTGTTCGACTTCCCGCGGCTGAACCGCCGCATGCACAACAAGTCGTTGACGGTGGACGGCGCGCTCACCGTCGTCGGCGGCCGCAACGTCGGCGACGTGTACTTCGGCGCCAAGGCGCGCGGCTTGTTCATCGACGTCGACGCGCTGGCCGTCGGCGCCGTGGTACCCGACGTGCAGGCCACGTTCGACCGCTACTGGTCCAGCGCCGCGGCCTACGACGCCGAGACCCTGCTGCGCGCGCCGCCGCCCGAGGCGCTGGCGGGCTACCGCCGGCCGCCGCCCGCGCACGACGCTCTGGCCGACGAATACCGCGCCGCCGCCGGCGACGCGCTGGCCCGGCTGCTGTGGCGCGGCCAGCAGCAGGGGCTGAGCTGGGCGCCGGTGCGGCTGGTGGCCGACCATCCCGACAAGGCGCTGTCCGACGCCCTGCGCGACGACCTGATGGCGCGCGAAATCGCCGCCCTGCTGGCCGGCGCGCGCCAGCGGCTCGACCTGGTGTCGGGCTACTTCGTGCCCGGCGAGCCGGGCACCGCGCTGCTGTCGGCGCTGGCGCAGCGCGGCCTGCCGACGCGCGTGGTGACCAACGGCGTGAAGGTCAGCGACGTGCCGCTGGTGCACGCCGGCTACGCGCCGGCGCGCGAGCCCTTGCTGAAGAGCGGCGTGCAGCTGTTCGAGGCGCGGGCGCTCGACGCCCAGGGGCGTGCGGCGCTGAAGCTGGCTCAGACGCGCTTCTCCGGCGGCGGCGAAAGCGTGCACGCCAAGACCTTCGCGATCGACGAGCGCACGCTGTTCCTGGGCTCGTTCAACTTCGACCCGCGCAGCGCGCTGCTGAACTGCGAGATGGGCTTCGTCATCGACGCGCCGACGCTGGCGCGCCAGCTCGGCCAGGCGCTCGACGAACGCCTGCCGCAGATGGCCTACCGGCTGCAGCTCGGCCCGCAGGGGCAGCTGCAATGGCAAGGCCTGGACCACGGCCAGCCCACCACCACCGAGATCGAGCCCGGCACCACCGCCTTGCAGCGCGCGCTGCTGTGGGCGCTGTCGTTGCTGCCGATTCAGTGGCTGTTGTAGGGCGGGTAGGGCGGGTCGGGCGGTCGCTGGCGCGGCTTGGGCCGATGACCACGGCCCGAGCGGTGCGCGATCAGGCTGCGGGGTCCGGCGCGCCGGCGCCGGCGATTGCCAGTTCGTCGTCGATCACCGTCAGCAGCCGCTCGGCCGCGCCGCCGTCGTGGTGGTCGAACCATTGTTCGCGCAATTGCCGGCGCGCCTGCGCGTGCGCCGGCGTCTGGCCCAGGTCGGCGCGGCGCAGGGCGCGGGCCAGCGTGGCGGCGTCGTCGAACAGCGGGCCGGGCAGGGCGCTCAGCTTGTCGTCGAAGAGCTTGCGCGACTTCTGCGTATAGGCCGCGTGGTCGGGCCGGAACAGCAGCACCGGGCGGTCGACGTGCAGGTAGTCGAACATCACCGACGAGTAGTCGGTCACCAGCGCCGAGGCCTGGCCGAGCAGCGGGTAGAGGTCGGTGCGCGGCGCGACGAAGGCCACGCCGGGCAGCAGCGGCGCCAGCTTGGGGATCTGCGGGCTTTCCACCGGGTGCAGGTTGACGACCAGCAGGTCGCCGCCCTGGGCCGCGGCCTGGGCCAGCTTGTCGAGGCCGGCGTGCAGCACCCAGTCGGGCCGGCCGTCGCGGAAGGTGGGGGCGTAGAGGATCACGCGCTTGCCGCGCGCCAGCGCGGCGCGGGCGCGCTCGTAGGTGTCGCGGTCGCAGCCGGCGAGGTCGGCCTCGGTCGGCTGGCGGTGCAGCACGTCGTTGCGCGGATAGCCGACCGGCGCATAACGCTCGAAAGCAAACCACCGGCGCCATTCGGCTTCGCCGGCGGCGGCGGTGCCCAGCATCCGCGCATAGGGGCCGCAGGTGGCCAGCACGCGCGCGAAGTGCGGCCCCAGCGCGCGCCCGGGCGCCAGGTTGCGCAGGCCGATCTCCTTGATCGAGACGCCGTGCCACAACTGCAGGTGGCGCGCGCCGGCCAGCAGCGCGGCGGCATAGGGGTTGGGGTTGAGGAAGTGGTCGCTGGTCACCAGCACCGCGGCCGACAGCGCCACGTGCAGGTGCTCGGGCGTCCACTCGGCATACGAAGGCGGCAGGCACTGGCCGCCGAGCGCGGCCACCAGGCGCTGCTGCTCGGCATTGAAGGGCAGGAACCAGACGTCGATGCCGCGCGCCTGCGCCTGGGCCTGCGCGGCCAGCCAGGCGTACTTGACATTACAGCCGAAATAGGTGGTGCCGACGAACACCGCGCGCCGCGCCTTGGGGTGCATGCGCGACACGCCGGCCAGGTCGCGTGTGGCGCGCTCCAGCGCCAGTTGCTGTTCCAGCTCGCGCAGCTTGGCCTTGGTGGCCTGCAGCTCCTGGGCCTGCTGGTCGACGGCGGAGGGCGTGGCGGCTTGCGCCTGCTGCGCGTCGACCACGGCGCCGACGAGCTGGTCGATGGCCGCGCTGGCCTGGGCGGCGAAGGCTTCCAACTGCTCCAGGCGCTGCAACAGGCCGTCCGGGGCGAGCGGGGCATCAAGGGTGGCGGCGGTCATGCGCTTGGGGCCTTTCGTCGGGGTGCTCGGCATGCTAGGCCGGTGCCCGCGCCGGCCATGGGCCGAATTGCCGGGACAAGGCACGGCTGATCGGCCCCACGGGTATATTGCGTTTCGACGGGGCGCTTGAAGCCCCGCGGCCGGGGAGAGGCGGTGATGCAGGCGCTGCGCTGGAGTTTGCGGATGGCCGTGGCCGCAGCCGTTCCCGCCGCATCGGCCGCGCTGCCGGCAGCGCCGGTGCCAGCGACCGCGGCCGCCGGCGAGCTGTGGTCCTACCGCATCGAACGCGGCGACACCTTAATCGGCCTGCATGCCCGGCTGTTGCAGCCGCAGGCGCGCTGGCAAGAAGTGCAGCGCCTCAACGGCATTGCCAACCCGCGGCGGCTGCAGCCCGGCAGCACGCTGCAGATCCCGTACGCGATGCTGCGCCGCCAGCCGGCGGCGGCCGAGGTGCTGCACGTGCATGGCGAGGTCTTCGTCGAAGGCCCCGACGGCCGCCGGCCGCTGGCCGCCGCTGCCGAGGTGGCGGCGGGCGAGCAGATCGTCACCGGGCCGCAGTCTTCGGCCTCGCTGCGCTTTGCCGACGGCACGCGCACCGCGCTGGGCCCCGACAGCCGGTTGCGCGTGCAGGAGCACGCGCGGCTGGGCGGCGGCGCGCCGGTGCAGATGCAGTTGCAGCTCGAACGCGGCAGCGTGCAGGCCGACGTGCCGGTGCAGCAGCCGCCGTCACAGATGCAGATCCGCACGCCGGTGGTCAACCTGGGCGTGCGCGGCACGGCGTTCCGCGCCCGCGTCGACGACGGGCTGACGCTGGCCGAGGTGGTGCACGGCCGCGTGGCGGTGGGCGCGCAGGCCGTCGACGGCGGCTACGGCACGCGGGCCGAGGCCGGCGGCATCGTGCTAACGCCGCAACCGCTGCTGCCGGCGCCGGCGCTCGACGGCGTGCCGCGGCGGCTGGAGCGCGTGCTGCTGCAGCTGCCGCTGGCGGCCGACGGCGGCGTGCACCATGTCCGGCTGCAGGTGCATGACCGCGGCACGCCGTCGCGGCTGCTGGCCGAAGCGGTGTTCACGCCGCCGCTGGCGAGCTGGCGGCTGCCGCTGCCCGATGGCGAATACCGGCTGCTGGCGCGCGCCGCCGATGGCCGCGCCATCGAAGGCCAGGACGCGCAGCTCGATTTCGAGCTGGCCGCGCGGCCCGAGCCGCCGTTCCTGCTGCGGCCGCGCGCCGATGAAAGCCTCGACCAGGAGCCCATCGTGCTGGCCTGGTCGCGCAACCCCGAGGCGGCGCGCTACCGGCTGCAGGTGGCGGCCGCCGGCGACGACTTCGCCAAACCGCTGCTGACGCGCGACGACCTCGATGCCGCGCAGGCCGAGGTCAGCCTGCCGCCCGGGCGCTACCGCTGGCGCGTGGCCGGCGTGCGCGCCGATGGCCACCCCGGCCCCTGGGGCGACGCGCAGGCCATGCGCCGGCTGCAACCCCCGCCGCAGCCGCCGGACCAGCAGCCGGCGCGGCTGGACGACGGCGGTGTCACCGTCAGCTGGTCGGCGGCCGGCGTGGCCGGCGCGCGCTACCAGTTGCAGGTGGCGGCCGACGCGGCCTTCAGCGCCCCGCGCATCGACCGCGAGACCGCCGACACGCAGGAACGGCTGGCCGGCCTGGAGCCCGGCCGCTACTTCGTGCGCGTGCGCACGCTGGCCAGCGAAGCCAGCGACGGGCGCGAAGGCGCCTTCGGCACCGCGCAGATCGTCGACGTGCCCGAGCCGCCGCCGTCGCGCTGGTGGTGGTGGCTGCTGCCGTTCACCTTGCTGCTGGTGCCATGAGACGGTTCAAGGGCCCGGCCGAGGGCGCGAGCGCGAACCGCGCTGCCGCGGCCGCGCGGCCCTGGTGGATCTGGTGCAGCGCGGCGGCCATCGGCCTGCTGGTGCTGCTGTCGCCGCTGAACGCCTGGCTGTCGCGCGGCGGCATCGACTGGCAGCTGCGCCGCCTGGCGCCGACGCAGGCCGATGGCGGCGTGCTGGTGTTCGACATCGACGATGCCTCGCTCGCCGCGCTGAAGGACAGCTTCGGCCCCTGGCCCTTCAAGCGCGACGTCTATGCGCTGGCCATCGAGCAGCTGCGCGAGCTGGGGGCGCGCGGCATCGCCATCGACCTGCTGCTGGCCGATGCCCAGCCCGGCGACACGGCGCTGGCCCGCGCGCTGGCGCGTCCCGGCGCGCCGGTGGTGCTGGCGGCCGCCGGGCTGCAGCACGGCAGCGGCCGCTTCACGCCGGCCGCGGCGGCGCTGGCCTCGTCGGTGCCGGCGGCGCGGCCGGTGCACGATTGGCCGGCGCTGGCGCTGCCCACGCCCACCGTGTGGTCGGCGGCGCAGCGGCCGCCGCCGCTGGGCGTGATCACCACGCCGCTGGACGCCGACGGCGTGCTGCGCCGCCTGCCGCTGTGGCACGACGCCGGCGCGCTGCGCCTGCCGTTGATGTCGCTGGCCGTGCTGCAGGCGGTGGACGGCGCGGCGCCGCTGCCGCCGGTGGACGCCGCCGGCTCGCTGCACCTGGCCTTTCCGGCACGCCAGGCCTGGCCGGCGGTGCGGCCCTTCGCCGAGCTGGCCGACACCGCGCTCGGCCGCCGCGACGCCGCCGCGCTGCGCCAGCCGGTGCAGGGGCGCGTGGTCTTCATCGGCAGCAGCGCCTTGCTGGCCGATTCGGTGATGACGGTGCAGGGCCAGATGTCGGGCACCGTGGCGCTGGCCCAGGCCTACGCGGCGCTGCGTGAAGGCGCCTGGGTGCGGCCGCCGTCGCCGGCGCTCAACGGGCTGCTGCTGCTGGTGGCGCTGCTGCCCGCGGCCTGGACCGTGCTGCGCGGCCGGCCCTCGCCCGGCCGCGACGCGGCCGCCGCCGGCCTGGCGCTGGGGGTGGGCGCCGCGCTGGCGCTGGCGGCGCTGCTGTTGGAGCGCCAGCCCAGCCTGTGGGCGGCGCCGCTGCTGGCGCTGGGCCTGGGGCTGGCGCTGTCGCTGCTGGCCTACCAGCGGCGCCAGGCCGCGCACGAGCGCCAACTGGCGCAGCAGGCCGCCGTGGCCGCCGACGCGGCGCGCGCCAAGAGCGCCTTCCTGGCCAACATCAGCCACGAGATGCGCACGCCGCTGAATGCCTTGCTGGGCGTCGCCGACCTGCTGGCCGACAGCCCGCTGACGGCCGAGCAGCGCCAGCACGTGCAGGTGTTCCGCGAGTCGGGCAGCGCGCTGCACGAGCTGATCAACGACCTGCTCGACCTGTCGAAGATCGAGGCCGACCGCCTGCAGCTCGAACTGCAGCCGTTCTCGCTGCAGCGCAGCCTGCGCCACCTGGCCGCGCTGATGCGCCCGCGCGCCGAGGGCAAGGGCCTGCGGCTGCGCCTGGACCTGGCCGCCGACCTGCCCGACGGCGTGCTCGGCAACCGCCAGCGCCTGGAGCAGGGGCTGATGAACCTGGTCGGCAACGCCATCAAGTTCACCCACGAGGGCGAGGTGCGGCTGACCGTGGGCCACGACCCCGAGCACGCCGGGCTCATCCTGTTCGAGGTGGCCGACACCGGCATCGGCATCGCGCCCAGCAAGCTGGAGACGGTGTTCGAGCCCTTTGCCCAGGCCGATGGCAGCATCACGCGGCTGTACGGCGGCACCGGCCTGGGGCTGGCGCTGACGCGCAGCGTGGCCCAGCGCATGGGCGGCTCGGTGCAGGTGCGCAGCACGCCAGGCGTCGGCAGCGTGTTCGCGCTGCGCCTGCCGCTGCCGCCGGCCGTCGTGCCGGCCGAGCCGGCCGAAGCGCCGGACGCGCCAGCACCGTCGGCGCCGCCGGCCGACGCCGCGGCCGGCCCGGCGGCGCCGCTGCGCGTGCTGCTGGCCGAGGACAACGAGGTCAACGTCTACATCTTCCGCGCCATGCTGGCCGACCAGCCGCTGGCGCTGGAGGTGGTCGGCAACGGCCCGATGGCGCTGGAACTGCTGCGCCGCCAGCGCTTCGAGATCGCTTTCCTCGACGTGCAGATGCCGGGGCTGGACGGCCTCAGCGTCACCCGCGAGCTGCGCCGGCTGGAGGCCGCCGAGGCGGCGCAAGGCCGCCGCCGCACCCCCGTGGTGGCGCTGACGGCCAACGCCTTCGCCAGCGACGTGCAAGCCAGCCTGGACGCCGGCTGCGACCGCCACCTGTCCAAGCCCTTCTTCAAGCAGCAGCTCATCGACGCGCTGCGCCAGCTGGCGCGGCCAGCCGCGCCGGCGCCGCTGCCGGCGGCGGAACCGCAGGCGGCGCCGACGCGCGTGCCGGCGGCCGTGCTCGACGAGGCCGCCGGGGTGCGCCGCCTGGGCGGCGACGAACTGCTGTTCGAGCGCCTGGTCGAGCATGCCAGCGTCTTCATGGCCGGCTGGCCGCAGAGCTTCGACGAGGCCATGGCCGCCGGCCGGCCCGAGCGCGCGCGCCGCCTGGCGCAGGACCTCGGCAGCATCGCCGGCTCGCTGGGCGCCGAGGCGCTGGTCGGCGCGGCGGCGGCGCTGCAGCGCGCGCCCGGCGACGCCGAGGCGCGCGCGCGGCTGCAGGCGGCCATCGCCCCGGTGATCGTCGCCTTGACGCTGCGCCGCAGTGGCGAGGCTGACACCGTGTAGGAATCTGTCTGACAAGGGGCATGGAAGATGCGGGACTGCAGCGACGGAAATGGCCTGATGTTGCGGCCCAGTTTGAATCTCTACAGTTCGTTTCACGCTGAAACGCAACGCCACTTCAACCGAAAGCCCGCCGCCATGACCTCCGAACAGATCCTTGCCGAAATCCGCGAAGCCAACCTGTCGTACCTGATGCTGGCCCAGAGCCTGATCCGCAGCGACCGCGACCAGGCGCTGTTCCGGCTGGGCATCAGCGAAGAGACCGCCGGCCTGATCGGCGCGCTGACCTCGGCGCAGATGATGAAGATCGCCACCGGCAACACGCTGCTGTGCCGCTTCCGCATGGACGACGACCTGGTGTGGAACCTGCTCACCAGCCACGGCAAGGGCGCCGCCAACGAAGGCGTGTCGCGCCTGCATGCCTCGATCCTGATGGCCGGCCGCCACCAGGAAGCGGCCTGACCCGGCTGTCGACGGTCCCCCGAATCAGTACACAAGGAAGGAGAACGCAACATGGCCCGCAACAAGAGCATCCTCAGTGAAGCCCGCCAGATCGAACGTGCGGTCACGCTGATCCACCTGGGCGCGCGGCTGCAGGTGCTGGAAAGCGAAACCGACTTGAGCTACGAGCGGCTGCTGCGCCTGTACAAGGAAGTCTCGGGCCGCAGCCCCAGCAAGGGCCAGCTGCCGTTCTCCACCGACTGGTTCATGACCTGGCAGCCCAACATCCACGCCAGCCTGTTCCTGAACACCCACGAATACCTCAACAAGGTGGCCGAGCTCGACGAGATCGACACCGTGATCAAGGCCTACCAGCTCTACCTGGAGCAGATCAGCGCGCAGGGGCTGGAGCCGATGCTCAGCGTCACCCGCGCCTGGCGGCTGGTGAAGTTCGTCGACAACGGCATGCTGACGATGACGCCTTGCAGCAAGTGCGGCGGCCACTTCATCACCCATCCGCACGAAATCGCCCGCCACTACGTCTGCGGCCTGTGCGAGCCGCCGGCGCGCGCCGGCAAGGGCAAGGCCGCCGGCTCGCTGCAACTCCACAGCGAACCGCGAATTGATGCCGCTTCGCGCGCCGAGCCGCGCAAGGCCGCCACCGCTGCGTGAAATGCTGCCAGCGACGGCGTTGCAGAACGGCGGCCGAGCGGCCGAAACTGCATCCATGCGCAGCATTTGAAGGTTTGTCTCCTCCTGGCACAGTCCTCTGTGCTTTCGGGCGGATCCTCACGGATCCGCCCGTTTTCTTTTGGGGCGGCCGAAAGCCGCGCCGGCGTTCGCCGACCGGGCGCAACTGGCAGGCGAAGGCCCGCTTCATCGGCCCTTGGCCGGCCGGCCGCGCGATCGACACTGCAGCCGTGAAGACCATTCCTGCCTCGCGCTGGCCGTTGCCGCCGCTGCGCTGGCCGCTGCCGGCGCTGCTGGCCTGGGCGCTGGCTTGGGCCGGCTTTGCGGCGGCGCGCGCCTGCGCCCTGCCGCCGGGCCCCAGCGCGCTGCTGGCCAGCGCACTGGGCGCGGCGCTGGCCTTCGGCGTGCAGGGCGGCTGGCGGCGGCTGATCGTCGCGGCCGGCTTTCCGCTGTCCAGCCTGGCGCTGGGCACGGCAGCGCCGGCCTGGGCCTGGCTGCTGGCGGCGCTGCCGCTGGTGCTGGCCTATCCGCTGCGCGCCTGGTCCGACGCCCCGCTGTTCCCGACGCCGCGCCACGCGCTGCGGCCGCTGGCCGCTGCCATCGCGCTGCCGGCCGGCGCGCGCGTGCTCGACGCCGGCTGCGGCCTCGGGCACGGCCTGCGCGCCTTGCACGCCGCCTGGCCGGCGGCGCGCATCGAAGGCGTGGAGTGGAGCGCGCTGCTGGCCTGGGCCTGCGCGCGCCGCTGCCGCTTTGCCGCGGTGCGCCGCGGCGACCTGTGGGCCGGCGACTGGCGCGGCCTGCAACTCGTCTACCTGTTCCAGCGCCCCGAAAGCATGGCGCGCGCCTGGGCCAAGGCCGAGGCCGAACTGCCCCGCGGCGCCTGGCTGGTGAGCCTGGAATTCGCGGTGCCGGGCGTGCAGCCCTGGCGGCGGCTGGACGCCGGCGGCGGCCGCCCGCTGTGGCTGTACCGCATGGACTCAAAGAAGTGCAGCGATGGCCGATAACCCCGCCAGATCTCCGTCGTCCCGAAGTCGTTCGGGGCGTGCCTGACTAAAAACTCATCATGTTCGTCATCATCGGCTGGGTCCTGGCGCTGGGGTGCATCTTCGGCGTCTACATCGCGCACGGCGGCAACATCAGCGTCATCCTGCATGCGCTGCCGTTCGAGTTGATCACCATCTTCGGCGCCGCGCTGGGCGCCTTCCTGGCCAACAACCAGATGAAGGTGGTGAAGGCTTCGCTGCGCGGGCTGGGCGCGTGCTTCAAGGGCAGCCGCTTCAGCAAGGCGCGCTACATGGAGCTGCTGGCGCTGATGTACGACATCCTGCAGAAGGCGCGCAAGGAAGGCCTGATGTCGATCGAGAAGGACGTCGAGGACCCGCACAGCAGCCCGCTGTTCCAGAAGTACCCGACGGTGGGCAACGACCACCACGTGACCGAGTTCATCACCGACTACCTGCGCATGATGGTGTCGGGCAATCTCAACGCGCACGAGATCGAATCGCTGATGGACAGCGAGATCGAGACCCACCACCAGGAAGAGCACGCCGCCGTTGCAGCCATCGCGCGGCTGGCCGGCGGCCTGCCGGCCTTCGGCATCGTGGCCGCGGTGCTGGGCGTGGTCAACACCATGGGCTCGGTCGGCCAGCCGCCGGCGGTGCTGGGCGGCATGATCGGTTCAGCGCTGGTCGGCACCTTTCTGGGCGTTCTGCTCGCCTATGGCATCGTCGGCCCGCTCGCGACCCGATTGAAGCAGGTCGCCGACGCCGATGAGCAGATCTTCCACGCGGTGAAGCAGATCGTCATCGCATCGCTCCACAATTATCCCCAGCCGCTGGTTGTCGAAGCCGCGCGCTCCGGCCTCAGCCACGCCTTCCGCCCCGGCCTCTCCGAGATGCTCGACGGGCTGAGGAGCCGCTGAGGTGACGACCAAGGCCAAGAAGGGCTCGAACCTTCCCCCGCCCATCATCGTCAAGAAGATCATCGTCGCCGGCGGCGGCGGTCATCATGGCGGCGCCTGGAAGGTCGCCTATGCCGATTTCGTGACCGCGATGATGGCGTTCTTCCTGTTGCTGTGGCTGCTCGGCGCCACCAACGAGAACCAGCGCAAGGGCATCGCCGACTATTTCTCCCCGACGCTCGTCAAGATGCGCGAGCAGAGCGCGGGCAGCAACGGCATGTTCGGCGGCGATTCGATCACCTCGGCCGACAATTATCCGCACCGCGCCTCTCAGACGGGAACGCGATCGATCACCATCCCGCGCGATACCACCGGCGGCCCGCGCGAAGGCGCGACCGAGGATCGCAAGATCGCGCAGGGGCCGACGCCCGAGCAGAAGGCGCTCAAGCTCAACGAATTGCGCCAGCGCGTCACCCAGCGCGTCGAGACGCAGGAAAAGCTCAAGCGGCTGGCCAGCCAGATCCGCTTCGTCCAGACGCGCGAGGGCATCCGCATCGACCTGGTCGACGATGCCGACTTCTCGATGTTCCAGCTCGGCACCACCGTGCTGGTGCCCGAGGCGGTGGAACTGCTGCGCATCATCGGCGATGCGGTGAAGGACGAAAGCGGTGCGCTGACCATTCG
>Ga0102832_1001273_pt1 | contig 21093 bp, 10 predicted proteins | sample EBPBio282013_DNA_FD_88942 | JGI IMG/M metagenome (GOLD analysis project Ga0102832, IMG submission 88942) | Wastewater treatment Type I Accumulibacter community from EBPR Bioreactor in Madison, WI, USA - Reactor 2_5/28/2013_ DNA (Illumina Assembly) | ecosystem: Engineered > Bioreactor > EBPR >...
CACATCCATCTCAAAACCAGGATGTCGTTTTACCAGGTATTGAAAAAAACGGAGGTACTGCTCACTTTCCTTGAAATAGGGAGATTGCAGGAATTTTTCAAATGCACGGTATTCATCGGGGTGGAGAGAACAAAGGAGGGCGTGCAATTTCATGCGCATATTTTTTTGCAAACAACGACAAAAAAAGGGATTTTTCATCAGAGGATATTTACAAAAATAATAGACACAAAAAACTGTCTTTCAATTTTTTATGCATACAAGCCCGGAAAACCAAACATAAAATGCGTAGAGGTTTTGAAAAATCAGGGGGAAATACATATCTCGTACAGGTTTACTATTGCAGTGTACTTATTCAATTGTTAGTCAGATAGGTTAGAATATTTTACAATAAGTAGGTGGCTAGTAAATCTTAAAATACCAAAGTTAGATAGCAGGATTCAGGCACGGATGAAAAGTCCGGGCCAGAATCCTGCACTTTTTGAAATTCCATTCTTCTGGTGATGTTTTCTGTTAACACTACCCTTTATCCTCCACTCTTCACCGGCAATACCTGATCGAATGCAAGCCCGCTGCTGCCTTCACCCCTGCCCGTCTGCTTGCGAACACCCAGCCAGGTAAATACCCGGCCGTCGAGCCAGCGGGTGCGCTGGAAACTTTGCGCCACGCGCACGCCCGCTCTCGGCACTTCTTCTTCTGCTACGAAATAAGGCTTTTTGTCGTTGCCAGGTAGTGGGTCGAGTCCTTCGCGCAGCAAGGCTGTTCGCGGTTTGATGCGGGCATACGGCGCTTCCATACCCGGATAAATGCGCAGCATGGACGAACGTTGCAATTGAATTTCCCGCACATCGAAGGCATTGCTTTTCTTAATCTGAACAGGTACAAAAGGAATCCAGTTCTCGGGCACCTCCGTCATCAGTTTGTATTGAATATCAGCATTCGGCGGCGGTGGCGGCGTCAGTGGGGCCTTGTTTTCGTACCTTTTTTTGAAATAACGACGGGTTTCGGAAGCGGCCTCTTTACCAGGTTTGCCCAGTCCGGAAGGAAGCGGCACCACCGTTTCGATGCCCCACACCATATTGGCGATTTCGTCACGAATCAGCATGATCTCTTCCAACGGCTTACCTTCCTGCACCTTCGGCGCCGAGGGTAGCAGCAGCAGGCTGTTGTCGGCAGGGGTGTTGGCATGTCCCTTTACGCTTTGCGAAAACATGCGCCATTGCTGCCACGACTCGTCCTGGCCTTTGCCCGAGGCTTCTATCCAGAACCGTTCGCCGAATACATTGGTAACGGCCATACCTTTTACTTCGATCACCGAGCCTACCGGCACCGTGTAGGGCAGCAAAAACCAGTCGTTGGCATACACCAGCCCGAATTCTATGAGCAGCAGTTTCGACAGGTCGCTGGTATCCGGCTGGATGTCGCCGAAATTGGTTTTCCCGTCCTCGAAAGTCCACCAGCGCGTATTGGGCATGCCATTGAAGCTCACGGGAGTGGGTAAAAATTTCAAGGTTTGTGTGCTGGTAGCAGCCGGATCGTCAGGCGAATCTCCCAAAAAACGCTGCGAAGTATCCACATCGAAATTGTACCAGTCGAGCCGACCTTCGTGGTAGTCGTCGGCCACGTACACTTTTTCCGTACGCGCCGTTTCCGGAGCCGAACAAGCCGCCTCGTAAGTAAGCCGCTCGGCGTTCCAGGCGTGGTCCGCGGCATTTTCCGGCTGGAAATACTGCTGTGCAAACCAGGCTTTAAACGATTGGCCGAGGTCGGTGAGCCGCGAAACATCAGAGGCAGAAAGTCCAGCCAGAAAATCGAACCATCCCGCTTCCGGCCCCGCCAGTTTTTGAAGCAAAGCCCCACCGTCGATGGCCCTGTCGGCAACGGCCGACCACTGCTGCCAGGCTTCGCTGTGTGCAATGAGTGCCGCCTGCGTTTCGTCGGCTGCGTTGGGTGTGGCAATGTTGAACTGCGTCAGAAATTCCGGCTCGAGGTTGCGGCTGAAGGCCGCTGCCGTGTGCGCTTTCCGAAGCATCTGTTTCCAGCGACGCCCTGCCAGCAGGCGAATGTCGAGGCTGATATCCTGCGTGCCTGATTGCAGTGGAATAGGTCGGCGCTCCACCTGCGCTTCGAGCGGGGTATTGCGGTCGAATGCGGAAGCGTCCTGGCTGTCCGGCCGGTATTTGGTGAGCGGCGTAAAAGCCAGTTGCACCTTGGCTTGTGCGGGCGAACCCGCATCATCGCCCTGAAATTCGCCCATTTGCCATTGTTTGCACAACATCCACAGCGGGTCGCGCACTTCGGCACGCAAGGCGCGTTCGAAATTGTCGGCACGGGGCCTGCTTTCCAGGCGGTTCCAGTAAGTGATGGTTGGCAGCGCAAACTGCGCTTCCAGCACGGCGCTCATATTTTCTATGACAGGAATTCTATCCATTGTTTTCCAGGTTGACCAGTTGGAAATATTGGTTGTTGACCGCGTAATTCATCTGCAGGGTAATGGGGTAAGTGGTAACGGCCGCCATGGTAGCAGGCAGGAAACGCGCCAGTGAAGTGTCGTCGATGAAAGCGGGTTCGACGGCCCTGCGTTTGGCTTCATCCAGCGTGTGCAGCAGCGCGCCGGTTACATCGTTCCAGGTCCAGCCGCCCCTGAAATCGGTGGGCAGCACCATCAGCCAGGTTTGCGGTGGTTCGGTATTCGGTCGATCGTAGTGGAAGCCCACGCCGATGGTTTCTTCTTTCTGCGGAATCATTTCCGTCCATTCGTCCAGCAACAGCCCGCACACGCTGGATGTATCGGGCACGGCGACGCCATAATGCGGCGTGTACAACAAATGGTCGTGCTCAGGCGTAGCGAATGCATCATTTTCTTCTCTGTATTGCAGCGCCAGCCAGCGATCGTCGGGTTCCAGGGGAAATTGCAGCGGCGTAAGCGCCGGTTCATTCAGACCAAGCCCTTCGGACAGCAGGGTGAGGTTTTCCCAGTGCCACATTTTTTCACGGACACGGGCCACGCCATGCAGCCAATCGTCTTCCGGAAAGTCGTTGCCCAAGGTGTTTTTCTGAAAATCAAGCAGGCTGGCGGAGGCAGCATGGGCGTTTTGCCAGGTGGCTTGCAAGGCAGAACCTGTGGCATACACCGGAATCATCCTGAAATCTTCCCCGAGCAGCAATTGCGCCGTTTCAATGGCAAATTGCACTTGTTGCTGCGCATCGGCGGTGCCGGCTATTTTGTCAAATGCCGCTTTGAGTTTGTTCAGCGGCGAATTTTCAACGGCGACATCCAAGTGTTTAGAGAGCAAATCAGCGCGGGTCAGCAGTTCTTCAGCAAAAGTGTAAATCCAGGTAGTTTCCGTTTGAATATCCAGCAGAATCGTATCGAATACTTCGATTCCTGCACGGAAAGTTTCAAGTGCATTTTTTTGCTCCAGGGGTGAAACGGGCACAGCAGCAAGGAATGCCTGTAATCCGGCCAGTTTGCCGACAAACGGCGCACGCGCTGCTTTCACCGGACCTTCCACTTCGGCCATGGTATTTCCGGTCGCAATGGCAGTAGACACCAGGCGTTCTGCCTTGCGCAGCAGTTCAACTTTCTGCGATTCCGGTACAGTACCGTCCGGTTTCACGGCGTCAAATTCTGCAATGGCCGCATCGTAATCAGTTAGTTTTCCTTGCCAGCGCGTGTGATAATCACTTGCTTTTTGCCGCAATACGCTGATGATACGCTGCCTTTCCGCGTAGATATTGCCGATGCCGGAGTCGGCAAATCCGTGTTTCCCAACCGACAGCAGCAATGGAATGATCTTGGCAGTCAGCGTATCGGAATTGTCGGTAATGCTTTGTTTGTCTACTGGTACCTGTGCCTGAAGCGCCTGCAACTGCAAGGTCATCGTCGGCACATCATCACCCGGCTCGGGCTGCGCGATGCGTTTTTCCAGGGTAGAAATATTGCTTTCCAGTGTGCGCAAATTGCGCAAGGGAGCCGCCAGATTGAAAAAATCGGTTTTCAGCCCATCCAGCGTAACATCGATGATGGTTTGAAGCGCGGTGACGCGGCCCGGCGCCAGGCTTGCCTGCACATTGTCTTTGTCGGAAGCCGATTCTGGCAGCATCAGATCGGCCGGACGCAGCGCACGCGAGGCCAGTACCAGTGCGCGAAGACTTTTTACCAGCGCCGCAATTTCGAAGCAGGACACCTGGCCGCCGCTCCCGATTTCGGTATAGGCGATGCGTATTTCCCGGTCAGGCCTTGCGGTTGGTCTTTTCCGGATAAAATGTTCAATCAGGTCGTCCATTTCAGAAAACGCGCGTTTGGACGCCGTTTCAGAGGTCGATTCCGTTTTGGCTTGCAGGTCGGTACTCGGGGTAAACATCGATTGCTGGAGCAAATACAACAGGTCGATGGGTTGCAAACCAAGATCCTGTGCGGTGACAAACACCCGCTCATTGTCATTTGCCGTCGCAGTATCTGCATAGTACACGGCACAACCGATCGTGTTCATGGCGGGCAGTCGGCCGCCCAGCCATTCATTCAGTGCAGGCTCCAGCAGGGCACGTGGCGCTGCGCCGGCGGGGGCTACGGCGGCAGCATTCAGGTGAAGTCCCACGCGGTGTGTGAGGGCTACGCCCGTTCTTGGAGTTTGTACGATCTGCGGTTCGGGCGGGAACCCGGCCTTGCTGAAGGCATCGAGGGTGGAGGCAGCCCGGTCGTAGTTGCCCAGCGTCACCTGGTACACCGATTCTGCCATGACAAGGTCGGCAATGGCGTCGTGCAGGTCGAGCATACGATCCACTTCCTCGTTGATGGCCGCCACCTGGGCGCTGCTGAGGGTATTGGGCAGGGTGCTTTTTCCGAAAGGGTAGGTTTTGTTGGCCGGATTTTCCTTGATAACGGTGACGAGGTCGAGGCCGTTGATGACGTTGTTGGCTTCCACGGATTCCTGCGGGTCGTCTTCCTCGGAAGTAGCCAGTTGGCCGCCGTACAGCGGAAATGCCAGCCGCAGGTCGTAAATCACTTCGTCTACGGTAAATCCGGTGGCGTCGTCATAGCGGTCGTGCAAGCCTCTTTCGAGGTGGTAACCCAACAGCGCACCCAGCGGCTGCCCGTTTCGGATACCTTCGAGCACGCCCAGTGCTTTGCGCACCCGCTCCGAGGATAGGTTGACGGCCAGGGTTTGCGGGTTGGCAGGGGTGGCGTTGGAGAGGTAGCCATTGCGCAGTACGGAGGCTGCCACTGCATGGTTGAGCGAAGGGGCCAGGATATAGCCGGCGTTGGTGCTGTCGCTCATGAGCGGAGGCTCCTGCGGGTTTTGAAATTCCGTTTGCAGTTCCTGAGGAATTTGCGGACTGGTAAGCACCTTGTTTTCAGGACGCACATTTTCCAGCCAACCGAATGCACCCAGGTACATGCCGTGACCGCTTTCTGCATCATCACTGGCAGGTTGCATCATTTCCATTTGCAGGTGCATGAGGCCGGTTTTCCAGGCGTCGAGCCGGTAGGAACAGGTGTCGATGTGTTCAGCAAATACCCTTTCCAGCCGAGCAGTAGGCGCATCTTTCAGGTAAGGCAGGGCTTTCAGTTGCTCGCTCAGGTAGCGCACCGGCTGAAAATTCGTAAATACCTTCCCGGCCAAATGTTCGAACATCACCTGGTTGTCTGCCGCTGAAACGGGCGTGTAGAGCCACTCGTATTTGCTTTCCCGAATGGTAGAAACGGCTTCTGCTGTGTTTGTTTTTACTGCCTGCTCTACATGAATAAACGGCCGGTCGATGCGGGCTGCGCTGGCCGTTTGCACATCTGCCAGGCCCAGTTCGACATGGGCACGTAGCCCGGCATCGAAATAGCCTTCTATCAGCGCCTGGTGCAACATCATGTACAGCAGCGCCGTAGGTGGTTTGTTGTCGATAAAACCTTCCTGTTTGCGCAGTACTTCCGGCGACTGCGCGTGTTCGATCAGCCACTGAATGTAGTTTTTTCCCGTGGTGTCGGGCGCCACAGGAGCGGTGTAGGCGCGTATGAGGTCGGTTTCCGACAGTGGCACGTCGTCGATGAGTGGCCCTTGCAGCCGGGGTGCATACCGCATGAAAATTTTATCCAGAATACCCGGTTTTTCTTCTCCGTTATAGCCCAGAAAACGCAGGTAATTCATGCCGTCGTTGTCCAGTCCTTCTGCCATGTCGGGCGTTTCGGGAATACCACGCCCGAGAAAATCAGCCCGGTTGTAGAAACCGGAAATCAGCAGGAAATTCCACCAGAAATCGCGGCCCGGCGTATGGCGCTGGTAAAATTCCACGCTGGCCGGGTGCAGTCCCACGATGTTCAGCAGGGTCTGGTGCGCATCGGCGGGCGAGCCGTCTATGTTTCGGGTTTTGCCTACCCAGTCGGCCCGGTTTTTCATCACATTCCAGTGTCCCGACAATTTGCTCAGCACGCCGTGTAATTGTTCGAGGTAGCCAACCCATTGAGAAACGGCAGCGCGCCGCTCGCCTTTGAACCAGGCCATATTATCGAAATCGCAGGCAGGCAGAATGCCATACGGCTGTCGGCCAATGCGCAGGGCTGGAATGGGGCCTCTTCCGCTGACGTAACGGGTAAAAAACTGCCGCGTGCGCTCAACATCCTGGGCGCTGAACACCTCCTGCATCATGGAATCCATGAGGTAGCCGAGCGTAACGGGCCACAGTGCGATGTTCATGGCCCGTGCCTCCGACTGGTCGGCACCGTCAGCATACAGGGTTTGGGTAAATGTGCCGGGGTTGAGGCCAAGCCGGTCGCACAGCCATTCCCCGTCGCGCTTATCCAGTATCGGGTCAGTGCCTGGCAAAGGCGCAGGTGCAGCGGGTTTGAAATAGAGGTCGAAACTTTCGTCGGGGTCGTCGGCCCGCGTAAATGCGGCATTTACCTTGTCGGTATTGTTGGTGGCGGCGCCCTGCGGCAACAGGCCGAATCCTTTGGAACTGTACTGATGGTGTTGCAGCAACTGTTCGAGCAGTTCGCGCCCGCCCTGTGCATCGCTGCCCACGCGCAGCCCAACCACAATCAGGCGGTCGAAGCCACGCTCGGCCTGTACGGCGCTGAGGTCGGCCTTGAAGCCCATTCCTATGCGGACGGCTTCTTCAAAATCGGTCATCCAGCGTATTTCAGGGTGCAGTACGGCATCGAAAGCATCTTCCGGCTGGCCGTTTTCAGGTTTGGGGGCACTGGGGTTGGGGCCTGCAACCAGCGGCGACGGAATGGGCGCGCTGATTTCATTGAGCACAATGTCGTCGTCCTGATACCCCAGCAGGATAAAACGTTCGGGCATCACGTTTACCTGCGGCGCGCGCGACCATGCCTGCGAGCGCGTGGCCATGGTGTCGGTACGGGGCAGCAGCAGGGTTTCTACTTTTACTGCAACCGAAGATTTGGGCAGGCCGTTTTTAGGTACGTCCTTGAGGTTCGAGGGAACGTACATTTCCAGCAAGGCATCGGCCCGGGCAGCGCCGGTGTCAGTCTCCAGGGCAGTTCGAGCGGCCTGTTCTGCAACAGGGTCGCCATCGGCCAGCCAGAAGGAAGCCCAGTAAGTTTTCAGAAGTGTTTCTTCCTGCGTAGTGAATGGCAGGGTGGCGGCATTGTCGGTTTCGATGGTGGCGACAAGGATTATATCATCCGCACTTGCTTTGGAAGGTTCGGCATTGAGCGGGCGGTATATTTTTTGCAGGGCGTTCGGGTCGCCGTCGGCGCCGGGTTGCAATACGGATTTTCCGGTAATCCACGCTGCCCTGCCCGAACCATGTGCAGAAACCAGTCCGGCCCATGCGCCGCGCTGCTGCGATTCATGGCCGCCTGCTTTCCACCATTGTTCCCAGAAAATGCGTGCGCTGCGCAATTCGCTTTCCGACAACACTTCTTCAAACTGATCGATGGCGCAATCGTCGGGGTACACCCGCACCCAGAGTTGGTCTTTTTCGCCGCCACCGCGCTGCGTTACTTTTTTAAAACGCGTTTCGAGGCGCACTGGAAACAGCAGGAAAGGGGTGTCGTCGGGCAGGTTTTTCAGTTGCTCCCGAGGGTCGCTGAATGGCAGGAGGATTTCCCACAAATGGCCTTCTACAGCGAGATGTTTCTGTAAATCGGCCTGGCTGCTTTCGATGGTTCGTTTCAGGGTGGCCGATATTTCATCTAGTTGCGACTTTCGGTGCAGGTACGCACCATTGTTCGGGCCTGCGGTTTGCTCCAGTCGAGCACGTTCGCGCTCTACCCTTTTGAGGGTTTCAGAGGCGGCAAAATGGGTATCCTGCGCCGCCTTTTTATCGTTGCGCGCCTGCTGCAGGTCGTTTTGTATCTGTTTCAGATCGGGCATGGCATGGGTGGTTTTCAATAAAATTATTTGGGCAACATTTCTTCTGCATGCACGGCAATCATGACGGGCACCTGATACATGATGTAGGCCAGTTCGGCCGCATTGCTCTGGTTGGAGGTGTTCCAGTGGATATGCCGGTCTTCCAGTTGCTGTAGCCAGTGCAGGTGCGCTTCCGATGGCGGCTCGTTCGGGTCGGGCGGGTCGGGCGAATTGGCAGGTGCAGCAGCCAGTTGTACGGTCGCATTTTTCCCTCCGGACATGTTGATGTAGTCGTTGCGGACCGCAATATCGGCCCAGGACAGGTCGTTCCAGATTTTAAGGTCTTCGACAGCGCCTTCTTTCGGAATGTCGAAACCAAAGCGGGGTTCGCCGGGACGCTCCTTGATCACAAAAAACCATCCGGGGTCGGGCACACCATTGGGATCGTTCGGATTGGGAAGTCCGCGCGCTTCATCTACCGTCAGATCGAAACCGAAGAAATAAATATCCGGGTCGACTTTTGCTTCGTACAGGGGCGTTTTCACTTTGCTTTCCGGCGGATTGTCTTCTTCTGCGGCACTCAGCAGCACCATTTTACGGGGTTTGGACGGGTCGGGTTGGTTGTTTTCAATGTCCCATTCTGCTTTATGGGCATACACCACCGCCGTCGGGTATTTTTTCAGCAGTTCGCCGCGAATAGCCAGCACCACCTCTTCTTCCTTGGCGCCGTCTTTTTCGCGGTGGTCGTGATCGCCCAGGAGGCTGCGTTTTTTCCAGCGACTGATTTCCGGAATATCGCGCAGTTCTTCGCGCAAGGCTTTGAGTTTCTGCTCGCGTTCTTCTTCGGTAGCCGCTTCTATTTTCCTGAAAAAACTGCTCACATCCCAGAACTGGCGGAAATAACTGCCGCGCTGGTCGGTCGGGTACTCGCGCCAGAGCAGTTCTCGGGCAAACTCGTGGTTGAGGCCCACCATGTATGATTCGATGAATTTCTGGTTCGTTTGCAGCAGCGTGATGCTGTTTTGCGTCAGCAGGTTCAGGTTGGGCACAAACATATCGCCCGACTTGTCGCTCAGGGGTTTGTACATCGGAATGTCGAATTCCGGGTAAGCCATCACTTCCTTGAACGATTCTTCCGGCAGGGTAGCCAGGCGTGGCGGCAACAACAGGGTGCCGAGGATGCGTTTGGGGATAACCTTGTCGGGGTTGATAGCCTGCACCATTTCACTGCTTAATGCGTCGATATGAAGCGGGCGTTTGACCGGTTCGACGGCCGTTTTTACGCCCGCATCCAGCACTTTGAAGAGGTCGAACAGGGCGTTTTTGAAACGAATGGCTTCCGCACTGTCGGCCGTGCCGGGCCGCGGCTGGAAAGTGTCGCCCGGCCGCGTGATCCTGAAATCGGGGCTGTTCGGCAGGCGCGCCACATCCGCAGGTTGTGGAAACTCATTGCCAATACTGCTTGCTACTGCGCGAGACTGCGTGTACCATTTGTTCAGCAATTGATACAGGTACACCAGCGCACCAACTATCACCAAACCTGTTGTCCAGAGTATAGCCGAAGGCCCTGCCAGCAGCAGCAACAAGATCAAAAGGGCGGCCAGCGCCAGCGGCAAAAAACGCAGCCAGGGATACTTGTCCAGCCAGTTCAATATCCAGGCGGGTACATTGTGAGGGCTTGCGGCGGTGGCCAGTTGTTCGGTGGTAACGGCGCCTGCCGGGGCGGTTTTGGGTGGTGTTGGAAGCACTGTACCCTCCGCCACACGGCTCAGCAGGTTGTCCGGACGAATGTCGGCCTGGTTGAATGATAGTGTTCGCATTGTTTTGCCCCGTGGCCGAACGACGCGTCGCATGGGCGCCGAAACGAGCGAGGTATGCACATTGCTTTGCGATACGGCGTGATATGCGGTCACGCGCTGTTGCAAAGGTGTCACGATTTGCAGGGGCGATGCGGGCGCCGGGGCATCCCGCAGCACCACGCCGCTGTTGAGCAGCACCCGCCGCTGTACGGGTACGCTCCATTGCAGGGCTTTTTCAGGGAAAGCAGTCAGCAGCGGCAACAAATGCCGGCTGTACCAGATGGCGGCAATTTCTTTGGATACCTGCGCCTGGCGGATTTTCCGGTTGGCTTCGATCACCTTGCCCACCTGTCCCCAGGCAGCATCCATGTATTTTTCCTGGTTGTCCTGAATAATTTTGGTGCCATAGCCAGCCGGTACGCGGTAGCGCGGGTCGAGGTTGAGTTCGTTGAGCCAGTTGGGTTGCATGCGCCCGTCTTCTTCCCTGCCGTTCGGGTCTTTCAAGAGCCGGTTTTGCAAGGCATGCCAGCGACCGTAAAGTGGCGGCGTCACGATGGGGTCGGGGTCGTCGGCGCCGGGTTCCTGCAAGGCGTCGATCTGATCCTGCACATTGGCATCCGTAGCGGCTGTATGTGCCTCTTCGGCAGTTTTTTCCTCATATTCGGCGGCCAGATTCACAAACTGGGCGAGCCCTTGCTGTAAGGGCGATGGAAATGGTTCGTCCCAGTCTTCGTAATCCAGCCATTTTTCTTTTGTAAATGCCGTGCCCGCATCGTTTTGTTGCGTAGCAAATGGCGCCATCAGTGCGCCGCCCAGCAGCAGCGGATCGGTCACACCCGGCAGGTTGGAACCGGGCGTTTGCACATCCATATCTCGGTTGCCGATGCGCGCATCGGCAGGCTGGGGTTGCAACAGCCGCACGAGGTATTCAAAATCACCCACCGTAGCCGTGCGGAACTGCCAGCGGAAATAATACGGGTATTGGTCGGGCGCTTCCTTTGGGTCGCCGCCGGAATAGGCTTCCCAACCGGTAAGCATCACGCCCGGTGTTTTTTCAGGTGGAAAACCCAGACCCGCCAGTCGGCCGCTTTCAAAAGTAGGCACCAGAAAGGCGTAGTAAGCCGTGTTGGCTTCCAGTTGGCGCGGGCAAATGATGCGGGAATAGGCCAGATCGCGGTTTTGGGCGAGGGTTTGCTGAAATTTCCCCAACACTGCCGCGGTTTGGTCGGACGTGGTTTTGTCAGCCCCTTCGTCGAACAGGGCGCCATTCACGTGCACATGCGACCAGGCCCAAATCTGATCGGGCAGTGGAAACAGGGATGCCGGGTCGCCTTTTAGTTGAATAAAAGGCAGCGGTTGGCCTTGCTGTCGGCCGCCGTCGTCAAATTCGTCTTCCTTGAGCACGATGAGCGTCAGCCAGGGGCGCAGGCGGTGTTTCGACGTGTCGGGCGTGGCCGGGGTGTAGCGCCAGGGAAAATCCTCGTCGTAAAACTCGATGTACGGCAGGTAGTTCGTCTCGAAATTGGTGATCCGGTTGCGCGGCTCATGTTTGATAATCGCATTCGGGTCGATACCCACGATGTCGCCCGGGCCGTAGATTTCAATATTTTTTTCAATATCGGTGTCGGCCGCGTTGGGGTCATCGACGGCTGCATCTACCTTTTCCGGGTTGATTTTCAGTTTCACCTGAATCGTGCCACGTGTGCCGGTACGACCGGGAGCATCCGCCTCGGCTATGTTATTGGCCAGGCCCTGACGCAGGTACGGCAAAAAAGAGTAAGTGGAAAGGGACGATTGGCTCATAGTCAAAGATTGGCTTCGTATTGAGGAATCACGTGAAGGGTGTCGCGCAGGGTCGGGTTGTTGCTCACCTGTGTTTGCAGGTATTCTCGTGCCGATGCTTCACTACTGAAACTGCGCGCTTCGGCGGTAAATGGCGTATTGTCGGCCATGACAGCCACGGTGTACAGGTCGGAGCCGAGTACCTCGATTTTATCGGCAAATGGCTGCAATTGCGTCTGCTGGTGCTTCGACAACGGCGATTTGGTGATGGCGCTGCCCACAAAGAAGTGTGTGAACAAAGTGCCAATCCATTCAAAGAATTTCCGCTGGAAACGCCGGTAGCGGGTGTCGATCACAATGGTTTCATAGCGCACAATGCGTTTGACCGCACGCCCTGTTTTGTAACCGCCATTGTCGGCGCCCGACAGGGCCAGGCCACCCTGCATGGGCTGGAAGGCGGCTTGCGACAGTTTTTCAGCGTCGCTCATGTTTTTGAACTGCGCCAGGGCAAATTGTTCGTCGGCCTTCGTGGGCTGCAGCGTGTTGCCTTCCACCATGACTTCAAATTTCTTGAAATCGGAGGGTTTCTGGTTGCCAAGTTTGTCGAGCGTGAGTGCCAGCGGCACCAGGCGCTGCGTGATGAGCAGGGTGCCCAGCGGGTGCAGCACCAGGGTATCCTCGGCGCCTTCCAGTTTGCGCAGCGACACCTGAATATTGCTGCCTTCGGGTAGTCGCGCGGTCCAGTTCTGCTCTTTTTTCAGTTCGCCCGACAGCAGCGGCAGGATGGCAACGGGTTCCAGCGTCGTATCGGCACTTTCGCCCCAGGTGACGTCGAAGTCGGCAGAAAATTCGAAGAACAGGAAAGAAATGTATCCGGTACCGCGAGCGCGCCATGGCGTTGGGCCCGACAGCGCAAATTCCAGCCGGATGCTGAATACGCCCATGCCGAAGAGGCGCAGCGAAACGGAGGCCGATATTTCGATGATGAAATAAAACGGCGAAAACTGGAACAGTGCGTCGAACGCAATGTGCCCGTTGATCTGGAACACATCGCCGATTTTGAATTCCAGTTCAGCGCGGGCTCCGAATTGGGCGGTGTTGGACGTAACGGCAAAATAACCCTCCACGCGAACGCGGTAGAACGGATTGTTCGACAATTCCACCGCAATGCGACGCGGGGTCGGGAAGGGCAGCGGTGGCGGCGAAAAACGCGGGTGGAAACCGCCGACCGACAACACAAAATTCGGGTTGTCGCTCCAGTCGATCAACATGCCCATTTCCCCTTCAATGGTCATAAAGAGGATGCGCGAATCGAAGAGGCTGGCGAAGAAATAGGCGCGGCGCTTGTCGAATTCGATGCGACCGAGGAATTGTACCTGCAATTGCAGCAAGGCGGCTTCTTCGGTGGGCAACGCTACTTTCAACACACCAAGAATGGTCAGGCTTTCCACACTGAAACTGCCTTGCGTGGAAAATTCGACGATCACACCCAGCGACACGCTCACCAGTGTAGGCGTGCCCCAGCCGAGTTTGGCCATGGGCCCGATCAGGAATTTACCTTCTTCGGCAGGGAAAAATGCTCGCAAATCGCTGATGATGCGCGGCGCATTGGCCACTACATCGCGCGGGAACATGATATTGGCGACGCTGCCCGCGCGGATGCCCGCCAGCAGTGCTTCGCCGTTGGAAGCGCGGTTGAGGCCCAGCAAGCCGCCCACGCCGAGCAACGTGAACCCGAAGCCAAGTTGCAGCCCCGTTCCAAATTCTACGGTAATAATGATGAGCAGCGAAAAACCTTTCGAGCCGTCAGGCATTTTGGTGGTCACCAGGCCGATGGCTTTTAGCGCCAGGAAATTGGCGAACGTGAGTTCCAAAGCGCCGGCGTATTCCTCGCGGTCGAAATCGAAGGAGAGGTAGCCGCCGCCTTTCACCACGCCGGCATCGATGGAGAGGCCTACACCGTTAGGCGGCTTGAAGCCGAAAGCGAGGTCGACGGGGCCGAGGTTGCCCTTGCGGTCGGCCGGCAGGGAGAGGTCGGCTTTTACTCCAAAATTTTCAATTACACCTTGTAGCGGGCCCAGGTTGGTTTTCAGGTCGATGGCGATCCCGACCGGGAATTTGCCATTTTCCAGGCCTATAAAAAATGATAGTCCGTTGATTTCAACAGGCCCGAGCGTAATATGCACGGCCAACTGCACTTCCAGCACGCTGCTCCCATGGAAGTAAAGCCCCTGCTCCGAAGAAAAACCGATGCCGAGGTCGAAATTGTTTTCCACTTTGATGCCCGACAAAATCTGGCCAATAAAGCCGTCGGCATTCGACACGTCGATCAGGAATTTGCCCTCCTGAATATCGCCGGAAATCCGGAAAGTGCTTTGAGCGCTGTGCGTAGTGGAGTCGAAATTGAGGTTGGCCTCGGTTTCGATGATAAATTTTCCGACTTCCAGCCTCGAGCCGTTTGCTTCTCCAAAAATGATAAACGGCGTACCATCGGCTTTCCCGGCAGTAAAACGCAGCCCGAGCGTACCATCGGCAGTCGCCGATGGCGGGGTAAAAATAAAATTGCCGTTGGGCTGGATCACCAGGCTTGTTTGCGCCTCTATATTGCCCGATGCCAGGGCTTCGAGTATCCAGTCGCCGCCCTGATTGAAAGGGATGGTATTTTCAATGTTGATCTTTTCTACCAGCCGGATCATCAGTCCGCGCGGATCGACGTCGGTTTTTGCGGAAACTTCGGCAAAAAGCACATCCAGCACAGCGGGCGTCACAGCGGGGTCGAGTACGGCCGGGAAACCTGCATTGCTCAACAGGCTTTGCAAAGCGGGCAGCAGCCGGCTGGCGTCAAAACCCGGATTACCCCAGTCGTACAGCGTACGGAAACGATCCAGCGGCGATTTGATAAACTCACTCAAATGATCGAAATCAAGGCTGTATTCCGTGTATTCCGGCAAATTTGGGTCCGTAGAGCCCGAATTACGCAGTTCTCGGCCAATAATACCCACAAATTCAAGCACTTCAGGTACCACCGGCACCCCTTCCAGGTTGCGTACCACGAGGTAATCGACCAGGCGTTTGGGCAGGTTGTCGGCAAATTCGTTGAGCGTTGCAGGTGGAATGCCGGTGGCGCCGCCAAGGCCGCGCACGGCAGTAGCCAGATCGCTGATACCTTTGATCGTATTGATCACCGAAGATGCCAGGTCGCGGCCGGAACTGACCATCCTGCCCGTGTCTTCTGCATCGATGGCATCGATCAATTGGGTGATGAGACCCGGCATCTGACCGGCAGCAGTCGCCATACCCTGCACGGCCGACGAAAATGCCGCCACACCATCGGCAGCAGGTGGCAATTGCAGCCCCAGTTGGGCCAGCAACACTTTGGCCCGGCCTTCGGCCAGGTCTTGTTCGAGCGGAGAGAACAGACGTGCCAGTCCCAGTGCAATGGCTTCGAACGTGCCGGTCTGTTGCGGAGTGGTTGCGGGCATGCTTTAAGCGATTGCGGTTGACAAATGGGTGGGGATATGATCGATCAGACCTGCGGCCAGCAGTTTTTCGGCCAAAGCGCGAATGGTATCTCCCTGCGCGACCGATTTCAAAATAGCCGATTCGTAGCGTACGATATCCTGCTGTAATGCCGCTGAGCCGCTCAGAATAAGCGCTTCTTTCATGGCCAGCAGCAATCGGGTGCGGCTGACGCCGTTGATTTCTTCCGGTATTCGGTAATGTTCCTCCCGTGCCGCACGGGCGATGGCGGCGACGAACGCCGGGCCCTGGTGGCGCTGCCAGGCGACCATAACGGGCCGGGCGTGGTTGATGAGGGCGAGTATTTCGCGGTGGTGCTCGTCGAAGAGGTGGTGGAGTAGGCTGTCCGGATTGTGTTCTTTCAGCAACAGCAACACATTGTGTGGGTCGGCAATAGCAGAAGATCGAGTTCTTGTTGCCTTGTGGCGGTCGACATCGCCCCCGGACGGCGAAACAGACAGGGAAATGGGGAAACCGAGATCGCTCAGTTGTTGCAATACATTGGCAATATTGCTGGCGATGGTAATGCCAACTACATTAGTGGTTCGGTCACCGCCCCAGTTCAAGGCAATGATTTCGTCGTCTTCGTTCAGGATAACAGCGCCGGAATCGCCGCTATTTGAAAAAGCGCGTTTGCACACACCCTCCTTCACTTCATAGGTTTCGTCGTCTTCCGGAATAATGAGCACCTGCCCTTCGCGTACGTCGATGTCGGTGCCTCCCGAATCCTGGGGAGCCGCCACAGCAATGTCGCCGATATGCACCACCACGCCTCTGGTATACCCCGAGCGGGCGCCAATTTTTCGTACATGCTGGCCTACTACTGCCTGCCCGGTACCCGAAACATTCAGCACTTCATCTGTAGCACTATTGGTGATGTGCAATTGAATATTGGAAGCGAATTCAGGGTTTATTTTTGCAATGGCACAATCGACAGAGGTGCTGGTAAACGGGTTGGTATCCTTGATTCCAATGATACTTTCTCCAATAACGTTGTCGCTGCCACATTCGCAGCAACAACATTTGCTCGGTGATCCTACCTGGGGCTGGGCGGTCGGCAAGTGCCTCGAATCTGTGCCGATCGTTGAATCGTACAATACGTGTTTGTTGGTCAGCAAAACAGGTGTGTCGTCCACATCGAGTTTTCCAAACCATCCCAATGTGCCATAAGAATCAGAATCGGTGGAAATGGCGATACCGGCTTTCAGAGGCCGATGATGTGCCAGCGTTCTTCTTTCGGTACCACACACATCCGAATCATTGGTGACGACGAGCGGGTTGAGCACATCCGTTTTGATTCCGTTGATTTCATCCGGAATAATGTCTTTTGCGCTCAACGCTGAAAGGTCTTTTTTGCGGGTTACAAAAACCCTTAGAGACAGTTCATCGGTAAATTTTTTGCCCGTTTCCTTAAAACCTATCCCGACAGCAACAACATTTGGGTATTGCGAAAGGGTTTCTTTGGCTGTTTCCAGGCGGGATGAAATCAGGTTTTGTCTGGCAAATAGTTCGGATTGGTTCATGTCCTAGGATTTTTATTTGATATTAAATGCCCATGCCTCCTGACGAAGTACGATTCCAATGGTGTTGTTTTTTCCAGCGTATGTTACCTTCAATTGCTGTACAGGGGGATCAGTATCAAGCAATTCAGTAGAGATTTCGACCTTTTCAATACAGTCATGAGACGCCACCCAGGCTTTTACTTTGTCCATATTCGCCGCGTAATTTTCCCGAGGGTTGATGGTGGACAAAAAAGCATTCACTACAGGCTGTAATGCTTTCCGATCATCATCGATCAGTGCCTGACAAAAATCTTTTTCCATAGCAGGATGGCATTTAAAGTTGGAAAAAACCGGTAGTCCGCATAGCAGGCACCACAGAGGCAGGTAAGCCGAAAGCAGTTTCCTTCGCATCAGGAAAGTGGGTTTTAGCAAGTAGCAGTACAGGGTGAGCGCTCCATTGCAAGTGGCAGCAATGGCGATTCAGGTACAATTAATAATCGGGCAGTTGAACACAACAGGCATGCTGTTGCAGCAGCGGCGGGCGGGGCAGAAAAGCAGGGCGCTTTTCGCTTACAGATCGTTCATTCGGGTGGTACTTGGGCATCATGACTGTTCATCGGTTTTCGCTGCTTTCTGGAAAAGGCTGTTAAAACAAAACCTGTCTAAAATCTTTCCCGTACGGATTAAATTGCAGCAGTCAAACAATTGAATTTCAACACATTGGCGTTTCTGAGAACGTACAGCACAAGGTTGCGACACATATTGTTGGGCGGATTAGAAAGAAACGTTGGACAATGTAGTTTTTTTCTCCTGAAAGCCCAATTTTTTTTCGGATCAGACCTTGTTATTAACACAAATAGGGTATTTGCGAGGATGTTTTTTATCTTGTATGTCTTTTTATGTAAAGCCGTGAACAGGGTAGGAAAATCTATTCTGAAAAATATTATCGGCGTACACTACGCATAGTGCCCTTTGTGAAACCTTGGTGTTCGTTGTGGTTAAATTTTTTACCACAAAGGACACCAAGGTTTCACAAAGGGCACCATGCGTAGCGTACGCCGATGGCTCACTTCCGCTTTGGGTATTCGCAGGGCGAACACCTGTTTTCTTTTTAAAAATCCGGGGGTATCAGGTCAGGACTGCCCCTTTTCTTCCACGAGTATCTGCGCGTGTGAAGTCTCGGTAGGCGTTTGCGCATGGCGCGTATCGGGCGACGTGCCGCCATGCTGTTTTTCAATCTGGGGAATATTGGCTACAAAGTCGGCCACATGCGCCGGGCAATCGGAACCATACGGCGTGACCAAGATGCCCTGTACGCCATCAGAGGCGCTGATTTCATAGAGGATATTGTTGTCGCCCGGATCCGACATGCCTTCAAAACGGTAGTGGTTGACGATGGTCAGGTCTCTGGCGCCGTATTCTTTCCCGGTTTCGTGGTTTTTAAGGGTGGTAGCCGAAACTACTTCAAAATTTTCGGTAAAACCCTTCTGTTTCGATGCCTCCATACGGTTGGTAAGGGGAGACATGTAGGGCATATTTTTGAACAGATCTTTCTTTTTCATGGCAATGCAGTTTTATAGAAGATAGAAGGCTTCTAAAAACCGTATGCCTGCGGGAAAGTGTGAAAAAATGGCCCCTTATCTCACCGGAATGTAGATATCGAACTGTGCCCCCACTCCTTCTTCACCCGAGGCTTCGATGATGCCGTTGTGGTTGTCTACAATCTTTTTGACGATAGCCAGCCCGATGCCCGTGCCTGGATATTCGGAGCGGCCGTGCAGCCTTTGAAACACCTCGAAGATGCGTTCTTTGTATTGCGGTGAAAATCCGATACCATTATCGGAAATGCAGAAGTGGAAGTAATTTTTCCGAGAGGAAAGTCCCGCAATATGGGCATCGCTGCCCGTCACAAATCGGCCGGTTACTGAAATGAAGGGCGGCACCTCGGGTTTGGAAAATTTTACTGCATTTCCGATGAGGTTGTGTAACAGTTGTCTGAATTGAAAAGGGATGAGTTCGAGTTCGCCCATCTCACCGATTTCCATGACACCTTGTTTTTCCTGCAGTGTTTCGCGGAAATCGTTTTTCACCTCCTCCAGCAGCGTTGCCACTTTCACTTTTTTGAAAATGCGCTCGGTTGTATTGGTACGCGAGTACATCAGCAAATCCTCGATCAGCGTTTGCATGCGTCGGGCGGCGTCCTGCATGCGTTGCAGGTAATCTCTACCCAGTTCCGACAGGTTTTGCTCTTCTTTTTCTTTGATACGGCCAGCAAACGCCTGTATTTTTCGAAGCGGCTCCTGCAAATCGTGGCTCGATACATAGGCGAAAGACTGGAGTTCTGCGTTCATTTTTTGCAGGTCGAGGATAGATTTTTCCAGTTTTTCATTGGATTCCTGCAGCAGGTGGGTGCGTTCCTGTACCAGCAGTTCGAGTTGTTCAGTAAAAGTTTTCTGCTCCTGGCGGTATCGTTTTTCCTCTGTTATATCGCGTAAAGTACCGGCCATCCAGTCGGGTTTGCCTTGTTCGTCGAAAAAAACCTTACCACGCCCTTCGATCCAGTGTATGCTTTGGTCGTTCCAGATCACCCTCGATTCGTAGTGCAGCACGCCTGTTTCGAACGATTTACGAAACGCGGCTTCCCGTACAGGCAAGTCCTCGGGGTGCAGGTGCCGGACAATTTGCTGGTGCGTCAGTTCCACGCGATCCGGATATCCCAATATTTGCAGGTATCGGTCAGAGTATTGCACGGCGCCCGTTTTTATATTCAACTCCCAGGTACCCAGTTCGCTGGCCTCGATTACCAGTTTGAGTTTTTCCTCACTTTTTTCGAGGCGCAGACGGTCGCAGACTTTGGAAGTCGTTTCGTTGCACGTAACCAACACCCCGGCCGGTTTGCCCGATTCGTCGTTGACGGGGCTGTAACTAAAGGTCCAGTAAGCATCCTCCATCTTCCCGTTGCGAAAAATCGGGATCAATTGGTCTTCGCTCCAGGTAGAAGCGCCCTCCGACATGACACGGTGGATGAGGGGTTTGATGATATGCCAGATTTCAGACCAGGCTGTTTCGGCGGGCTCGCCGAGGATGCCGGGGTGCTTGCCGTCGATGCCCAGACTGGGTCGATAGGCATCATTGTAAAAACAGATCAACTGTGGCCCCCACCACAAAAACTGCGGGAAACGGGATTTAAGGATGATGCTCAGGGTAGTTCGCAGGCTTTGCGGCCATGTATCCGGTGGTCCGAGCGGAGTGGCGCTCCAATCCTTGTTTTGAATCAAATCTCCCATTTCACCTCCTCCTGAAAGGAATTGAACATTTGGACGGGTATTCCTTACTGGCATATGGAAGGTGATGGTTTGAAATGGAAATCCTAATGTGCAGGATTTTGCTAAGGGCAAGCAAATATAACATTCTCAAGCGATTCCAGTTTTCTTTATTTTTGTTCGAACATGGACAAGACAATACTGATTACCGGAGGCGGCCGCGGCATCGGCGCGGCTACTGCACTGCTGGCTGCTGAAAAAGGATATGCCGTCGGCGTCAATTACCGCGACCAGCAGGCGGCAGCCGAACAAATCGTGGAAACCATCCACCAACGCGGAGGCAGGGCCATTGCCATCCAGGCCGATGTGTCGAACGAACAGGAGGTGAAAGCCATGTTCCAAACATTCGATCGGGCGTTCGGCACCCTGACAGCGCTGGTAAACAATGCAGGCATTCTCGGCGACTTGTCGCCTTTCATCGACATCAGTGCCGAGCGCATTCAGCACACTTTTCAGGTAAATGTATTGGGAGTATGTTGTGCGCGCAGGAAGCCGTGCGGCGCATGTCGACCCGGCATGGCGGCCCGGGTGGCGCTATTGTAAACGTGTCGTCGGGCGCGGCGAAATCGGGTTCACCCTTCGAATATGTGGATTATGCTGCTTCCAAAGGCGCTATCGATACCTTCACCATGGGCCTTGCAAAAGAAGTGGCGCAGGAAGGCATCCGGGTGAATGCCGTTCGGCCCGGTTTTATCGACACCGAAATTCACGCGCCGGGCCGCCTCGACCGGGTAGTAGCCTCCGTGCCCATGGGCAGAGCGGGCAAACCGGAAGAAGTGGCGCAGGCTATTTTGTGGCTTTTGTCAGACCAGGCTTCCTACACTTCCGGCTCCTTTATCGACATTCTGGGCGGCCG
>Ga0102832_1001274_pt1 | contig 21089 bp, 21 predicted proteins | sample EBPBio282013_DNA_FD_88942 | JGI IMG/M metagenome (GOLD analysis project Ga0102832, IMG submission 88942) | Wastewater treatment Type I Accumulibacter community from EBPR Bioreactor in Madison, WI, USA - Reactor 2_5/28/2013_ DNA (Illumina Assembly) | ecosystem: Engineered > Bioreactor > EBPR >...
TCAACGTGTCGACGCTCTGCAGATCGAGCGCGCCATCGTCGGTAAACGGCGTCGCCGCGATGATGAAAACGCCCTTGGCGGTTTCGGTAAGCTTGCTGGTCATAGTTCGATCATGCCTGTCCTGCAGGGAAAAGAGAATCGGCAGAGCTTTGTCTCTCCGCCGCATGCCAAAGCCAGAGGGGGGGGGCTCCGTACCAGAAATCGAGGTTTCGAACGAGAGCGCCGAAGACGCCTAATGCTTATGTCCGTAGCCGTGATGATGGCCGCCACCGAAACGGTCGATATGCAACGGCTGCTTGGCAAGTCCCGGGCAGAAGGTCCCGACCACCTTTTCCAGTCGGCTATAGAGCGCCTTGGCCGGCCTGTTGGCCTTCTCCAGGCGCTCGCGCGCCATCGATGTCTGCGGGCCGTGGCCCGGCAGCAGGGCCGCGGTGTCGGGCAGCGCGAGGACGACGTCGCGCAGGGTGGCGGCCATCACGCGCGGATCTCCCCCGGGCAGGTCCGTGCGCCCGACCGAGCCGGCGAAGACCACGTCCCCGCTGAACACGATGCGGTCGATCTGCGCGTTGCGTCCGCGGTAGTCGAGGCCGAGCAGGACCGACCCCCCGGTGTGGCCGGGCGCGTGGGTCACGCTGAACCGCAGTCGGGCGAGGGTGAGCTCGGTGAGCCCGTCGAACTCCTCCACGCGTGCCGGTTCGGCCATCGGGGAGCGCAGCACCTGCTTCACCAGCGCGGCGCCCTCCGGGCTGAGCCCGGCGGCCGGTTCGGTGAGCAGGTCACGGTCGGCGGAGTGGATCCACAGCGGGACGTTGTACTCGTCCGCGATCTCGGCGGCGTCCGCGACGTGGTCGAAGTGACCGTGCGTGGCCAGAACGCCCTTGGGACGCAGCTGGTGCTCGGCCAGCACCTGGCGGATGCTCGGCGCGGCACCCTGGCCGGCGTCGATCACCACACACTCGGCAACACCGGGGGCGGCGACGACGTAGCAGTTGGCCTGCCACTGGCCGGTTGCGAAGGATGCCAGGAACACGCGCGACAGCCTAGACGACGAGACGTCGAGCCGCGTGAGCGGCTCGACGCGAGGAGTCTCGACGAGCAGTGGGGTACCCACTGCGAGGAGCAGACGCGCCGCTGCAACCGCGTCCACGGACCGCGGATCGGGGGCCGTTGCCACAAACCGTGCCGGATCAGGCAAGATGTGCGCATGAACTCCACCTCAGGTCCGGCTGACTTCGGTCGCGTCGACGCCGACGGCACGGTCTACGTGCGGACGGCCGACGGCGAGCGGGTCGTCGGTCAGATTCCCGATGTCGAAGCCGCAGAGGCGCTGGCCTTCTACACCCGCCGCTACGAGGCACTCGAAGTGGAGGTGGGGTTGCTGGAGACCCGGGTCAGGGGTGGAGCCCTGTCACCGGAGGAGGCGCGGCACAGCATCTCCTCCGTGCGCACCACGGTGAGCACGGCGAACGCGGTCGGCGACCTGCAGTCGCTGGTGGACCGGCTCGATGCACTCGCCCCGCTGCTCGCCGAGCAGGCCGAGGCGCGCAAGGCCGAGCGCAGTAAGCAGCTCGAGGCCACGCGCGAGACCAAGGAGCGGATGGTCGCGGAGGCCGAGACCCTGGCGCAGGGCAACGACTGGCGTGGCGGGGTGAACCGTTTCCGCGCGCTCCTGGAGGAGTGGAAGGCGCTCCCCCGCATCGACCGCGCCACCGACGACGCGCTGTGGCACCGCTTCTCGGCCGCCCGGACGACCTACACCCGGCGGCGCAAGGCGCAGTTCGCCGAGCAGGCCGTCAAGCGGGACGCGGCGAAGGCTGCCAAGGAGGAGATCATCGCCGAGGCGCGTGAGCTCGCGAACTCCACGGAGTGGGGTCCGACCGCCGGCGCGTTCCGTGAGCTGATGACGCGCTGGAAGGCTGCCGGCTCCGCGCCTCGGGACATCGACGACCAGCTGTGGGCGGAGTTCCGCGGCATCCAGGACGAGTTCTTCAACGCGCGGGCGTCCGTGCTCAGCGAGCAGGACGCCGAGTTCAAGGCGAACCTCGAGGCCAAGCTCACCCTCCTGGACGAGGCCGAGGCCAGCCTTCTGCCGGTGACCGACCTCGCCGCGGCGCGCGCAGGCTTCCGCTCGTTCCTGGAGCGCTACAACGCCTACGGTCGCGTCCCTCGCGAGCAGATGCGCACGCTCGACGCCCGGGTGAAGTCGCTGGAGTCGGCCGTCCGCAGCGCCGAGGAGGACGAGTGGCGCCGGACCGATCCGCAGGCCCGTGCGCGGGCGGAGGAGACGGTCGGGATGCTCTCCGCCGAGATCGAGAAGCTCACCGAGAAGGCGGCGAAGGCCACAGCCCGTGGCGACAAGGCCGCCGCGGCGAAGGCGAACGACTCCATCGCCACCTACCAGACCTGGCTCGACCAGGCCAAGGCCACGCTCGCCGACTTCAACCGCTGAGCCGGTCGCGCCCCGGCCTTCGACATCGAGGGCCAGCCTCCATGTTCGAGGGCCAGCCTTCGCTATTGAGGGCCAGCCTTATCGTCGAGGGCCAGCACCCAGGGACGAGCCCTCGGCGATAGCGCTGGTCCTCGCGGTGTTGACGCCGGTGCCGTCCGGGGATCACCTCACACTCGAGCGGCCACGCACCCCGTCCCACCTCGCCCTGCGGGTCCACCGAGGGCCAGCCTTGGCGGCGAGGACTCGTCCCTGGGGGCTGGCCCTCGGCGACAAGGCTGGCCCTCGCGCGTGGACGCTGACACTCACACGGCGGCGCTGGCCCTCGCGCGTGGGTGCTTGGGAGAGTGCGGCCTCAGTTCTTGAGGCGGAAGACGTCGTAGACGCCGGGCACTCGGCGGATGGCGCCGATCAGGTGCTCCAGGTGGGTAGGCTCGGTGGTCTCGAAGGTGAATCGGAAGCGGAAGGTGTGGTCCTTCGCGGTGTTCAGGGTCGCCGACTGGATCGAGATGTGGTGCTCCCCCATCACCCGGGTGATCTCCGAAAGGATGCCGGTCCTGTCGATGCCCTCCACGTGCAGCGCCACCAGGAACGAGCTCGACGCGGTCGGCGCCCAGGCCACGTCCACCAGGCGATCGGGCTGGGAGCGCAGGCTCTGCGCGTTCGTGCAGTCGACCCGGTGGACGGAGACGCCGCTCTCCCTGGTCACGAAGCCGAGGATCTCGTCCCCGGGCACCGGACGGCAGCAGCGCGCGAGCTTCACCCACACGTTGGGGTCGCCCTGGACCACCACGCCCGCGTCGTTCCCCGACGACATCCGGCTGCGGTGCGGACGGGTGATGACCGAGGTGTCCTCGCCGCCGAGCTCCGCGACCTCCTCCGCGCCGCCCTCGGACGCGATCAGCCGCTGCACCACGGCCTGTGGGCTGATCGACCCTTCCCCGATCGAGGCGTACAGGGCGTTGACGTCGGCCACCCGGAAGTGCTCGGCCAGGCCGGTCATGTGCTCGACGGTGAGCAGCCGCTGCAACGGCAGGCCGGCCCGCCGCAACTGCTTGGTCAGCAGCTCCTTGCCCTGCTCGATCGACTCCTCGCGACGTTCGCGCATGAAGTACTGGCGGATCTTGCCCCGCGCCCGTGGGCTCTTCACGAAGCCGAGCCAGTCCCGGCTGGGCCCCGCGTTGGCGGCCTTCGAGGTGAGCACCTCGACCACGTCGCCGCTCGACAGCGCCGACTCCAGCGGCACGAGGCGCCCGTTCACGCGTGCGCCGATCGTCCGGTGGCCGACCTCGGTGTGGACGGCGTAGGCGAAGTCCACCGGCGTGCCGCCGGCCGGGAGGCTGATCACGTCCCCCTTGGGCGTGAAGACGAACACCTCCTCGCTCGCGATCTCGAACCGCAGGGTGTCGAGGAACTCACCGGGGTCCTCGGTCTCCCGCTGCCACTGGTTGATCTGCTGCACCCAGTTGAGCTCGGTCCCGTCGACCTTGCCCTCCTTGTACTTCCAGTGTGCGGCGACGCCGTACTCGGCCTGCCGGTGCATCTCGTGGGTGCGGATCTGGAGTTCCACCGGCTTGCCGCCCGGCCCGAGCACCGTCGTGTGCAGCGACTGGTACAGGTTGAACTTCGGCATCGCGATGTAGTCCTTGAACCGCCCCGGCAGGGGGTTCCAGCGCGCGTGCAGGGTGCCCAGCGCCGCGTAGCAGTCACGCTGGGTGTCCACCAGGATCCGCAGCCCGACGAGGTCGTAGATGTCGGCGAAGTCCCGTCCGCGGACGACCATCTTCTGGTAGATCGAGTAGTAGTGCTTGGGACGCCCGTAGACGGTGGCCTTGATGCCGGCGTCGGCGAGGTCGGCGCGGACCTGCTCGGTGACCACCCGCAGGTAGTCCTCGCGCAGCGGCGCGCGAGCCGCCACGAGCTTCACGATCTCGTCGTACACCTTGGGCTGCAACGTGGCGAAGGACAGGTCCTCCAGCTCCCACTTGATCGCGTTCATACCCAGGCGGTGGGCCAGCGGGGCGAAGATCTCCAGGGTGTCGCGCGCGATCGCGGTCTGCTTGTCCTGCCGCAGGTAGCCGATCGTGCGCATGTTGTGCAGCCGGTCGGCGAGCTTGATCACCAGGACGCGGATGTCCTTGCTCATCGCCAGCACCATCTTGCGGATGGTCTCGGCCTTGGCCGACTCGCCGTAGGCGATCTTGTCGAGCTTGGTCACCCCGTCCACCATCGCGGCGATCTCTGCGCCGAAGTCCGCGGTGAGCTGCTCGACGGTGTAGGAGGTGTCCTCCACCGTGTCGTGCAGCAGCGCGGCGCAGATGGTCGGCTCGGTCATGCCGAGCTCTGCGAGGATCGTGGCGACAGCCAGCGGGTGGGTGATGTAGGCGTCCCCGCTCTTGCGCAGCTGGCCGGTGTGGTAGTGCTCCGCGGTCCGGTAGGCCCGCTCGATGAGCGCGACGTCGGCCTTGGGGTGGTGGGTGTGGACGATCCGGATCAGCGGGTCGAGCACGGCGACGGGCTGGTTGCGCTGGGCGCCGATCCGGGCGAGGACCTGCCGCATGCGCATGCGTGGCTGGTCGGTGGACGCCACGCGCGTGCGGGGTTCTCCGGGCAGGCCGTCCCCCTCGCCGTACGGTCCGTGGACGCCCTGGGACACGCCGCCTCCGCTGATGTTGAAGTGGATGCTCACTCTACCCGCGGCGTGCGCGGGGCGCCGGGGGCCTTGCGGACGACGACCACCTGGTCTCCGGTGCGCAGGGTGTCCCCACCGAGCTCGTAGTAGCGCCGCAGGGTGCGGTTGCGGACGACGGCGAGCACCTTCTCCTCCCCGAGTTCGGACGGCAGCCGGCCGTCCTCCTCCCGCGTCACCTGGCGCTGGGTGATCTCCAGGCCGGAGTTGGCGGTGAGCAGGTCCTCGATCACCTCGCCGAGCTGGGGACTGAGCGAGCTCAGGCCCATCAGCCTGCCGACGGCGTCGGAGGACGTGACCACCGCGTCCGCACCCGACTGGCGGATCAGCGGGACGTTGAGCGAGTCCCGCACCACGACCACGACGTGGGCGCCGCGGTTGAGCTGGCGCACGGTGAGGGTGGTGAGGATCGCGGTGTCGTCGCGGCCCACGGTGATGATCACCTCGCGTGCCTTGGGCAGCTCGGCCCGGTGCAGCAGCTCGCGCGCGGTCGCGTCGCCCTCGAACGCGGCCAGTCCGTGCCTGTTCGCCGCGGCGACGGCCTGGGGGTCGGTGTCGATCACCACGACGCGATCGGCCTGCGCGCCGCTCCGCAGCAGGGTGGCGATCGCGCTCTGGCCGGTCGTCCCGTAGCCGATCACGACGGTGTGGTTGCGCATGTTCCTCCTCCAGCGCGAGTCCTGCAGGGCGCGCCGCCCCTCGTTCGCGAGCACCTCCACGGTGGTGCCGACCAACAGCACCAGGAAGGCGATGCGGATCGGCGTCACGACGAACACGTTGATCAGCCGGGCGTGCGGGAGCACCGGGGTGATGTCGCCGTAGCCGGTGGTCGTCATCGTGACCGTCGCGTAGTACAGCGCGTCGATGAACGAGACCCCGTCGTTGCCCGCGTGGTCGGCGTAGGCGTCCCGGTCGATGTAGACGATCAGGGTGAGCGCGAGCAGGAGCCCCAGCGCGAGCAGCAGCCGCTTCAGCAACTCCTTGGCCGCGCTCGAGCTGCGGCGCGGCAGCCGCACCTGCGCCGTACCCGACCCGAAGGCCGAGTTGCCTGGGCGTGGCCGCGGGATCTGCATCAGACCGTGAGGACCGCCGAGGTGTCGCGGATGCCCACGCTCCGCAGGTGCTCCCGCCCACCGAGGAAGGTGAGCTCGAGCAGCACCGACACGTGGACGAGATCCGCGCCCAGCCTGTTGATCAGGGCAGCGGTGGCCCCGACGGTGCCGCCGGTCGCCAGCACGTCGTCGATGACGAGCACGCGGGCGCCGGGCATGATGGCGTCGGTGTGGACGGCGAGCGTCTCGTGCCCGTACTCCAGCGAGAACGTCTGGGTGTACACGTCACCGGGCAGCTTGCCGGGCTTGCGGACGGGGACGAACCCGGCACCGAGTTCGAGGGCGACGGGCCCGGCGAAGATGAACCCCCGGGCCTCCATCCCCACGACCACGTCGATGCCGGCCGGCGCGCTGGCCGCGAGTTCGGCGATCGCGGCACGGTAGCCGGCAGCGTTCGCCAGCAGCGGCGTGATGTCCTTGAACAGCACCCCGGGCTTCGGGAAGTCGGGGATGTCGCGGATCAGGGACGCGATGAGCGCCCGGTTCTCCTCGGAACTGGCCATCGCCGGCTCACTTCCTCCGCTGGTTGCGCGACTGCCGGGACGGCTGGCGTCGGGTGCCGGGGTCCACGTCCTTGGCCGACACCAGGCCCAGGGTCGACGGGTCGACCGGGGTGGCGGTGGGGTCACCGACCGCCACCGTGACGGCCTTCGGCTTGTGCCCGTGCTTCTCCGTCGCCCGGGCCGCACGCCGTGAGAGGCGCTCGCGGTGCTCCCGCATGTCGGGATCGGCCTCGCGCATCTGGGCCAGCAGCGGGGTGGCGATGAAGATCGAGGAGTACGCGCCCGCGACCATGCCGACGAACAGGGCGAGGCCCAGGTCCTTCAGCGGGCCGGTGCCGAGGATGAACCAGCCGGTGAACAGCAGGGCCGCGACCGGCAGGACGCCGATGATCGTGGTGTTGAGCGAGCGGACCAGCACCTGGTTCACCGCGTTGTTCGCCTGGAACGAGTACGTGTGCCGGGTGTTGGTCAGGTCGCGGGTGTTCTCGCGGATCTTGTCGAACACCACCACGGTGTCGTAGAGCGAGTAGCCCAGGATCGTCAGCACGCCGATCATCGTCGCCGGTGTCACCGTGAAGCCCACCAGGGCGTAGACGCCGACGGTGACGATGAGGTCGTGCAGCAGGGCGAGGATGGCCGCGATGCTCATCTTGAACTCGCGGAAGTACGCCCAGATCAGGCCCATCACCAGCACGAGGAAGACGACGAGGGCGATCGCTGCCTGGGTGGTGATCTGCTGGCCCCACGACGCGCCGATCAGTGAGTAGGCGACCTCGTCCGGCTGGATCCCGGCGACCTCGGCGATGGCGCCCTTCACCGCGGTCACCTCCGCCTCCACCAGCGGACGGGTCTGCACGCGGACGGTGTTGTCGCCGACCGTGGTCACGCTGAGGTCGTCGTTCTGCGGAAGGTTCAGTTCCTCGACCGCTGTCCGCACGTCGTCCACCGTGGTGGCGGTGACGGCGATCGGCGCCTGGAAGTCGGCACCACCTCGGAACTCGATGCCCATGTTGAAGCCGCGGATGGAGAGCGCGAGGATCGAGATGAGCAGGAGCACCGCGGAGACGGTGTACCAGCGCCTGCGGTGGCCGATGAAGTCGTAGGAGATCTCACCGGTGTAGAGCCGGTGCGCGATGCTCGACTTCTTCGCGCCGCCCTGCTGCGGCTCGGTGATCTGGTCGCTCATCGCGCCTCCCCTCCTGCGACGACGGCGCCCGTGCGCCGGGAGTTGTGCAGCGGCGGGTTGCTCGCCCCCATGTGTTCGGACTCGAAGCCCGAGAACCGGTGGCCCTCGCCGAAGAACTTCGTGCGCCCCAGCAGGGTCATCATCGGCTTGGTGAAGAAGAACACCACCGCGAGGTCGATCAGCGTGGTCAGGCCCAGGGTGAACGCGAAGCCCTTCACCGCACCGATCGCGAGGACGAACAGGACGACGGCCGAGAGCAGCGACACCGAGTCGGCCACCACGATCGTCTTGCGCGACCGCACCCAACCGGTCTCGATGGCCGTACGCAGGCTGCGTCCCTCCCGCACCTCGTCGCGGATCCGTTCGAAATAGATGATGAACGAGTCCGCGGTGACACCGATAGCCACGATCGCGCCGGCGATGCCGGGCAGGTTCAGCGCGAAGCCCATGCTCGTCCCCAGCAGCACCACCAGCGCCCAGGTGAGAGCGCCCGCGACGACCAGCGACAGCGAGACCACCAGGGCGAGGCCGCGGTAGTACAGGATGCTGTAGGCGAGCACGAGGGCCAGTCCGATGAGGCCGGCGATGATGCCTGCCTGAAGCTGGTCGCCACCGAGCTTGGCCGAGACGTTGTCGACCGACGAGATCTCGAAGGACAACGGCAGCGCGCCGTAGGTCAGCACGTTGGCGAGCTCCTGCGCGCTCTTCTGCGTGAAGCTCCCGGAGATCTCGGCCTTGCCGCCGGCGATGCCCGCGGAGTACTCCGTGCCCACCGACGGAGCGGAGATCACGGTGCCGTCCAGCACGATGCCGAACTGGTTCTGGGGGGAGGCCTGGCCGGACAGGTGCGCGGTGACGGCTTGGAAGTCCGCGGCGCCCTGGCTGTTGAACTCCAGCTCGACCACCCAGGAGACCGAGTTCTGCGGGACAGCGGCGATCGCGCGGGTGACCTGCTCACCGCGGATCAGCACCGGGCCGAGGAGGTACTTGTAGGACTTCGTCTGGTCGCAGGTGATCAGCGGCTGGTCGGTGACGTCCGGCGTCGGGCTGGGCTGGTCGCACTGGAACGCGGCGAACTCGCTGTTGTCGCGGTCACTCGGCGTCCACTTCAGCAGGTCGGCCAGCGCGGTGGTCTCCCCGGACGGCGCGGTCGGCCGCGGGCTCGGCACCGGCGTGGGCAGGCCGGGCATCGGCCGCTTGTTCGGCGTGGCGGACGGCGACGCGCTCGGCTCGGTCGTCGGCTGCGCGGACGCCGTCGCGCTGGGCTGCGTCGCGCCGCCGGTGGACGCCTCCGCGGCGTAGACCTTGCGGAAGTACAGCTGCGCGGTCTGGCCGACCATCCGGACGAGCTCGTCACGCTGGACGTTCGGCACCGACACGACGATCTGGCGGTCGCCGGAGGTCGTCACCTCGCTCTCGCCGACGCCGATCGAGTCGACGCGCTGCTGGATGATCGTGCGGGCCAGCTCCAGGCTCGCCGGGTCGACCGTGCCGGAACCGGTCACGTTGGACGCGGTGAGGGTGATCGTCGTACCGCCCCGCAGGTCGAGGCCCAGCTTGGGGCTCCAGACCCCGGAGAAGCCGATCATCGTGAACAGGGCCACGATGACGAGGCCGAGGATCACCAGCGTTCGGAGCGGGTGGGTGTGTTTCCTGCTTGTCGTAGCCACGTCTGCCTAGGGTGCTCAGTTCTTGGTCGTGCCCGGGTTGTCCCAGGTCGCGTCGGCCTTCTCCGCCCCGGCCTCTGCGGGCTCGTCGGCGGCCTCCACGGCCTCGGAGGGCTCCGCGACGGCGTCGGCGTCGGCCACCTCGGCCTCCACGGCTTCGTCGTCCGCGTCGTCGGCGTACTCGAACTCGTCGACCACGGGCTGGGTGGTGATGGCGCGCTTGTCGACGGTCATCTCCACGCCCGGGGCGATCTCCACCACGGCCTGCTTGTCACCGAGGTACTTGACGGTGGCGATGATGCCCGAGATCAGCATCACCCGCGAGCCCGGCTCGAGGGTGCTCATCAGGCTCTGCTGCTCCTTGGCCCGCTTCTGCTGCGGCCGGATCAGCATGAAGTACAGCACGCCGCCCATCAGGACGAACAGCAGCACGGTGGTCCAAATGTCTCCGCCCATTGGCGATTACCTCACGTTCACAGAGTCGGGGGCGGCGCTGCCGCCGAGCCCGTAGCCTAGCGCCGGTCGACCGGATTACCCATTCGACCACGCGTCGGCCGCACCGTGATCCCCCGAGTCACTCGCCGCTGAACAGGTCCGGCGCCGACGGGGGCGGGCCCATCGAGGCCGGCGGAGTGAGCCCGAGGTGCTCCCACGCCCTGCGGGTGGCCACGCGCCCCCGGGGCGTCCGCATCAGGAAACCCTCGCGGACCAGGAACGGCTCGGCGACCTCCTCGATCGTCTCGGTCTCCTCCGCGACGGCGAGGGCGAGCGTCGTCAGCCCGACGGGTCCGCCGCCGAAGCCCCGGCACAGTGCGTCGAGGACGGCACGGTCGAGGCGGTCCAGGCCGAGCGGGTCCACCTCGTAGAGCTCCAGCGCGGCGGAGGCCACCGCACGCGTCAGCCGTCCGTCCGAGCGCACCTGCGCGTAGTCGCGGACGCGGCGCAGCAGGCGGTTGGCGATGCGGGGCGTGCCGCGCGAGCGGGACGCGATCTCCCCGGCGGCGTGGCGGTCCAGGTGGATGCCGAGCAGGGCTGCGGACCGGCGCAGGATCGCCTCGAGGTCGTCCGCATCGTAGAAGTCGAGTTGCGCGGTGAACCCGAAGCGGTCGCGCAGCGGACCGGGGAGCAGGCCGGCCCTGGTCGTGGCGCCGACGAGCGTGAACCGCGGGATGTCGAGCGGGATGGCCGTCGCCCCGGGGCCCTTGCCCACCACGACGTCGACCCGGAAGTCCTCCATCGCCAGGTAGAGCATCTCCTCCGCCGGACGGGACATGCGGTGGATCTCGTCGAGGAAGAACACCTCTCCCTCGGTGAGGCCGGACAGGATCGCGGCCAGGTCGCCGGCGTGCTGGATGGCCGGGCCGGACGAGATTCGGATCGGCGCGCCCATCTCGGCGGCGATGATCAGGGCCAGGGTCGTCTTCCCCAGGCCCGGCGGGCCCGAGAGCAGGACGTGGTCGGGCGTCGTGCCGCGATGCCGGGCCGCGGCGAGGACCAGCCCGAGCTGGTCGCTGACCCGGCGCTGGCCGCCGAACTCGGCCAGCGAGGACGGGCGCAGCGCCGACTCGGCGGCCTGCTCGTCGCTGTGGACGTGCGGGTCGAGCGGATCCGTCTCAGGCGTCGGCACGTCGGACACTCTGCCAGACCGTCCGGCTCACTTGGCCAGGCTGCGCAGTGCGGCGCGCAGCAGCTGGGCGACGGGAGTCTGGGGGTTCTCCTCGGCGAGCGCGGCAACGCGGTCGCACGCCGCCTCCGCGTCGCGAGTGGAGTAGCCGAGGCCCTCCAGGCCGGCCCGCACCTGGTCGCGCCAGGCCCCTGCGCCGGCCGAGAGCGCGGCGCCGGCGGGTGTCGTCCCTGCCAGCACAGCGACCTTGTCCTTCAGTTCGAGCACCAGGCGCTGGGCGCCCTTCGCGCCGATTCCCGGCACGCGGGTGAGGGCGGCCACGTTGGAGCCGGCCACCGCCGCGCGGAACTCGTCCGGGGAGAACACCGACACGACGGCCTGGGCGATCTTGGGCCCGATGCCCGTGGCTGACTGGACCAGCTCGAAGCAGTCCCGCTCGCCCGGCTCGGCGAACCCGTACAGCGTCAGCGAGTCCTCGCGCACGACCAGGGACGTGTGCAGCGTCACCGTCTCTCCGACGACCGCACGTGCGGCGGTGGCCGGCGTGCAGAGGGCCTTCAGCCCGAAGCCCGACAGGTCGACGACCAGCCAGGTGCCGCCGACGGCGGCCACCGTCCCGGTCAGTTGCGCGATCATGCCGTGCCTCCTCTCGCGGCCAGCGCCTGGGCGATGCGATCGTTCGCCGCGCCGCGCCACAGGTGGCAGATGGCCAGCGCCACCGCGTCCGCAGCGTCGGCCGGCCTGGGCGGCGCGGACAGGCGCAGCAGCCGGGCGACCATGGTGCCCACCTGCGCCTTGTCGGCCCGGCCGGAGCCGGTGATCGCGGCCTTGACCTCCGTCGGGGTGTGAGTGTGGACGGGCAACCCGGCCCGGGCGGCCACCAGCATGGCCAGGCCGGCGGCCTGAGCGGTCCCGATGACCGAGAGCACGTTCTGGTCGGCGAAGACGCGCTCCACCGCCACGACGTCCGGCCGGTGCTCCCCCACCCACTCCATGAGCCCGGCCTCGATGCGGACCAGCCGCTGCGGGAGCTCCATCGTGCTCGGGGTGGTGATCACCCCGACAGCCACGAGCTGCGGCGGGCGGCCGGGGGTGCCCTCGATCACACCGACCCCACACCTGGTCAGGCCGGGGTCGACGCCGAGAACCCGCATGCAGCTTCCTTTCCGAACAGCTGTTCGGATACTAGCCCGCGCGGTGCGCCGCCCGTGGCGTGCCACGCGGGGTGCGGGCGAAATCGCAGGACGGGTCCGCAGCCTCGCCGTCAGTCGCCCAGGGCGTCGCTGATCTCGTCGGGCACGTCCTCGTTGCTGTAGACGTTCTGCACGTCGTCGCAGTCCTCGATGGCGTCCAGCAGCTTGAACAGCTTCTCCGCCGCCTCCGTCGTCGCCACGGACTCGGTGTACTGCGGCACGAACTGCACCTCGGCGGAGTCGTAGTCGAGCCCGGCCTCCTGCACGGCCTTGCGGACGTCGACGACAACGTTGGGGTCGCTGATCACGCGGAAGGTCTCGCCCTCGTCGAAGACGTCCTCGGGGCCGGCGTCGAGGGTGGCCTCCAGGAGGTCGTCCTCGGTGAGGGTGCGGCCGCCCTGGGTCTTCGCGACCTCGACGACACCCTTGCGGTCGAAGATCCGCGAGACCGAGCCGACGTCGGCCATGGTGCCGCCGTTGCGGGTCACCGCCACCTTGACGTCGGAGGCGGACCGGTTGCGGTTGTCGGTCAGGCACTCGATCAGCAGTGCCACGCCGCCCGGGCCGTAGGCCTCGTACATGATCGTGATGTAGTCGGCGCCGCCGCCCTCGGTGCCGCCGCCGCGCTTCACCGCCCGGTCGATGTTGTCCACCGGGACCGAGTTCTTGCGGGCCTTCTGGATGGCGTCGTACAGGGTCGGGTTACCCGAGGGGTCCGCACCACCGGTGCGCGCGGCGACCTCGATGTTCTTGATCAGCTTGGCGAAGAGCTTGCCGCGCTTGGCATCGATGGCCGCCTTCTTGTGCTTGGTGGTGGCCCACTTGGAGTGCCCGCTCATGTACGTCCGTTCGTCGTGCTGGGTTTTCGCGCGCCTCAGTCTAGGCCACGTGCTGGCGTCGGTCGTTCGCGGTGCCGCGCTCCCCCGTCCCCGGGCCCGGGCGACCTCGGCCGCCCGCCGGCGGGCGTCCCGGACGGGCGTCGTCTAGCCTGAGCGCCATGAGCGAGCGTCGCCACGGCGAGTACAAGGTGCCCGGAGGGAAGTTGGTGGCTGTCGACCTGGGGGTCGTCGACGACCGCCTGGTCGACGTCCAGGTGAGTGGCGACTTCTTTCTCGATCCGGACGAGGCGCTGCCGGTGATCGACCGCGCGCTCGGCGGCGTCCCGATCGCTGCGGGCGTCTCCGAGCTCGCCGCCCGCATCGACGCCGACCTCGCCCGGGCCGGCGCCGAGGGGATTCTCGGCGTCCCGGTGACCATGGTGGGCTTCGACGCCCACGCGGTGGCCATCGCCGTCCGGAGGGCCCTGGGGCTGTCGACCGGCTGGCAGGACCACACCTTCACCTACCTCGACCCCGGGGTGCTCGACCCCGCAGAACACGCAGCGCTCGACGAGGTGCTTGCCCGCGAGCTGGCCGCCGGCCGCCGCGGCCCGACGTTCCGCTTCTGGGAGTGGCAGAACCCCGCCGTCGTGATCGGCTCCTTCCAGTCGCTGCGCAACGAGGTCGATGCGGAGGCTGCCGAGCGGTACGGCGTCCAGGTGGTGCGCCGGGTGTCCGGCGGGGGCGCCATGTTCATGGAGGCCGGCAACTGCATCACCTTCTCCCTCGTCGTCCCGGCCACCCTGGTGGACGGCATGAGTTATGAGGCCTCCTACGCCTTCCTCGACGAGTGGGTGCTCACCGCCCTCGGACGGGTCGGGGTCCAGGCCCACTACGCGGGGCTGAACGACATCGCCTCGCCCGCAGGGAAGATCGCCGGCGCGGCACAGAAGAGGTTCGTCGGCGGCGCTGTGCTGCACCACGTGACCATGGCCTACGACATCGATGCCGACAAGATGCTCCAGGTGCTGCGCATCGGCCGGGAGAAGCTCTCCGACAAGGGGACCAAGAGCGCCAACAAGCGTGTCGATCCCGTGCGTTCGCAGACCCACCTGCCCCGCGCCGACGTGATGTCGTCGTTCCTGGCCACCTTCCGCGAGCTGTACCGCGTCCAGGACGGCACTCTGACCGATGCCGAGCTGGCCGAGGCCACCGAGCTCGCCCGGACGAAGTTCCTCAGCCCGGAGTGGACCGCCCGCGTGCCCTGAGCCGCCGTCCCTCGCTCACGCCGGTGTCGCCAGCCGGTCCCCGGTCGGCAGCAGGCTGGTCGCCCCCATCGCGGCCACGATCCGGTCGAAGTCCTCGGCCGGCACCTCGAACAGGCCGCGGCGGAAGGTGAAGCCCCAGTTGCTTCCGTCGAGCACGAAGCCGAGGTGCGGCAGCAGGGGCCGGATCGGCGCCGGCAGGCAGGGCGCAAACGCGACGTCGCGACGCCACGGACGGAACTGCGGTGACACCTCGACCTGGTACGCCTCCGTCCCGGTGACGACGCCGCAGGCCGTGAACTGCTGCAGCGGATCGCCGTCGGGGTAGTCGGTGCGCGGGGAGTAGAAGACGATCCGGTCCCCGGCCCGCAGCCGGGAGAGCCGCGTCCGTGCGCCGTGGTCGGCCTGGGTGAAGCCGCCGGCCACGCCGCGGCACACGTGCGCCAGGCTGATGGTGTTGACCCAGTCCCGGCGTGCGTCCTGCATTCGTTGTTCGCTCATGCCCGCCAGTGTGTGACCCGCCACCGACACCCGGCGTCCCCCACACCCCCGGATCCGTCCTCCCCGACCCGCTGACCGCCCTCCCTCGCCCGCTCCCGGTCCGCGTTCGCCCCCGAGTGCAACTCCCGCTACCGGAATTCCGGCGGCGCGAGTTGCGTTCGGGGGCGAACGCGGACGGCGAGGGGCGCGAGTTGCACTCGGGGGCGAAACGGCGACGACTGAGACGAGAGCCGGCTTCGGCGGGTCAGCCGGCGCAGGCCTCCAGGGCGTCGGCGAGGGTGAAGTTGCCGACGTAGAGGGCGGTGCCGACGATCGCTCCCTCCACGCCGAGGGGGACGAGGTCACGCAGTGCGCGGAGGTCGTCGAGGGTGGAGATCCCGCCGCTGGCGATCACGGGGGCGTCGGTCCGCGCACAGACCGCGGTGAGCAGGTCGATGTTGGGCCCGCTGAGCATCCCGTCGCTGGCGACGTCGGTGACGACGTAGCGCGCGCAGCCGGCGGCGTTCAGCCGGTCGAGGGTCTCCCACAGGTCGCCGCCCTCACGGGTCCAGCCGCGGGCGGCCAGCCGGGTGCCGCGGACGTCGAGCCCGATGGCGATCCGGTCACCGTGCTCGGCGATGACCCGGTCGCACCAGTCCGGGTTCTCCAGCGCGGCCGTACCGATGTTCACCCGCCGGCAGCCGGTGGCCAGCGCCCGTTCCAGGCTCGCGTCGTCCCGGATGCCGCCGGACAGCTCAACGTCCAACTCCATCGCCGCGGTGATGCGGGCGATCACGTCGGCGTTGCTGCCACGACCGAAGGCGGCGTCGAGGTCCACGAGGTGGAGCCACTCGGCCCCGCCGTCCTGCCAGCGCCGGGCGGCGGCCAGGGGATCGCCGAAGACCTTCTCCGATCCGGCGACGCCCTGGGTGAGCTGGACGGCCTGGCCGCCCTGGACGTCGACGGCGGGCAGCAGGGCGAGGGCGCTCATGATTCCTCTCGAGGCAGGGTGTCGAGCCAGTTGCGGAGCAGCCGGGCCCCCGCAGCGCCGGACTTCTCCGGGTGGAACTGGGTGGACCAGAGCGGGCCCTGCTCCACGGCGGCGATGAACCGGTCCCCGCCGTGGCGGGTCCAGGTGATCCGGGCGTTCCCCGGCCAGTCGGGCACCTCGTGGACGCCGAAGGAGTGCACGAAGTAGAACCGCTCGTGCTCGATCCCGGCGAACATCGCCGACGCCGCGGGCGGCTCGACGGTGTTCCAGCCCATGTGCGGGAGCGGGACGGCGTCCAGCTCCTCCACGACGCCCGGGAGCACGGCGATGCCCGGGGTCGGGTCCCCGTGCTCGACCCCCAGGCTGAACAGCACCTGGTGGCCGACGCAGATGCCCAGCACGGGTTTGCGCGCCGCGAGCCGGCGCAGGATCAGCTGCGGCCCGCCGACGCCCACCAGGCCGTCCATGCAGGCGGAGAACGCACCGACGCCCGGCACGACGAGCCCGTCGGCCGCCAGGGCCACGGCGGGGTCGGCACTGAGGGTCACGTCCGCCCCCGCGGCCTCGAGGGCGCGCGTGGCCGAGTGCAGGTTGCCCGACCCGTAGTCGAGCACGACCACCCGGGGCCGGCGGGACGACGTCACAGGCTGCCCTTGGTGGACGGCACGAGGCCCTCGATCCGCGGGTCGAGGGCGATCGCGTCCCGCAGGGCGCGGGCGAGCGCCTTGAACTGGGCCTCGACGATGTGGTGCGGGTCCCGTCCGGCCAGCAGGCGCAGGTGGACGCAGATCTGGGCGTGCAGGGCGAAGGACTCCACCACGTGGCGGGTCATCGAGCCGGCGTAGGGCACCCCCGAGCCGCCGATCAGGGCGTACTGCTGGCCCTCGGGCTCGCCGGAGTGCACCACGTAGGGACGTCCGGCGAGGTCGACCACGCAGTGCGCGAGCGCCTCGTCCAGCGGAACGGTCGCGTCGGCGAAACGCCGGATGCCGGCCTTGTCGCCCAGCGCCTCGGCGAAGGCCTGGCCGAGGACGATCGCGGTGTCCTCGATGCTGTGGTGGCCGTCGATGTGGACGTCGCCGGTCGTGGAGACCTCGAGGTCGATCAGCGAGTGCTTGGCCAGGGCGGTGAGCATGTGGTCGTAGAACCCGACGCCGGTGCTGATGTCGGCGCGCCCGGTTCCGTCGAGGTCGAGGGCGACCCGAACCTGGGACTCACTGGTGCGCCGCTCACGGACGGCGGTGCGCGCGCTCATCTGGTCTCCTCCATCACCTCGGCCAGGGCGGCGTAGAACCGCTCGGTCTCCTCCGGCGTGCCGGCGGTCACCCGCAGCCAGCCGTCCGGACCGGTCTCGCGCACGAGAACGCCGCGGTCGAGCAGCCGCTGCCAGACATCATGCCGGTCGGCGAACGGGCCGAACAAACAGAAGTTGGCATCGGAGTTGATCACCTCGACCCCCAGTTGAGGCAGCCGCAGCAGCATCTGGTCCCGCGTGGCGCGCAGTTCGTCCACCCTCGCCAGCAGCTCGTCGGCATGGCGCAGCGCCACCTCCGCGACCGCCTGCGTCTGGGCGGACAGGTGGTAGGGCAGCCGGACGATCCGGCAGGCGTCGACGACCGCCGGCGCCGCGGCGAGGTAGCCGACCCGACCGCCGGCCAGGGCGAACGCCTTGCTCATCGTCCGGGAGACCACGAGGTTGCCGAAGGTGTCGAGCAGGGTGAGCGCCGTCCGCTCGGGGTGCCGCGCGAACTCCTGGTAGGCCTCGTCGACCACCACGATCGCCTCGGTGCCGGCCAGCACCTCCTCGATCACCGCCAGCGGCGTGGACGTGCCGGTCGGGTTGTTGGGCGTGGTGATCACCACCACGTCGGGACGGTGGGTCGCGATCGCGGCCAGGACGGTCGCCGCGTCGAGGGTGAAGTCCGCGGCCCGCGGAACGGTGACGTAGTCGGTGTGGGTGTTGCGCGCGTACTCCGGATACATCGAGTAGGTCGGGGTGAAGCTGAGCAGCGTCCGGCCGGGGCCCCCGAAGGCCTGCAGCAGGTGGGTCATCACCTCGTTGGAGCCGTTCGCCGCCCACACCCGCTCCGCGGTCAGCCCGTGGCCGAGGTAGCGGGCGAGCGCGGTGCGCAGGCCCAGAGCCTCCCGGTCCGGGTAGCGGTTGAGGGACGCGGCCGCGAGCGCCTGCCCGATCTCCGCGCGGACGTCGTCGCCGGGCGGGTAGGGGTTCTCGTTGACGTTCAGCCGGACGGGCACGTCGAGCTGGGGGGCGCCGTAGGGCTCCTCCCCCACCAATTCCGGACGCAGCGGGAGCTCCGCCAGCGTCACGTCGGGCCTCACCGGCCGGCCTCCGGACGCCGGATCGTCACGGCCGCACCGTGCGCGGGCAGGTCCTCGGCCGCGGCGAACGTCTCGACCACGCCGGCCACCTCGAGCAGTGCGGCCTCGGAGTAGTCGATGACGTGCACCTGCCGGCGGAAGCTGTGCACGTTCAGCCCGGAGGAGTGGCAGGCGCACCCGGCGGTCGGCAGCACGTGGGTCGACCCGGCGCTGTAGTCACCCAGCGAGACCGGGGAGTACGAGCCGACGAAGATCGCGCCGGCGTTGCGTACGCGCGCGGCGACGGACGCGGCGTCCGCCGTCTGGATCTCCAGGTGCTCGGCGGCGTAGGCGTCCACGACAGCCAGCCCCTGCTCGAGGTCGTCCACCAGCACCACCGCCGACTGCGGCCCGTCCAGCGCCGTCCGGATGCGCTCGACGTGCCGGGTGGCGGCCACCTGGGGTTCCAGCTCTGCGCGCACGGCGTCCGCGAGCTCGACGGAGTCGGTGACCAGCACCGAGGCGGCCATCGGGTCGTGCTCGGCCTGGGAGATCAGGTCGGCGGCGACGTACCGCGGGTCGGCCGTCGCGTCGGCGAGGATGGCGATCTCTGTGGGGCCGGCCTCGGAGTCGATGCCGATCCGGCCGCGCAGCAGCCTCTTGGCCGCGACGACGTAGATGTTGCCCGGCCCGGTGACCATGTCGACCGCCGCGCACAGCCCGGGGACGCCGTAGGCGAACATCGCCACCGCCTGCGCGCCACCGACGGCGTACACCTCCTCGACGCCGAGCATCGCGCAGACGGCCAGGATGTTCGGGTGCGGCAGGCCGCCGAAGGCCGCCTGCGGTGGGCTGGCCACGGCGATCGAGGGGACGCCCGCCACCTGCGCCGGCACGACGTTCATCAGCACGCTGGACGCGAGCGGCGCGAGGCCGCCCGGCACGTAGAGGCCCACCCGTCCGACCGGGACCAGCCGCTGTTCCACGACCGCCCCCGGGCCCAGCTCGACGCGCACCGGGACGCTCGCGGCCTCGGCCTGCGCGACCCTGCGCCGACGGTCGATCGACTCGGCGAACGCCGCCCGCACCCCGGGGTCCAGGCCCTCCAGAGCGGACGCAAGGTCGGCGGCGGGCACCCGGAAGCTGGCCGGCACCACGTGGTCGAACGCCTGGGAGAACTCGGTGAGGGCCGCGACGCCCCGCTCGGCGACGCCCTGGACGATCGGGCGGACGCGCTCGACGGCCGCGTCCACGTCGAGCTCGGCACGCGGCAGCACGCTGCGGTAGTCGGCCATGGTGGTGCCACGCAGGTCGAGGGTTCTCAGCACAGCCGGATTCTATGCGGCGGGCACCTGCGGCCCCGTCCCGCCGACGGTTCGTGGGCACGCCCGCGCCTGCGGAGGTGGTTGACTTGCCGCCATGTTCATCGGCCTGGGCACCGTGGTCAACGTCGTCACCGTCCTCGTCGGCGCCGGCGTGGGCGTCCTGGTCGGCCACCGGCTGCCGGAGCGCACCCGGGACCTGGTGACCGTGGTGCTGGGCCTGTTCACCCTCGTCCTGGGCGGACGGGCCGTCGCGTCCGGGATCTCCGACGCCCTGACCGACGCCGTCGGCGCCGACGCGCGGCTCCTCGTCGTCCTCGGCGCCCTGCTCCTGGGTGGCATCCTCGGCTCGCTGCTCCAGATCGAACGCCGCCTCGACCGCGGGGCGGAACTCCTCCACGACCGGTTCGCGTCCCGGACCGAGGGCAGCCGCTTCGTGGAGGGCGCGGTCACCTCGACCCTGGTGTTCTGCGTCGGTCCGCTGTCGATTCTCGGCTCGCTGTCCGACGGGCTGGGCCACGGATCGGAGCAGCTGCTCGTCAAGGCCGTCATGGACGGGTTCGCCGCGATCGCGTTCGCCTCCTCGTTCGGCATCGGGGTGATGGCCTCCGTGATCCCGCTCGCGCTCTACCAGGGCCTGCTCACCCTGCTCGGCTTCGCGCTGGGCAACTTCCTCCCCGTCGCCCAGCTGGACGCTCTCGGCGCCGCCGGCGGCGTCATCCTCCTGGGCCTCGGCATCCGCCTGGCCGGGATCAAGCAGATCCCGGTCGGCGACCTCCTGCCCGCCCTGATGATGGCACCGCTCCTCGTGGCCCTCGTCGGGCTCTTCCGCTGATGGCCGGCGGCACCCCCGCCACCGACGCGCTCGACCGGGCGGGCGTGTCCTTCGTCCTGCACCCCTACGACCATGACGCGGAGTCGACGAACTACGGCGACGAGGCCGCCACGGCCCTCGGGGTCGATCCGCTGCGGATCTTCAAGACCCTCGTGATCGACGTCGGCCAGGCCCGGCCAGAGCTCGCGGTGGCCGTGGTGCCGGTCGCGGGCCAGCTCAGCCTGAAGCACGCCGCCCAGGCGCTCGGCGCCAAGCGCGCCGTCATGGCCGACAAGGCACTGGTGGCCCGCAGCACCGGCTATGTGCTCGGCGGGGTGTCGCCGGTCGGCCAGCGGGCGGTGTTGCCGACGGTCATCGACGAGACCGCCCAGCTGTGGGAGACGATCTACGTGTCCGCGGGTAAGCGCGGCCTCCAGGTGGAGCTGTCGCCCGACGACCTGGCCCGCGTCACGGGCGCCACCTTCGCCGACATCGCGCGCTAGCTGTACTCGGCCGGGACGTTGGTGACACGGGCTGGTTGACGAAGAGGGAGAACCCCCGTTGGGGTGTGACTTGCGAAGGTCCACATCCGAAGGAGGTTCTCCCGTGTCCCAATGTAGGGCTCATCTGACGGTGTTCGGCAGGCGGCTGCTGATCAGC
>Ga0102832_1001277_pt1 | contig 21003 bp, 17 predicted proteins | sample EBPBio282013_DNA_FD_88942 | JGI IMG/M metagenome (GOLD analysis project Ga0102832, IMG submission 88942) | Wastewater treatment Type I Accumulibacter community from EBPR Bioreactor in Madison, WI, USA - Reactor 2_5/28/2013_ DNA (Illumina Assembly) | ecosystem: Engineered > Bioreactor > EBPR >...
AGCTGATGTAAAGAAAGCTACTTTATTTTTCTTTTAATGTCAAATATTTTTTTTTATTTTAATCGATAAAATTTTAAATCAAAGCTTAATTTAACTAATATAAAATATATCTGTTTAATTAATATAAAACAAACATATAAAAAGACAACTTTATTTTCCTTTAATTCTGATCCTTAAAGAAGCAATATTATACCAATTCGAAATGCTTTTTCCTCTCGTAAAACTAAACTTCCTACCTAAGATCAATCAAAGTTAAATTAACTTGTGTGGCTTTGTTTAATCTTGCATTCTTTTTTCGATTGAAGACTTTTTGGATTCTGACGGGCGATTCGCTCGACATAATTTGTCCTAAAACTGACATTGAACTCCTATTGAACCAATGTGTATTATTAGCTTTAAAAATTATGTTAAGACTTCTCTTTTTTGTGAGTCCACTTTTATGGCTCAACATTTAATAAAAGAGCTTGGAATAAAAAAGTTAATACTTAAGCCGTAAATCATGCCTTCAAAAGCTTAAATGAATTCATAATTTCCTTTCAATTATTTAAAAAAATTAGATGATTCCTCTCTAAAAGTGTTCATCTGAATTACAACTGAATTTTTTATCGGTAAAACTATACTATGAAATAATTTTATTTTTCTTTGATTGTAAGGCTATTTGATAAGCTATCATATGATTCATTTTTGACCTTTGACCGAAATAATTAACGGTTCAAATACTGGTTTGAAAAAACGTAAAAAGATTTTTCCTGATAGCCATATTATTCATTTCTATTAATTTATTTCCAAAGCCAAGAAACAATTTCTTGTTTGTCGGGAAAATTTATTTAAAAACCTCATACCTGAATTTTTTCTCTGACTTATTTGAGTAAGCTAAATTCCAATTCATTTTGAAAGATATGTTTAATTTTGAAACGTTTAAGTAGGAAAAAATGAACTTTTATAGAAAGAAATGAGAAAGAAAGATATAAAATCAGAAAGTAAAGCTATAGAAAAGCTTTAGAAAGAGTGATTTTCTATAATTTCAAGATGAAGAATGACTAAAAAAGTCACATTGTGCTGCTAAGTTCATTTTCATTTTTTATAGAATGTTGTTAGTTTGTCATCTAATGAGTTTTGTGTTGGTTTTTTGAAAGGTATTCTTAGAAATGTTTATTCTTGATATGTAAGTTAAGTGCTAATGAAGAAGCATATTATTTTTTGCAGTTGGCGTGAGGACATTTAAAAGTTTTTTGAAGCTCCTCTTATTTTCTTCTCTTGACGACTCTTTTGTGTTTTCTGATATGTATTCTCTAGAAATAAGCGAAAAAAGTACCTATTGATTTGACAATTCTTCTTTGAGTCGAGAGTTTTAGCTTTCCAATTATTGGCATTTTCTCAACAACTCATCATAAGAGGGTTCTTGAATCTCTTGAGTGTTGGGGTTAGAGTAGATAGAGTTAAGATAGAAGGGATTGGGGTTTTCAGGAAATAATTGAAAACAGGGTGATTGCCAGTAGAAATTGTTATTCATTTTTATTTAATTATAAACAACATTCTAAATTTTTGCCATTTATATCCAATTGTTACAATACTTTTCACTGTCTCTTTCCATAATTTTTCAACATTCTCTCTTGTGATTTCCTACCCCTATTTTTCGACAAGTCATGTGTCGAAACTTGTGATTGTGAAGGTATCTCAAATAAACTCATTAGGTTTTTATAGTTTCATGTCTTATTTTTATTTGAATCTAAATATTCTCGAATCTTTATGCCACCACCAATCTAATTCTATATTATTAATCTGTAAGGCACGGTGTAATATTTAGATGCTTTTTATTCGTTCACTTTTTCAAATCCATTATACTACTTTATCGTTGCCAAAAATATATTAATTGACCTCATTTTATCATTTAATTATTAAAAAACACTAAATTATGAGAGACTCTTTATCATACTGAAACATGGGATTAATCGCTGTTAAGATGAAGAAATATTTTTTTTTATAACAAAAAATCTGGCGATAGTTTTTTTAACTTCTTGCGATAAAAATTAGAAAAATTTAAAACGCAAAAATTAAAAATATCGTTTCATTTTATTATAAAATAAGTTCCAAAAAAAATAATTTATTCTTTTATTTGAAAGTTGTAAAATATTTTATTTTGTAAGTAACTGGGAAATTTGAATAAAATGAGATTAATTAAAGTTTATAAATTGCCATTAAATAATCTAATTTATTTTAGTTAATTAAAAACCATGAAGTACTTGGCCGCTTACGCTCTCCTCTCCCTCTCAGGCAAGAACAACATCAGTACATCTTTATGATAATTTTAGCTGCCGCTGATCTTAAAGCTGTTTTGGGATCCGTCAACTCCAACGTCTCTGATGAAGACCTCAACAGACTCATCGAGTCATTGAAAGGAAAGGACGTCAACAAATTGATTGCCAGCGGTGTTGCCAAAATCGGTAGCTCAGGTCCAGCTGCTTCAGGAGCCAGCTCAAAACCAGCCGTCCAATAAAAGAAAAAATAATAACCTAAAAAATAAGCACCAAAGAAGAAAGAATAACCCAAGTAATAAGAAGAAGATATGGGTCTCGGAGGAGGACTTTTCGATTGATTCTATACAAACGTATCATTATTTTATTTACTTCTTTTCCTTTTTAAAATACCGACATTCCTCGATTTAAGTACGAATCCTTTTTTGATATTGGATCAAGTCAATCTTTTACTACGAGAACTTCAATAGAAAGCGAATACATCATCGAAAGGCTTAAATTATTTATGTTTTGAATTTTGATTGATAAAATCATGATTTCTTATGTTATCAAAAAAAAAGATGAAAATAAAATGTTTGATTGATTGATTAATAATATCTTTGAAATTAAAAAAATTTTAAATGTACGACACAGCTATTACAGTGTTTTCACCAAATGGTCACCTTTTCCAAGTTGAGTATGCCATCGAGGCTGTCAAAAAGGGTTTATGTTCAGTTGGATTGGTTACAAACTCATCAGTAGTTTTGGCTGTTGAAGTAAGCATCATATTAATATTAAGAAAAAAGCAATCACTAAACTTCAAGAAGGAAGAACTGTTAAGAAGATTGTTCAGCTCGATAAGCATATTCATATGGCATTTTCTGGTCTTACAGCCGATGGTAGAATCCTTGCAAATAAAGCCAGAATTGAATGTCAGTCTTACAGATTGAATTATGATGATAATCCACCAATCGAATATATTTCCAAACATATTGCTGAAACAAAACAAAAGTATACTCAAAAAGGAGGTGTCAGACCTTTCGGTATCAGTGCCCTTATTGCTGGTCTTGATAACCACGGAAAGCCACACCTTTATTACACTGATCCTTCAGGATCTTTCTCTGAATGGAAAGCCCAAGCCTGTGGAAGAAATTCAAAACAAGTTTCTGAGTATTTGGAAAAACATTACAAGGATGGTATTAACAATTAAGATGGTATCAAACTCGTTGTCAAAGCTTTGCTTGACGTTGTCGAATCAGGAAACAAAAATATTGAGCTTATGATTATTACTGAAAAGGAAACAAGATTTTTGACTGAAGAAGAAATTGAAAAACTTATCGAATCAACAAAATAATGATGGCTGTGAAGGGAAGTTATTGTTTGTTTTATCATTCCTTTATTTTTATTGAGATAAATACTTAGAATAGAGTCTTTTCATCCTTTATTGAAGCAAAATATTTTTAAAAATTAATTAAAAAATTAATTTGAAAGGAGTTTAGTTTATAATAAGAAGGTATGAAATAAAAATAGAAAATAAAAAATGGAATTAAAATATTTGATAAAAATCATAAAAATATCAATATTAAATTAATGGTGAAATTAGCTAGCAAAGGAAGTCAAGACCCAACTGACGCTTCACTTCAAATGAAGGTAAAGAAAATATTAATTTTTAGATCAGACAATTCCTTGTTATGGGAAGAAAACTCCCAACCGAACAAGATCCCAGCCCAAAAGTCTATGCTTTGAGATTGTTCGCAAGAAACAACGTTATTGCCAAATCTAAATTCTGGTATCATTTGAGAAGATTACTCAAAACTAAAAGCGCTCAAGGACAAATCCTTTCAGTTAATGAAGTCTATGAAAGAAGACCAGGTAACGTTAAAACCTTCGGAATCGTTTTAAAATATCAATCAAGAACTGGAGTTCATAACATGTATAAATAATACAGAGACACCACTTTGAACGGAGCCGTCAGTCAATTGCATCAAGAAATGGCTGGTAACCACAGAGCCTCACCAGACACCATTTCCATCATTAGAACTGTCGTCTTGAACTCAAAGGACGAAATCAGAAGACCAAGATCTCACTTGTTCAGAGAAAACGGACTTAAGTTCCCAATCCTCAGAGCTGCTAACAGAGCCAGTCAAAGAAGATACAGAACCGTTTTCAAAGCCAACAGACCAAATACTTTCAAGCAATGATGTTTCTTGTTATTTAATTATCTTAATCTCTTTTTATCATATATGTTTCATATAAATACTTTTTCAAAAAATCGACTAAAATCTTTCAGTTGTAATAGTATGAATTCGAAACCGATAAATCTCATTTTGAAATTAAAATCAACTTTTTTTAGGTTTTAACAAATAAATATGGCTTTTTGTAAGTAAAAAATGAGAATTTGAAAGGTCTCGAAAAATTGTCTAAACTCTTCTTATTTAAAGTTTGTAATTTTAAGCGATTCGGATTGAATGTCATTTTCATTTTGTTGAAATGGGAGATTTATTTTAAACTTAAGTCTAGAATGTTAATTGATTCAAAAATAATCGTTTTTTTAAAAAATTGAGCAATAATTCCCTGCAGAAATGAAAATAATGAAGTAATGAATGAAAATTTTGTTAAAAATTAATGATAGAAAGATGTCTTAGGAGTAGAATAGGTAAATGAATAGTGAAAAAATGTATAAAAAAATAAAAGTGGATTAATAATAAAATTTGGAGTAAACAAAATAGCCATATAGCGATGATAAAAAAGGAGTATCAAAATGAAAACTAGGCTAAAAATAAAAACAAGACTAATTTTCTTCACAAAATGCAATAAGAAGAGACAGGCTCTGATACGCCAAAAAAGTCATCTTTTAGAGTGAAGTTCATTCAATGGTAATACAATATTGACTTTATAGGCTGAAGTAACTTCCTTTAGACGAGCGATACTTAGCTGTCAAGGTACACGCCCCAGGATTGGCTCGGAAAATCCAATAAGTTATGATTGAATTTTAAAGCTAACCTCAATAACAGCTTAGAAAAGATCAACCCTCCCATAAGAAAATATCACCTCGCCAACTCAAAGTAACAAATATTTTAATTCAGCAAATAATTTAATCAATCGTATTCATTTCTGATGGGGAGGAATTTTTCGATAATTTAGGTTTCGATTTCACTTACATTTAATTCCCTGATAAGCTCTATGAGTTGCTCACTTCGACTTATTCTCAACAATAAAAACTCATGTTTCTCACCTAGCAATATTAAATCTAAACGCAAAATTTGGCCTAAGTAATTGCTACCGTTCATAAAGCATAATCGAAGGAAGAGCTCGTTACCATCATCATAGCCTTTTTAAGGGCCGAAATTTTCATGAAATACGAATAGAAAAAAGCAATCAATTTGTAGGAGTAGAGAAACAGAAAAAAGTAGTTCTCTATGTTCTGGAGGAACTTATCAGAATAATACAAAAGAAAAATTCTTCTTCTCTTCAAAGATGGTTTCTAATCCTTGTCTAATTATTTAGAGTAAAGAAAAATTCATCTTTCAGCTTAAGATTTAGAAAAATAGTTTAATGAAATGGTCCAAATGGAAAAAAATTAATTCTGCAATAAAATCTTTAAATGTAAACTTAAAAAATCCCTTACATATTTTACTGATTACCATGAGCTTATTTACAAACAATGGAAGGCTTAACTCAATAAGAAAAAGAAAAAACCCAAACATTATAAAAATCATCATACTGAAAAAAATTCTACTTCTCTTAACAGAATTTCTATCAATAATTAGAGGCCTGCAAAGCGCCCTGTACAAAAATATTAGAAATAACAATAAAAAAGCGATTTTATTGTCATAAAAGAAAAAAGCAAGCCAATCACTTCTAATTTGGTTCAAAACTAAAAAATAATTAAATCTACTTCGATATTGAATTCAAATGAAAAAAATTATAAAAATGTGAGCCAAACTTTGATAACAAGAAACGAAACATAAAAAGCTTCAAAATCTCAACAATTTAATTCAAGCATTTTAAATGTATCCCAAAGTAACCAACCCACAAGTTCAGGACAAGGTAAACGCAAGCGTAATAGAAACAACAGACGAAAGAAATCAGTAAGCGCGTAATCAAAATAAACAAACACAACAAATCATAAATTCGAAAAAGAAGAGAAATATTTATACGAAAGTAAGATAGAAGAATAGAAGCCAGTTTCATCATCACATTAAATGATAGAAAATTAGCGCTACACATTTTAATAAAGAGAGTCTTAACTTTAAAGTACTTACTTATCAAAGTACGAGTAATAAAAAGATACTACTGAATAGAATTTTTCTTGTGATGTGATAAAAAATTAGACATAAACAAAGCAAAAAGTTTTAGAAATTAAAATTCCATAAATAAATTATCATGAGGAGATAAGAACCCTTTTAAAGTCACAAATTCAGGAATATAGCGATTTGATTAATTAAGAGGCAAATTAATTTTATGAAAGAAGGCTCATTGCCTATGAGAGGATTCAGTTCATTTTGAGTATGTGGAAGATACCAATAAAGTTGTTTGGGTCATGTGCTTCTGGGATTACGATTAAAAATAGTGACATCGATATTGCCGTTGACAATAGTATACTCAATTATTTCATGCATCTTTCTGAAAGCAGTCGTCTGAGAGGTGCCTTGGAACAGCTTTAACAGTTGTTGCAGCAACAGCCTTGGGTTACCGGGTTGAGATTGATTAAGACTGCAGCCATACCTTTGATCAAACTTAAAGTAAACACTGAGATCAATTTTATCCAAATTCCAGGTTTTGAGATTTACCCTCCATATTTGGACATGCTCAACCGTAATCATTCTTCACCGGGTTAAATCCATATTGATCTTACAATCGAAACAATGAACAAATAACAGCAATGTAACCACTTGGGAATCATCTCCACTGACCAAATAAATGACTGGCTTAAATCGATAAAGTCACTTCATCCGATCGTTATCATAATAAAAAGTTACTTGACAAAGATGAATCTGAACATCACTTATTAAGGTACTTTATAATTATATTTCAGGTGGACTTAACACTTATTCTATGATCTGTATGCTTGTAGCTTTTATCAAGAATCGTCAGCTTTAGGAAGAAAGCGACATTGTCAAAGTCTTTTAAATGATTCTCAAATTCTACTCGTTTTAATTTGATTAAAAAGTACAAGGAATTGATCTTCTTAATGCTGAGCAAATCTTTTATGACAAATTGGCTCTTAAGGCTTCTAAATCTGTTGATACTCAAGAACAAGAATTGAAAACTCCTGATCTGACTCAATCCAGAAGTACGCCTGCATTTTCACAGGCTGACCTTTAAATTAAAGATCCTTTGAATAATGGTAAAATTATGACCAGAAACTGCTACTCCTTCCCTAAAATTAGAGAGGTATTTCAAACTATTTATTAAAAATGCTTTACTTAACAAGAAGCCAAGCTGTAAAAGATATTCAAAGAGTAATTCACAAACAAATAATTTTTGACTTCAAATCCTGAAACTTAAAAATAGGATACAAAAATAGTTGAGCCTTTGCTTCAAGAGTGCAAAATAAAGCTCAGTAATCCAATGGTTACTTTATTCGAATGAGGCTATATCTTGGCTTCACTGAAAATAACTTTTTTTTAATATTTTATACTTTTTTTTCAAATCATTTCTTCACATTAAATAAACTTTCTAAAGAAATAAAATATAACGAATCATCAGCTTACTGTTTTGATTGTGCTAAAGATAAGCTGGTTAAGTTTAAGAATCAATGGTCAATTTCCTTGATGAGTTCTTTTTCGGTAAGCTAAAAATTTAGTAAAAAAAGTACATCGCCTTTAGAGCATAAGGTGAAATCTTTAGTGTTAAGATCAAGATATTTTTTGAAGCTTTATTTGGCAGTGGCATAAAGTACTCTTCCCTTGATTGGAGCTTGGTCAGGTGACCAGTTAACAAAGATCATTTTACTGATGGACATTTTGTCTTTATTAACAAATTCCAAATCGAAGACGCAGTAACGATATTCCTTATCTGGGAGGGAATTAACGAATTGTTCCCAATTTTAATCTTTTTGGCCAACTCTTTCGACGACCTTTATTAGTCAAATAAGTTACGATTTTTTAGTCAACGATTTGATAGACGATGTATCTTGCATCAATTTTTCTGAACTTGACTTCGTCAAATTTTGTTTTGCATTCGTCGGCTGTTTGGATGTTCATTTTTTTTATTAAATGGTGGTTTAATTATTAATTTTTTCAATATTTCTTATTCAAATTTACTTATTCAAGGGCTTTTCATCTATTTTTTTCAATAAAATATTTTAAACAAAGATATGATAAAAATTGAGAAGTTTAAGTTTAAAAATGAATTGAAAAAGTCTAATTGAAAATCTATTTAAATCTTCCTCATTAAAATGTCCTATTGCTCAATTTATGAAAATGGTTTAATTAGAAGATAGAATAAAATTTATGAGATAAAAATGAAACATTGATAAAATCAGTTAAAAGAGTTAAAATTTCAACTTTCCTGCTCATATTGCTTTAATACCTCAATGAAATCAACATAATTGAACTCATCGACATCAGCAGCAAAGTTCTTACACAGTAAATTGTATTGATTATCTGTCAAAGGAATTTTGTTGTTGTCTAAAATTGATCTCATTCTAGTGAAGGACACTCTTCCTATTTTTGAGATATCTTTGTCCTGGAAGAATGGCTTCAATAAAAGTCTATGTTTTCTAACGACTTCACCCAGTCTTCTCATCAAAGCATCAATGTCTTCACTGTCTTTTTTCATATGTGTGATTGTATAGTCGAATAAAGGAGCTTTTACCAATGGATCTTTTTCTTTATCCTAAATTTTAATTAATATTTTACGGGTAAATTGAAAACGATATCAATATCTTGACAGAATCTCTCATAATTTATCATGGTTTCATCGTTAGGTTCGCCATAATATTTTTACAAAATATCGAATAACTTTTAGTCCAATGGAACTCTAAAATAAAACGAAAAATTACTTCATCGTTTGATAAATGATACTTTTGAATTTATTCTTCTTGACTGTCCCTTTATTCAATGGATCGAAGTCTTTAAAATATTCTCTGTATCTCAATCTGTTGATTTTTGATGTTCTTCTAAGTTCTTAAAGAATCTTTTAAACATCCTCAGTGTAGAATCTTTTCTGTCCAGTACCATGCTTGAAGGTTTATTTGACTTCTGTCATGTATGAGAAATCATAAGGTTTGGTGTCTTTCAAGAAATCAAGATATCTGACTTCAGATTCTTTTTAGTCGTCGGAAGCATACAATTTACAAATGGCTCTGTTTTATTCTTCAGACAAATTAAATCCTACTGTTGCTAAGACTTGTCTGAATTGTTTTTGTGTGACTTTAAGTCTGTTAAGTTTATCCCAATTTTAGAAGAGTTGCTTTACGTCAAGTCTGTTTGACAATTGGAACTGTCTCCAACTTTCTTTGATTCTATTTGCTGTTTACATTTAATCTTCAGATATTGATCTTTTTCCATAATTAAATGAGGTTGAACCAAGGTTTAGTTTTTCATTTGGTAAAGTTTTTTACAATTCCTTAAGACCAAACACTTGATCAAGGTCTTCAACGAATTTTTTCCATTGTACGTATCCTTGCTTATTTTAGCAAGCATAATGGTCAAGAATTAGTGTGAATTCGGCTTAAGAAAGTGGGATTTTAGCCATAGTCATTGAAAGTCTAAATTGATCTTTGGTGATATTACCATGTCTCAGTTTATCGAAATCTTTCATAAACTCTGCAACTCTGATTCTTTATTCCTTGACTTTTCTTCTGATTCTTCCAAGAAGATCCTCAAGGTTTTCAGGAACATCATTTCTAATGGTAGCTTTGTTGATTTTTGGTTTTCCTTCAAAATTAACAAAAGTATCAGCATATGTTTTTGAGATAATTTTTGCATCTTCATTGTACTTATCAACGTCTTGAATAAACTGGTAATAATTGACTTAATTGAGATTTCCACGATCCATGTACTTTTTAAGTAACAAGTTGAATTGTTGATCATTTTTAGGTACGAAATCAAACTGTTTCAAGATTCTTGTGAATTGATTTTTAGTCACATATCCGATTTTAGTAATGTCAAAGTCTTCAAACAATGGTTTGAGATGAACTCTCTTATTTGAAATTGCTTTTTGATAACTTTATAACAATCTTTCAAGTTAATATTGTTCTTGTTATGTGAATTGGATTTCAATGTGTTTGATTGGTTCAAAGACAGTCTTGTCGATTTGTGGTACTTTTTGTAAAGGATTTTTGTCCAAACCTTTTAAAGTAAAAACAGTGTCAATATCTTCACAGAAGTCCATCCATCTGATTCTTTTTTCTCTTGAATTTACACCATCGACATTATAAACGTTATGAATCTCATTGAACTCATTATCAGTCAATACGAGACCTAAAGTAGCAAGAACTCTTTTGAACTGATCACCAGTAACAATATTTTTTCTAAGATTGTCAAAATCGAGGAAGAATTCTTTTATTCTTATTCTTTTCAAAGTTACTTGGGCTTGAATTTTTCTCATTACTTATTGGATGGGAAGCAATTTTTATGGAATTTTCTTATCAACGTAAAATTATTGAGTAATAGAATCTTTGTGAATATCTTTGATTGTATTTCTAAAAGGATCCAAACTTCTTTCATTTGGAACAATACCTTTAACGACATAACTTTCGACCTCTTTAATATCTTAAACATCCGAAACAAAATCTGTGTAAGCGATTTCTTTAGGATTGATACTTCTGGCGTACTTTCTGCACAAAAGATCAACTAAAGTTTGATTTCTTACAAGGTTTAAGTTGTCGAGAACTCTGATAAATTGGTCTCTGGTGATAAAACTCGATTTAGTACGATCGTAGTCTTGCAATTGTTGTTTAATAAGTATTCTTTGGCTCGAAATCATCCATTTAATGTAAGAAAGTAAAGATTGAAGAGTTGAGTTTTCTTCTTATGTAAATTGTTGATTATTGTCTTTTAAAGCTGTAAGTGTAGTTTTTGCAAGGTCAGTATTAAAAAATTGTTGGTCAATATTGTTAACAAAATCTACGTATCGAACAAGGTCGCCAGGAGAGACTCTGTATTTATCAACGATTGCTTTAATTTACTCATTGGTAAGATTTATAGAAAGGAATCCAGTTGCAGTTGACAAACCAGAGATGAATTTATCTTCAATACAGGTTCCTTTTCTCAATTTATCGTAATCTTCGAAGAATGTTTTCATTCTGATTTGTTTTTTCCATACTTATGCTCTAATTTTTGCTTATACGCTTTATACATTTTGACTGACTCGCATGGAGTTTCCAACTAAGATAAAACAAAAAGGTACGTGCCTGAGTGCCGGCTGTTCTTAAAATAGATGTCATCAGTTATATTTATAAAGGTCGATATAGTTTTAATTATAAAGAGAAAAAAAGGTTTATTTAAATAGATGGATTTGATATTGATGTGTTCATAATTAATTTCGATTATTTGATTAAGCTTCAATTCAATATGTGTCATTCATATTTTAATGCAACTTAATAGTTTAACTTTAAATCCCTACACACTACCACCCTAGTCGAAATTCCAACTGGCTATTTATGACCATAAATTAGCTGTGGTAAATAGAGAAATATTTGTTTTGGGAAAAAACATTTAAAATTTTTCAATCCAAACTCCACTTCATAAGATAAACTTAGAAACTTTAACAGTTCAACCTGTTTATACTTTGAATCCCCCCACATTTGAAGATTTTATAATGTTTTCCTTTGAATAAAACATTTATTTTTGGGGTAAAACTCAAAATTCTTAGGTATTGATCCTTATAACGATAGATTAATTAACTTTTTTAGTTTGATGGTTGTAAGTTCACAAAAATGGATCAAAAGGGTCCTATTCCTTAAGGGAGTGGTCATTACTCATATACAAAATTTTCCTCTAAATATGTGTTGTTATTTAGTTCTTTGGTTTAGGATCAGTTTAAAATAAAATGGTATTTATTTGATATAAAAAAACGATAATGGAAAACTATCATTTCTGATACATAAATTCCACTTTCTTAAAAATCAAATATTATTTGGCTTAATGGCAGGGGATATTTACTGCTTTCTTCCGTCTATGACTAAAATACCAAGCTATTTAAAAAAAATGCTCTTTATTAACTTAGGTTCAAGAGTTTCAGCAAATTAATCCTCGAGATAAAAGAAATACCCCTCTCACAGGAAATAAATTCACATCATATTGTCTTTACCAATTTAATATCTTTCAATGAGTAAAAAATCTACCTCCTTGGCGGAGAGGATATCTCTCATCATCATACAAGGGAAGAAAAGTAAGAAAAAAAAGGGTAATAATTTGGATTACAAAAACCTTTTTAAATCGAACAATTTTCGATCCCCTGCCAGAAGGTATCTTAAAAAATAGACTCAAGGTCTTAGACTACTTAATAAAAAATGGAATAAGAAATAAATTTTAACTAAAATAAAATAGTTTATAATCTTGATTTAGAATCATATTAATGGTCAAAAAATTGTGAAACAATCCCTATCCAGGGACAAAATTTTGAAATCGCTTTATTTCAGCATAAAATTTATGTTGTAGGAGGTGTGAAAAATTTGTAACTTATGACTAAAATTCAGTCATATGATTTTAGATCCAAATAAGAAAAGAAAAAAATTTAATATGAACAAAGTTAGTGTTATTATTGCGGATAAGCATTTACATACAATCAATCTTTAATAACTCAACCTATCGTTTAAAACTAATATGAAAAATTCTGTCCTAAAAATCAAATCGAAAACAAGTTTATTAAAAAGTTATCTCAATCTATCAACACAGAACTTCATGCGATTGGAAACATTTATCACTTTCTTATCAATCAATAATGTAAATAAATTCATACGGATTTGTGTGAATATATAAATCCATAAGAAAATATGAAAATGGCAAAGAAAAATATTGAAAATTGTTTTTCTTAGCTTCTAATCATGAAAGGAATTTCAAACAAAAAGCAAAGTGAGATCAAACTAAGACAATTTTTTTCTAACGTTTCTCAACTTGAAGAGTCGTGCTGTTTTTAAGGGTTATAAATCGCTTTCATGCAATTAAAGATTGCAAGCTACAAAATAGGTTTAGGATTTCTTTATGTCACGTCAACTGAGTAAGGTTCAATTTTTGTTGGCTACAGTTCTTATTCGCAAATTCATTTTCCCGAGTTGAATTATCGATCTTTTTCAGAGAATTATTATACGATTCAGTATGACAGAATCACAAATAAATTTGTATATTCTTCGTCAATTCAAAGACATATTGTGTATGAAAATGTCAAACTCTACTTTGGGTGTCCTGAAGAGTACTAAAACCTGAAATCTTTTGGGAACAATCTAAATGCTTTTACCAACATTTATTTAACGGGCGTAACGAATCTCTAGAAAAAAGTAACTCAATAAAGCAATTATTCTGAGGACATTCTTGTAAAATCATTACCGAGAAATCCTTTCAACAGTTTAAGAAGGTATCTTCAACATTCATATTTGAATTAATCTTCAAGTTTCAAATTTTTTATTCAAAACAAACAAATTGAAATGATTGGGATTTATGAAGCATTTTAAGAGCTTAAAAAATCGAAACAAATATTTGAAATACCAACAAATGAAGAATCTCTTTTAAAGAAATCTTAAAATGAGGAAACCCATTTTTCTACAAATCAAGATGATATTGTGATTGATTGGAAAAGGATTGAAATAATTGAAAGATGTAGATTTTATGAAATTCGTTTTATAAAAAAAAATTCAATCGACCAAATATACAAAAATATTTATGTGTACCATAGTAAAAAATTGATCAAAACTATCACAGGAAGAAGGAAAAATTTATGCGGCATTATAGAACTGAAATAAAATCTTTAAGTCGAGCTGAATTTAGGATAGTTTGCGAACAGAAAAGACGAAGTAAATATCATAAAGTGGATAGAATAGTTAGAAAAAAACATAGCCAATCAAGCTGGACCTCTAAAAGAAGAGTTTTGAGGTCTTTCTTTCAAATTTATTTTTTCAATACATTTTATTTTTAATATTCGGATAAATTCTCTAACCATAAATTAGTTTTTTGTTACAATTTCAAATTTTAGTTTCGGTAAGGTTTCATTTTTAAATCCTGATTATTAAGAAATTTCACTTTCTTTCTTAAAATCAATTTACTGAAAGTCTTACTTTTTTGAAGAGGCGTTTCATGAATAATGTAATAAAATATAATGCTGGATTTTTAATAATTAAGGATTAAAGAACGAATTTAAACTTTGAAATTATTATTTAAAGATGGAGAAGAAAAAGTTCGATGACATGAGAAAGGTTCTTGAGGACCAGAATTATGAAGTAATCAAATCGATCGGTAAAGGAGCCTTTGGATAAGTTGTGTTGGCTAAGAACAGTAAAACTTTTTTCGATTTTAGAAAAGACTGATAAGTATTCAGCCATCAAGATCATTAATAAGATACAGCTTAAAAAGAAACCTTTTTTGAAAAAATATATTGATCAGGAAATCTAAATCATGAGTAAACTGAATCATCCTAATATTGTCAGATATTAAGACCAATTTTCAAGTAATTTCAGTTTTATTCAGCTCCCGATTTCATTATCATAATTATGGAATATTGCTAAATGGGAAATCTATTGACTTATCAGGCCAAATTGAATGGAAAAACATTCACTTTAAATGAAGCTGTGAAAGTTATTGTTGAAGTCATTAAAGGCCTTAAATGTATCCATGAAAAAGATTTCGTTCATAGGGACATTAAGTCAGAAAACGTTTTACTTAAAAAAGGAGATAAGAATAATTAAATTTTTTACAAAATTGCTGATTTTGGATTTGCCAGATCAATCGGTGGAAGTGCTGCTAAAACACACTGTGGCACATAAAAATATATGGCTCCTTAAATTCTGAGCAATTCATATTATGGAATTTCTGTAGATATTTGGGCTTTAGGCGTTCTTTTTTATTTCATGTTGTTCGCTTAGTATCCTTTTAAAGGTAAATGTTAATTTTTTCAGGTCATGATATGAAAGCTGAAATAACAAGAAGATGCACACCATTTTTTAGTGTTGCGAATACTTTGAGCAAAAAGTAAAAATTGAAAGATGTAACCCCAGAAGTTGAAGACTTTTTCAAAAAGATTTTTGTTGTCGACAGTAAAAAGAGAATAACCTTTTCTAATATAGCAAAACATCCTCTTTTTGCAGATTTTTCAAAAGATTTCTAAGCCAATACAGAATTTTATAATAAACTCGAAAAGAAAGGATAAAATTTTAAGGATGAAGAGGTAAACTAAGATTATGGTTTGTAAAATGACATGTAGCCTGAAGATTAATCAAGAGCAGCTTTATTAAAGAAAAAGGGAGTTAGCAACGAGTACAAACATTTGGAAAGATAACTCGAAGAAATTAAGTTCTAAATTGATAGAGTTTACTATTTGAGAGAATGCGCTTACTAACTCTTCGATAATTACTCTTCTTATTTGAGCTTTGCTTAAAGACTTGCTACTAAATTTTACCTTCTTAAAGCTTATTTATTTTATGCAGTTCCTTTACTGAATGATTTGCAAAGAGGAAAGATTCCTGAAAGTCTTCAAGAGGCAGGAATCTAACCTTATAAATGGAATGAATGCATCAAGACAAATGATTATAAAAAGTATGTTTCGAAACTTTAAGAAGAAAACATGAAGACTCAATTAATTTATGAAGACACTTACAATGAGGTAAAGAATATCTTGCAACACATTCCCATCAAGAATTTCGAACGAGGGTATAAACTTTAAATTAACTAAAAATCATTTGATGAACTTAAGTTTTCATATCGATCAACGACATCTTACATTTTCAAGTCAATCCATGAAAACAAAAAAATTGATCCTCATTTAAGAAATAAGATAAAAATGAGACTGTTTTGTTGCCATATGATTAACAGAATTTTCAACAGAAAGGAGGTTTTGGATCATTTTCCATTTTTTGCTCAATGGCTTAAAAAGAAGAAAATAGAATTCCCACACACATTCGATTTCGTTTATTTCAAAAGATGGATTTACGAAGAGGTTCAATAAAATTTATAAAGAAACATTGCTCTTTTGCATAAGACATTCTTTTGAAGAATTTCAAAAAATATTTACTACTTTATTGATAAAAAGTTCATGTATTTTAATTTGGTTTATTCTTTTATACTTCTAAAGATAAAATCATAAAAAATTAAAATAAATATTGTTTGTTTTAATCAATTATAAACCATTTATTTCTAACTAAAAAATGTCACTCATTATTGAAGACGCTGATACTAACTTCAAGCACATTCATCGTATTCTTAACACCAACATCGATGGTAAGAGAACCATTCCTTATGCTCTTGATAAAATTAAAGGTGTTGGAAGAAGATTTGGTTTCCTCATTTGTAAAATCCTCAGAATCAACCCAAGACTCAGAGCCGGATAATTGACCGAAGCCCAATGTGATGGTATTGCCAACATCATCAACGATCCAGAAGGACACGGAGTCCCAAGATGGTTCCTCAACAGACAAAAGGATTACAAGGAAGGAAAGAACCTCCAAGTTGCTTCTAACATCCTTTAAACCAAACTCAGAGAAGACATCGAAAGATTGTACAAGATGAGATGTAACAAGGGTATTAGACACAAATGGGGACTTAAGGTCAGAGGTCAACACACCAAGACCACCGGTAGAAGAGGAAAGACTGTCGGTGTCGAAAGAAAGAAAAAATGATTTTGTCCATATTTAACCTTCTTACTTTGTTTTTAAAATCATTCATTTAGTCCAAGCTTTCGATGAAGTATTTTTACAAGTTCTTTTAAACGTTAATAATTTTTCAAAAAATATGAAGTCATAAAAGTAAGCTTACTTAATATGAAGATTTTAATAAATAAAAAAGAAATGAAATATTTTTAATTAATAAATCATATTTTTGTGATAAAATAATAGAATGGGTATCTCAAGAGATTCAAGACATAAGAGAAGATCAACTGGTGGCAGAATGCCAGTTCATAAAAAGAAAAGAGCTTTCTAAAAAGCCAGACCAGTATCAAATACCAAGCTCGTCAATGATAAGTCAAGAGTTAGAAGAGTCAGAGTCAGAGGTGGAAATTATAAATTCAGAGCCCTCAGACTTAAAGAAGGTAACTTCAACTGGGCTTCAGAATCCATCACCAGAAAAACCAGAATTCTCGACGTCGTTTATAATGCTTCTAACAACGAACTCGTCAGAACTAAAACTCTTGTCAAAAACTGTATCGTTCAAATTGATGCCACTCCATTCTCCCAATGGTATTTGAACAGCTATGGTGTCAACTTAGTCACCAAGAAGGGTAAGGAAGTTAAGGTTGAAGAAAAGAAGAGATCAGACAGAGCTCAAAAGAGAATCGGTGAAAGACAAAAAGACAGAGTCATTGATACTAAAGTTGCTGAACAATTCGGTCAACAAAGACTTCTCGCCTGTATCAGTTCAAGACCTGGTCAATCAGGAAGAGCTGACGGATACATTTTGGAAGGAAGAGAACTCGAATTCTATGCTAAGAAGATCGAATCAAGAAAAAAATGATTATTTAACATCATTATACTCATATACTCATTGCTGCTTGTTGATAAATGGATATTATGTGTTTAATCAGCAACAACTTTTTTGCTGTGTTCTGGGTTTTTATTTTTTGTTTTACAGTCGAATCGTTTTATTATCCTCTTTAACCGGTTATTGTTGTTTTGGAACGGATGTAATTTTTGCTTATTTATGTGTCTTTTCCTTATCTTACTAATTTTTTTATTCAACTTAATCAATCTTTTATGGTTCAGTATGTTTTGGAATGAGAAACTTTGATGGGTCAATTGAATTCTCACTTGTAATGTCCAGAAGATTTGAGAAAAGAGTTTCTATGTTTTATCCAGTTTTGGCTGAAATTTAAAAATAATGCATGCCAAGTTCAGTCGCTTTGCTTTTTCCTTGTAATTGAGATACTTCACGATCTCTTTCAAGATCAATTTTATTTCCAATTAAAAGTGTAAATCCTGCCCCAGTTTTGTTCTAATTGTACATTTGTAACCAGTTTTCAATATTTTCAAAGGTCGTTTTATTAGTCACGTCAAATAATATAAGAGCACATTGAGCATCTTTCAAATATGAAGGAATTAAAGATTTAAAACGTTACTGGCCTGCTGTATCCCACAATTGAATGCGATAATTTTTATTTTTATGAGTGATATTTTTAGCTAAGAAATCAATTCCAACGGTTGGCTTGAATCAATGAAAATTTACATGGGAGCTTTCGTCAAATCTGTTATGGACATACTTTTAAATGACACTGGACTTGCCTACAGATTGATTGCCTAAGAAGACGATTTTGATTTTGATTTTGCCAGTTAATGTGCTGACAGAATGATTCATAAATGAAGTATTCTAAAAAATAAAGTAAAAATCATTTGTTTTTAAATTTGTTTTTTGATATTATATTTTTAAACTATAACTCTGATTATATAAACAGTTTTATGATTTTTTAAAAATGAATTTTTAGTTTTTTATTTATTTCAATTCTATAGGGCAAGCTTAAGACAAAAATTAACTTTACATGTACAGAAAATCTTACCCTTTACGTGTAAATTTAGCCTTAATTATCTTTTACTTGAAAAACATTGTCGTTTTTACTTAAAAACTGTATTTTTATAGCCAAATCTTTTCAAAAAAAAATTAAAAAATAAATAACCCAAATAAATATATAAATCTCCTTGAATATCAAAGAAGTTAATTTTATATAAATAAAGGTAAATAATTAATTGAAAGATAAATAAAACATAAAAAAGATGTCATCAAAACAGCGACTCTTGGATATAAATGAATAAATCGATGACCAACTCAGCCGTATTAGAAACATGAACCGTACAGCAAATGAGACAAACTAAACAACGAACAATATCGCTCGATAATTAGGTGGACAAAGATAAAAGATTGAGAACAACATTGAAATGGTACTTTTGTTATGATATTGAAGAACAAGTAAATAAAGAACCAAATAAAATTGGCCGATAAGAAAACAAACCAAATGTACAGAAGGAACATTTGTATCAAAGTCATTCTTTACTTCCTTATTCTCTTACTCTTTGTCACTTTGATGGCCATCTTTATTAGCAAAATTATATCCTCAAAGTAACCTGCTAATTGATTTATTGGTTGGATAAAAATTGTAAGTGACATTTTGGTGGTAATATTTGTATGATATGTTCATGCAAGTTTATTTATTTTTTGTTTGCTTATTTCATTTGATAAAAATAGTTAAGGATGAAGGATTTATGATTGGGATTTTTTAATTGTGTAAAAAATAAACTGTTTTTAAAAATCAATATTATGCCTTTTCTCTCTTTCCCATCAAGCTTCTCTTGCCTGTATGGGGTCGTTACTGGTATGTTGTCCTCATTTTTAAGATTTTGTCTTTTTACATATTTCTTGGCTTCTTCTACTTTTCTTATGCTTTCTATTTTGTCTCTATAGCATTTTACAGTACATTTTTCAAATTCTCAACAAGACCATTTCCTTATCCTAAATGTTTCTCTGCGAATTTGTACCCTTTCTAATCAATTATCAAAATAAATTACTTCATATGCAGAAATGCATTATTCATAACGTTTTAAATATTCGAGTTAAACGCCCATGTTATGATATGCGATTGCCAAGACAGAAACTCTTTCTTGATTTATGTTGTCATTCCCTAACAGTTATTACTGAAGTAAAGTTATCGAGTAAAGAACATTCTCTAAGGCTTATGAATGTCTCCCTAATTGGGAAAGCACTGCACATAGATTTAAATAAGTGTCAGCAAGAGTGTCTTCTTTCTTGCTTTTCCATTACAATTACAATGCACTTTGCAGATACATTAAGGCAGTTCTTAACTTTCCAGTTTTTCGATAATAGCACGCATAATTGTTATAAGTTACAGCAGTATATTTGGCGTCTTTGAGACAGAAAGATTCGCCTTTTTTTAAGAACATCAGACACAAATCAAACTTCTCTTTTTGTAACAAGATCATCGAAATAATGTTACACAATTCACACAACTTGATAGAAATTCTTTCATATTATTAACTTGAAGTTCCAAAGAGATTTTTGTTAATATCAAGGACTTATTGATACACATCAAGGGATTATTTATACTTGCCTTCTTTTTGTAGTATTTATGCCTTTTATTAAAGAGTTTAAATCTTTTATTTTAGGGTTGGGTTCATATTTTTGTTTACTTCTGAGTAATAAATTCTTTTTATAGATAAACTTAATTTATTAAGTATTGCTTATTTTTCGTTATATTTTTTTTATCAAAATTGCGATGTAATATTTCCATCAAAATTTTTATTTTTATCTAAAGAAAAATTTATGAAAAATGAAAAAGAAAAATTATTTAAAGCTAAAACTTCAATCGATGCGAATACTTTGACTGAGAGTTTTTAGTTTGCGCTGGACTTCAGGCATTAAAGAATGCCCTTGATTGATATTTTCTTCTTTCTTTTCCTTAAGATGCTTTCCCAACTGCTGTTCATAAAATTATCCTTTCTTTCTATGTTTTTTTGCCCAATTGAGACAATTTTCATACTCAATTCTTTTTCTATGACTTATGGTACTGGTTGGTTTATGAGTGACTTGAATATTTGGAGTTAATGGCATTTAATTGAGTGACTCATCAATTATTAAGTTCCTTGCCTATAAGATAGGTTTTGCATAGATCG
>Ga0102832_1000951_pt2 | contig 20952 bp, 21 predicted proteins | sample EBPBio282013_DNA_FD_88942 | JGI IMG/M metagenome (GOLD analysis project Ga0102832, IMG submission 88942) | Wastewater treatment Type I Accumulibacter community from EBPR Bioreactor in Madison, WI, USA - Reactor 2_5/28/2013_ DNA (Illumina Assembly) | ecosystem: Engineered > Bioreactor > EBPR >...
AGGAGATGAGAGCAGTCGCTCAGGACCGATCAGCGTCAAAGCGCGCAAGAGCTTTCGCTCTTATTGATTTAATGACACTTGCCCACAAACGCTGGGGAAGAGCGGCGAGAATTGTTGAATTAAACGCTACAAAAATTCAGGACGACGATCCACTTTTTCCGGATTGGCTTCGATTTTGTGCGATTGAGGGTGACAGAAAAGCGCAGGTCGAATTTGTGAGACGAGCCTCTTCTGGTGACTATGAATACGTTCGGTTGTTTCTTTTGATCGCACGCAGGTTGGAGCCTCAGATTACCTCGCAAATATCCTTGGACGGGGTGGTTGCTCATGAATACTCGAGCAAAGAGCTATTGGATATCGCTCAAGGATTATGTGGTGAAACAGGGCGGGGGATGCGCGACGGTCGAGCCGATGTGCGACTACCGGTTGACGAGGAGATATTAGAGCATTTTTCATCTGACGCGCTCGACGCATTTTACGAGAAGCTTCTGAAATTCGCTTCAGATATGAAACCCGGCGCTGACCGCATTCGGGCATTTATGTATGCATTTCAGTTAGCTTCTAAAACCGATGAGCATGATGCTTTAAATAAGGTACTTGCAGAAGTTGATACGGCGCTTCGCTCATCCGTGGATCAGGAGACCGCCAAAGCCGTCGAAGACGCCCTTAGCCGCATGCGAACGGAACAGATCCCCAAGGATATACCTGAGCGGATCGCGATGGTGTGTGGAAATTGGTCACTGATTATGGACCAGATCATTAAGGACCCCGGCATTGACGCTCTTAGAGCACTGCTTGAATTGCAATCGAGAATTCCGCAACAACGGCAACAGCACCTCGAAGACCGAATTAAGAGTATGTCAATAAGGATTGGGGTTAAGGTGCTACGTCGGGGAAATCGTCTCGCGCTTAGCGCCCAAATCTAAGATTGCGATTGAAGCGCTAGCCCTTCCTCTTCCCGGGCATCGCCGCGAGAACGGTTTCCGGATCGATGCGCTCGTCGAACCATGACATCCCAAAATACAGATGCGGTCCGGTCACGCGGCCCGTTTCGCCGACATTGCCGATGACGTCGCCCTGTTTCACGGACTGACCCTCGGTGACCGCGATCTTGCTGAGGTGGATGTAGATCGACTTCAGGCCATAGCCGTGATCGATCATCACCGTTTGGCCTGAAAGAACCATATCGGCATCGATGAGCACGACCTTTCCGTCCGCCGCCGCATGCACGGCCGCGCCGGTGTTCGCGCCGATATCGAGACCGGAATGGAACGCGGTCGGCTTGCCGTTCAGGACACGCGAACTACCGAACTTAGCCGTGATCGCGCCCGTCGCCGGTTTGACGAAACCCGTACGATAGAGGGCGCCCTTCTCTAGAACGGCGCGTGCTTTGCGCAGCCGCTCGCTATCCTCGGCGATCTGTTTCGCTGTTTTGGGGTCCGGCGTGACGAGGTTCTGCGGCACCTCGTCGATGAGTTCACGGTCCCAGGCCCGCTTGGCGATCCCGATGGTGCGTGTCTCGCGTTCGCCGGCCTGGCTCTTGATGACGATCTCGGCGGTCGCGGGCGCGTCGCGGTCGAGGCCGAGCACAAAGCGGCCGTCATCGGCGACGGGGATATTGTGATCCTTGAATTGAACGGTGCTGCCGGCAGGCGCAGTGCCGAGAACCACGCCGCCCTGCTCAAGGCGTCCCTCGACCGTGACATCGAAGGCGAAAGCAGGGGAAGTGGTGAGGAGAAGGAGAACGAGTGAAATTCGCACGCGGGTTGTCCTTGTTGGAACGAGTCTGTTCCAAAAGGGAACGCGCGCCTCGCGTCAAATGATCCGGGCTCTATTCCTTGGCGGGCATCAACGCGAGGATCGTTTCTGGATCGAGGCCCGTATCGAACCATAGCACCGAGAAGTGCAGATGAGGGCCGGTGACGCGGCCCGTCGCGCCGATAGCGCCGATCACGTCGCCCTGCTTCACATGCTGGCCGTCCTTCACGTCGAGGCGGCTCATGTGAATGTAGCTCGTCTGCAGGCCGTAGCCGTGATTGATGAGTACAGTCCCGCCCGACAGCACGAGGCCGGGATTGGCCAGGGTCACGACGCCGTCGGCGGCCGCCTTGATGGGCGTGCCTGTGACGTTCGCGATGTCGAGGCCGCCGTGAACGCTCCCTGGTGTCCCGTTGAGGATGCGCTGGCTGCCGTAAACGCCGGAGATGCGCCCTTCAGCGGGGCGGATCAGACCGGTGCGGTAAAAGGGCTCCGTCTCCAGCACGGCGCGCGCGGCGCGCAGAAGCTTGCTGTCCTCGGCGATGCGCGCCGCCGTGTCGGAATCTGGCGTGACGAGGTTCTGCGGCACGCCGTTGACGCGGTCGATCCGCCAGTCGCGCTTGGCGATCTGCAGTGCGCGGATTTCGCGCTCGCCGCTCGGCGCCGTGATCGTCAAGGACGCCGCAGCATCCGCGTCGCGGCTCAAACCGACCAGGAACGTTCCATCGGCGGCCGTCGGCACGGAGCGCTGACCGAACGTGATGGTCGATCCCGGCGGCGCGGTCCCGATCACCAGGCCGCCCTGCTCCAGCTTTCCGCCGATGGTGACATCGAACGCGAGGGCCGGCGTCGCGAAAAGAAGCGCCCCGAGGATCAACGTTCTCATAACAGATTTCCCTGACCGGGATCGGGTTTGCGCGCGGGCTTGGTCTGCGGCTTCGCGCCACCGCCCTCGGCGCGGGCGGCCACCTTGCCGTCGTTGAACTCGATCTCAATCATCGCGCCCGCGGGGACACCAGCCGCCGCGGTGATGGGCGCACCGCCGGCATCGCGCACGAGCGCATAACCACGCTTCAACGGGCTAAAGGGTGAGCTTGATTCCAGGCGCGCGGCGAAGGATTCCAGTTTCGCCGAACAATCTTCGATCCCGCGTGCCGCCGCGCGGGCAAATCGCTGGGCGAGCTTTTCGACATCGGACACATGGCGCTCAATGTCACGGCCGAAGCGGTCGAGATTGAGCTTCGCGGAAATGACCGCGAGTTCGTGGCCTTTGGTTTGGAGCAAGCTACGCGGACCGAGCGACAGGCGCTCCGACAAGACATCGAGATCCTGGGTCTTTTGCGCGACGATATGATCCAGACGCGGAATGCCGCGGATCAGTCCTTCGAGATGGATACTGCGTTCGCTCAGGAGGCGCGTGATTCCCTGCACCAGACGACCATGACGCTGCTGGACGTTGGCGAGCAGGTCGAGGCGCACCGGCACCGCCATTTCGGCGGCGCCCGTCGGCGTCGGCGCGCGCCGGTCGGCGGCGTAATCGATCAAGGTCCAATCGGTCTCGTGGCCGATGGCGGAAATGAGCGGGATTTTGGAAGCGGCCGCCGCGCGCACCACGTTCTCTTCATTGAAGGACCAGAGGTCCTCCAGACTTCCGCCCCCACGCGCGACGATGAGCAGATCGGGACGCGGGATCGGACCGTCTTCCGGGAGCGCGTTGAATCCATTGATCGCCGCCGTGACTTCGTCGGCGGCGCCCTCACCCTGCACACGCACGGGCCATAGGATGACGCGGCAGCCGCAGCGTTCGCGAATACGATGCAAGATGTCGCGAATCACCGCGCCGGTGGGGGACGTGACCACGCCGATCACGCCGGGAAGGAACGGCAGCGGCTTCTTGCGGCCTTCGTCGAACAGCCCTTCGGCGGCGAGCTTCTTGCGGCGGTCCTCGAGCAGTTTCAGAAGCGCGCCCTGGCCGGCGAGTTCGAGGCTCTCGATGATGATCTGATAGCTCGAGCGTCCCGGGTAGGTCGTCAGCTTGCCGGTGGCGATGACCTCCATACCCTCCTCGGGCCGGATGCCGAGCTTGGCCATGGCGCCGCGCCAGATGATACCGTCGATCACGGCGTCCTCATCCTTCAGGCGCAGATAACAGTGGCCGGAACTGGCTACCTTGGGCTGGGAAATCTCGCCTTTCACCCGCACGTAACCGAAGGCGTCCTCGACCGTGCGTTTCAGCCGGTTGGACAGCTGGGAAACCGTCAGGGCCGGCGAATTATGGTCGGAGGCGGGGGTATCCTCGAGGGATGGCGTGTCGCTCATGGCACTGTTATGCCCCGGTATCGTGATTCCAAAATTCGTCAGCATGCTTCGTAACCGCCTAAACGAACTTTGGAATCATAACGATACCGGATCATATGAATCCAGTGTGGCTTTTAGGATTTGAAGTTCCTAAAAGTGCCCCTAACCCTCCGTGACGGAACGTCAAATCCGCCACACGGGGCGCATTTCCAAAAGAATGGGGCGAACGATGCGAGTTTTGGTGGTAGGCGGCGGCGGGCGCGAACATGCCTTGTGCTGGAAGATTTCCGCTTCGCCCCTGTGCAGCAAGCTGTTCTGCGCGCCGGGGAACCCGGGGATCGCCGAGATCGCCACCTGCGTGGCCGTGAGCGCGGAGGACCTCGATGGACTGGTGAAGCTCGCGCGGGACGAAAAAATTGACTTCGTGGTGGTCGGCCCCGAGGCCCCGCTGGTCGCGGGCCTCGTCGACCGCCTGACGGCCGCCGGAATCAAATCCTTCGGCCCGACCAAGGCCGCCGCACAACTCGAAGGGTCCAAGGGTTTCACCAAGGACCTGCTCGCCAAATACAATATCCCGACGGGCGCCTATGGCCGCTTCAAGGACGCGGCTTCGGCCAAAGCCTTTATCGCCAAAAAAGGCGCGCCCATCGTCGTGAAAGCCGACGGTTTGGCCGCGGGCAAGGGTGTGATCCTGTGCCAGACGGCGGATGAAGCAAACGCGGCCGTCGAATCCATCATGACCGACCGCGCCTTCGGCGCGGCAGGCAATGAAGTGGTGATCGAGGAATTCCTCTACGGCGAGGAAGCAAGTTTCTTCGTGCTCGTAGACGGAAAGACCGCGATCCCGCTCGCCGCCGCGCAAGATCATAAAGCCGTCGGCGACGGCGACACCGGTCCGAACACGGGCGGTATGGGCGCTTATTCCCCGACGCCGGTCGTCGACGCCGCGATGCATGCGCGGATCATGAAAGAGATCGTGATCCCGACGGTCGATGGCATGGCCAAGGAAGGCACGCCGTTCACTGGCGTGCTGTTCGTGGGCCTCATGATCGGCGATCAGGGTCCGAAGGTGATCGAGTTCAACGCGCGCTTCGGCGATCCCGAGTGCGAATGCCTGATGATGCGCATGAAATCCGACCTGCTGCCGGCGCTGATCGCCACCGCCGACGGCCAACTCGCGAACTTCGACGTGCGTTGGCATGACGATGTGGCGCTGACGGTGATCATGGCGGCGAATGGTTATCCGGGTACGCCGCAAAAAGGCACCGTCATCGGCGACCTTTCAGGCATCGGCGCGCTTGAAGGCGTAAAGGTGTTCCACGCGGGCACCAAGGAAGAAACGCGCGGCGCGGAGAAGGTGATTGTCGCGAACGGCGGGCGCGTGCTTGCCGTGACGGCGACCGGTCGGAACGTACGCGATGCGCAAGCGCGTGCCTACCAAGCTGTGGATTTGATCCACTGGCCGGGTGGTTTCTGCCGCCGCGATATCGGCTGGCGTGCGGTCGCCCGCGAAAAAGCGTAACCCGCACACACCTTCACACGACCGCACGCATCTTTTTAGAGGCCGGCCTGCGCCGGCGTGCGGTCGCCCGCGAAAAAGCGTAATCCGCACGCACCTGCACACGACCGCACGCATTTTTAGGGGCGTGTCTTCACCGGCGCGCAAGAAGACTTAGGACTTTCATTTTTCCCCGCCCATTCAAGGGAGGGCGAAAAGTCATCGACACTGCGACGACAGGGTCGTCGAGCGCGGATCGAGCGAGGTTGCGGCAGACTTCGCCCCGCTGGCCGCCGGGAGCATGGATTGGTCGTCCAGCAACTCGATCGCGGTGAAATAGCTTTTGTCGGTGTTGGCGATCGCGACTTCGAGCAGTTTTTCCTTCAAGACATCCAGGCGTTGACCGGAGAAGTCGGCCTGCTGCAGCTTGGCCTTATGCAAGTAGAGCAGGATCTTCTCGTGCAGGATCGGCACCATGAAGCAAGCCGGGCGCTCGGTCTCCGGGTTCGGCGCGAGCACGAGGCGCAGCGTAAGAACTTGGTAACGCAGTTCCTTGCCGACACGATACGGCGCCATCATCGGCATCATCTGGATCTTGGCGCCACCGTAGCCGACGGGGCCTTCTTCGCCGCCGCCGCCATGCTCCGCCGAAAACGCGGGTGCGGCGAGACCGAGAATCAGAGCCGCCGTGAGAAATGCCTTTTTCATGGATGCAACTCTAGCATTGGTTAGCGCCGGGCGGCGAAGAAACCTTTGAGCATTCGCTCGGCGCGACTGGCCTCGACACCACCCACCACGTCGGGCGCGTGGTGGCAGGTCGGCTGACTATAGATACGCGGACCGTGCTCGACGCCGCCGCCCTTGGGATCATACGCTCCGAAGACAATGCGGCGGATGCGGGCGAAGGACGCGGCGGTCGCGCACATCGGGCAAGGCTCAAGGGTTACATACAAGTCGCAACCCGGAAGCCGCGGCGCACCGAGTTTTTCACCGGCGGCTCGGATGGCCAGAACTTCGGCATGGGCGGTGGGGTCGTTGCGCGCTTCGACCTCGTTGCCGGCCGCGGCCAGGATTTCCCCTGAAGGGCCGACCACGACCGCGCCGATGGGCACTTCCCCGCGGGCGGCGGCCGCCTCGGCCTCGCGATGGGCCAGATTCATATATTCTTTTGAATCCAAAGACTTACCTGCGCGTTAACGATTGCTAAGGATTTGGAAACTACCTTCGGCAGACAGCATTAGCCGGAGTGGGCCCGATGGTCCAACCTTTGAATGACCTTGTGAAGCCAGCCCTTGTCAAAGTGGGCGGCCAGGCTGTGGAGCGCTCCACCCTGGCGGGCCTCAAGGTTGCCTCGGCGAAAAGTGGCGTCAGCTTTCAATACCTGGTGGCCAAAGCCGCCCAGGAAAGCAGCCTCAATCCGGAAGCGCAGGCCGCCACATCGTCGGCCGCCGGTCTGTTCCAGTTCACGCGCGGCACCTGGCTCGACATGATGCATCGCTACGGCAGCCAGTACGGTTACGGCGATCTCGCGGACAAGATCAGCGTCAGCGACGACGGCAAAGCGGTGGTGAAAGACGCCGCCGCCGAGCGCCGCCTGCTGGACTTGCGTGAAGACCCGGAGGCCTCTGGTCTCATGGCCGCCGCTTACGCCCAAGACAATGCCGCAAGCCTTGAAGGTTCGCTGGGCCGCCTGCCCGACGCCGCCGATCTTTATCTCGCGCACTTCCTGGGCGCATCCGGCGCGGCGATGATCCTGAATGCGGCGCAGGAAAATTCCGATGTTTCGGGCGCGAGCGTGCTGCCTGCGGCGGCGAAAGCCAACCGCGCGGTGTTCTATACGCCCGATGGAAAGGCGCGGAGCGTCGCAGATGTCGTCGACCTGATCCGCGAGCGCTTCTCGACGCAAATGAACCGGTTCGCCGATGCCGCGGACACCGTGCCGGAGGCTCCCGCACAAGCGCCGCGAACGCAGGCGGCCGTGCAGTACGTGGCGCATGGTGTAAATCGTGTCGCCGAGCAGAAGCCCGACATCACCAAGAAGATGGTCCAGATGATGGTGATGCAGGAGATGGCGAAAATGATCGCCGCGCGTCCGATGCAGATGCTGGAGGACGAAGAGGGCGATCAGGATGCGTTCAGCACCTTGATGTCTCCCGCCGGCTTCCAGGGCCAGGACTTCGCCGCCGCCATGATGCGCACGAACGAAGAAGCGGCGAGCGTCGGTCTGCCGAAGCAGAAACGCGGCCCCTCGGCCTATCACGCACCGACCCCCCCGCCCGTGAATCTGGACGATTTGCTCTAGAAACGTTGACAGCGCGCCCAGGGCCGCTGTATCCGTCCGCTCCCGATCCAAGAGCAGGATGTCTATGTCCGAGATTGTCGCCGCTTAGCTGATGACCGCGCGTTCCCAAGCGGAGCGCGTTTGAAGGTCGTCGCACGCCCGCCGCAGGTTCATGACCTCGCGGCTTTTAGCGACATTTCCAGGATGATTTCCCGTGAATATCTCACGCGGCGAACAGCGCACATTGCATGCGCTGGCGCAGGGCGGGTCCGTTCATGTCGAGAAAGATCCCAAGGGTAAGATCATGAAAGTGACCTGCATCAACCGCGACGGCTGGGCCCTCGCGGACTGTACCCTCGGTGTCTTCAAACGGCTGAAGAACCGCCGGCTGATCGCCTCGCAGGCCTCCGGCCCCTATCGCATCACGCGAGACGGGCTGACGGCGGTACGGCCTCAGCTTGATAATCGTTAATCATATGGCTGCGGCGCTTTCGGGCGCCGCAGCCTTCATGATAAGAGAAAGCCCATGAAACAGCCCATCATCGGTATCACCGCCGACAGCGAAGAACCCGGCGGCTACTCCAAATATCCCTGGTATGCCCTTAGGCAAAACTACTGCTCGGCGGTGCGTGAAGCCGGCGGCGTGCCCGTCGTGCTGCCGCACGAGCTGAGCCTGGTCGAGGAATACGCCAAGATGATCGACGGCATCGTCGTCTCGGGCGGCAACTTCGACGTCGATCCGAAGTTGTTCGGTGCCGCCGAACGTCACCCGAAGGTGACGCTGAAGGAAGGCCGCACGGACTTCGAACTCGCGATCACGCGGGCGATGCTGGCGGCCAACAAGCCGATCCTCGGCATTTGCGGCGGCCAACAGTTACTCGCGGTGGCGCTGGGCGGCACCTTGATCCAGCACATCCCCGACGAAGTGAACAACCCGCTGGCCCACGAACAGCCGAACCCGCGCCATCAGGCCGGGCACGATGTGACGGTGAAAGAAGGCACGGTGCTGCACAAGGCCGTCGGCGGCGAGACGAAACTGCCGGTGAACAGCGCGCACCATCAGGCCGTCAAAAGCATGCCGAAGGCGCTGATGGTCGACGCCGTGGCGCCGGACGGCGTGATCGAAGGCGTCGAGGATCCGACGCGCAAGTTCTGTATCGGTGTGCAGTGGCACCCGGAGTTTCACATCAGCCCTGCCGACGTAAAACTGTTCGCAGCGTTCGTGGACGCTTGCCGCTCATGATCAAGAAAAAAGCCGCCAAGGTAAAAACACCGGACACGCGCGCGGATGAACCGGAGGCCGACGAGGTCCCCGGCAAAGGCGAGCGCATCGCCAAGGTGATGGCGCGCGCCGGCCTGTGTTCGCGCCGCGATGCCGAGAAGTGGATTACCGCGGGACGTGTCGTCGTGAACGGCGAAGTGCTGAAGACGCCCGCGCGCACCGTGACGGCGGATGACGACGTGATGGTGGACGGTGAGCGGTTACCGGTCGCCGACCGCGCGCGCCTGTGGCGTTTCCACAAACCCGTCGGCCTCGTGACCACGCATAAGGACGAAAAGGGCCGTTCCACCGTGTTCGATTCACTGCCGCCGGATATGCCGCGCGTGGTCAGCGTCGGGCGTCTCGATCTCAATTCGGAAGGCCTGTTGCTGCTCACCAACGACGGCGACCTCTCGCGCGAGCTGGAATTGCCCGCGCGCGGCTGGGCGCGCCGGTACCGCGTGCGCGTGCATGGCCGCGTGGACGCCAAGATGCTCGACCGCCTGAAGAACGGCGTGACGGTGGAAGGCGTGCGTTACGGCGAGATCATCGCGACCCTCGACGGCGAGACCGATCCGTCAAAAGGTCCGGCAAAAAGCAACGTGTGGATCAGCGTGACCCTCACCGAAGGCAAGAACCGCGAAATCCGCAAGGTGATGGCCTTCCTGGGACTTTCGGTGACGCGCCTCATCCGCGTGTCCTACGGGCCGTTCCAACTGGGCAAGCTTGAGCCGGGACGCGTGGAAGAAGTGCCGGGCCATGTGGTGCGCCAGCAGCTCGGCAACGCCGCGCCGAAGGGCCTCTCCCTAAAACGGAAGCGCCGGTGAGAAAAAAAGAGGCGCCCGCGAAACCGAACCGCCTGCGTATCATCGGCGGTGTGTGGCGGGGACGCTTGATCGAAGCCCCGAGCGACAATTCCATTCGCCCGACGACCGATCGCGTGCGTGAGTCTCTGTTCAATCGTCTGATGCACGGCGCGGCCGGAAGCGGCATCGCGCTTGCCGGCGCGCGCGTCGCCGATGTATTCGCCGGCACGGGTGCCATGGGCCTCGAAGCCCTGTCGCGCGGCGCGGCGCATGTGACCTTCATCGAGCGGGACATGGCGGCGATGGCGCTGATCAAGCGCAACGTGGCGGCGCTCGGCGCCGAAGACCGCGTCAGCGTCATGAGCGCCGATGCGACCAACCTTCCCAAAGCCGCGCTCGCCCACGACATCGCGCTGCTGGATGCACCCTACGAACAAGGCCTGCCGGGACCGGCCATGGCAAGCCTCGCGCGCCAGGGCTGGCTGAAACCGGGCGCGCTGGTCTCGGTGGAAATGGACGAAAGCGACGTCCCCCCAGACGCAGACGGATTCACGCTGCTCGACCGGCGCGAGGCAGGCCGGATCGCGGTGATCCTGTATCAGTGGACTGCCAACGATAAAAATTATCTCTGATATAATTTTTTATTATCTCTGATATAATTTATGGCATGAGCACCAGGGGTTTAGCGGCCGGAATGACGGTTCACGTCATCCAGCGGGGCAATAACAAAGGCCGGATTTTCGAGACCGCGAAGGACAGCGGCCAGTTCCTGGCCTGGCTGACCGAGGTCGCCGAGACTTACGGCCTTTCGGTTCACGCCTATGTGCTGATGACCAATCATTTCCACCTGCTGGCCACGCTGGAGTCCAAGGACTCGTTGGCGCGCACCATGCAGTCGCTGGGCATCCGTTACACCCGCTACTTCAACACCGTCAACGAACGCAGCGGCACGCTCTATGAAGGGCGGTACCGAGCTTGCGTGATCGATCGCGACGACTATTTCCTCGGCTGTTCGCGCTATATCGAAATGAACCCGGTGCGCGCGGGCATGGCGGCCTCGCCCGACGTGTATCGCTGGTCGAGCTACAAGGCGAATGCCGCCGGGCGCGAGGACGCGCTTGTGACGCGGCATGACATTTACTTGCGCCTCGGCCACGATGATGAGACGCGCCGCGCGAGCTACCGCGCCTTATTCGAGGTGCCGTCACAGGCGTTCGACGACACATTGCGCGCGGCCACGAACCGGGGCATCGGACTCGATGACGTCGCGAATATTAGAAAACCGGGGCGGCCGAAAAAGGCCGCCTGAGGCGGCTTAGATCCGCTCGGGGATGATATCGCCGATATCGCCGATGTCGTCGACGGCTTCCTCCGCCGGCATGCCGTCCTGGAGTTCCGGCGGAAGTTCGCCGTCGGCGGCCATCTTAGCCTTGTCCTCTTCCGAGATATTGCGCTGATAGACCCTGGCCACGACGGTATGGATATAGTCGTGGGTCGGATGGTCCTCGGGATGCGGCGCCGCCAGCCAGTCCCATTCCTCGTTATGGCCGACCGTCGCCGTCGGAGGCAGCTTCAGCGCCTTCAAGAGATCGGTGCGCGAGACGATGTGATCACCTTGCATGGCGAAGCGATCCGTGTCCGAGATGATCAGACCAACACCCGTCGCCTCCTCCGCGATGGCTTTGGCGTGCCGTTCCATAATTTGATAAGCGACCTTGTCGGAATCGAGATCGGAGAAACCGCGCTCCTTCTCGAAATGGTCGGTAAAGGGCTTGGCGAGCCACGTCAGGCAATTGCACGAAACGATGAGGTCCGCCTCCTTCAGATGAGGAATCAGCGGCGGCGGCGCGGGATGATTCGACCCCGGCGCGCGGCGTTCCTTCATCGCCTTGAACACGCCCGTGATGTCCCCCGTCAGCGTCTTCACATTGAAATGCTTGCGCGCTTCCGCGATCACCTGCGGCATATGGAAGATATCGACCAGGATCACTTTCTCGAAGCGGTCCGACAGCGCCTTCAACGGCACCTCGAGCAAAAGACCGGAACCGAGCACGACCGCGAGCTTTTGTTGTTCGCACAAATCGGCGGCCTTGGTGATGATGGCTTTGCAGTTGCGTTGATGTTCGGCCCAGGCGCTTTCACAGCGCTTCGCGCGGAATTCGAGCGCGATCAGACGCTTCAAATAGCCGAACTTGCGTACGCGCTCGGGCGCGAACGTCGTGATATAGCGGAAAAATTCCCCGAGCATCTCAGCTAGCCCTTATATCCCCTGGTTCCGGGAACCCTTACCGGCGCCCGAACAGGCGCTCGATATCCTTGAGCTTCAGTTCCACGTAAGTCGGCCGTCCATGATTGCACTGACCGGCATGCGGCGTCACTTCCATCTGACGTAGTAAGGCATTCATCTCGGGTCCGTTCAGGCGACGCCCCGCCCGAATAGCGCTGTGGCACGCCAGGGTCCCGCAGACGTCGCCGAGCTTGTCCTTCAGGGTCAGGGCTTCATCGACCGAAGCGAGATCGTCGGCGAGGTCCTTGATCAGGCTCGGCACGTCCGTTTCCCCGAGCAGCGAAGGCACCTCGCGTACGACCACCGCGCCCTGCCCAAACGGTTCGACCACGAGGCCGAGTTCGGCGAATTCGCCCGCCCGTGCGCCGATGCGCGCCGCGGAGGGTTCGTCCAGTTCCACCACTTCGGGAATCAGGAGGATCTGACGGTTGATGCCGCCGTTGGCGAGCGCGGTTTTCATGCGCTCATAAACAAGGCGCTCGTGCGCGGCGTGCTGATCGACAATGACGATGCCGTCCGAGGTTTGGGCGACGATATAGGTCTCGTGCACCTGGGCGCGCGCGACGCCCAGCGGGTGGGATTGATAGTCGGCGTCGACGACGGGGACCGGGGTCGCATCGGGCGCGGACGGCGCCAACGCGAACAACGACGGCGCCTCGTTTTCGGCCAGCCCTTGCCCGTCGTCGGGCGCTTGCATGGCGTAGGCCATCTGCGCGGCGGCGTGTGAGATCGTGCCGCCACCGGTGAAAACACGGCCATCGCCGGGACGGAACGACCCGAGCGCGGCGTTGGCGACGGTCGTGGACGCTTTGTGCCCAGCCTCGGCCAGCGCGTGTTTCAGCGCGCCGACCATCAGCCCGCGCACGAGGCCGGCGTCGCGGAAGCGCACTTCGGCCTTGGCGGGATGCACATTCACATCTACGTCGCGCTGCGGCACTTCAAGGAAAAGGACGACATAGGGATGCCGGTTGGCGGCGAGGAAGTCCTGATAAGCCGCGCGCACCGCGCCGTGCAGGAGGCGGTCGCGCACCGGGCGGCCGTTCACGAACAGATACTGCGCAAGAGCGTTGCCGCGGTTGAAGGTCGGCACACCGATATAGCCGAACAACTTGATATCTTCGCGCTCGGCGGCGACGGGCACGGCGTTGGCGCCGAACTCCTTGCCGATGACACTTGAGATACGGTCAAGATGCACATCGAAGAGATCGCCCTGCATGTGCCCCGCGGGCAGGTTAAGCCGCTGTTTGCCGTCGGCGGTGAGTGTGAAGGCGATATCGGGATGCGCCATCGCCAACCGCTCGATGGCATCCACCGCATACGTGAGCTCGGTGGACGAGGTCTTGAGGAACTTAAGACGCGCCGGCGTGGCATAGAAGATGTCGCGCACTTCGACGCGCGTGCCGCGCGGATGCGGCGCCGGCACGGGGCCATCTTTGCGGCCACCGGCGACGACCACGTACCAGCCCGAGTCCGCGTCTTGCGTGCGGCTGGTGACGGTGAGGCGCGCGACCGACCCGATCGCGGGCAGCGCCTCGCCGCGGAACCCGAGATAGTTGATGTCCAGAAGGTCGTCGCTGGGCAGTTTGGACGTCGCGTGACGATCGACCGCGACGATCAGCTCCTGCGGCGTCATGCCGCAGCCGTTGTCGGTGACCACGATCAGCGAACGGCCGCCATCGTTGAGCACGATATCGATACGCGTCGCTCCCGCGTCGATCGCGTTCTCGACCAGTTCCTTCAGGGCCGACGCCGGCCGCTCAACCACTTCGCCGGCGGCGATCTGGTTGACGAGGTTCGGCGGCAAAAGACGAATAGTCACGACATCGCTTTCAAAGCGTCCGCTTTCACTGTTGCGCCTTCGCCTGGAGATAGGCGAGCGCGAGGCCGGCGGTGGAGCTGTCCCGGGCCTTCAGGAGCCCTTCGGCGGCGGCGGGCTTATCACGCAGGGCCGGCATCAGGCTCTTAGCCAATTCCTTGCCCAATTCTACCCCCCACTGGTCGAAGGAGTTAACACCCCAAATCAACCCCTGGACGAATACCTTATGTTCGTACAAGGCGATCAACATGCCAAGTACATAGGGGGTCAATTCGTCCAAAAGCAGGGTGTTGGAGGGGCGATTCCCAGTGAATTCGCGGTGCGGGCGCAAACTTTCGGGGGTCGATGCAAGGTCAGCGGCCGTGCGGCCCTTCAGGAGCGCCTCGGTCTGGGCAAGACAGTTGGCCATCAGGAGGTCGCGGCTGGGCCCCGCCCCGTCCGCGCCCTTCAGCGCGATGATGAAGTCGCACGGGATCAGACGCGGGCTTTGGTGCAAGAGCTGGAAGAAGGAGTGCTGGCTGTCGGCGCCGCCGCCGCCGAAGATGATGGGGCCGGTCTGGGTTTCGACCTTGGCCCCCTCCTTGGTGACGCCTTTGCCGTTGCTCTCCATATCGAGCTGCTGGAGATGGAACGGGAAAAGCTTGAGCCGGTAATCATACGGCATCACCGCGACGGCCGGCGCGTCGAAGAAGTCGGCGTACCACACGCCGATGAGCGCGAGGATCACCGGAAGGTTCTGTTCGAGCGAGGCCGTCTCGAAATGACGGTCCATGGCCTCGGCGCCGGCGAGCAACTGGTCGAAGGCGTCGTAACCGCAGACAAGGATCACCGAGAGACCAATGGCCGACCACACCGAATAGCGCCCGCCGACCCAGTCCCACATCGGGAACACGGCGTCGGGATGAATACCGAATGTCTTGGCGGCCTCAACATTGGTGGACACGGCCGCGAAATGTTTGGCAACCGCCGTTTCGCCAAGGCGCGCGGTCAGCCACGCGCGCGCGGCGTCGGCATTCAAGGTGGTTTCCGCGGTGGTGAAGGTTTTCGAGCAGATGATGAACAGCGTTTCGGCGGGATCGATCTTCGCAAGCGCGTCGTCGAGCTGCGCGCGGTCGGGATTGGACACGAATGCCACGGTCATCTCCGGCGACTGGAGATCCTTCATCGCGTCGGCCACGAACATCGGGCCCAGATGCGAGCCGCCGATGCCGATATTGACGATATGACGCAGAACCTTGCCCGTGGCGCCCCGCCACCGGCCTTGTCTCACGTCGTCACTGAACGTCCTGAGACGCGCACGGGTTGCACGCACCTCGGGCATGACGTCGACACCGTCGACCATCATCGGCCGTTCTTCACGGTTGCGCAGGGCGACGTGGAGCACCGCGCGGTTCTCGGTGGTGTTGATGCGCGCGCCGGCGAACATCGCGGCGCGGCCCTCTTCCACGCCGCGCACGCGCGCAAGCTCGGCGAGCAGACTGATGGTCTCGAGCGTGACGCGGTTCTTGGAGTAGTCGGCACGCACGGGGCCGAAGGAGAACGAGAGCCGCGCGAAACGGTCGGGATCGGCCGCAAATAGCTCGCGCATGTGCTGGCCGGCAAGCGCCGCCGCGTGGGCCTTGAGCGCCTGCCAGGCCGGCAGCGCCGTCAGGGACGATGAGTTCATGTGACGCAAAATCCCGGTTCAGGACTGAGAGGCCGGGCACCTTATCAATCCGGGGGCAACCTGCCAAACTTTGAGAATAGGAGTGTTGTCGAATCAAACACTTAGAGTTCTCGCTTTGGCTGCAAATCCGCCATGGCGCACCGGGCGTCCCCCTTGCAAACTAGCCCCCCGCCAAATTTCAAAACTGGGGAGCCGCCCGTGACCATTCAAACTCGCCTCGCCGCCGCCTTTCTCGCGGCGCTGATGACCGCACCGTCCCTCGCCCCGCGGGCCGCCGAGATCACCCGCACGCCAAACGCCGGCAACGCGCTGATCCTGCAGTCGGCCACGATCCCCTCCGGCAGCGAGATCCTTTTCCTGTCGGGACTGACTCCGACCCCCATCACGCCGGGAAAAACGGACAGCTTCGAAGCCTTCGGCGACACCAAGACCCAAACCATCGCGGTGATGGAACGCATCAAGGCGGCCCTGGCCGAGAAAGGCTATGCGATGTCCGACGTCGTGAAGATGACCGTCTTCCTCGTCGGCGATCCGAAGCTCGGCGGCAAAATGGACTTCGCCGGTATGAACGAGGGCTACAAAATGTATTTCGGCTCGGCGGCCAACAAGAACCTTGTCACGCGCTCGACCATCCAGGTCGCCGCGCTGGCCGCGCCGTATTACCTCGTCGAGATCGAAGCGACCGCCGCGAAAGCCCCCAAATAAGTTAAGGCTTCGCTTTGGCCTTGGCCGGCGCCGGTTTTGCCGCGGGCGCCGCGCCGGGCTTGGCCGCCGAGAGATCGGGCCCCACCACAACAACCACGAGATTGTCGGGGTCGTAGAGCTTCTTCGATAGGGCCTTCGCCTGCTCGAGTGTGACGGACTCGATGTAGCCGTTGCGCTTGTCGATATAGTCGAGCCCCAGGTTGTCGCGCTGCACGGCGAGTAGCGTGTCGGCGATCGAACCCGTCGACGTGAAGCGCAGCGGCCAGGCGCCGGTGAGATACTGCTTGGCGTCGTTCAGTTCTTCCTGCGTTGGGCCGCCGTCGCGCATCTTGTGCCATTCGTCGCGGATGACCTGGAGGCTGGCTTCGGCCTGATCGGCGCGCGTTCCAACCGAGGCCATCATGGCCGCGCCGGCGTCGTACGGCGCCATGCCGGTGCCGACGCTGTAAGCCAATCCGCGCTTTTCGCGCACTTCGTCCATGAGGCGCGACTGAAAGCTGCCGCCGCCGAACACGTAGTCGACCACGAGGCCGGTGTACCAATCCGGGTCTTTGCGCATCAGGCCTTTCTGCCCGATATAGACGACGCTCTGCGGCAAATTCTTGGTGATGCGCACGACCTTGCCCGTGCCGACGATGGGCGCCGGCGGCACCTCGACCTTCAAGCCGGAGGTGGCGGGAAGCGTGCCGAACACTTGATCCAGCACGGTCTGAAGTTGCGCGGCCGTGATGTCGCCCGACACGCCCACCATAAGGCGGTCGCGGGCGAAGCGGCTTTTCACCCAAGCCTTGAGATCGTCTGTGACGATGCCCTTGATGGTGGCGGGCGTGCCGTCGTCCTCGCGGGCGTAGGGATGTTTGCCGAAAAGCTCTTCCATCAAACGCTGACCGGCGATACGACCCGGGCTTTCAAGCTGCGACTGGATGCTGACGAGGATCTGGCGGCGGATACGTTCCACGGGCTCCTGATCGAAGCGCGGCTGGGTCAGCGCGAGGCGCAGGAGCTCGTAAGCCTTCGGCGCATTCGGCGTGGTGGTAACGATCTGGCCGGTGATGTTGTCGTTGTCGGCGCTGAACCGCAGCGTGATGGCGCGGTCCTGCAGCTCCGTCTGAAAGGCGAAGGAATCGAGTGTGCCGGCGCCCTCGTCCAGCAGCGACGTCACCATGCCGGACAATCCCAATTTCGCATCGGGATCGATAGCGCTGCCGCCCTTGAAACCAAAGGTAATCGCGATGATCGGCGTGGTGTGATCCTCGGAGAGATAGGCGTTGATGCCGCCCTTGCTCTTCACTTCACGGACCGTCAGGGCCGACGCGGGCGCGGCGAAAGTCACGAGCGCAACGGCGAGGAGGAAAAACGTCTTCATGGCCTGATTCATGGCGTCGGCCCTCCGGCGGTTTGTTCAGGGGGCAAAAGGATTCCCGTGACCGAGGAATTGTCGGCGAACAGGCGCCGCGCGGCGGCCTGCACCTGCGCGAGCGTGACTTTATTCACGGCGTCCGGCCAATTCTCGATATCCTCAAGTTTGATACCCGACGCGAGCGACGTGCCGACGGCCCGCGCGGCGGACATGGGCGAGTCCTTCGCGAAGGCCAAGCGCGCGGCGAATCGGTTCTTCGCCTGCTGCACATCGGCTTCCGTAATTCCGTTCGCGAGCAACTCGGCCAGCGCCTTTTCATAGGCGGCTTCGGCTTGTTCGATGCTGACGCCCGGGCTCGGGGTCATGGACACATAGAAGCTGCCGTAAGAGACGGCGTCGGTGTCGTAACCGGCGCCAAACGCCGCTGCGACTTTCTGTTCGACAACGAGTTTGCGGTAGAGCTTGGTGGTCGAACCGCCGCCGATGATCTCGCTGAACACTTCCAACGCGTGGACGTCGGTGCGGTCGCCGACGTTGTAGCTGGGGGCGATGATCTGGCGGCTCCAGGACGGCTGGGTCACGCGCTCGTTGTGGAGCGTGATACGGGAGTCGGCCTTGTCGTAAAGGAAGGTTGAGCGTTCGCGCGGCTTGAAATTCTCGGCCTTCGGGATCGGCCCGTAATATTTCTCGGCAAGCGGCTTCAACTTATCGAGGGTGATGTCGCCCGCGACCACCAAGATGGCGTTCTGCGGTGAATAGTACTGACGGTAGATTCCGAGATTGTCCGCGAGATTGAGGCCGCGCATCTCCTCCAGCCAGCCGATGACGGGGATCGAATATTTATTGGTCATCCACAGCGCCGCCGACATGCGTTCGCCGAGTAGCGCCGACGGCGAGTTGTCGGTGCGCATGCGCCGTTCTTCAATGATGACCTCGCGCTCGGTGGCGATGTCCTTCTCGCTGAGAACCAGGTTGCGCATCCGGTCCGATTCCATGTCCATCATCAGAGGCAGACGATCGACCGCGATGTTCTGGTAGTAGCCGGTATAGTCGGCGGTGGTGAAAGCGTTTTGATTGCCGCCGTTGCGCGCGACGATCTCGGTCATCGCGCCTTCGGGGTATTTCTTGGTGCCTTTGAACATCAGATGTTCGAGAAAGTGGGCGATGCCCGACTTGCCGGCCGGCTCGTCGGCGGAGCCCACCTTGTAGAACACCATGTGACTGACCACGGGTGCGCGGTGATTGGGGATCAACACCACCTGCATGCCGTTGGCGAGGGTGAAGGTCTGCGCGCCGTAAACTTCGGCACGGGCTTGCGGCGCGGCCATGGCAATGGCGGCGGCGAACAGCGGAGCGGCAATGCGGAGCATGATGATCCCTGAGACAGTCAGGTGGAAAGGCGGGCAGGCCTCGAGGCGAGAAACCATAGCCCGCCGGACGCGCGGGCGTAAATCCAGGGTTACAACTAAGATAGAAAACAGGGGCTGAGGATTCTAAGCTTGGTAACAATAAATGCAGGGGTCACGCCGTCGTGAATAGAGTTCGGGAAAATTTCGAGGTTTGGCGCGCCGTGACAGACGCCTTCACCTACTGCTGGCACCGCCGGCGTCTGATGGAACGTTATGGAATCATCCCCCTCATCCTGGGCATCGCGGTGGCGTGGACCCTGATTTATTTCAACGTCGCGCCCGACGCGCGGACCGTGGCGCGCTTTAGCGGTGAAATCCTCGCCTTCCTGATCAATATTCCGCCGGCCGTGGCCTGGTACCGCACTGTTGTCTACGGCGACGATGCCGGACACCGCCCGATCTACGCCTTCACACGCCTGGAAGTGCGCATGGTGCTATGGCAGATCTTGTTCGTGTTCCCGCTGTTCATCGCCGTCATCGTCGCGGCCATCCCGGTCGCGGCGGCCGGAGCCGCCGGCAAACTGCTGTGGGGGGATATGGGCGGTTACGCGCTTGCGACACCCTTCGCCGTCGCCGCCCTTGCGTGGGTCTTCTATGTGGTCACGCGCCTGTCGCTGGTGATCGCGATGGCCGCCTTGGATACGCACGCGAGTTTTGGGCGCGCGTGGCGGATGAGCGCGCCGATCGCCTGGCGGCTGACGGGCGCCGTGCTGGTGCTGATCGTGTGCCTCGTTCCGATTGGACTCGTCGGTATCGGTATCGAGAAGATTTTTGAACCGCACGCGGCGGCGCCCTATGTCGGGGCGGCCATCGACGCGGTGACCGGATTGTTCGGACTGTTCGTCCTGTCCACGCTGTTCGGCCACACCTACCAGGCGCTTGCCGAAACAGAAACGGCGCCGGTGGATTCACCGGCGCCGGTCTAAACTCTCGCGCGCGAAGCTTTTTAGAAAATTCCGAGCGTGCCGCTCTTGCCGCGGCGGATGACGACCGAAGCGCCTTCGTTCGGCTTCTTGCCCTCGGCGGCATTCTGGCTGAGGCGCTTCATCTCGGCGGCCGGATCGACAATCGTGCCCGGGACGCTGGCGCCGTCGCGCCAGAACAGGAGGCGGTCGGAGAACGCGCGCTCTTCCGGCGCGAAGGTCGAGATTTCCTTGGCGATGGTGTTGCGGATGTCCGGAAGCACGGCGTCGGCCCCGGCGGCGCCGAGAATGGCGGTCTCACCATTGGAGAAGCCACGCTTCTGATAATCGAGCAGGCGCGCGCGGCCCAGGAGCACGGCGCGGCCCTGTTCGGCCGGCGTGGCTTCGGGGGTGCGCTCGGAACCGGGCGCCGGCGGGCGCAGGTTGAAATCGGGCGGAATTGCCAGGGGCGCAGGCGTGGCCACGGCGAATTCGTCGGGAACGGTCTTATTGAGGCCGAGCGCGCGGCGGGTCCTATCGCAGCCGGTCAGGCTGACGGCCGCCACAAGCATGATCGCAATGGATAAATAACGCATCATCGTCCTTCGAGTTTAAGGTCCGCTCTTGGCGGGCTCTTGTTTGCCATCGTGGGGGCGCTCAAACAAGGCGTCAAGGAGCACAATTATGGCGCCGATGGAGATACAGGTATCGGCGATATTAAAGGTCGGGAAATGCCAATCCCCCCAATAAACGTGTAGGAAATCGGCGACCGCGCCGATACTTGCACGGTCGATGATATTGCCGAGCGCGCCGCCGACGATGAGACCGAGGCCGACCTGCAGCCAGGACCGCGGGGTGCGCCACATCCAGACGGTCATCACAATCGTGATCGCGACGGTCACCAC
>Ga0102832_1001279_pt1 | contig 20916 bp, 19 predicted proteins | sample EBPBio282013_DNA_FD_88942 | JGI IMG/M metagenome (GOLD analysis project Ga0102832, IMG submission 88942) | Wastewater treatment Type I Accumulibacter community from EBPR Bioreactor in Madison, WI, USA - Reactor 2_5/28/2013_ DNA (Illumina Assembly) | ecosystem: Engineered > Bioreactor > EBPR >...
GGCCTTGTCGGTGGCGAAGTCGTAGGCTTGAAGCCAATTCTGCCGCACCACCACCGGGTCGATGGAGAGTGAGCGCACGTTGGAGACAAACCGCCCGAGATACCACGCCACCTGGGCGTCGCTCGGGCGATAGGTGTCCGATACCGCCGCGACGGCGCGCGCCTCGCCGAACCTGTCCACTTCCACCACGTAAGGCACGACGCGGCTCTGGCTGCTCTGCCAGAGAACGCCGCCCGCCAGCAAGATCGACAAGCCTAGCGATCCGAAGGCCATGAGACGCCAGTTGCGCGCCTGTACGCGCGCCGCACCGATCCGCTCGTCCCACACCTGACCCGCTTTTTGATAAGCCGTTTCCGGTTCGGGAGTCCGGCCATAGTGTTCCTGCGCGCGCTTGAACCGCATGGACTACTGCTCCCCTTCGCTCAAGTCCGGGTTGGCCGCGCCCCCCGGTTTGTCGCCGTCCTTGACGGCCTGGGCAGTAGCGGCGCGGTTCGCCCGGCTGCGCTGCTCGGCGCGCATCGTCCTGGCCCAATCGGGCGCACCGTCGCCGGCCGGCCGCGATGACGCTCCGGGTGACGGGCTCGCCGTACCGCCGGTCGCACGCCAAGCGCCCTGGCGGCCCGCCTGTGCGCTCGGACTCACGGTGGACTTGAACCACTCGTTCATGGCCCCGGCCCCGGCGCGCGCCATGCCGGCAAGACCAGCCCCGACACCGGCAAGTCCGCTCTGACCCGACGTGGCGCGGCCGAGCTGATAGGCGGTCGAAGCACCGGCACTCAAGGCCGACCCGGCACGAACCGCGCTCATGCCCGCCTGGCCCACAGCCCGCGCGCCGCCCACGGCGCCGGCACCGGCCAAGGCCGCACCGGCGGCAAGGCCGCCCACGGTGCCGATGGCGGCCCCCGCGCCCAACTGCGGTGCGCCGGAAACCAAGCCGGAAGCAATAGCGGGGCCGAAGATGCCGATGCCGAATAGAGCGATGGACGCCAGCACCACGGACATCGCCTGATTGAGATTGGGCGGCTGACCTCGCAGCGCCGTAGCGAAGTCGGCGAAGAAACTGGCGCCGATGCCGACGATAACCGCCAGCATCATGACTTTGATACCCGAGGACACCACGTTCCCAAGCACCCGCTCGGCCAGGAACGCGCTCTTGTTCCAGAGGGCGAAGGGCACAAGGATGAAACCCGCGAGCGTGGTCAGTTTGAACTCAAGGACGGTGATGAAAAGCTGAACCGCGAGTACGAAAAAAGCGAGGATGACGATGACCCAGGCAAGCAGCAACACGGCAGCGGGAATGATATTGTCAAAGAACGTCGTGAAGCTAATCATGGACCGGGCTTGCTGGAGCAACGGCCATGCCGCCTCGAAGCCGATCCCCGCCAAGCGGCCGGGCCGCAAAAGATCATCCGCGCTCAGGCCATTGTTGGTGGCGTTGAGCCCGAGCGCGGCAAAAGACTGAAAAATGACATTCGCAAGAAAGGCGAAGTTGCCGATGATGAAGGCGAACGCTCCGACGTAGAGAACCTTCTTAATGAGACGGGCGATGACGGTGCCGCTGCTGTCGAACGCCCAAAACAGCCCCGCTAGTGTGATGTCAATGCCAATGAGAATCGTCGTGAGCGCGGCAACGTCGCCCGTCAGCAATCCGAACCCGCTATCGACGTAGCGGACAAAAGTTTCCATAAAAAGGTCGATGACGTTCAGATCGTCCATGAATCATGTCCAACTATGGTGTCCGCGGCGTATAGGCTTTGCCATCACCCATGAATTTATCGAAGGCCGCCCGACCTTGTTCCTCGGACTGCGCCTTGCGCGCCTTCTCCATCGCTTCCGCGCGGAACTGCGCCGCCATCATGTTCTGGATTTGCAATTGCTGTTTGGCCGACAAGGCCAGAAGTTGATTGGTGGCCTGTTGCGCTTGGAGTTGGCCTTGCGCCCCTTGTGATACCGTCACCAACTCGTCCAGAAGCGCGCGGTCGGCCTGCACGTTCTCGACCACCTGGGATTGGACGGTCATGGTCTGGCGGTAGCCGTCCATAGAGGCTTGCCAGCGCGTGCGGGCGTCCACCACAAGATCGTCCTGGGTGATGGCGCTGTCGTACTGGCGCGGATAGAGCTTCTGGAACGACGATTCCGTGTTGGCGACGCTGTAGGTAATCCCCTGGGCCTGGCCCATGAGCCCGTCGATGCGTTGGAGCGCGCCAAGAATCTGATTGGCCGATGAGTATTCCAGCTTTTGCAGATTCCGCGCCATATTCTGCACCATGACGGCCTGGTTCTGCAAAGACTGGATCTGGTTGTTGATCTGCTGAAGCGACCGCGCCGCCTGAAGCATGTTCTCCGCGTAGTTTGCGGAATCGAATACCGGGATGGCGTCGGCCGGCGCCAGGAACCACACCGCCGCGCCCGCGCACGCTACGGCACCGATCGAAGATGCAATAAGAGTCCTGCGTTTCATGCTGCCCTCTCCATTGTCCGTGAAAATCCATCAAGCACGTCCGCGGCCCAATCGAGTCCGCGGGCGGACAAGAATCGTGCGGCAAAGCCCTCGGTGCCGTCCACTAACAGCCGGTTGATTAAGGCTTGATCGGCAGGCGACGACGCTCCGCACAAGGCCAGGGCAATGGGGCCAAGCCCCAACTCGAACAGCCGGTTGCCGCGCGTGGATTGCAGGTAATATTGCCGCTTGGGAACGGCCCCAGCGATCAATGCGATCTGGCGCGCGTTCAGGCCGAAGCGTTCATAGACGCTCTGCATCTGCGGCTCGACGGCGTGATCGTTGGGCAGGAACACCCGCTGCGGACAGCTTTCGATGATGGCCGGAGCGATAGTGCTGCCGGCAATGTCGGCAAGGGACTGGGTGGCAAAAACGACGGCCACGTTCTTTTTCCGCAGCACCTTGAGCCATTCCCGGATGCGCGCCGCGAACACCGGGCTGTCGAGATAAACCCAGGCTTCGTCAAGAACGAGCAGCGTGGGCCGCCCGTCGAAGCGTTCTTCCAGGCGATGAAAGATATAGGTGAGCACCGGCAGGACGGCGGCAGCTTCGTGCATCAACTGTTCCGTCTCGAAGCACTGAACCTCGGCCATCGCAAGTCCGTCCTCGGCCGCGTCGAGCAGGCGGCCGAAGGGGCCTTCAAGCGTGTACGGGGCCAAAGCAGCGCGCAGCTTCTTGGACTGCAACACGATGGAAAAGCCGGTAAGCGTCCGTTCGGCCACCGGCGCGGCGGCAAGGTTGTTGAGGGCCGACCAAACGGTTTCCTTGACCTCCGGCGTTACGTCCACCTTCTCATGCGCCAGCAACGCCCAAATCCACTCGGCGGCCCAGCTTCGCTCGCCCGCGTCGTCGATCTTCCGTAAGGGCTGGAACGCCAGGGTTCCGCCGGACCCGAGGATGTGATGGTTGCCGTTCATAACGAGTGTCGCCGCACGCGCGGAGTTGCCCTTGTCGAACATATAAACTTGCGCGCCGGGATACCGGCGGAATTGCAGGACCATCAGCGCCAACAGGACGGACTTCCCCGCGCCAGTGGGTCCGACAACCAGCATGTGCCCCACGTCGCCCACATGGGTCGAGAAGCGGAACGGTGTCGCGCCGGGTGTCTCGGCGTGAAACAGCGGCGGCCCGTCTAGGTGGTCGTTGCGGACAGGACCGGCCCATACCGCCGACAGGGGCAACAGGTGTGCGAGGTTAAGCGTATGAACGAGCGGCTGGCGCACGTTGGCGTAAACGTGCCCCGGCAACGATCCCAACCATGCCTCCACGGCGTTGATGCCCTCGCGGATAGTAGTGAAGCCGAGGCCGTTGATGATCCGCTCCACGGCCCGGACTTTTTCTTCGGCCCGGCCGGCATCGGCATCCATCACCGTGATCGTCGTTGTCAGATACCCGAACGCGACGTGATCCCCGCCGAGGGCCTGCAAGGCCAGGTCGGCGTCGAGCACCTTGTTGTCGGCGTCGGAATCCAACAGCGGCGCAGGTTCGTTGTAGAGCACTTCGCGCAGCAACGCGGTGATGGACTTGCGCTTTGCAAACCACTGGCGGCGGAGCTTGGTCAGCTCGCGGGTGGCCTCGGTCTTGTCGAGGCATACGAACCGGCTGACCCAACGGTAGGCAAAGCCCATGTGGTTAAGCGCGTCGAGAATCCCCGGCCGGGTCGTATTAGGGAATCCCAAGACCGTGACGGTTCGCAAATGGTGGCCGCCGAGCATGGGCGCGATACCGCCGGTGAGCGGCGTATCGGCCAGGATGCCGTCGAGATAAACGGGGATTTCCGGCACGGCGAGCGGATGCCGGCGCGTGGACACCACGCCATGAAGGTATGTCAGCGTCGCGGCGTCATCGAGCGGGGCGATCTCCGGGAATATCCCCGAGAACAGATCCAATACCCGGTCGGTTTCGGCGACGAAAGCCGCCAGTTCTCCGCGCCAGTCGCGGCGTTGCCCCGGTTCCACGCTTTCGATGAACAGCCGTCCGGCGCCGCTCGCCTGGTCCGTCGGCGGCATATATATAAGTGTGACGTGATATACGTTCTCGTAGTGTTCCACGCCTCCAGCCGAGAACGCCGCGCGGCGTTCCTGGTCCAGCAGCCAGGACGCCCCATCGGGAAACGCCGAGTCTGGATAGCCAAGCGCGGGAACGCGCGCGGCCTCGAAGAACAGCGCCCAGGAGGAACCAAGCCGCCGCAGCACATTATTGAGCCGGGCGCAGGCGGCAACCAGCTCGGCGTCCGTCGCACTTTCCAAGTCGGGGCCGCGGAAACGGAACGTGCGCTGAAAACTTCCATCCTTGTTGAGCACGACGCCGGGCGCGACCAGCGCCGCCCACGGCAAATGGTCTGCCAGCCGGTCGGTGCGGCTGCGGTATTCGCCTATGTTCAGCATGTCCAATGCCCTTTCTGGCGAAGGTGACGCAACAGCACGTCGGCAAATTGCGGATCGCGCTTGGCCGCGAACACCGCGAGCGAATGACCCGCAAGCCAGAGCACAAGCCCCGGTATCCACATTTGCAGGCCGAGGCCGATGGCCGCCGCGGCGGTGCCGTTGACGATGGCGATGGCGCGGGGCGCCCCGGCCAATAGGATCGGCTCGGTCAAGGCGCGGTGCAGCGGCACGTCGAAGCCTTCAAGGGCGCTCATATCAAGGCCCCTCCGCCGAACGAGAAAAACGAGAGAAAGAAGCTCGATGCCGCAAAGGCAATCGTGAGGCCGAACACGATCTGGATAAGCCGCCGGAAGCCGCCCGCCGTGTCGCCGAAGGCCAGCGTCAGGCCGGTGACGATGATGATGATGACGGCGACGATCCGGGCCACTGGCCCCTGTATGGAATCGAGGATTTGTTGAAGGGGCAGCTCCCACGGCATGTTGGAGCCGGCGGCAATGGCGTCGGCGGACGCCATGAGGGCCATCAGAAACAGCGGCGCAGCGATATGATGAACTCGCGTCATGGCCCATTCCTTCACAATGCCCGCAAGCGCGGGGCTTGCGTTTCGGCGATCCTGTAGTCGCCGTCCGAATCCAGTCCCGTCACTTCGGCGATGGTTTCAACGCGGCGCTGTTCACCGCGCCCGGCGATGAACACGATGAGATCAACGGCCTCCGCGATGAGCTGGCGCGGCACGTTCACGACGCTCTCTTGAACAAGCTGTTCGAGGCGATAGAGGCTGGCGCGCGCCGAATTGGCGTGGACAGTGGCAATCCCGCCCGGGTGGCCCGTATTCCACGCCTTGAGAAGATCGAGGGCTTCGCCGCCGCGCACTTCGCCGACGATGATCCGGTCGGGGCGCAGGCGCATCGTGGAGCGGACCAATTGCGTCATGGTCACGACGCCGGGCCGGGTACAAAGCGCCACGCAATCCTCGGCGGCGCATTGGAGTTCGCGGCTGTCCTCGATGAGAATGACGCGCTCATTGAGGGCCGCAATCTCCATCAGAAGCGCGTTGGCGAGCGTGGTCTTGCCCGTGCTCGTCCCGCCGGCAATGAGGATGTTCTTCCGGTCCTTGACGGCGGCCGACAACGCCGCGGCCTGCACCGGCGTCATCGCACGGCCATCGACATAGGTTTGCAGGCCGTAGAGTTCGGCCGGACGCTTGCGGATCGTGAAGCACGGCCCGGTCACCACAGGCGGCAGGAATCCCTCAAACCGCTCGCCGGTATCCGGCAGTTCGGCGCTGACTTCGGGACTGTCCGCGTGTACGTCCACGCGCATATGCGAAGCGACCAGGCGGATGATGCGCTCCACGGCCGCGCTGCTCAGGCGTTCTCCGGTATCGACCCGGCCTTGCCCGAGACGATCCAGGCGCAGGCTCCCATCGGGGTTGACCATCACCTCCATCACGGCGGGGTCCGCGAGGGCGGCGACGATGACCGGGCCCATCGCCGTGCGGAGCATCGCGCGGCGGCGGTCTTGGGATTCAGTGTTGAAGCTCATGGCCTGTCTCCACGCCGCGTTGCATGACGTATTCGTGGTTGATGGCCCGCCCGCTGGCGATGCGGCGGCCCACCTGGTCGATAAAAGCCTGAAAGCGGTCCTGGCCCACGGCCAGCGCCGCCGTATCCGCCTCGGGCAGAGGCGCGGTGACGGTGAGCTGGTAGCGGATGAACAGCGCCAGGCTTTCGAGGATGACCTGCTGATCGCGCTCGATGCGCCGCAGCCGCACCCCCAAGAGGTCGTCCAGTTCCTTGGCGCCGCGCCCGTCGAGATAGGCCCGCACCGCGGCCGTGACGACGGACGACTTGGATACGCCGGTCTTGGACGCATGGGCCTCCAGGCGCTCGGCCAGCGCCCGGTCGAAATACACATGCTGACGGGGCTTCATGGGCTCACAACTCCGGCAGAAGGTCGCGGCTATGGGTACGGCCGGGCGCAGCCTGATTCATGGCGTGGGCGCGCAGGATGGTGGTGAGGGCAAAGCGGCGCTTGGGCACGTCGTCCCGTGGCGCCGTCTGTTGGTCGAACAGATTGCCTTGCCGGATGTCCGGTTGGCTTGGCGCGGGGCGTCCGAAGCGGATGTCCCGCGCCAAGCCGCCGTCGTCGTCGCTTCCCGCCAGGCCATCGGCCTGCGTCGCCAGCCGGACATCCATGCCCCTGACCTGGCCGGTCCAGTCGTCCTGCCTGGGCGCGGGCCGGTCCTCGTAGGCGCCTTCCCGCAGAACCGGCGCGGCGAGGATGCGTTCGATGAAGTTGCGGTCCTCGTAGTAGCGCAGTTTCTTCGCGCGGATCGGCCGTGAGCCGGAGACGAGAACGAGCTGGTCCGTGGCGGGCAATTGCATCACCTCGCCGGGGGTCAGCAATGGCCGCGCCGTCTCCTGGCGGCTGACCATGACGTGCGACAGCCACGGCGCAAGCCTGTGGCCCGCGTAGTTGCGCTGGGCGCGAATCTCCGTCGCGGTTCCCAAGGCATCGGAGATGCGCTTGGCCGTGCGTTCGTCATTGCTGCTGAACGCGATACGGACATGGCAATTGTCGAGGATGGCGTTGTTCTCGCCATACGCCTTGGAAATCTGATTCAAGGACTGCGCGATGAGGTAGGCGCGGATGCCGTAGCCCGCCATGAAGGCAAGCGCGGTTTCAAAGAAGTCCAGACGGCCCAGCGCCGGGAACTCGTCGAGCATCATCAGGAGCCGGTGCTTGCGCGTCTTGCCCGGATCGCCCTCAAGGCTTTCGGTGAGACGGCGGCCGATCTGGTTGAGCACCAGGCGCACCAGCGGCTTTGTGCGGGAAATATCCGACGGCGGAATGACGAGGTAGAGGGACACCGGCTGCGGCGCGTCCACCAGGTCGGCGATGCGCCAGTCGCAAGCCGATGTGGTCCGGGCCACGGTGGGATCGCGGTAGAGGCCGAGAAAGGACATGGCCGTGGACAAGACGCCCGACCGCTCGTTCTCGGACTTGTTCATCACCTCGCGGGCGGCCGAGGCCACCACCGGATGCACCTCGGGATTCTCCGGGGTGCCGAGGTGATTGGTTTCCATCATCCGCTTGAGCGTATGGGCGAAGGACTGCTGCGGGTCCGACATGAGCTTGGCGACGCGCGCCAGCGTCTTTTCTTCTTCCGCGTACAGCACATGCAGGATCACGCCAACCAACAGGGCGTGGCTGGTCTTTTCCCAATGGGTGCGCCGCTCAAGCGCGCCTTCCGGGTCCACAAGGATGTCGGCGATGTTCTGCACATCGCGCACCTCATGGGGGCCTTTGCGGACTTCCAGCAACGGATTGTACCGCGCAGAGCATGGATCGGTCGGGTTGAACAGGATGCAATGGGAGAATCTGGACCGCCAGCCGGCGGTCAGTTCCCAATTTTCCCCTTTAATATCGTGGACCACGGTGGAGTCCGTCCACGACAGGAGCGTTGGCACGACCAAGCCGACGCCTTTACCGGAGCGCGTGGGCGCAAAGGCCATGACGTGTTCGGGGCCGTCGTGGCGGAGATAGGTGGCGCCGCTGCGTCCGAGAAAGACACCGGCGGCGCGGAACAGTCCGGCGCGTTCAATGTCCGTGCGGGTTGCCCACCGCGAGGAACCGTAAGTCGTCGCCAGCACGCCTTGACGCGCCCGCCACAGCGAGCCGATGACGGCGACGATGCAGCCCAGGAATCCGCTGGACCCGGCCAGCAGGCCCGCGCGGTCGAAAACCTGCGGCGCGTAGGCGTCGTAGGCATACCACCACTCGAACAGCCGCCAGGGGTAATAGACCGGCAGCGAGAGCGCCATGAACCAGGGCGCCCCCAACCGCGGCTGATAGCCGAGGTTCGCGGCGGCCATCTGCGTCGCCGCCCATACGCCGGCGATGACGATGGCGAATACGACGGCGATCTGTCCGACGAGAAACTTGGTGGGCGTCATTCCCGATCTCTCTCCATGCACACGCGCTCATGCGCGGACATGGAAAAGGATGAGTCGAGACGGACGATGCGACAATCCCCGTCATGCCGCCATGACTACGCATGACTACGCACGCACATCGAAAACGAAAAAAACTTCGGCGCATTTTTGTCCGCACGAACGCGCGAACGCCGCAAACGCGCCGAAATTCGGCGCGCAACGCGGCCTTTGCCGCAACACCGATTCGGCGATTCCTAGTGGAGATTTCTCGATAGCCCTGCACCGGAGAGTTGCAGCGCATGTTCGCGCTTGAACATTCAGCGCGACATGCCGCGTGTGCGTCCGATCGTCCAGGAAACACCGTCGCCGCGCATGATGCCCGAAACCTCTTTCCCCAAGCTGCGCTCAAGCACCGGCCGCCACGGCACAAGGCTGAACTCCTTGGAGCGGGTTTCGATCAGCGCGAACCGGCCACTGACAAGATCGACGGGCCGCCGATAGGTGCCCGCGATCTTATGGCCCTCACGCACGTCCGCGAAGCGCAAGCCCAACTCATCCGACAACTGCGCGCCCACCCGCGCCAGCTCGCGTCGCCGCAGGACAGAAAGCAGGTTCGCGCGATAGACGATGCTGCCCTCTCTATCCTCGGCCAAGTGCTGCTCCATCAGCCACAGACGGCGGCGGGCCAAGGCGTCCCGCACCTCGCGGCCGAAGCCTGCGTCGCGCAGCGGCGTTGGGGCCGCGCGCACCAACTCGCCGTCAAGCCACGTCGCGCCATCTGCCGTCGCTTGCCGCTCGATGGACACCCGCGACAGAATCTCGATAACGACCGGCGTAAACTGCGCGCGCTTGCGCTCATAGGCGGCGGCGCGCTCTAGGTGATCGGGCGCGACCAACCAGACGCCCTCCGGCGTCCGGTCCACGGCTTGCGTCAACCGGCGCATGGCTTCCAGGCGGCGGACATGGGTTTCGGCGAAGGCCGCCGTGGCAGTCGGATCATGGCGCAGGTGAATGTCCACGCTATACCGTCCGCCGTTGGCGGCGGCGACTTCCGCCACGGTGCGGTCTGCGGCGCGCGGCGCCACGGACTTGGGCGACACGGTGACGATGCTGCCCTCGCGGATCGGATCGGCCTCGTCGTCAAGAATACCGGCATCGACGTAATGGGCGTATCCGTCCGCCGCCTCGATGATGAGATAACGGCGGTCGGTGATCTCGTCGGTCAGACCCTTGGCCGCCACCCGGCCGACGATGGGCCGCGCGGCGGCATCGGCCGGATTGTAGATGGCGCAGTCGGCCGGCGCCCGTGTTCCACCCAGCTCGCGGTGCATCGTCTTGATGATGTCCCCACGCAGACCCAACTCCCGCAGCCGCGCCTCGAAATCGGGACTCAGGCGCCACGTGCCCGGTGCGATCTCGTCGCCCAGCCCCAGGCGTTTCAATTTTTGGAGCCGCCCGGCATAGCAGGTCTGCTGGAAGGCATCGGCCGTGAGGCTGTGGGGCACCACAACACCCCTGTCGTCGCAACCCTGTTGCAGCCTCCAGTCCAGGGACGTGAAGCGTTCCTGCTCGACTTCCCGCTGGAGCCGCTGTTCCACGTCCAGGTCCGTGCGCGGGCCTAAGTCGAAGCTGACGATCTCCGCGGCCCGTTCCCGCATCCCCCGGCTCAGGTAGTCGCGGGCGATCACCAGATCCCGGTCCCGGTCGTCCTTGCCCCGCAGAACCACATGGCTGTGGGGATGGCCGGTGTTGTAGTGGTCCACCGCCACCCAATCGAGCTTGGTGCCCAAGTCCTGCTCCATCCGCGCCATGAGGCGGCGGACAAAGGGCTTCAAATCCTCGTACCGTTCCGAGTCCTCTGCCGAGACAATAAACCTGAACTGGTGGCGGTCGCCTTCGCACCGTTCCAGGAAGGCTTTGCCGTCGATGCGGTCGGCGTCCCGCCCGTAGAGTTCGCCGGGCGACCCGTCGCGCTGCACGCCGTCGCGCTGGATATAGCGCAAGTGCGCCCGCGCCGCGCCGAGGCCCTTGTCTTTGATCTTCACAATGCGCGTCTTGATGACGACGCGCCGCTGCCGGTAGGCGGCGTAGCGGTCGCGTGTGCCGAGAACGCTGGCCGCTCCGGCACCGCGCCCGAAGGGCTTGCCGCCTTTGCCGGCGGAGCGGCGCTCCTTCTTGCCGCCGGCCATCGCAACGGCACGCAAGACCTGATGGAGATACTTCTTGCCGCTCTTGCTGCCCTGCGCGCGGATTTTGCCGAGCTTGGGCGTGAAGTCGTCGTCGTTGCTCATGCGACTCTCGCGGGTGCTGGTGCGCTTCGCGTGCGCGCGCCGCGCGGTGTGCCGCGACGGCGGCGCGCGGCGCGGCAGGTGTGCCGCCTTACCTCGATGTGCAGACACATTAATCGCGCCCGTGTGGGCGCGCTTTTATCTTGCCCTCCCTTTCTGTTTTTTCGGTATGCGGGTTTCATCGCGGCTCTCTCCATATGCAATGCTCCCCTCTCAAATCTCATAACCGTGGGACACAAAGACTTGCGCCATATTGGCCGCTTCCCAGGAGCCGGGGCGGGTGACGGTCATGGCAACATCCTCGGCCAGCATCTCGAACAGCGTTGCGAGGGTCAGTTGCCCGTGCGTGCTGGCATCCGTCGTGCAGCGGCCGACAACGGTGTTGAGGGCTTTCAGTGTCGGTTCTGGAATGTCGAGGACGATCTTCATGGCGCATTGCTCCTGTTTCAGCGGGTCCAGAGGGGCGTGAGCGGGCCAATGACGGCGGCCTGCGGCACCGGCCCGAAATACCGTCCATCAAAGGAGTCCGGCACGCCGGGCATGAGCAGAAAAACCTCGCCCGCGAGCGTGCGGCAGCCGGTCCAGGCGGGCATGGGACGGCCTCGGGAATCGGTTTTCCGACGCGCCGCGACGGCCTGGCCGTTCACAAATACCGTCGCGTCGTCGGCACAAATCCGGTCGCCGGACAGGGCTGCGACGCGCTTGAGCAGCGGCACGCCGGAGGGGAGATAGCCGCGCGCGGCGGCAAGCGCGCGGACAGGCTCGGGCATCGTCGCCAGCACCAGGTCGCCGCGCGTGATGCCGCCGCCGTGACGCCAATAGAAGCCGATGGGCGCGCTCGCGCTGGCGTTCCAGACGAGGCGCGGCGACGGAACGCTGAACAGCGCCGCCGCGCCGATCCCGACGCCGAAGGCAACGACGCGGAGGGTTCGCGCGCGGCTCATGTCGGCGGGTTTCCGCGATCATCTGTCGGGTACTCGAACGGCAGTTCCCCTTGCACCGGCTGGCCTGCCGTCGAGGGCCGGGCGCGGGCCTTCGACCAGGCATCAAGGTCGTCGATGTGATAGAGAACGTGGCGTCCGTGCTTGCGGTACACTGGCCCGCCGCCCTCGCGGCGCATCCGCTCAAGGGTGCGCGGCGACAGGCCGAGGTACTCCGCAGCCTGTTTGGTCGTGAGATATTTCCGCGCGCCGTGTCGGTTCATCGGGGCCTCTTACGAGAGTCCCCCAACGCCCGCTTCGCGGGTCGTTTTCTCCCAGGCGCACGTAACCGTATCCGACAACGCACGTCATAGTCGCCAAATCCGCATGTCGGAATATTGCCGCCATTCATTAGTTGTAGCCGATTCAAGCTCTGCTACCCGGTCGCGGCCCGCGTTGCGCGCGCGAAAAGGCCCTACGCGGCGTGCGCGTAGGGCCTCGTTTCGTTAGTCAGCGGGGTTCCAGATCACCGCGTAAGCATCGTCGTCATCCTGTCCGGCGGCGCGGCCGAGGTTGGCGTAGAGCTTGCGCGGACCAAACTCGGGGGCGGCGAGACTGAGCGAGACGTAGGGCTTGCCCGAGATTTCGCCGATGCGTGTCCAACCCGCGCCGATTTCGAGGCCCTTGGTGAGAACGCGGAAGTCGGGCTGGTTCTCATGGGCCTTGCCGGTGTTGGGCACGATGTCGATGTCGGCCCGGATGGTGAGGGTCTTGAGCTGGCCTTTGTAGCCGCCGTTCTCCTGCTTGGTGACGTGTCCGATGGCTGGCATGGTGGTTCTCCTGTGTTGCCGCCGGGGCCAATCCCCTGCGGATGGCGAACCGTCATGGACACGTCCGGCCCTGCGAACCCGCTTGGGCTTGACCGGAGGTGAAGGCTTTTTTGCTTCGCGCTGCAAAGCCGAAGGCGGCGGAAAAAAGCCTGAAGCGATGGTTTTGCAAAGGGGACGGCGATGGCCATAGGTTCACAGCCGCAGCAGGGGATTGGTGCTCTGGCGGATGAAAAACCGGGAGAACCACCATGCCAGTCCGGCGCTCACAGGCAGGGAACGGACGGCGAAAAAGGCAAGATCAAGGCCCGGTCATCGGGACAAAGCACGGGCGTGTCCAACACCGGCAAGGCCCACGCGACCAGGCCCGGCGCCTCCGTTTGCCAGGGTTTCGAGATTGGCGCGGGCTGGATACGCCGCGCGCAAGCGCGGCAAGCCTTATGTCTCGCTCAGGCTTTCGGTGCCGTTGGTCCGCGCATGTTCCAGGCCAACGGGCTGCGCCGCCGGACAGGATGACGTGATCTTCGTGGTGATCTGGAACCGCGCTGCTTGACGAAAAAAAGAGGCCCTACGCGCGCGCCGCGTAGGGCCTTCGTCCGGGAGAAAGCGGGCGGCGGTCGCGCCGCCGCCCGCAACATGGCATCAGCCGCCAAACAGATTCTTGACGGATTTCCAGTGCGCGGCGGTCTGCGAGCCGCCGTACTTGCGGTAAGTCCGCACCGGAAATTCCAGCCAGCGCGGCAACCATCCCGTCACCTTCTCGCGGCCATTCGTGCCCGCGAGGCAATCCCTGACAATCTGCTTCTGCACCTTGCCGGTGGCGGCGACGTTGCCGTTGGCAACCGACTTCCCCGCGATCTCCGCAACCATCGCGTTGACCACGGACTTGTCCCGCAACAGGTCAAAGAACGCATCGTCGGGCGTCCAGGTCTTATGCAAATCCACCTGCAAATGAGCGCCGACCGCTTCCACCAGTGCGCTTCCGGCTTCCAAGGAGTCCGCCATGACAGCGGCAAGAACGCGCATCACGTCCTTGTGCGGCAAGTCCCGAAGCCGCGCGAAGATCACCGCCGTTGACTCGGCCTGACCGGCCACCAGCCCGCAGCCTTCGGGAAGCCCGAGCAGCGCGAGCATGCGATAGAATTCCACCTCCATCACATTGCGCGCGAGGGCGCCGAGGCCCCGATCGGACAGCTCACGGTTGACGATGACGAAACGGACGAAACCGGCCTCGTCCGGCGTGAAATCGGAGGCAACGCGCGCCCGGCCACCTTCGAAGGATGACAGGGAAACAACCCCCGATTTCACATGGCTGAGCGCGGCTTCGCCCTCGCTTTCGCTGACAACGGAAAGATCCACCGAAACAAGATGCGGCCCCGGCTGCTCCGGCAGCGCGATGAGGCGGAGCACTTCGCCCCCCGAAAGATCAAGCCGCGCGGCTTCGCCGCTGAGCATGAAGACATAGCTCGTGAATTCGGTGTGCTCCTCCCAGCGGAACAGCCCCTGTGGCAGCATCATGCGGTGATGCTTCGCCCCGATCGGTGCGGGTGCCGCCCCATGGGCGCGGGCGAAATTGTCGAGGCGCTCACGCAGGGTTTCCGGGCTGTCCTTGCCGCGCACGAAGGCCAGCGCCAGCACGCGCGCCGGCGCCTCGAGGCGGAAGAAAGGCCGCGCATGGGCCTCCCCCAGAATGGAGTCACGGGCGGGGTGCGGCTCGAAGGGAATGGTCGAGGCGATGGTCGGCACGACGGCTCCTGCACGCTCTGTTCAATCGAGATTTCCCTGCAGGGTGCATGCCAGCCTCCAGCGGGCAACCCTGCACTGCACAACAACGCGCGTTTTCGTGTCTATTCCCGAGAATGACAGCGTTTTGTAACAATCAGACCGGGAAATCCGCGCGATTCAGCCAGAAGACCTCGGCCTCGCTGTCCTCCGAATCAAGCCAAAGGAAGGGGGTTTCCGGAAAGGCCGCTTCCAGCGGCGCGCGGCCCAGACCGACCTCGCACAGAAGCCCCGCTCCGGGTTTGAGGAAACGCGGGGCATCCTTCAGGATGCGGCGGGTGCAATCAAGCCCGTCCTCGCCGGAGCCAAGCGCCATTTCCGGCTCGTGGCGGAATTCCTCCGGCAGCATCTCCATGGTTTCAAGGTCGACATAGGGCGGATTGGAAATGATGAGGTCATATTGCCCCTCAAGCGGCGTGAAAAGATCGCCCTGCTTGAGATGGATGCGCCCCTCCAGCCCGTAATCCGCGATGTTCTCCGCCGCCAGCGAAGCCGCTTCCGGAGACAACTCCACCGCATCAATGATCGCGTTGGGGAAGGCGTGCGCTGCGATGATCGCCAGCGAACCACCCCCGGTGCACAGGTCCAGCACACGCTGGATCGCGAAGGGGTCCTGCACCAGCGCGCCCTCCTCGCCCGCGCCATTGAACAGCGGGGAGAACAGCAGCTCGGCGATGTAGGAGCGCGGCACGATAGCGCGGGCATCCGAGCGGAAGGAGAAGCCGTTGAGGTAGGTGCGCCCGGTCAGGTAAGCCGCCGGAATGCGCTCCTCGACGCGGCGGGCGATGCGCTCCGCCAGCAGGGCCTTCTCGCGCCTGGCAAGACGCGCATCGGCGAAGGCGTTGAAATCATCGGGCGGCAGATGGAGGCTTTCCAGAATAAGGAAAGCTGCCTCGTCGATGGCGCGCGTGGCCCCATGGCCAAAGTGCAGCCCCGCTTCCTGATAGCGTGACACCGCATAGCGCAGCACATCCCGCAGGGTGACGAGATCTTCGAAATCGGTCGAAACCGTCGCCCGCATATCCATGGTGTTTTCGGCCCTCTTCACAGCGAAACGAGTTTCTGGCCACATTCGCTCAAACGTGCAACCCTGCTTCGAACCAAGAAGTGCTTCGTGCGTTCAAAACAAAAACTGGCCCGTCTCTTGCTGTGACCACGTTGTGGCCAAGCAGGACGGCGAGGCCGCGAGAAGTCGCGTGAGGAGGGAACGATGGCGATCTTTGACGAGATGGGCGCGCCGGGGGGCACACCGCGAGATATCTACACGGAGGTTGCGCGCTGGTTTTCCGCTGCGAGCCCCGAGCTGATTGCTTCGCGCAAGGCCGAGGCTGAAGCCTTTTTCCGGCGTATCGGCATCACCTTTGCGGTTTATGGCGATGAGGCCGGGGCCGAGCGCATCATTCCCTTTGATATCCTGCCGCGCATTCTCTCGGGCGGAGAATGGAAGAAGCTCTCCGCCGGGTTGGAACAGCGCGTCAAGGCGCTCAACATGTTCATCGCCGATGTTTACGGCGCGCAGGAGATTGTGCGGGCGGGTGTGGTGCCGGAGGATCTGATCCTCTCCAACCCTGCTTTTCGCCCGGAAATGACGCGAATCAAGCCAACAGCGGGGCTTTTCACGCATATCGCGGGCATCGACATGGTCCGCACCGGCCCGGATGAATTCTTCGTGCTGGAGGACAATGCCCGCACGCCGTCCGGGGTTTCCTACATGCTGGAAAACCGCGAGGCGATGATCCGGCTCTTCCCGGATCTGTTCTCGCAACTGCGCATCAAGCCGGTCGATCAGTATCCGGACGAGCTGCTCGCCACCTTGCGCTCGCTGGCCCCCAAAACCGCCTCGCGTGAGCCGAACGTGGTGGTACTGACCCCTGGTCCCTACAATTCCGCGTATTACGAGCACTCGTTTCTGGCGGATCGCATGGGTGTGGAGCTGGTGGAAGGGCGCGATCTCTTCGTGCGTTCCAACATTGTCTTCATGCGCACGACCGAAGGCCCGAAGCGGGTGGATGTGATCTACCGGCGCATCGATGATGAATTTTTGGACCCGCTGGTGTTCCGTCCCGACAGTGCGCTGGGCGTTCCGGGGCTCATGTCTGCTTACAAAGCAGGCAATGTGACGCTTACGAATGCAGTCGGCACCGGTGTTGCTGATGATAAAGCCATCTACTCCTACATGCCGGAGATCGTGAAGTTCTACACGGGCGAAGACGCCAAGCTGAAGAACGTGCCGACGTGGCGCTGCCGCGAGGCGTCCTCCCTTTCCCATGTGCTCGCCAACCTGGGCGAACTGGTGGTCAAGGAGGTCAATGGTTCAGGCGGCTACGGCATGCTGGTCGGCCCGCACGCGACCAAAGCGCAGCGGGCGGATTTCGCCGAGAAGATCAAGGCGCATCCGGAAAACTACATCGCCCAGCCGACGCTCGCGCTCTCCACCGTGCCCTGCTTTGTGGAAGAGGGGCTGGCCCCGCGCCATGTGGACCTTCGCCCCTTCGTGCTCACGGGGGCCGACAAGGTGCGCATCGTTCCGGGCGGATTGACACGCGTGGCGCTCAAGAAGGGCTCGCTCGTCGTCAACTCCAGTCAGGGCGGGGGCACCAAGGACACCTGGGTCATTGATGATCTGGCGTCCCAGACCCAGTCCCAATCCTCTGCATCCACCTCCGCTGCGGCCTGAGGAGTTTCTTTTTATGCTGGCCCGTACTGCCGATAACCTGTTCTGGCTCTCCCGCTATGTGGAGCGCGCCGAAAGCCTTGCCCGCATCCTTGATGTCGCGTTGCGTCTTGCCACCCTGCCCTCCGCCTATGCCGGCACCTCGAATGAGTGGGAAAGCGCGCTGGAAATCGCCTGCTGCCGCGATGCCTTTTTCCGGGAGCATGAGGTCGCCAATCAGGAGAACGTAACGCGCTTCATCATCTGCGGGGCGAACAATCCCGCCTCGATCCGCGCCACCATCGAGATCGCGCGCCACAACGCCCGTGCCGTGCGCACGGCGATCACCACCGAGATGTGGGAAGTGCTCAATGAGGCGTGGAACGAGATGCAGCGCCTGAAGTTCGACAGCTTCACACATAAGGATCTGACACGTTTTCTGGCCTTCGTGCGCGAGGTGTCGCTGCGCTTTGACGGCGCGGCCTATCGCACCATGCTCCGCTCGGACCCCTATTGGTTCCAGCGTCTGGGCACCTTCATCGAGCGCGCCGACAACACCGCGCGCCTGCTGGATGTGAAGTATCACGTTGTGCTGCCTGACCATGAGCGCGTCGGCGGCGGGCTCGATTACTTCCAGTGGTCCTCGCTGCTGCGCGCGGTTTCCGCGCTCAACTCCTATCACCTGATCTACCGTGAGGGCATCAAGCCGTGGCTGGTAGCGGATTTCCTGATCCTGCGCACGGAGCAGCCGCGCGCGCTCATCTCGGCCTATGCCAACCTCGATCAGGTGCTCGACACGCTGGCCGAGCGTTACGGGCGGCAGGGTCCGAGCCAGCGGCAGGTACGCCGCACCTATGCAGGGCTTCAAAATCTCGATATCGAGCCGCTGTTCCAGCAAGGGCTGCACGAGTTTCTTGAAACCTTCATCAACGACAACAACGCTCTCGGCGCGGCGATCACCGAGCAGTATCTGCAATAACCATCAGGGCGCCTTGAGACATGCGGCTGAAGCTGAAGCACGAGACGCGGTACACCTATGAGACGCCCGCACGCGGGGCGATCCAGATCCTGCGTCTCACCCCGCGCAATTTTTCCGGGCAATTCGTGCGGCGCTGGCGCGTCGAGATTGATGCGGATTGCCGCCTCGAACGCGACGAGGACGCCTATGGCAACATCACCCACACCTTCTCGATCGAGGGGGCGGTGGACAGCCTGACCATCCTCGTGGAGGGCGATGCGGAGGTGACCAACGAAGCCGGCTTCGTGCGCGACGGCGTGGAGCGCTTCGCGCCGCATTTCTGGCTTTCCGGCACGGATCTGACGGCGGATGATCGCGAGATACAGGCCTTTGCCAGCGAGCTTTCGGCTGCGGAAGGCGGCGATCCACTCGCCTTCCTGCACAGGTTGAACGCCACCATTTTCTCGGACTTCACCTTCGACACCGATGCCACCCATGCCGCGACGCGGGCGATCGATGCTTTTTCGGCCAAAGCCGGGGTCTGTCAGGACTTCGCGCAGGTCTTTATTGCCGCCGCTCGGACGCGCGGCATTCCCGCGCGTTATGCCTCGGGCTATTTCCTGCGGACGGATACGGATCAGCAGGAAGCCGGGCACGCCTGGGCGGAGGCCTATGTCCCCGACCTCGGCTGGACGGGGTTTGACCCGGCCCATGGCCTTTGCCCCGATGAGCGCTACCTGCGCATCGCCGTGGGGCGCGATTCGCTCGAAGCCGCTCCGATTCGGGGGTCGCGTCAAGGCGGAGACGGCGAGAGCCTCGACGTTCGCGTTCACATGACGCAGGGGCGTGCGCTCGCCGAGCAGTAGGCCGTCCCTCCCAAAGTTGAGCCCCTCGCCGATCTCGCCCGGCACGGCGGGGCTTTTACCGCGCCGCACAAGCTGATTAAGATGCGCGCACTTTCGAGCAAGCGAGACCCTATGACCTATTGCGTTGGCATCCTCACCGAAACCGGCCTTGTGATGATGGCCGATACCCGCACGAATGCCGGGCTCGACAACATCGCCACTTTCCGCAAGCTCTATCTCTTCGGCGAGGAGGGCAAATCCTTCTTCGCACTGGCCACCGCCGGAAATCTTGCTTTCACGCAGACCGTGGTTTCCGTGCTCCGCGAGGGATTGGAGCGAGAGAACGGGCGCATGGAGAAGCTCACCGATCAGCGCTCCATGTTCCGGGCGGCGCAGTTTGTGGGCGAAGTGATCCGCCATGTTTACGAGACCGATGGCCCCGCGCTGGAGCAGATCGGCGCCTCGCTCGATGTTTCAATGCTGCTGGGCGGACAGATCAACGGACGCTCGCTGCGGCTGTTCATGCTCTACAAGGCCGGCAATTTCATTGAGGCGACCGCTGACACACCCTATCTGCAGATCGGCGAGCACAAATACGGCAAGCCGATCCTCGACCGCGCTGTGAACTTCAGGAGCGATCTTTACGATGCCCTCATGCGCTCGAACCTCGGCGTCGGTCTGCCGATCGATCTGATCGTGCTCAAGCGCGATGCGCTCAAGCCTGAAGTGGAGCACCGCATCGAGGCGGGCGAGCCTTATTTCCACGACCTGCGCGAGCGCTGGTCCGCCGCGCTGCGAAAGGCGCATAACGATATTCCCGCACCGCCCTACGGCAAGGGAGCCTGAGATGAGCGAGCTGTCGCGCGCGGCTCGCTATACGCAGGCCCTGGTACGTTGCGCCTCGGTAACGCCGGCGGAGGGCGGCGCGCTTTCGCTGATCGAGGGATGGCTCAAGCCCTACGGCTTTGAAATCGATCGACCCGTGTTCCAGACGCCGGGGAGCTACGCAGTCGAAAATCTCTACGCGCGGCTCGGCAGCGGCGAGCCCTGTCTCGTCTTCGCCGGACATACCGATGTCGTGCCGACCGGGGACGAGGCACGCTGGACACATCCGCCCTTTTCCGGGGCGGTGTTCGAAGGCGAAATCTGGGGCCGCGGCGCACAGGACATGAAGGCGGGTGTGGCTGCCTCGATTGCGGCCGTTCTCGACCATCTTGACACCCATGGTGCGCCGAAGGGCGGCTCGATCGCTTTCCTGATCACCGGCGATGAGGAAGCCGACGCCTATGACGGCACGGTGAAGCTGCTGGAGCCTTCCGCTCGCATCAAGGACTGGAGCTTCCCGCTCGCGCCGATGATGGGCTGCTTCGGCGTCGCGCCCGAGCGCGGCCAGGCGATCTCGACCGCGACCAGCGGCGCCAATGGCGGCAATATGGATTACCGGCTGTTCGGGCCGGGCGCGACGATCGCCTTCCCGGTCTTCGTCGATGGCGCGCTGTTCTTCCTCGGCGACGGCCATGCCTGCCAGGGCGATGGCGAGATCGCCGGCACCGGCGTCGAGACCTCGTTCGAGGTCGAATTCACCGTGAAGCTCCTCAAGAAGCAGAACCTGCGCTGGCCGCGCTGCGAGACCGAGACCGACCTGCTGGTGATCGCCAGCGGGCGCCCGCTCGACCAGCCCCTCCAATTCGCAACGACGGAACTGCTGCGCTGGGTCGGTGATGCCCTCGGCGTCGATCCGATCGAGGCGAGCCACCTGCTCGGGCAGGCGGTGCGCTACGACATCGCCAATGTCTTCAACCCCGCCTATTGCGTCGC
>Ga0102832_1001280_pt1 | contig 20869 bp, 18 predicted proteins | sample EBPBio282013_DNA_FD_88942 | JGI IMG/M metagenome (GOLD analysis project Ga0102832, IMG submission 88942) | Wastewater treatment Type I Accumulibacter community from EBPR Bioreactor in Madison, WI, USA - Reactor 2_5/28/2013_ DNA (Illumina Assembly) | ecosystem: Engineered > Bioreactor > EBPR >...
CTTGTACATGATCTCCGGACGATGGTTCCGGATCGCGCCCGAGCAAAGCTCGATGCCGTTGCAGACGATGTCGTACTGCCACGCCTTGATGGTGAGCGGGTCCTGAGTCTCCAGCGCCTCGAGCCCGCCCTGCGGCATCGAGAAGGGGTTGTGGCTGAAGTCGATCTTCTTGGCCTTCTCGTCGTACTCGAACATCGGGAAGTCGACGATCCAGCAGAAGCGGAACTCGTCCTCGGCGACGACGCCCAGCTCCTGGCCGACCTTGGTGCGCACCTGGCCTGCGAACTTCCAGGCGGCGTCCGGCTTGTCGGCGACGAAGAACACCGCGTCGCCGTCCTCTGCGCCGGTCAGCGCCTTCGGCTTGGCGAGACGGTCTCCCGTCACGAACTTGGCGATCGGGCCCTTCCCCGCGCCGGCTTCGAGGACAATGTAGCCGAGACCCGGCTTGCCCTCGGACTGGGCCCCGGAGTTCAGCTTGTCGAAGAAGCTGCGCGGCTGCGCGGCCGCCCCCGGCGCGCGCAACGCACGCACGACTCCGCCCGCGGCCACGATGCTGGCGAAGACCTTGAAGTCCGAGCCCGCGAAGACCTCGCCGGCATCGACGATGCGCAGCGGGTTGCGCAGGTCGGGCTTGTCGGTGCCGTAGGTCAGCAGCGCTTCTGCATAGGGAATGCGCGGGAACGGGAACGGCGTCACCTTGCGCGGCGTCTCCCGGCCGAAGCTCGCGAACTCCTCGAACACGCCGCCCAGCACCGGCTCGATCGCGGCGAAGACGTCTTCCTGCGTGACGAAGCTCATTTCGAAATCGAGCTGATAGAACTCGCCCGGCGCCCGGTCGGCGCGCGCATCCTCGTCGCGGAAGCACGGTGCGATCTGGAAGTAGCGATCGAAGCCCGACACCATAAGGAGCTGCTTGAACATCTGCGGCGCCTGCGGCAGCGCGTAGAACTTGCCGGGGTGCAGGCGGCTGGGCACGACGTAGGACCGCGCGCCCTCCGGGCTGTCGGCGGTCAGGATCGGCGTCTGGAACTCCATGAAGCCCTGCTCGATCATGCGCCGGCGCAGGCTGGCGATGACCTGGCTGCGCAGCATGATGTTGCGGTGCAGCTTGTCCTTTCGCAGGTCGAGGAAGCGGTACTTCAGCCGCAGTTCCTCGGGCGTCGTGTCGTTCTCGACATGGACCGGGATGGGCAGCGTGTCGGCCATCGACTGGACCACCATCTCGGCGGCGTCGAGTTCGACCTGGCCGGTCGCCAGCCGGGTGTTCACGGTCGCGGCCTCGCGGGCCACCACCTTGCCGGTCACGGTGATCACGCTCTCGTTGCGGACCGCCTCGGCGGTCTTGAAGACCGGGCTCGAGACGTCGACCACCACCTGGGTCACGCCGTAGTGATCGCGCAGGTCGATGAACAGCAGGTTGCCGTGGTCGCGCTTGCGCTGGACCCAGCCCGAAAGGCGGGCCTGCTGGCCGACATGCTCGGGCCTCAACTGGCCGCACGTATGGGTACGATAAACGGAGGTCATCTCGATTTTCCGGGGCTCGACGGGGCGGCAAAAGGCACGGAATGTGCGGCCAAGTCAAGCAAACGGACCGATTCCGCCCCGGTCGGACACCGTCGCCTTTGCCCCCTGCCGTCCCGACCGCTATAGAACCACCCGCAATGAAGTTGATCACCACGACCGACGCGCTGGCGGCCTTCTGCAAGCCCCTGGCGGACGCCGAATTCATCACGGTCGACACCGAGTTCATGCGCGAGCGGACCTATTGGCCCAAGCTCTGCCTGGCGCAGGTGGCCGGCCCGGAGGACGCAGCGGCGATCGACGCCCTCGCCGAGGGCATCGACCTGTCCCCGCTGGACGAGCTGATGGCCAACCCGCGGGTCCTCAAGGTCTTCCACGCCGCCCGGCAGGACCTCGAGATTTTCTACCTGCGCATGAACAAGGTGCCGGCGCCCCTGTTTGACACCCAGGTCGCGGCGATGGTCTGCGGCCACGGCGAGGCTGCCTCCTACGAATCGCTGGCCACCAAGCTGGCCAAGGCCAAGATCGACAAGTCCAGCCGCTTCACCGACTGGAGCCGCCGTCCGCTCAGCGAACGGCAGATCACCTACGCCCTGTCCGACGTGACCCACCTGCGGATGGTCTACGAGAAGCTGAAGCGCCAGCTCGACAAGACCGGCCGGCTGTCGTGGATCGCCGAGGAAATGGCCGTCCTGAACGAGCCCGGCACCTACCGCGCCGACCCCGAGCTGGCGTGGCGCCGGCTCAAGCCGCGCGGCGCCTCGCCGCGCCTGCTGGCGGTGCTGCGCGAGGTCGCGGCGTGGCGCGAGCGCACCGCCCAGCGAATCGACATTCCCCGCCAGCGCCTGCTGCGCGACGAGCAGCTGCTGGAAATCGCCAGCCATGCGCCCAAGACCACCGAGGAGCTCGGGGCGACCCGCGGCCTCGGCCGCGGCTTCGCCGAGGGCTGGCAGGGCCGCGAACTCCTCGAAGCGATCGAGAAGGCCCGCAACCTGCCGGAGTCGGAGCTGCCGGTGCGCGACCGCGCCCCCGAGCAGCTGCGCGCTCCCGGCGCCGTGGTCGACCTTCTGCGCACCCTGCTGCGGCTCAAGGCCGAGCAGGCCGGCGTCGCCGGCCGGCTGGTGGCCAACGCCGAGGATCTCGACCGGCTGGCCGCCGGCAAGCGCGACGTCGCGGTGCTGAAGGGCTGGCGGCACGAGGTGTTCGGCGCCGACGCGGTCGACCTGATCGAGGGCCGGCTGGCGCTGGCGCTCGACGGCGAGCATCCCCGCCTGATCCGGATCGAGGCCCCTGCCCCCGCCGAGTCGGTCGCCCCGGCGGCCGGCTGACGGCCCGCGTCGGGCTCAGCCCGCCACGATCACCGGTTCGAGCCCGAACGCCTCCGCGACCGTCTCGAGCCGCCGCGCCGTGACGTCGCCCAGGCTGCCCTTGGCGCTCGGCGGCACCAGGAGGCGCAATTGCCGCTCGGTGCGGCGCAGCTGGACCTGGGTGAGCAGCCCCGGCGCGCCACCCGACAGGTTGTAGGCCAGCCGCAGGCAGGCGCCGAGACGCCGGGCGTAGGCCCTGCCCTTGCCGTCGGCGAGGTGCAGCGCGGTATCGATCATCGCCGCCTTGGGATCGCTCTTGTAGCGGTAGGCCATCGCCATCGCGAGCACGGCGCGGTCGCGGTGGCTCATGCCCGGCGACGGCAGGTGCAGGACGCGCACGTAGGCCTGCTCGGCGCGGTAGTCGGGGTGGTCGTTCCAGGCGATGTCGCTCAGGTGGCAGGCGGCGATGCGCAGCAGCCGGTCGGCCTCGCTCTCGCCGGTGAAGGCCGGCGTCAGCCAGTCGAAGATCTCCGACGGCGACAGGTCGAAGCGGCGCCAGCCCGCGCCCTGCTCCTCGGCGAAGGCGATCAGCGGGTGGCGGTTGCGCTCGGCCTCGCCCAGCCGCGAATAGTAGAAGCCCTCGCGCAGGCCGAACGCCGAAAACACCACGTTGCGCGGCTTGAGCACGCCCAGCAGCCGGTCGAGCGCGAGGCAGGCGAGCGGCAGCGTGTCGATGCGCCGGCGCGACACGCCCGGCATCTTCTCGAGCGACTTGGGGCTTTGCACGGCGATCAGCCGCGCCACCGCGCGCGCCTCCTCGGCCGGGATCTCGTAGTGGTGGATGATGTGCAGCGGGTAGCCCGCCTGCTCCATGTGCAGCCGGGCGAACGAGCGCCACGCCCCGCCGACCGCGTAGAAGTTCCGGCCGCCCTGCTCGCGCAGCCAGCGCACGCCCTCGATCGCCTCGACCACCGTCTTCTTCGGGTCGCCCTTGCCCGACGACATCAGGCGCAGCGACCCGATCGGCAGCGTGCTCGACTCGCCCAGCCGGCCCTCGCCCAGCGCCACCAGCTCGAGGCTGCCGCCGCCGAGGTCGCCCATCACGCCGGCGGCGTCGGGAATGCCGCACATCACGCCGTAGCCGGAATAGCGCGCCTCGTCCTGGCCGCTCACGATGTGCGCCTGGATGCCCGGCCGGCTCGACAGCTCGTTCATGAACGACGCCCCGTCGGCGGCGTCGCGCACCGCGGCGGTGGCCAACAGGTCGAGCGACGTGACCTTCATGTTGCGGGCCAGCGTCGTGAAGCGGTCGATGTTGGCCAGCGCCATCTCGACGCCCTCGGGGTTGAGCCGCCCGGTCGCGTCGAGGCCGCGCGCGAGGCCGCACAGCACCTTCTCGTTGAACACCGGCAGGGGGGCGCGGCTCGCCCGCTCGTAGACGACGAGCCGGATCGAGTTGGAGCCGACGTCGATGATGCCGACGCGCCCCTTGCCGAGCGCGCCGTCGGCGCCGGGAACCACGGATGTCTCACCGTCCATGCGCGTCCCCTCTAGACGAAACCGCACGGAATTTCAGCGACGAACCGGCGGGCGCCGCTGCCTGCGACACCGGGACCCGCCCCTCAGGACTTCAGCACCAGCCGCGGCACCGCGCCGCTCAGCTTCAGGGCGCTGCCGCGGCCCGACAGCGACGGGTTGGTCATGAAGTACTGGTGCGCGATGAACGGCTCCTTGCCGATCGCCGGCCGGCCGTAGGAGCCGTCCGGGCGGAGCACCCAGCTCTGGGCATCGTCCTTGAGGTTGGCGACCATGATCTGGTCGAGCACCTGCTCGTGCACCGTCGGGTTCTCGACCGGGCAGAGCAGCTCGACGCGGCGGTCGAGGTTGCGCGGCATCCAGTCGGCCGACGAGATGAACACCTTGGCCTCCGGCGACGGTAGCGGCCGGCCGTTGGCGAAGCAGATGATGCGGGCATGCTCGAGGAAGCGGCCGATGATGCTCTTCACCCGGATATGGTCCGACAGGCCGGGCACGCCCGGCCGCAGGCAGCAGATGCCGCGCACCACGAGGTCGATCTGCACGCCGGCCTTCGAGGCGGCGTACAGCCGGTCGATCAGCGCCGGATCGACCAGCGAGTTCAGCTTGGCCCAGATCGCGGCCGGCCGCTTGGCGCGGGCGTTTTCGATCTCGGCGTCGATCAGCTCGTACAGGGTCGGCCGCAGCGTCACCGGCGCGAAGGCGATCTTCTCCATCCGCTCCGGCCGCGCGTAGCCCGTCATGTAGTTGAACAGGCGCGCGGCGTCGCGGCCCATCACCGGGTCGCAGGTGAAGAACGACAGGTCGGTGTAGATGCGGGCGGTGATCGGGTGGTAGTTGCCGGTGCCGAAATGAACGTAGGTGCGCGTCACCTGCGCCTCGCGCCGCACTACCATCGACACCTTGGCGTGGGTCTTGAGGTCGATGAAGCCGTACACGACCTGGACGCCGGCGCGCTCGAGGTCGCGCGCCCAGCGGATGTTGGCTTCCTCGTCGAAGCGCGCCTTGAGCTCGACCAGCGCCGTCACCGTCTTGCCCGCCTCGGCGGCGGCGATCAGTTCCTTGACGATCGGCGAGTTGGCCGAGGTGCGGTACAGCGTCTGCTTGATCGCCACAACCGCCGGATCGCGCGCCGCCTGGCGCAGGAACTGCACCACGACGTCGAAGCTCTCGTAGGGATGGTGGACGACGATGTCCTTGGCCCGGATCGCCGCGAAGCAGTCGCCGCCGAAGTCGCGGATGCGCTCGGGAAAGCGCACCGCGTAGGGCGCGAACTTGAGGTCGGGCCGGTCGTCGACGATCACCGCCTTGACGTCGCCGATGTTGAGCATGCGGTCGAGGTGGAAGACATGCACCGTCTGGGTCTGGGCCGGGATCTCGAGCTGGTCGAACAGGAACTCGCGCAGCTCGGCCGGCATCGCCGAGTTGACCGAGATCGAGATCAGGTCGCCGCGGCGGCGACGCTTCAGCGCGCTCTCGTAGAGCAGGACAAGATCCTCGGCCTCCTCGTTGATCTCGACGTCGGAGTCGCGGATCAGGCGGAACACGCCGCGCTCGATCACCTCGTAGCCCGGGAACAGGCGCGGCAGGTAGATGTCGACGAGATCCTCGAGCGACAGGAATCGGATCGCCGCCCCCGGCAGGCGCACGAAGCGGTCGACCTGCGGCGGCAGTGGCAAGAGCGCCATCAGCGGCCGGCGGTCGTCGGTGCGGTGCAGCTTGAGGATCGCCGAGAAGCCACCGTTGGGAATGAACGGGAACGGGTGCGCCGGGTCGATCGCCAGCGGCGTCAGGATCGGGAACACCTGGTCGATGAAGTACTGGTCGAGCCAGATGCGCTCGGCCTCGGTCAGTTCCGGCGGCTCGACCACCGCGATGCCGGCCTCGCGCAGCTCGTCCTGCAGCGACGCCCAGACGTCCTGCTGCCGCGCCATCAGGGTCGAGACCCGCTCGCGGATCGCCGCCAGCTGCTCGGCCGGCGTCAGGCCGTCGTCGCTCAGCATCGTCGAGCGCGTCGGCAGCATGTCGACCAGGCCGGCGACGCGCACCATGTAGAACTCGTCGAGGATGTCGGCCGAGATCGACAGGAAGCGCACCCGCTCGAGCAGCGGGTGGTACTTGTTGCTCGCCTCCTCGAGGACCCGCAGGTTGAAGGCGAGCCACGAGAGTTCCCGATTGATGAAGCGCTGCGGGCTGTCGGATGCTATGCCCGTTCCCGCCGCGTCGTCGCTCGTGCCATGATTGAGGGAATCCATGCGGAAACGGTATCCGCTCGGCATGACGGAGTCATGGCAATTCCATAAGCCCTTGTTTTTCCTCCAGTTTTCCCCGATCGCCCCGTGAAGATACTGCTCCTGCTGCGACACGCGAAATCGGCCTGGAGCGACGCCCGGCTGGCCGATCACGATCGCCCGCTGAACAAGCGCGGCGAGCGGGCCGCCAAGGCGATGGCGGACCACCTCGCGGCGTCGGCGTGGCGCCCCGACCTGGTCCTGTGCTCGACAGCCCTGCGGACGCGCCAGACGCTGGCCGCGCTGGTCGACCGGCTGCCGCCGCCGGCGCCGCCGATCTCACTCGAGAAGAGCCTCTACCTCGCCTCGCAGGCGCGGCTGCTGGACCACCTGCACGCGGTCGCGGACGCGGTGTCGACGGTGCTGCTGGTCGCCCACAACGACGGCATCGGCGACCTCGCGGTGGCCTTGGCCGGCAGCGGCCCGGCCGAGGCGCTCGACCGGCTGCACGAGAAGTACCCGACCGGCACGCTGGCCGTCTTCGCCGTGCCGGGCGACTCGTGGCGCGATCTCGCGCCCGGCAGAGCGCAGCTGCTCGAGTTCACGCGGCCGCGCGACCTCGCCGTCGCCTGACCCGGGTCAGCAGGCTCCCGGGTCAGTAGGTCCGGGATCAGTAAGTCCCGGGGTACTGGCCGCCGTCCATCAGCAGGTTCTGGCCGGTGATGTAGCCGGCATGGACACTGCACAGGAAGGCGCAGGCCGCGCCGAACTCATCGGGCGTGCCGAAGCGGCCGGCCGGGTTGGCCCGGGCGCCGGCGTTGTACTCGTCCTCGAAGCTCTTGCCGCTCTTGGCGGCGCGCGCCTTGTAGGTGCCGCGCAGGCGGTCGGTGTCGAACGGGCCCGGCAGCAGGCCGTTGATCGTCACGCCGTGGCGCACCGTCACGCGGGCGACGCCGGCGACGAAGCCGGTCAGGCCGCTGCGCGCGCCGTTGCTCAGGCCGAGGATGTCGATCGGCGCCTTCACCGAGCTCGAGGTGATGTTCACGATGCGCCCGAAGCCGCGCTTCATCATGCCGTCGACCGTCGCCTTGATGAACTCGATCGGCGTAAGCATGTTGGCGTCGACCGCCTTGATCCAGTCGTCGCGCGTCCAGTCGCGGAAGTCGCCGGGCGGCGGGCCGCCGGCGTTGTTGACGATGATGTCCGGCTCCGGGCAGGCGTCCAGCACCGCGCGTCGGCCGGCCTCGGTCGTGACGTCGACCGCGATCGGCGTCACCTTCACGCCGGTCTTGGCGGCGATCTCGGCCGCGGTCGCCTCGAGCTCGGCCTTGGTGCGCGCGTTGATCACCAGCTCGACGCCTTCGCGTGCCAACGCCATCGCGCAGCCCTTGCCCAGCCCCTTGCTCGCGGCGCAGACGATCGCCTTGCGGCCCTTGATGCCCATGTCCATCGCGTCACTCTCCCCTGTTCGTCGTCGTTGTCAGTTCACGCGCGTCCACACCTGCGTCTCGCCGAACAGCGGCGTGCCGACGTAGCCGCGCAGGCGCAGCTTGCCGTCGGGCTGCAGGCTGATGTTGGCGTTGTAGATCTTGCCGTTCTCGCCGTTGTAGATCTGGCCGTCCTCGAACGTGTTCGGGTCGGACGTCTTCTTGAAGCCCCAGATCAGCGGCATGCCCAGAACCTTGCGGCCGCGCAGCGCCGGATCGGTGTTGCGCCAGTCGGTCGCGTCCTGCGGCGGCACCACCTTGCCGTCCGGGCCGGTCGGGTTGATCAGCGTGGCGATGTAGCCGCACACCGCGCCGGCCGAGGGATCGCTGCAGGGCTGGATGCGGACCTCCGCCTTGCCCGACGCGATCAGCCAGGTCCCCATCACCGAGCCCTGCTGCGCCGACGCGCCGCCCGCCAGCGCCAGCATCAGCGCGAACCCTGCCACGATTGCCTTCATCGTCCCCTCCTCAGCTCGCCAGCTCGGCCAGCACGTCGGCCGCCAGGCGTCGATCGATCTCGCGCCGCTCGGCCAGCGCCCGCCGGTCCAACGCCGCCACCACGTGCCGCGCCGCCTCGCCGGAGCGCTCCATGTGGGCGACCAGATAGTGCACGACGCCCGGCGCGGCGTGCAATTGCCGGTCGGCCAGCTGTTTCAGGATGATCGAGCCCAGCAGTTCGTCGTCGGGCGGCGACACCGCCACCGCCGGTGCAGCGCGCAGGCGGGACGCGAGGTCGGGCAAGGCGATCGACCAGTGCGCCGGCAGCGCCTCGGCGACCAGCAGCAGCCAGCCGCGATGCTCGCGCGCGAGATTGTAGAGATGGAACAGGGCGCGTTCGGGCGCGCGGTCGGCCTGCTCGACGACCAGCGCCGGCGAGGCCGCGACCAGGTCGGTGAGATCGGCGACCGACTTGCCGTCGAGCCCGGGTCCCTCGACCACGGCCGCGCCGGCGGCGCGCGCCCAGATCTGCGCCAGGTGGGTCTTGCCGCTGCCCGGCGGGCCGCCCAGCGACAGGGCCGGCGCCGGCCAGTCCGGCCAGCGGTCGATCCAGGCCAGCGCCTCGCGGTTGCCCGGCGCCACCACGAAGTCCTCGCGGGCATAGGTCGGCGGCGGCAGCGCGAGGTCGAGCGTGAGCTGGCGGGCCATGGCTAGGCGCCGCTGCGACCGCGGTATATCGGGCTGTCGTGGTAACGCCGTATCAGGTAGCGCACGATCACGCCCATCACGGCGGCGACCGGCACGGCGATCAGCACCCCGACGAAGCCGAACAGCGCGCCGCCGGCCAGCAGGGCGAACATGATCCAGACCGGGTGCAGGCCGGTGCGGTCGCCCACCAGGTTCGGCGAGAGCACGTTGCCCTCCATCGTCTGGCCAAACAGGAATACGGCCGCGACCTTGACCACGCCCATCCACTCGGGCGGGAACTGGGCCAGCGCCATGCCGAGCGCCATCACGGCGCCGACGAACGTGCCGACGAACGGAATGAACGAGATCGCACCGGCGATCAGGCCGATCACCAGCCCGAACTGCAGCCCGACCAGCGTCAGTCCGATGCCGTAGATCGACGCGAGCGCGAGGCAGACCAGGGCCTGGCCGCGGAAGTACCCGCCGATCGCCGCGTTGGCCTCGCGCGCCAGTTCGCGGATCGTGTCGGCGCTGTCGCGCGGCAGGGCGCCGTCGAGCGCCGCCACGATCTTCTCGAAGTCGCGCAGCAGGTAGAAGGTGACGACCGGCGTGATGAACAGCAGCGCCATCAGGTTGAAGAAGGCGATACCGCCCTGCGCCACCTTGCCGGCGATGGTGCCGGCGACGCCCAGCCCCTGCCCGGCCCACTGCGTCACCTCGTTCTGGATCTCCGGCAGCGTGAACGGCGCCAGCCCGAAGCGCTGGCGCAGCGGGTCGACCAGCGGCTGCAGCCGCATCACCGCCTTGGCCATGAAGTCCGGCGCGTTGACGATCAGCGACTGCACCTGGCCGAGCAGCGGCGGCAGCACCGCCATCACCGCGCCGATCGCCAGCAACGCCGCGACGATGGTGACCGCCGTGGTCGCCCAGGCCCGCGACAGGCCGAGACGCTGCAGGCGCAGCACGACCGGGTCGAGGAAGTAGGCCACGACCATGCCGACCACGAACGGCAGCAGGATGTTGTTCAGCAGCCACAGCAGGAGAACGAACAGGGCGGCCAGCACCGCCCAGAAGCGCCAGCGCAGGGCGCGGTCAGCCTCGGTCATCGATGCCGCCCGGTCGCGCCGGTCAGCGAGGCTGCAGGCGCCACTTGTCGGCTTCCTTGTCGAGGCTCAGCCCGACCGTGGCCAGCGTCCGCTGCAGGTCCTCGGTGGTGCCGAAGTACTCGAGCCGGAGATCGGCGCGGTCGGTCTCGAGGCTGCGCACGGTGACGCCCTTGACCGCCGGCACGCCGCCCAGCCGCTGCCGCACCTGGACCCAGTCGCCCAGCGCGCGGATCGGCACGTAGACCTCGATGGCGTCCTGGGAATCGCGGCGCACCGTGGCGACGCTGCGCCACTGCTCGTCGATTCGCGAATGGACCTGGCGGGCCGCTTCCGGCAACTGCGCCGCGCCGGCCACCGGCACGCGCGCGATCTCGCTGCGGGCCCCGGTCTGCGCGTCGTAGCGCAGGCCGCCGACCGTCAGCGGGCCGTTCTCCTTGTCGCCCTCGACCACCGCGACCACGATGGTCGGCGCGCGGTAGCGTTCGTTGAGCCGGGCCAGCGCCGCGACGTCGCCGACGTAGAGCTGTTCGGCGGTGACCGCCGACTGGTCGATCTGGTCGCCACGCAGGATGGTCACGGGGACCGAGCTGCCCGAGGTATCGAGCGCCCGCCACGCCTCGCGCCAGGCGTTGCGATCGTCGAGCGGCTCGACGCCCGAGGGCCCCTTCCACAGCGGGATCACCAGGGCGGGCCGCGACACGGTCTCGGCGATCTTGACGCCGGCGGCGCCCAGCCACGACTTCACGGCCTCGGGCTGGAAGACCACGTTCAGCGTCGCGATGTAGCGGCCGGGCGCCGAGCGCTCGCGCACGAACTCGATGCCATGGACCATGCCTTCCAGCGCCGGATCGGCCGGGACCGACACGCGGGAGCGCTCGTCGGGGGCCACGACGCGCTCGATCAGGGCACGCGCGGCCTTGCGCCGCGCCTCGGCGAGGCCCTGCTGGCGGGCCTGCACGGCGTCGGGGGCCGACACGTCGACATCGACGCCGGTGACCGTGTAGGTGCTGCTGCCCTGGGCCCAAACCGGGGCCGAAACCTCGGCCACGGCCAGCACCGCGGCCAGCCCGGCGAGGATCGACAAGAGCCAGCGCGGGCGCCAGCGGGTGGAAAACCTGCCGTGGGGCAGCATTGCGGGGGTCCAGTTTTTGGCTATGTTCGCGCCACCTGTTTAGCACGAATGAGCCCGGCTTGAAGCCTGACGCCCCCGGACACAACGGACCGCCCCTGACCTACAAGGACGCAGGCGTCGATATCGACGCGGGCGACTCGCTGGTCGAGCACATCAAGCCGCTGGCCCGCAGCACCAACCGCCCCGGCGTCATGGGCGGGCTGGGCGGATTCGGCGGCCTGTTCGACCTCAAGGCCGCGGGCTTCCGCGACCCCATCCTGGTCTCAGGCACCGACGGTGTCGGCACCAAGCTCAAGGTGGCGATCGAGGCGGCCAACCCCGACACGGTCGGCATCGACCTCGTGGCGATGTGCGTCAACGACATCGTCGTGCAGGGCGCCGAGCCGCTGTTCTTCCTCGACTACTACGCGACCGGCCGGCTCGACGTCGACGCCGGGCGCCGCGTGGTGGCCGGGATCGCCGAGGGCTGCCGCCGCGCCGGCTGCGCCCTGGTCGGCGGCGAGACCGCCGAGATGCCCGGCATGTACGCCGAGGGCGACTACGACCTGGCCGGCTTCGCGGTCGGCGCCGCCGAGCGCGACGCGCTGCTGCCGCGCACCGACATCGCCGCCGGCGACGTGGTGCTGGGCCTCGCCGCCAGCGGCCCGCACTCCAACGGCTACTCGCTGGTCCGCCGCATCGTCGAGCGCAGCGGGCTCGGCTGGGACGCCGCCGCGCCGTTCGCCCATGGCCCGCTTGGCGACGCGCTGCTCGAGCCGACCCGCATCTACGTCAAGCCGCTGCTCGCCGCGATGCGCGCCACCGGTGCCATCAAGGGACTCGCCCACATCACCGGCGGCGGCCTGCCCGGCAACGTGCCGCGCTGCCTGCCCGACGGCCTGCGGGCCCGCCTCGACGCCCACACGTGGCGCGCGCCGGCCGTGTTCGGCTGGCTGCAGGACGTCGGCAAGGTGCCGACCGACGACATGCTGCGGACCTTCAACTGCGGCCTCGGCATGGTGGTCGTGGTGGCGGCCGGCGATGCCGAGCGCACCGCGAAGGCGCTGGCCGAGGCCGGCGAGACGGTGAGCACCGTGGGCACCATCGAACGCGGCCCGGACGGCGAGGCCGACTGCGTGGTCGAGCACGGCGAGAGCCTGTGGCGAAGCTGAAGGTCGGCGTCCTGATCTCGGGGCGCGGCAGCAACATGGCCGCGCTGATCGAGGCCGCCCGGTCGCCCGGCTACCCGGCCGAGATCGCCGTCGTGATCAGCAACGTCGCGACGGCCGGCGGCCTCGAGACCGCCCGGCAGGCCGGCATCCCGGCGGTCGCGATCCCGCACAAGGGCTACCCCGACCGCGAGAGCTTCGACCGCGCCGTCTCGGCCGAACTGGAACGGCACGGCGTCGGGCTGGTCGCGCTGGCCGGCTTCCTGCGCATCCAGAGCCCGTGGTTCCCCGCCCATTGGAAGGACCGCATCCTCAACATCCACCCGTCGCTCCTGCCGTCCTTCCCGGGGCTGCACGTCCAGCAGCAGGCGCTCGATGCCGGGGTGCGGCTGAGCGGCTGCACCGTGCACTTCGTCACCGCCGAGCTGGATGCCGGGCCGATCGTCGCCCAGGCCGCCGTGCCGGTGTTGCCGGGGGACGACGCCGACCGGCTGGCGGCCCGCATCCTGCGCCAGGAGCACCGGCTCTACCCCGAGGTCGTGCGCTGGTTCGCCGAGGGCCGGCTGCGGGTCGACGGTCAGCGCGTCGCGGTCGAGGGCTTGCCGGCCGGCGCTACCCTCCTCTTCTCGCCCGAACCCTAGTTCGCTATAAGAACCCGACTTTCACGAGGAACCACCATGGCCGACGCTCAGGACGACATCTCCGCCCATCTCGCCACCTACAACGCCTTCAACAAGCTGGTGCTGTTCGGGATCCTGTTCGTCATCCTGCTGCTGGCCTGCATGGCGCTGGGCCTGGTCGGCGGCATGGGCGTGTTCGCCCTGCTGGTCGGCATCGCCGGCTCGGTCGTCCTGCTGGTGGCCGCCGCGATCATGGAGTGACGGCGGCCCACGCCGGCTCCGAGCCCCAAAAGAAAAGCGGCCCCGCGGGGCCGCTTTTTTGTTGTCCGCGAGGGACCGTCGGCTCAGCCGACGATCTCGCTGCCGGCGAAGAAGTAGGCGATCTCGATCGCGGCGTTCTCCGGCGAATCCGAGCCGTGCACCGAGTTGGCCTCGATCGACTCGGCGAAGTCCTTGCGGATCGTGCCGGCGTCGGCGTTGGCCGGGTTGGTCGCGCCCATGATCTCGCGGTTCTTGGCGACGGCGTTGGCGCCCTCGAGCACCTGCACCACCACCGGGCCGGACGTCATGAACGTCACCAGGTCGTTGAAGAACGGGCGCTCCTTGTGGACGCCGTAGAACTGCTCGGCCTGCTGGCGGGTCATCCAGATCCGCTTCTGGGCCACGATGCGCAGGCCCTTTTCCTCGAACCGGGCATTGATCTTGCCGGTCAGGTTCCGGCGGGTCGCGTCCGGCTTGATGATCGAGAAAGTGCGTTCGACGGCCATAAATTCCTCTTTTCGCGTGCTTTTGCGCGTGGGCGGGCCTTATAGACGGGGGGTCCGGGGGCGGCAAGCCGGTTGGACCGCCCCGCCCAGCGTGCTAAACGCCGCGGCCCCATGCTCCACGTCACCGACCTCAGCTTCCGCCACGGCGAGCGCGTCCTGTTCGACCGCGCCTCGATGGCCCTGTCCGACGGCTGGAAGGTCGGCCTGGTGGGCCGCAACGGCGCCGGCAAGTCGACCCTCCTGCGCCTGATCCAGGGCCAGACCGAGGCCGACGGCGGCTCGATCAGCATGACCGGCCGGATGCGGATCGGCTCGGTGCCGCAGGATCCGCCGGGTGGCGACATCCCGGTGCTGGACGCCGTGCTGGCCGCCGACGTCGAGCGCACCGCCCTGCTGGCCGAGGCCGAGACCTGCGAGGACGGGCTTCGCCAGGCCGAGATCCATGCCCGGCTGGACGAGATCGGTGCCGCCTCGGCGCCGTCGCGCGCCGCCTCGATCCTGCACGGCCTCGGCTTCGACAATGCCGCCCAGGCCCGCCCCTGCGGCGAGTTCTCGGGCGGCTGGCGGATGCGCGTGGCGCTGGCCGGCACGCTGTTCAGCAACCCCGACCTTTTGATCCTCGACGAGCCGTCGAACCACCTCGACCTCGAGGCGCAGCTGTGGCTCACCGAGCACCTCAAGCGCTTCCGCCACACCCTGCTGATGGTCAGCCACGATCGCGACCTGCTGAACGACGTGTGCGACCGCATCGTCCACATCGACCAGCAGAAGCTGGTCACCTACCAGGGCAACTACGACCGCTTCGAGCGGACGCGTGCCGAACGGCTCGAGCAGGACGCCGCGCAGCAGGCCAAGGCCGCCGCCCAGCGCAAGCACATGCAGGCCTTCGTCGACCGCTTCCGCGCCAAGGCCAGCAAGGCGCGGCAGGCGCAGTCCCGCCTCAAGATGATCGAGAAGCTGGGGCCGATCGCCAGCGTGCCGATCGACGAGCGGATCGCCTTCAACTTTCCGCCGCCGGAGGAACTCGCCTCACCGATCCTGACGCTCGACGAGGTGTCGGTCGGCTACGGCGACGCGCCCGCGGTGCTGAAACGCCTCGACCTGCGGGTCGACATGGACGACCGCATCGCGCTGCTCGGCCAGAACGGCAACGGCAAGTCGACCTTCATCCGCCTGATCTCCGAGCGGCTGCAGCCGCGCGAGGGCCGGCTGCGCCGCCCGTCGAAGCTGCGCATCGGCTACTTCTCGCAGGACCAGGAAGAAGGTCTCGACTACGACGCGTCGCCGTTCCAGCACATGAGCCGCGCGCTCGGGCCGGGCGCCGGCGAGACCAAGGTGCGCGCCCAGCTCGGCCGCTTCGGCTTCTCGCGCGAGCGCGGCGATCTCAAGGTCGGCCTGATGTCGGGCGGCGAGAAGACCCGGCTGCTGCTGGCGCTGGCCACCCGCAACGCCCCTCACCTCCTGCTGCTCGACGAGCCGACCAACCACCTCGACATGGACGCGCGCGCCTCGCTGGTCGACGCGATCAACGACTTCGAGGGCGCCGTCGTGCTGGTCAGCCACGACACCCACCTCGTGAAGATGGTGGCCGACCAGTTGTGGATCGTGGCCGACGGCAAGGTGACGCCGTTCGAGGGCGACATCGACGACTACCAGTCGCGCCTGCTGCGCGAGCGCGGCGGCAGCGGCGGCGGCAAGGCCGGCAAGCGCGAGGAGGCCAACCGCCGGCGCGAGGAAGCCGCCGCGGCGGCGGCCGCCGAGGTCTCGAAGAAGGAGCAGCGCAAGCAATCCGCCGACAACCGGGCCAAGCGGGCGCCGCTCAAGCGCGCGCTGGAGGCGCTGGAGAAGACGCTGGCCAAGCTCGGCAAGGAGCGCGCGGCGATCGAGGCGCGGCTGGCCGACCCGGCGACCTACACCGACGCCTCGGTCAACGTGACCGACCTGCAGAAGGAAAAGGTCCGGCTCGAGCGCGAGATCGCCCACACCGAGCACGAGTGGCTGGTCGCGCAGGAAGCCTACGAGGCGGCCTAGTCGGCGGCGGCGGCGCTCGGCGTCGCGGGCGCCGTGCTCTGGCGGATCACCATCACCAGGAAGGCGTTGATCACGTAGAGCGCGACGGCGATCCAGAAGATCGCGGCCGGCAGGCCCTTGCCCATCAGGAAGCCGAACAGCGGCGGGGCCAGGAACGAGCCGATGTCGAGGCCCGAGTAGACGAAGCCGAACACCTTGCCGGACGCACCCGGCGGCGTCGCGCCGCGCACGATCATGTCGCGCGACGGTCCCGTCACGCCGCCCGCGGCGCCGGCCAGCGCCAGCAACGGCAGCAGCAGCGTCGGCGGTACCGACTGGGTGGCGATCGGCACCGTCAGGAGGGCGGCGACCGCCAGCCCGATCGACGCCACCCGGTCGTGGCGGCGCACCCGGTCGGCGAACAGGCCGCCGACCAGCACGCCGGCCGCCGAGCCGACGATGAAGACGATCAGGCACAGCGCGGCGAAGTTCTCGCTCAGCCCGAACATGCTGACCCAGGCCGGCACCGCGAATTGCTGGATGCCGACGGTGTTGGCCGCGATCAGCGCGAAGTAGACGAGGCAGAGCAGGATGGCCGGCTGCAGGAACAGCGACAGGGCGGGCGCACCGCCGCGCGCGGCCGCGGCCGCACGGTCCTTGGCCCGGTGATCGACGAGGTCGCCGCGATGCATCCACACCAGGACCGCCAGCACCACGCCCGGCAGAGCGCCGGTGAGCGCCGCGCCGACCTGGCCGAACAGGCTGTCGAGGAAATACATGACCGGTGCCGCCGCCCAGCCGAGCGAGCCACCGACGCCGTGGATGCTGTAGGCCCGGCCCAGCCGCGCCGGGTTCACCGACGAGTTGAGGAGCGCGAAGTCGGCCGGGTGAAAGACCGAGTTGCCCAGGCCGGCGACCACCGCGATCGCGGCGAAGGCGGCGAAGGAATGGGCCATCGAGGTCAGCGCCAGCCCGATGCCGACCAGCAGCAACCCGCCGGCCAGGATCGGCCGCGCCCCGAAGCGATCCACCGCGAAGCCGGCCGCCGTCTGCGCCAACCCGGAGACGCCGTAAAAGGTGCCGGCCAGCAGGCCGACGTCGGCGAAGCTCAGGCCCGCCTCCTCGCGCACGATCAGCAGCATCGTCGCGAAGGCGAGCTGGTAGTAGTGGCTGGCGCCGTGGGCGGCGCCGATCAGGCTGATGACGCGAACGTCGCGCGAGGCGGGAACGGCAGCTGCGGTCATGGCCAAGGATGATGGCCAACCCGCGCGGGGCGCAACTGCGGAATTCCGCGCGGGAGCCATGCGTGCAAGACGACGCGCTGCACGATAGTCTCCCCGCCCAGCAAAGGGAGATTGCCAATGAAGCGCTGGAAGCACCGCCCGGAGGGATCCACCTGGGGCGACTGGGGCGACGACGACCAGCTCGGCCGGCTCAACCTCATCACGCCGCAGAAGGTGAAGGAGGGCATCGCCGAGGTTAAGGAAGGCCTGTCGTTCTGCCTCAGCCTGCCGCTCGACTTCCCCGGCGGCAACGTCCTCAATCCGCGCCGCCTGCCGCCGGTGCTGTCGCCGACCGGCGACGAGAACGGCTGGCGCTTCAACTTCCACACCCGCTCGCTCAACCCGCTGTTCGTCGACGTCGCGAGCGACGACCGCGTGATCCTGACCCTGCAGTACTCGACGCAGTGGGACACGCTGGCCCATGTCGGCGGCCTGTTCGACGCCGACGGCGACGGCGTTCCCGAGGCGCTGTACTACAACGGTTTCAAGGCCGGTTCCGACGTGGTCGGCCCGCAGCCCGATGCCGGCCGCGACGGCTGCGGCCACCTCTCCTACGCCCACAAGCTGGGGGTCGAGAACATGGCGGCCAAGGCGATCCAGGGCCGTGCCGTAATGGTCGATCTCGAGAAGCACTATGGCCGCGACCATCGCTACGTGAGCTACGACGACCTGCGCAAGGTGCTGGACGCCGACAAGGTGACGGTCGAGCCGGGCGACATGCTGCTGCTCTACACCGGCTTCACCGACGAGATCATGAAGATGAACAAGCAGGTCGACCCGGAGCGGGCGCATGCCATGTGCTGCGTGCTCGACGGCCGCGACCGGAAGCTGCTGCAGTGGATCACCGACAGCCAGATCTCGGCCCTGATCGCCGACAACTACGGCGTCGAGGCGGTGCCGGCCCGGCCGGGTCCGGACGACGCCGAGCACCCGTCCCTGCCGCTGCACAACCACTGCCTGTTCAAGCTGGGCCTGAACCTCGGCGAGATCTGGTGGCTGAAGGACCTCGCCTTGTGGCTGCGCGAGCACAAGCGCTCGCGCTTCCTGCTGACCGCCCCGCCGCTGCGACTTCCGGGCGCCGTCGGTTCCCCTGCCACGCCCGTCGCGACGGTGTAGTCTGCCGGGCATGGCCCTGCCCTTCCCGGCCCTCGTCGCGCGCGGTCTCGCCACGGAAAAGTTCAGGCTGCTCGACATCGGTTGTTCGGGCGGCCTCGATCCCGTGTGGCGGTCGTTCGAGCCGCGCCTGCAGGCGATCGGCATCGACGCCAGCGTGACCGAGTGCCAGCGCCTGGCCGGGCTGGAGCGCAATCCCGACATCGCCTACGTGCCGGGCTTCGTGGCCCCGTCGGCGGACCGCAGGATCGACCTGTCGGCCGGCCCGGCGGCGCCGCTGATCATGGAGATGCGCGACCGCATGAGCTTCATGCGCACGCGCGAGATCCGCGACGCGAAGCTCAGGACGGCTTCTACCGAGGAGCAGCTCCGGCACAATGCCTGGGAACTGACGGGGCTCGCCGATCCGGCCAAGCCCGTGGTGGTACCCGACCTGCTCGCAGCGCGCGGCTGGACAGACCTCGACTACATGAAGATCGATACCGACGGTATCGACTGGCAGATCCTGCAGACTTTCGAGGGACGGCTGCCGTCGCATCTGCTGGCCGTCCAGATGGAGGTCAACTTCGTGGGCGATGGCAGTCCAGACGAGCACGCCTTCCACAACACCGATCGCTTCATGCGCCGCCACGGCTTCGATCTGTTCCGGCTCGACGTGCGCAACTATTCCTCGCGGGCGCTGCCTGCCCGCTACATCTGGCCGACGCCGGCGGAGACCCATTCCGGCCGTCCGTTCCAGGGCGAGGCCTATTACGCCCTCGATCTGCTCGGCCCCCACGGCCCGACGCGGCTCGCGCAAATGAGCGCCGAGAAGGTGGCGAAGCTGGCGGCGATCCTGTCGGCCTGGGACGTGCCAGACGCCGCGGCCGAGCTGCTGCTCGCGTGTGGCGACAGGCTGAGGCCCGTGATCGACGTCGAGCGCGGCCTCAATCTGCTCGCGGCCCAGGCCCAAGGCGACCGTGCCCGGCCGCTCGACTACCGCCGCTACATGGCGCACTTCGAATCCGACCCGCCGGACTTCTACCGGCCCGAAGGGCCGATCCCGCTGCGCGAGCGCCTCGCCGCCGCCTGGCGCGCCTATCTGCGTCCGCGCGACAAGCGCTAGTCGTCATCTGGCCAGCGGCCTGCCTCAATGGCCGAAACGAGATCACGCACTTTAAAACTCTTGTAAGGTTCCTTCTGTAGTCCAAAAAGCTTCCGTATTCGGTTCCTTGTGACAGGCCGAAAAAATCCTTCGCCAGGGCCATATCTGGGCATATTGAATACGCCTTCCACGCCGAATTCTTTACTAACCCACAGAATCAGGTCGAAGGCGACGTCATCGCCATATATTCCAAGGTCGGCGCAGACTTCCGTATCCTCAGTGATCGGCATCTTTCGTTCGCCTGATATTTCTCTAAGTCGTACAACGACTTTGCGTAGTATGCTGGCTCGGTCTTGCATGTTTTCGACTTAGCTCTTGTCTGATGGACTACATGAGCGCAACTGGAGTTGCGCGCTCCATTGACTAAGCCTTCTTCTCCCAGCCGCCGCTGTCGGTCTGCTGCCAATAGGCCACGGCATGGCCCGCGGCCTTGTATTCCTTCCAGCGCTCGCGGGCGTCGTCCACCGCCGTCTCGTCTCGGCCGTCGAACAGTTCGAAGCAGCGCTTGTAGTCGCCGACCTTCTCCGACTTCGCGCGATCCGCCACGAACAGGAAGGCCGCGCCGTTGGGGTTCTCATCGAGATGCGTCAGCCAGATCGGCTGGCGATCGGCTTCGCCGTCACGTGCGGCGCCGTGAGGCAGGAAGCCGTCGGGATCGTAGGTCCAGAGATGGGTGTTCAGCGCGTCCACCCGCTCGATCGATCCCAGCAGTACGACCGCCCGCTCCCCCGCCTGCAGGGTCTTGGCCAGCAGGCGCGGCAGCGTGTCTTCCAGCGACGATCGGGTCAGGTGATAGAAATTGACCTCGGTCGCCATCGGCGGATCAGCGCTCGTAGTTCTCGGCGATCAGCCGGTCGAGCAGGCGCACGCCATAGGCGGTGGCGCCCTTCGGCGTCGTCACGTCGCCCTTGCCCGACCAGGCCACGCCCGCAATGTCGATGTGAGCCCAGGCCACGCCGTCCTGCACGAAACGCTGCAGGAACTGCGCCGCCGTGATCGAGCCGCCGTCGCGGCCGCCGCCGACGTTCTTCATGTCGGCGATTTCGGAGTCGATCAGCTTGTCGTACTTCGGCCCCAGCGGCATGCGCCACAACTTCTCGCCGATTCCCGCGCCCGCGGCGCGCAGGCGGTTGGAGAGCTGCGTGTTGTTGCAGAACAGGCCAGCGCGCTCATGGCCCAGCGCCACGATGATGGCGCCGGTCAGCGTCGACAGCTCGACCATCGCCTGCGGCTTGAACTTCTCCTGCGCGTACCACATGGCATCGCACAGGATCAGGCGGCCCTCGGCGTCGGTGTTGATGACCTCGACCGTCTGGCCCGACATCGACTTCACGACGTC
>Ga0102832_1001283_pt1 | contig 20829 bp, 15 predicted proteins | sample EBPBio282013_DNA_FD_88942 | JGI IMG/M metagenome (GOLD analysis project Ga0102832, IMG submission 88942) | Wastewater treatment Type I Accumulibacter community from EBPR Bioreactor in Madison, WI, USA - Reactor 2_5/28/2013_ DNA (Illumina Assembly) | ecosystem: Engineered > Bioreactor > EBPR >...
ACGTGCGGACGCTTGAGATCGACGCGAGCGCGCGGAGCTCGTTCGCGTCGCACCGGGCGGCTGGCGGGGTTCCCGGTCCGGTCGCCGCGTACCCCGACTTCCCCGACATGACCCCGCTGTGGAGCGAGGCGGGCATCACTCTGGCGCGGTCGTACGACTGGGTGTCGCGCCTGGACACCCGCAACAATCCCGAGAGCCTCTTCCCGGATTGGGACGCAGACCCGACGGATCCGGAGAGCTACAACTTCGCCGCAACCGACGAATGGATCGAGTCCGTCCACCGGATCGACGCGGACGTCCTGTTCACGTTCGCGAGCGCCATCCCCCACAACAAGCTTCCGGCTGTGGATGTCGCGACCTACGGTGTCGTGGTCGAGCACATCGTGCGCCACTACGCGCAGGGGTGGGCGAACGGCCCCACTCGGGCGGTGCGCATGTTCGAGTTCGGCGACCAGCCCGACCTCGGCCCCCTCCACTTCGACGGACCCGAGCAGGCCTTCTACGAGATGTACGAGGCGTTCGTGGCGGCCGTCGACAGGGTCGACCCCGGCCTGTCGGTCGGCGGCCCGTCGCTGGCGTTCCCTCTGAACGCGGACGCGGCGTACCGCGAGGGATTCCTCGCCTTCGTGCGTGAGCGGGGTCTGCGGTTGGACTTCTACTCCTACCTCTGGTTCACGGACGCGTCGCGAGACCCGATGGACTTCGGCGTCGTCGCCCGCGAGTTGCGATCCCTCCTCGACGAGTACGGCTTCATCGACACGAGGCTGATGCTGTCGTACTGGAACTACATCGCCGTGCCCACGAACTCCGCGCCTTCGGAGGAGAAGGGCGCCTTCCAGGCCGCAGCCGCCATCTACCTTCAGGACAGCGTCGTCGACGACGCGCTGTTCTTCCGCGCCGACAGCGGCAGAGACCCGCACTACGGATTCATCGACCCGACAGGTCGGGCGCTGGCAGGTGAGCGACTTTCCGTGACGGGCGGGGACGAGTCGGGTTTCGCCTGTCTCGCCGGCCTCGACGGCGACGTGGTACGCATTCTCATCGCGAACTTCGTCGCGCCTGAGTCGGCCCTCGCTCCCCGCGAGAGCGACGAGTTCCGCTTCCGCATCCCGATCGGCCCGCAGCGGATCGAGCTGGCGTTCAGGCTCGCTCCGCAGCGCGTCGCACTGGCATCCGCCGGGGTCGAGGCGGCGCGGGTCACGGTGACGAACCTGCCGTGGCCCGGCCGCACGGTCGCGATCAGCCAGCACAGCCTCCGCGAGCCTCAGGCGCGCGTGAGCGAAGGAGTCGTGTCGGACTCGGGGATCTTGGATCTCGACCTGCCGATCGCGCCGCAGTCGGTCGTGCTTCTGGAGATCGCGGTCCGATAGCCGCCACGTCCAGAGGCGGTGAAGCGGAGAGCCTGATCGCAGCGGTCCGTGCAACGGCCGGGTGAGACCGGAGTGGCCGGCCCGGGACATCGGAGGTAGCCGTCGGCCCCATCGAGCAGTGGTTCGACACGGCTCCGAGCCGAGTCGGTCGGCTCAAAGGACGCGGCACCGGGTCTGCTCTGAGCGCGCTGTCGCTGGTGTTACACGGGTCAAGCGAGGGTGCGCAGGCGGGGGACGACGTCCTCGGCCATCTGCTCGAGGAACCGAGCCTGGTCGTGGCCGGGGCCGTGGAAGACGAGGTGGTTGAGCCCCGCGTCGACGTAGGGCGTGATCTGGGCGACCGCCTCGTCGGGGTCGCTGGCCACGATCCAGCGCTTGGCGACCTGCTCGATCGGCAACTCGTCAGCGAGCCGCTCCATCTCGGCTGCCGACGACACCGTGTGCTTCTGCTCCGCCGACAGCGACAGAGGCGCCCAGAACCTCGTGTTCTCCAGCGCCGCCTGCGGATCGCGGTCGTAGCTGATCTTGATCTCGATCATCCTGTCGAGGTCCTCGACGCTGCGCCCGGACGCCTCGGCGCCCTCGCGCAGCGCCGGCATGAGCTGCTCGGTGTAGAGCTCCATCCCCTTGCCCGACGTGCAGATGAACCCGTCGCCCGCGCGACCGGCGTACTTCGCCATCTGCGGGCCGCCGGCCGCGATGTAGATCGGCAGCGGCGTGGAGGGCTTGTCGAAGATGGTCGCCCCGACGGTGGTGTAGTGCTGGCCGTCGAAGTCGACGTCGGTCTCCGTCCAGAGCCTGCGCATCAGGTCGATCGCCTCGCGCAGCCGCGCGGAGCGCTCCTTGAACTCCGGCCACTCCCGGCCCGACACCGCGATCTCGTTGAGCGCCTCGCCCGTGCCGACGCCGAGCATGATGCGCCCGGGCGCGAGCAGCGCCATCGTTGCGAAGGCCTGGGCGATGACCGCCGGGTTGTAGCGGAACGTCGGCGTCAGGACGCTCGTCCCGATCATCACCCGCTCGGTCCGCTCGCCCACTGCGGCCATCCACGCCAGCGCGAAGGGCGCGTGCCCGCCGGTCTCGCGCCAGGGAAGGAAGTGGTCGGACGTGACGACGCTGTCGAGCCCCGCCTGCTCGGCCAGCACGGCGTACTCCACGAGGTCGCGCGGGCCGAACTGCTCCGCAGAAGCCTTGTAGCCGAGCCGCAGCGCCATGCGTCGTCCTTCGTGAGCGGACGCCGGCGCCTGCGCGCGACGTCGTCTGGATGGTTCACCGGTCCTGCCGGTGGCGGGCTCCTCATGCTAGGCCCGCCGCCTGTGCGCCGCGCCCGCGCGGACGCCGCGCACCTCTCGTTGTGGCGGCGTTGATCCGCCGCTCCCGCCGCGCCGAGGCCTGGCCCGCTGCGGCGCGCGGTGCCACCATGGCTCATGGCCGACGGCGACGAGCGGGTCGTGAAGGGCGGGCAGGAGCTGACCGCCCGCACCTGGGCGCTCATCGACGATGTCGCCGAGGAGCTCGGCCTCGAGCTGCAGGTCGTGCAGGGCGGATTCAAGGCCGGCTCCGGCGCTCGGGCATCCGGCAGCACACACGATGTCGGCGACGTGTTCGACATCCGGTCGAAGACCCTGCCTGCCCACCGGCTCGTCGACGTGGTCGTCGCGTTCCGGCGCCGCAATGTCTGCATGTGGCTGCGCGATCCAGACCACGGATGGACGAAGACCGGCCCCCACCTGCACGGCGTCCTGCGCGACTCGGTGCACGGCCTGTCGACGGGCGCGGCCTGGCAGGTGCAGGACTACGACCGGAAGAACAACGGACTCACCGGCGGCGCCCACGCGGCCGACCCCTTCCCCCGACCCGAGCAGATCCCCTTCCAGCTGGAGGACGACGTGGCCCTCACCGACGCCGACATCGAGCGCATCGCCCAGCGCACGGCGGATCTCGTCTGGAACCGCGTGATCCGCACCGGCTTCCAGTCCGACGGCACGTTCGACGCCGACCATCCGCAGAAGCTGCCCGCCCGCGGCCTGCTGGCGGCGGCGTACGGCAAGAGTGTGCAGGCGGCCGACCGCCTCGGCGTCCCGTCGTCGGCGGACGAGGAGGTGGCCGGGAACGAGCTCGAGCCCTTCGAGCTGCTGCCGGACGACCAGCCCATCGAATAGCGCCATGCCTCGTCGTTGTCCCGCGTCCGCCTGACGCGCACGCACGGGCCCGGTGCGGATCGTCGGCTTGCGGTCGCGGGCGGAGGCACCCGGCGGGATGCTCCGGCCGACCGCAACCACTGCTCGCAGCCTGGGGGGACCATGGCGACCGCAGCACGCATCTTCTACGGCGGCCCGATCGTGACCGTCGACGACGACCGGCCCACCGCCGAGGCCGTCGCCGTCGGGGCGGACGGGCGCATCCTCCGGGTCGGGGCGCTCGCCGATGTCGAGGCCCTGGCCGACGACGCCACCGAGCGCACCGACCTCGCGGGGCGCACCCTCGTGCCCGGCTTCGTCGACGGCCACTGCCACGTCCTGCAGTTCGGGGCGCAGGCCGTCGGGGCCAACCTGCTCAACCCGCCCGACGGCACGGTGCAGAGCATCGACGACGTCGTCGCCGCGCTGCGGGAGTTCGCCGCCGGCCCCGACGTCGGCCGTACCGGCTGGGTGTTCGGCGTCGGCTACGACGACTCGCTCCTCGGCCGCCACCCCACCCGCGACGACCTGGACCTGGTCTCGACCGAGCTGCCCGTGATGGCCGTGCATATCTCGGGCCACTTCAGCGCGGTCAACTCGGTCGGGCTCGGACGGATCGGCTACACCGCGGACACGCCGGATCCGGAGGGCGGCGTCATCCGCCGCCGAGAGGGCTCGCAGGAGCCCAACGGCGTGCTCGAGGAGCTCGCGGCCATGCCGCACACGATCGCCGCGCTCGCACCCGGCGCTCCTGAGGACGCCGTCTACTTCGTGCAGAAGGGTCTCGAGCTGGCCAAGAGCTACGGCTACACGACGGCGCACGAGGGCCGCGCCTTCCGGCACAACCACGAGGCGATGGTCGGGCTCGCGCAGGCCGGCGTGTTCGACATCGACGTCGTCTCCTACATCGACTACACCGCCAAGGACGTCCTCGACGGCGAGTGGCACTCCCGCACGTATCACGACCGCTACCGGGCAGGCGGCCTGAAGATCACCCTCGACGGATCGCCGCAAGGGCGCACCGCCTGGCGCACGGAGCCCTTCCTGATCCCGCCCGACGGCCAGGAGCAGGGCTACCGCGGCTACCCGGCCATCCCGGACACCGAGCAGGTGTCCGACCTGTTCGAGGAGGCCTACGACAAGGGCTGGCAGGTGCTCTGCCACGCCAACGGCGATGCCGCCGCCGACCAGATGATCGAGGCGATGCGGCCGCACGCCGAGCGGACGGGTGCCACCGACCGGCGCCACGTTCTTGTGCACGGCCAGCTCATCCGCATCGACCAGCTCGACGCGTTCGCCGAGCTCGGGGTGATCCCGTCGCTGTTCCCGATGCACACCTTCTACTGGGGCGACTGGTACGACCAGATCATCGGGCCCGAGGCGGCGCAGCGGATCTCACCCACGCGCAGCGCGCTCGACCGCATGCCCGTGATCACCAGCCACACCGATGCGCCGGTGGCGCTGCCGAACCTCATGCAGATCCTGTGGTCGACGGTGAACCGGGTCTCGCGCAGCGGCAAGGTGATGGGCCCCGACGAGCGGCTCACGGTCGAGGAGGCGCTGAAGTCCATCACGCTCTGGGGCGCCTACCAGCACTTCGAGGAGGCCGACAAGGGCTCGATCACCGAGGGCAAGCTCGCCGACCTCGTGGTGCTCAGCGACAACCCGCTCACCATCGATCCCCTGCAGCTCAACACGATCACGGTGCAGGAGACGATCAAGGAGGGCAGCACGGTCTGGGCGGCGACGGCCTGACGACGGCGGCCGGGCGAGGCTGCCCGTGACGCCGCCGCGGCCATGGCCTACGGTCGCCCACGAGCAGGGCGCCGTCGGCGTCCGCACGCGAGGAGGGGAACCCATGAGCGAGAACGACGAGAGCACCGAGACCACCGAGGGCACCATCGAGGGCATCGCGCTCGTCGACCTCGACGGCGACGGCACCGCCGACGCCATCGTCGCGGTGGACGACCAGGGCAACACGGTGTCGGTCGTCGACGTGGACGGCGACGGCACGGTCGACGCGATCATCACGCAGGCGGCCGAGGGCGGCACCTCCGTCGCGGTCGACGAGGACGGCGACGGCACCGTCGACTACGTCCTCGTGGACGTCGACGGCGACGGGACCGTCGATGCGATCATCACGCCGACCGAGGACGGCGGAACGATCATCGCCATCGACGAGGACGGCGACGGCACGCCCGACGTCCTGCTCGTCGACGCGGACGGCGACGGCACCGTCGACGCCGTCGCGACGCTGGACGAGAACGGCGAGATCGACGAGATCGCCGTCGTCGAGAAGGACGCCGAGTAGGCGCAGCTCGACACCGCGCAGGGCCCTGGCGACCGCTGGGGCCCTCCGTGCGTCCCGGCTCCGCCAGGGCCGCGGGGGTGCACCGCCGGACGCCTGCGCTGGCTAGGGTCGGCGCATGATGAAGCAGCCGCTCGCGCTCGTCCCGGCCGTCACCGTCTCGAACGGGCACGCGCAGCTGCCTCCCGCCGGCTACGGCGAGTCGCCGGGCACCGGCACCCTCGCGCAGGCGGTCGCCGCCTGGGTGCGGCAGGGCGCGGCCTGGGTGCACGTCGTCGACCAGGACGCCGTCGACGGCAGCGGCGACAACCGGCGCCACATCGTCCGCAGCGGGGCGCACCTGCAGCTCGCCGGCGGCATCTCCGACGACGCCAGCCTGCACGCGGCGCTGCACACGGGCGCGAGCCGCGTCGTGATCGAGTCGTCGGACCTCGAGTGGGCCGCGCGCGCGGTCGCCTCGCGCGACGAGCGGATCGCCGTCGCCATCGACGTGCGCCAGCCCGACGCCGCCGATGCCGTGGGGCACCTCCAGCACGCCGGTGCCAGCAGGTTCGTCGTCACCGACACCGCTCCGCAGCACCACTGGCGCCACGAGGACCGGCACCTGCTCGCCGAGCTGCTCGAGCGCACCAGCCGGCCGGTGATGGCACGCGGCGGCATCGCGCACCTCTCCGATCTGCATGGCCTGCATGAGCTCGTGCCGCACGGGATCGACGGGATCATCGTCGACCACGCCCTCTACGACGGCGACTTCACCTACGCCGAGGCCGTGACGGCGAGCGCCGACCGCTTCGACCTCTTCTACTGGGGCCCGCCGGAGTGACGCCCCGACCCCACCGTCACGGCGGGGTTGACATCCCTCCAAAGATTCCGGAAACTCATTTCAGGTGATCGATGGGGAGTACCCCCTCGCCGCCGGTTCGTCATCACGACTCCCCCAGCGGGGTCCGGGCCGGCGGGTCGCCCCTCCTGGGGCGGCGGCGGGAGACCTTCGACGCGGACGGCCGCTGTGCCTGACGTCGGAGGTGATCTGCGTGCTGCCAGTCCTGGTCGGTGTGTCGGCAGCGTCCTGCCTCACCGCCGTCGTACTCCTCCGGGTGAGCAACGAGCGGGACCCCCGCCCGTTCACGGCCGGCCGCGCACCTCGGGTGCGGCGCGCCACGGGCGGCTCCTCCGCCCCTGCCCCTGCGGCGACCCCCGGCACGCCCGTGCTGCGCGCCGCACCCAGCCACGTCGGACCATGACACAGGGAGACGCGCCATGACCGTGATCGATCTCGACCGCCCTGCCGTCTCGCCGCGCCGTCGTTCGACGGCCGCCCGACGGCGCCGGCTGCCCGACGACCTCCGCCTCACCTCGGACGGCCGCTTCCTCATGGAGCAGCGGGCCCGCCACCTGCTCGAGCGCGAGATCCCCGTGCTGCGCGCGGTCCTCGACGCCGAGCACGACGACGACACGTTCGCCCGGTTCGAGCGCCTGTGCGTCGAGGCCGTGTGGCTCCGCCGGATCCTCGACCAGGCCGAGACGCTGCCGCGCCCCGGCGGCGACGTCGTGGCGCTCGGTGCCTACGTTCAGCTCGAGATGGCCGACGGCGAGACCATGTGGGTACGCCCCGTGCACCCCGTCGAGGCGTTCCTCGACGAGGAGCGGATCTCGGCCGCGTCGCCGCTCTCGCGCGCCATCCTCGGGGCGCGCAGTGGCGATCTGGTGACGGTCGAGGGCCCGGCGGGCCCGTGGAGCTGCGCCGTCGTCGCGATCAGCGTGATGCCGCCCGACCTCGACGAGCCCGACGACGCCGTGCCCGAGGACGTCGCCGCGTCGTAGCTCGTCGGGCGCCGCGACCGAACATCCCGCCCGACGGCGGGTGACGACGCGGCGCCAACAGCCTCTGCCCGCTCTCTCGAGGGGGGACGAGCGGACGGAGGCCCGGCGCCGGACCCGTGAGTGACCGCGTGATGGCCGCGGCCTGGGACCACGGGTCCGGCGCCGCCCCTTGACTGTCCCCCGTCCGCGGCCCCGGGCCTCCCGCACTACCGTGCCGCCATGTCGGTGGCGTGGGTGGGCAAGCGGTTCGACCCGCTGTGGGCGGTGTCCGGCGAGGTCGCGCTCGTGCTCGGGCTGCTGCTGTTCGCGGCCCTCTGGCTGCCCATCGTGGTGTGGCAGTACCGCCGCTACGGAGCCACCAACCTGCGCCGCCTGCTCGGCGCCGCAGCGGTCAGCGTCTACGGCATGGCGCTCATCAGCTACACCCTGCTGCCGCTGCCAGCCTCCGACGCCGCAGCCTGCCGCCGCGCCACGCACGGGCCGCAGCTGGTGCCTTTCCTCTGGATCGCCCAAGCGCGCGACCTGCACGAGGGCGTCTTCGCGACACTCACCTCGCGGACGGTGCTGCAGGTCGCGTTCAACGTCGTCCTCTTCGTCCCGTGGGGCGTGCTGCTGCGCGGCTATCTCGGCCGCAGCCTGCTCACCGCGACGCTGACGGGCGGTGCCGCGAGCCTGCTCATCGAGCTCACGCAGGGCACGGCGATCTGGGGCGCCTACAGCTGCACTTTCCGGCTGGCCGACGTCGACGACCTCATCGCCAACACGGCCGGCGCGCTGCTGGGCGCGCTCATCGCTCCCGCCGTGATGCGTTGGATGCCGGGCGGCGGGCAGCTCGCGCAGGCACGGCTCGACCCGCGCCCGGTGACACTGCGCAGGCGCTACGCCTCGATGCTGCTCGACGCCGTCGCGGCGATCGTGCTGCAGGGCGCTGTCCTCCTGGTGCTACGGCTCGCCCTCATCGGCGGCGGGATCGAGCCGACGTCGACGACCGACTACGTGATCTCGCTCGTGGGCGCCATCGTCAGCACGCTGCTCGTGTTCGTGATCCCGGCGGTTCGGGGTCAAGGCTCGTTCGGGCTCGGCGTGGTCTACCTCGCTCCGCGATGGCCCGACGGACGGGGCGGCGCTGGCCGCAGCCTGCTGCGCGCCTCTGTCGTCGGTCTGCCGTGGCTGCTGTCGTACGCCGTCCCCGGCCCCTGGACCGACGGGCTGCTCATCGTGGCAGTGGTCGCGTCCGTGCTGTCTGTCCTGCCGAGCGGCGGCGCACGCGGTCTGTCGTGCCGCGTCGCCGGCTGCGAGCTCGCCGACCAGCGCGCGCCCGAGCCGGGGACGGCCCAGGCCGAGTCCGTCCGCGCCTGAGGGCTCAGCCCTCGCCGCGCAGGGCGCCGAGACCGGCCTTGGCGAGATCGGCCGTCGAGGCATCGGGCAGGTACGCCTCGGTGAGGGCCAGGCCGATGCGCGGGAGCGCCGCCTCGTCCGGGAACACCATCGACATGGGCACGTGCCGCGGCTGGAACTTCGCCTTGAACGCGTCGAGCGACCGGAAACCGTAGAGGGGCTCGAGCAGCATGCCCAGGCGGTCGAGCAGCTTCGTGAGCGCGCCCAGGTCGTCGGACGAGGCTGAGTGCGCGAGCGGTGCCCCGGACAGCGACACCCACTGCGCCCCCTCCGACTGGAACTGGAGGCATGCGCTGGCGATGAGGAACTCGGTCACCGGCCGGAAGCCGTCTGGCAGCCGGCGCATGACGTCGAGGGTCCAGCCGATCGTCGTCCCGCCCGGCCCGTAGACCGGCAACCACGACGTCACGCCGTGCACCCGCCCGTCGGCATCGATCGCGAGACCGCAGCGCACCTCCGCGTCGAGCGCCTCATCGACCCCGCCGAGCGTGAAGCCCATCTCCGGCAGGCCTTTGTCGCCGACCCACTGCTCGGAGATCGCCCGTACCTGCGCGACCACGGGTCTCGGCATCGTGGCGAGCGCACCCTGGACGTACTCGACGCCCTCCTTCTTCCCTCGGTTGAGGGCGCTGCGCGTGTCCTGCCACTGCTTGCCCTTGAACTGCAGGCCGGGCAGGTCGATCACGGACTCCTCGGCGACGAGGACGCGGCGCAGGCTCCGGCGCTCGCCCCAGGCCACGACTTCGTCGGACACGGAGAACAGGCACAGTGCGAGCCCCTGGGCCGACAGGAGGTCGGCGAACCCGTCGAGCACACGGCCGCGGACCAGCGCGTCCCCGCCTATGGGGTCGCCCAGTGCGATGGCGACGCCACGGTGCACCTGATAGGCCTGCGCGCCCACCGCCTGGCCGCCCTCGCGCAGCACGAACCAGCGGTTGGCCTCCCATGTGCCCATCCACGAGATCGACCCGCCGCCCACCGAGTGCAGCAGCGCGATCCCTGCTTCGCGGTCGGCGAGCTGCTGGGGGTCGCGCTGCCCCGCCCGCTTCGGCGACACGGCGCGGAACGCCTTGCGCCCGAGCACGAGGACCGCGAGCTGAGTGGCCCACAGCAGCAGGTCGGCGACGATCTCCGCGACGGACGTCGGCGTGACGGCGAGGTCGTCGGCCTGGACCTCGCCGCTCGTGATGCCGCCGACCAGGGCGACCACGAGGAGCAGGACGACGAGCGCGGACAGGAGGCCCAGCGCCATGGCCCAGCGCCACGCCCACCGCCGGCCGCGCCGCAGCCCCTCGGCGAGCACGAGTGAGATGACCGCGCTCACCAGGATGGGGATCGAGCCCTGGCCGGCCCGGTCGCCCAGCGGCCCGTCGGCGGGCAGGAAGAAGATGACGAGACGGATGAGCGCGGCCGCGAGGAACAGCGTCGCCGCGATGACGCGCCACTCGTGGCGGGTCAGCCGGGGCAGCCGCAGCTCCCACCCCCGGCCGGCCAGCATCGGACCGATGGCGAGGCCGACGAAGCCGCCGATGAGGTGCTCGAGGTCCCAGAGCAGCCCGATGTAGAGGAACGCCAGGACGATGTAGAGCACGAGCACCAGGCGCACGCGGGCGCGCCACGGAGCCAGCAGCGACGCCGAGGCTGCGGCGACGGCAGCGACCGCTCCCGCACTGAAGCCGACGTCGAGGTCGTCGGACACGCGCGCCGCCCAGTCCCAGCTGCTCGACGTACCGCCGAGCAGCTGCAGCACGAGGGCAGCGCCGAGGACGCCGGCGAGCTGCCCGCCGACGGTGGCGAGGGCGGCGCGGCGCGTGCCGATGCGCCACTCCGACCAGCCGACCAGGATCGCGAAGCCCCCGGTGACCGCGAGGTACTGCGCGGGCGTCAGGGCGAACAGCGAACCCGTGACCGGCGTCCACCAGCGGCCGTCGAGGAAGGCCGGCAGGCCGTACGCCACGGTGCCGAACAGATCCCGGTCGACGAGCGGCTTCCAGAGGGTCTGCGCGACGACGCCGAGCACGAGCATCGCCGCGACGACACCGGCCGTGAACGGGACCGCGCGCAGCACGGCGGCCGCGCCTCGCGCACGTGCGGGCGGCAGCCCGCCGTGGCCCTCCTCGATCCCCTCGTCGACGTCGGGCGGCTGGATCGTGGCGTCGTCGGTCACTCGGGTCCCCTCCTGATGTGCGCCTGCGGGCGCACCGCCCCAGTGTTGCCGAGCGGGGGCGCGCGCGCAGAGAGTGACCGCATGCGGCCACCCGCTGTCCCGCGAAGTAGCGGTTACATTCCGGCGCTTCGGCTGCACTGCGGAGCCTGTGACCTGCACAGTTGGTCCCGCGACGGAGGACTGCGGGGGTCCTTCGCGCACGGGCGCGTCGTCCGGCGATCGGGAAGGGCGGCGCACCCACCGGCACGGTCCGTCACGGACGGTGCGGGAGCGCGCGCGCAGGGCCCCGGCCAACGGGACGCGCACTCCCGGCGCCGCCGTCACCCGCGCCGGACGGGCCGGCGACCGACGCCGGCCGGGGCGGAGGGACTCCCATGAGCGACGCATCGCAGGGCGCACCGGGCGAGACCGTGCAGGTCACGCGCACCGAGATCACGCTGGTGCCATCCAACGTGTGGCGCGTGGGGCTGGTGCTCCTCGGCGTCGTGGCCGTCGGGCTGCTGCTGCGGTTCATGATCAACGACGGCGGCAGCGTGATCTTCACGGTGCTGATGTCGTACTTCGCCGCGCTGGCCATGGCACCGGTGGTCAACCGCCTGTCGACCCGGATGCGGCGCGGGGCGGCCACCGGCATCGTCATGCTGGTCTTCGCCATCTTCGTCGTCGTGTTCATCGTGGCGTTCGGCTCGCTGCTCGTCGGCCAGCTCGCCGACCTGGTCTCTCGGATCCCGACGCTCATCGACGACACCATCGCGTGGATCAACTCCACCTTCGACGCCAAGATCAGCCTCGAGAGCGTGCTGTCGTCGATCGGCGGCGGCGATGTCGACTTCGGGTCGCTCGCCTCCAGCATCGGCCTGAACATCCTCGGCGTCCTCGGCTCGGTGCTCGGCAGCGTGTTCGGCGTCTTCACCTTCGCGCTGTTCACCTTCTACTTCTCCGCGCAGATGCCGCAGCTGCAGTCCTACCTCGAGCGGCTCTTCCCGCGCCGCGCACGCGGCGTGGTCGGCGAGGTCTTCCGGGTCAGCGCCCAGAAGACCGGCGGCTACGTCGGTGCGCGCGTGCTGCTCGCCGCCGTCAACAGCGCCCTCACGGCCGTGGTCTTCGCCGTCGCCGGCATGCCGTACTGGCTGCCCCTGGCGCTGTGGACCGGCATCGTCGCGCAGTTCGTGCCGACCATCGGCACCTACATCGCGATCGTGCTGCCCGTGCTGGTGGGCGCCCTCAGCCCGAACCCGTGGCTCGGCGTCGTCGCACTGGTGTGGGGCCTGATCTACCAGCAGGTCGAGAACCTCACGATCGAGCCCAAGATCAGCGCCCGCGCCGTCGACGTGAACCCTGCGGTCTCCTTCGCCGCGGTGATGATGGGTACGGCTCTCTTCGGCGTCGCAGGCGCGTTCCTCGCGGTCCCCGTCGTCGCCATGGTCCTCTCCCTCATCGACACGTACGTCCGACGCGACGAGCTCGACGAGCTCGCCTCGGTCGACGTGCTCGGGCCCATCGATCCGACAGAGGCCGAGGCAGTCGGCAGCTCTGGATGAGCGCCGACGACCTCCGCCTGCTCCGGGCCTTCGAGCCGTCGCTGCGCCTGGCGGACGGCGAGTTCTTCCACCCCGTCGGCGTCGACGCCTATGTCGGGCGGAGCGGGCTGTTCGAGGCGACGGCGCAGGGCACGCTCGCCCCGCTGGCGGGGCCCGGCGAGCTCGACCTCGACGGCCTGGCGGCGCGCGGCCGCCTCCACGACGGGCCGGGGCAGTCGTTGTCGGCCATCGAGCTGCCGACCAACAAGCGCGAGCGCCTGCGCGCGTGGTTCCGCACCGAGCGACCGCACTTCCGCGCCGGGCACCGGCTCGCCGAGGTCGGCCTCCTCGGCCGTGCCATCGACGCCCTCAGCAGGTTCTCGCTCCTCCTGCGCGGCTCGGTGCCGGGCGGCAGCGCCGTCGCGTCGTACGCGCTGCAGAACGAGCACCTCGAGCCGCAGCGGCCGGTGTACTTCGGCCGGGTCGTGCGCGACGGCGGCTGGATCGTCTGCCAGTACTGGTTCTTCTATGCGTTCAACAACTGGCGCTCGGGGTTCTCGGGCGTCAACGAGCACGAGGCCGACTGGGAGCAGGTCACCGTCTACCTCGACGGTGAGAGCGCGCCGGATCCCGAGGGGCTGCCGCTGCCGCGCTGGGTGGTGTTCTCGGCGCACGACGAGGTGGGCGACGACCTGCGCCGGCGCTGGGACGACCCCGACCTCTCGCTCGTGGACGGTCGGCATCCCGTCGTCTTCGTGGGCGCCGGCTCGCACTCCGGCGCCTACCTCGCCGGCGACTACCTCATCAGCGTGGTGCCGCCGCGGCTCGGCGGCCTCGTACCGCTCGCCCGGCGCATCGCCCAGGTCCTGACGCCGTGGACGCGAGCCGCCCAGGGCACCGGCCTCGGCATCCCGTACATCGACTACGCCCGTGGTGACGGAGTGTCGATCGGGCCCGGCGGCGACCTGGCGTTCGAGCCGGTCGTGATCGACGACGAGACGCCGTGGGTCCGCGACTACCGCGGCCTGTGGGGCCTGGACTCCGGCGACCGGCTGGGCGGCGAGCGGGGCCCCGCCGGCCCGCGCTACGAGCGCACGGGCGCGGTTCGGGCGAGCTGGGGCGACCCGGTCGGCTGGGCAGGGCTGGGCAAGGTGGCCCCGAGCCCGGACGGATCGCTGCGCCGGATGCGCGAGCGGGTGGGCGAGATCGACGTCGAGCTCGAGCGGATCGCCTCCGACGTCGCCGTCAGCCGGGCGTCGCTGGAGTCGCGGGCGACGACGCTGCCGGCCGGTTCGCCCGAGCTCGCCGGGCTCGCTGCGGAGGAGACACGCGTGACACGCGCGAAGCTCGACGCGGTGGCGCTGCGCGACGAGCGGCGCCGGCTGGAGCTGGCGCTCGGGCACGGGCTCCCCGACGTCGGCCCGCACGCCCACCTGCGCCACCGCCGTCTGCCGCTGGAGCCGGCCGACCGCGGCCGCTCGACGCTGCTCGCGTTCTGGTCGGTCGTCAGCACCCCGCTGATCCTGCTGCTGCTGGCCTCGCTGTTCTGGCCGGAGAACCCCGCGCGCACGATCGTCGTGGTGCTGGCCATCGTCGTGCTGCTCTCGATCGAGGCGTTCGCGCGCGGCTACTACCTGGCGTTCCTCGGGCGGCTGCTGCTCGTCTACCTCGTGTGGCGCGTCATCGTCCTCTACTCGGCCACGTGGCAGTGGGCCACCACGATCCTGCTCGCGGTACTCGCCGTCGTCGTGCTCGTCGTCAACATCCGCGACGTCCGGCGCCGCTGACACCGGCGTCGGCTGCGCTCAGCCCGCGCAGTCGACGCAGAGCACCGCCCAGGGGTGGATCTCGAGTCGGCCCTCGGGGATCGGGCGGCCGCAGGAGTCGCAGACGCCGTACGTGCCCTCGTCGAGCTTGGCGAGCGCTCGGGCGACCTCCTCGGATTGCACGAGCAGCTGCTCGTGCGCGGCCACCTGCGTGAGGCGCTCGACCGCAAGGCTGGTCCCGTCGCCGACTCGCTTGCCGAAGGAGATCCCGCCGGTGGCATCCGGTGCGGCCGTCAGGCCCGCTGCACGCTCGGCGATGCCGGCCTGCTTGTCGAGCAGCACGCGGCGCACCTCGTCGACGTCCATCCCCCGAGTGTGCCCCTTCGCCGCCGCGTCATGCGGTGGCGCGGGACATCGCGGCGACGAGGACCTGCTGCACCGGCGAGGTCAGGTGCACGCGCACATGGGTCTGCGTCCAGTGGTTGTCGTCCTTGAACAGCAGGTAGCGGCCCTGCAGCGGCCCGCACCACGACGACGGGCACTGCGCGGTCGTCAGGTCGGCCGCGGCGGCGCGGCCGGGGTACGCCGCGACGGCGCGGCGCTCCGCAGCCCAGATCGACGACAGCAGCGCCTTGGACGACGCCTGCCCGCAGTGGACGCCGGCCCACTGCTGCCAGCGCACGAAGCACCGCTGGGCCCACGGCTTGTCGCCGGGCAGCTGCGGCGAGTCGCGCAGCACCACCACCTGCGTGGCGCTGCCGAGAGACTTGCTGATGGTGGTGCGCAGCGCCTGCTCCCAGCGGTAGGTCTTGGCGGCGCCGGTGAGCTTGGTGCCGCCGCTCCACGAGGGCAGCACGCCGTGGAACTGCCAGGAGGAGATCACCAGGACGTCGATGCGCCCGTACGCGCCCGAGGCGAGGCCGTTGAGCGCCCGCGTCCGCCACGTGCCGCACTCCGAGTAGGGCGCGGACTCCTTGTAGCGGCTGATGGGCATGGCCAGCGGTGAGCAGCCCGACTTGGTCAGCGTGCGGAAGCGCCAGCCGTTGGCCCTGGCCGCCCCCTCCACCGCGGAGTACCACTGCGCGGCGTGCGAGTCGCCGAAGAGCAGGACCGTGCGGGCGGCCGACGCATTGGCCATGGTGCACGGCTTCGGCGTCAGCACCTCGCGCGCGGCGTTGCAGCCGTTGAAGTAGATCGCCGGGTGGTCGACGCGCGCCCTGTCGTACGCCGGGATCGGCGACCACGCCGTGGCAGCCGCGGCCTGCGGCGCTGAAGTCGGCAGCGGTGAGGCCGCGCCGGCGGTGCTGTTCGCCGCGAGCGGCAGCACGAGGGCCGCTGCCGCGGCCGGCAGCAGCACCCGCACGTGAGCACGCATGCCTCGAGGCTAGCCGCGGGCCGCCGCGCAGTCCGAGCGCCGAGCGGGTGGAACCGTCCGCTCGCACCGATCAGATGCGCGAGGAGCGCCCCGTGCTGACCAACGGTCCGCCGGGGCCGGGCTCGGAGAACCGGCGCGACGACGAGGCCGCCGCGGGCATAGCGTCTCCGCCGTCATGAGCAGCATCGTCGACCGGATCGCGCCGCCGCGGATGGGTACCGGCTTCCGCTGGCTGCTCGCATCGTCGTACGTCAGCAACATCGGCGACGGCATCGCGCTCGCGGCCGGGCCGCTGCTCGTGGCGTCGCAGACGAGCAACGCGGTGCTCGTGGCGATGGCCGCGCTCCTCCAGCGGCTGCCGTGGCTGCTGCTCGGCCTGTACGTCGGCGCGCTCGCCGACCGCGTGGACCGGCGCCGCATGGTGATGGCGGCGAACGCCGGCCGCGCCGTGGTCGTCGCGGTGCTGGCCGCCGCGATCATCACCGGTCACGTCAGCATCGCCGTCGTCCTCGTGGCGATGCTGCTGCTCGGTATCGCCGAGGTGTTCGCCGACGTCCCGACCCAGACGCTGTTGCCGATGCTGGTGCGGCCGGGCGATCTCGGCGTCGGCAACGCCCGCCTGCAGGGCAGCTTCCTCATCGCCAACCACATCGCCGGGCCGCCGATCGGGGCGTTCCTGTTCGCAGCGGGCATGGCGTGGCCGTTCGTCGCGCAGACCGTGCTCGTGCTGCTCGCGGTCCTGCTGGTCGCCCGGATCGTGCTGCCGCCGGCGCCGGCTCGGGAGCCCGGCAGCACCCACGTGCTGCGCGACATCGCCGAGGGCGTGCGCTGGCTGGTGCGGCACGACGCCGTCCGCACGCTCGCGATCGTCATCATCGCGTTCAACATCACGTGGGGCGCCGCGTGGTCGGTGCTGGTCCTCTACTCGCTCGACCACCTGGGCATGGGTCCCGTCGGCTTCGGCCTGCTCACCAGCGCCGCCGCCGTCGGCGGGCTCATCAGCACGTCGGCGTACGGCCGGATCGAGGCCCGCTTCGACCTGGCCACCGTCATGCGCGTGTGCCTCCTTCTGGAGGTGCTGCTGCATCTGGCGCTCGCGCTCACCACCACCGGCTGGGTCGCGATGCTGCTCATGGTGGTGTTCGGCGCCTACGCCTTCGTGTGGGGCACGGTGTCGACCGCGGTGCGGCAGCGCGCGACGCCGATGGAGCTGCAGGGCCGGGTCGGCAGCGTCTACAGCGTGTGCGTGTTCGGCGGCATCGTCATCGGGCAGGCGATCGGCGGACCCATCGCGGAGCACTGGGGGCTCACCGCGCCGTTCTGGTTCGCCTTCGTCGGCGCCGGGATCACGCTGGCCCTGGTGTGGCGCCAGCTCGCACACATCGCCCACGCACCGGCCGCCGAGGACACCCCGCGCTCAGACTGATCAACGTTGCGTTTACGGGCCGGTAAACGCAAACCTGATCAGTCTGAGCGGGGGGCTAGCGGCGGAAGCGGGCGAAGAGGCCGCGGGCTGCCTCGGCCTTCTGGCCGTTGGCGGCCAGCAGGATCGCGTCGATGCTCGACCGGTCGAGCTTGCCCTGCGCGAACATCGACAGCATCCGCAGCGAGCCCTCGTTGAGCGACTGGCGCACCATCACCTGCGACACCTCGTCGTCGCCGAACGCCTTGCCGAGCTGCTTGGCCGCGGCGTTGCGCAGCCGGGTCATGACCGGGCCGGCTCCCAGCTGCTGGAGCGGGGTGTTGACCGTGAACGATCCCTTGGTGTCGGGCTCGTTGGGCGGGAGCTCCCGCCCCAGGAGCGCCTCGAACGACGCCCGGTCGAAGCGCTGGCCGCGCTCAGGCACGGCGTACGCCGGTGGGACGTCGCGGGCCTCGCCGACGGCCGGCACGCGATCGCCCGTGAGCGTGACCCGGACCGTGCCGCGGATGTCGCGCGACGAGGCACCCACCTCGACGTCGTACTCGCCCGGCTCGGCGACCCACCCGGCGCGGGCGGGGCTCCAGAACGAGAAGGCGCGCGCGTCGAGGACGAGCTCGACGATGCGCGACTCGCCCGGGTCGAGCTCCACCTTGCCGAACGCAGCGAGCTCGTGGCCAGGGCGGTGCACCGACGGCGACAGCGGCCGCAGGTAGACCTGCACCACGTCGCAGCCGCGCCGGCTGCCGGTGTTGGTCACCGTCACGCGCACGACGACGTCGTCGCCCGCGGGGACCTCGGGCTGCGCGACCTCGACGTCGCTCCAGGCGAAGGACGTGTACGACAGGCCGTGGCCGAACGGGAACGCGACGTCGGCGCCGACGGTGTCGAACCAGCGGTAGCCGACGTAGATGCTCTCGCGGTACTCCGAGTACCTCGGGCCCAGCGGCAGGTCGTGCACGGGGTGGTCGGTCCAGCGGACGGGGAAGGTCTCGGCGAGCCGGCCGCCGGGCTCGGCCTCGCCGTAGAGCACCTTCGCGATCGCGCCGCCGGACTCCTGCCCCCCGAGGTAGCCCTCGAGCACCGCGGCGACGCGCGTCAGCCACGGCATCTCCACGGGCGAGCCGTTGGACAGCACGACGACGGTGCGCGGGTTCGCCGCCGCGACGACCTCCACCAGGGCGTCGTGCGCGGCCGGCAGCCGCATGTGGGTGCGGTCGGCGCCCTCGGTCTCGAACGTCTCGGGGAGCCCGACGAACACCACCGCGACGTCGGCGGCTGCAGCGAGCCGGCGGGCCTCGTCGAGCAGCGCGGCGTCCGGACGCTCGGCGTAGCGCTCGTAGCCCTGGGCGTACGTGGTCGCGACCGCCCGCGACCGGATGCTGCTCAGCGCATCGACCACGCGGCGGGCGTTGATGACCGAGCTGCCGGCGCCCTGGAAGCGCGGCGTGGCGGCGAAGTCGCCGAGCACCGCGACAGCGAGGTCGGGCGACAGCGGCAGCGTGCCGTCGTTGGCCAGCAGCACCGAGCCGGCCGCAGCAGCCTCCTCGGCGAGCGCATGGTGGGCATCGACGTCGATCTCCACCGGTTCCCGCGCGCCCTCGGTGCGCTCCACCAGTGCGACCAGGCGGCGGATCGCCTCGTCGACGTCGGCGCTGGCCAGGCGCCCGTCGCGCACGGCGTCGATGGGTGCCTGCTCAGCCCCCGGCAGGCCCGGCATCTGCAGGTCGAGCCCCGCGGCGAGCGCGTCGGCGCGGTCGTTGACCGCGCCCCAGTCGCTCATCACGACGCCGTCGAAGCCCCACTCGTCGCGCAGCACCTGCTGCAGCAGGAACGGGCTCTCGGTGGCGTACTCGCCGCCCACCCGGTTGTAGGCCGCCATCACGGTCCACGGCCGGGCCTGCTTGATCGCGCCCTCGAAGCTGGCGAGGTAGATCTCGCGCATCGCCCTCTCGTCGACGACGGAGTCGACGCTGAACCGCAGCGTCTCCTGGTTGTTGGCCGCGAAGTGCTTGAGCGACGCGCCGACGCCCTCGGACTGCAGCCCGCGGATCCACGCGCCCGCGATCTCGGTGGAGACGAGCGGGTCCTCGGAGAAGTACTCGAAGTTGCGGCCGCACAGCGGGGTGCGCTTGATGTTGGCGCCCGGCCCGAGCAGCACGCTCACCCCGAGGGCGCGGCTCTCGAGCGCGAGGGCGCGACCGATCCGCTCGACGAGCGCGGGGTCCCACGTCGAGGCGAGCGTGGACGCGGTCGGGAAGCAGGTGGCGGGCTGGTTCGCGCCGATCGCGAGGGTCTCGCTGCCGGTCTCCTGCAGCCGGACGCCGTGCGGGCCGTCGGTGAGCACGATGGACGGGACGCCGAGCGCGTCGATCCCGTGCATGCTCCAGAAGTCGCGACCGGCCAGCAGCCGGCACTTGTGCTCGACCGACGCGGTCGACAGCCAGGTCTCGAGATCCACGCCCCGAACCTATGCCCCACCCTCACGGCGAGGGGACCCGCTTTGGGTCAGCGGATGACCTCGCCGGGGACGACGCGGGGGTCGTCGACAGTGGGGCTGGCGCCGCGCTCCCAGGCGAGGTAGCCGGTGGTGGCCCCGACGGTGGCGGCGATGAGCCAGGCGGCGACGGCGGCGTCGTCGGCCAGGCCCGGGATGGTGAGCAGCGCCTCGGGCACGAGGTCGATGGGCGACACGATGTAGCCGAGCGCCAGCAGCATGAGCAGCAGGCGGCCCTTGCCGAGGCCGTCGTAGCGGCCGGTCACGACGTCGCGCATGAGGCGCGGGATCGACGCGACGCGCGCCATGAAGCCGCTCGGGCCGTCGGCGGCGGCGGCCGCGGCTGCGGCGGTGTAGGCGGCCTTGCGGCGGGTGGCTGCGGGCATGGCGGTGGCCCCTCCCTCGGGACGGTCGTACGCGGGTTCGACGCCGACCGGCTCCCCCAGGTTCCCGCGTCCGCCCTGGGCGGACAACCCGCCGTCCGGCCAGGTCAGCGCCCCGGGGCTCGGCCGGACGAGTGTCACACCAGCATGTGCAGCAAAGCCGGCCCACGTCACAGCACATGCTGGTGTGACACGCGGGCCTGCAGCCCCGGCCGCGGCCTGGCGGGGGTCAGGCGCCGGCGGCGTCCCGGGCCTCGACGAAGGCGGCCACGGCGCGGTCGACGTCGTCGTCGGTGTGGGCGGCCGAGAGCTGAACCCGGATCCGTGCCTGGCCCTTCGGGACGACGGGGAAGGAGAACGCGACGGCGTAGACGCCCCGGGCGAACAGCTCCTCCGCCACCCGGCTGGCCACGACGGCGTCGCCGAACATGACGGGGACGATCGGGTGCTCCCCGGGCAGCAGGTCGAACCCGGCGGCCTCCATGCCGGCCCGGAACCGGGCCGCCGCCGCATGCACGCGGTCCCGCAGCGCGCTCTCGCCCTCGAGCAGGTCGAGCACGGCGAGCGACGCCGCGACGATCGGCGGGGCGACGGAGTTGGAGAACAGGTAGGGCCGGGCCC
>Ga0102832_1001284_pt1 | contig 20824 bp, 17 predicted proteins | sample EBPBio282013_DNA_FD_88942 | JGI IMG/M metagenome (GOLD analysis project Ga0102832, IMG submission 88942) | Wastewater treatment Type I Accumulibacter community from EBPR Bioreactor in Madison, WI, USA - Reactor 2_5/28/2013_ DNA (Illumina Assembly) | ecosystem: Engineered > Bioreactor > EBPR >...
AAGCTCTTAATTCATACAGCAACTCCAAGCATATCCATTTTAAGCCCATGGCACTTGAGACCATATTCCATTGTGGACGAATTTTGATGAAATATTTATTTTTTGCGAATCAGTAAGATTAGCTTTGAATTTTCTTGAAATTTAGAGTTAGTCATGATTAACAAACATAGTTTCACTTAATTTATTTCTACGCGATTGATCTAACAACTTAAAAACAGAAGCATTAGTTTTTTCTGGCGATGAATTAGGATTATTTTGTTTATACCTAAAAATAAAATAAGCATTACTGTTCCTTGATTGTATTGATTAGAGCAGAGTCATTTAAATCCAGTTATTTTTATTGATGTCTTTTTCGTTAGAATCTTTGGCTTGGGCTTTCATAATTTCCCAGCATCGATTTATTAAAAGATATTGTATTTTAAAGTGAAGACAAAGTTCTACTTAAAAAAATGAGTTACATATTGTGAATGTTTTACTTTTTTTGTCTATTTGTTACTTATGTACTCACATTCCAACCTTGAAAATCATTTCGAGTATCTACTCCAGGATAAATGTTCTTTGGTTTTTATTAAATAGTTTTATCAAAGTCCAAGAATCCATGCTTTATCTTGATCTCAATTAAAATTTACTTTGAAAAGAACATCTCTATGACAATCTTGGAATTTATCAAATCTTTTAGGTGATTAGACACTGATATTCCACTTCTGTTTTTTTAGTTATTATCGCTCTCTGTAAAGAAAGCCTATTCTTTATCATAATCTATTTTTCCAGCTTTAGCTGATCCAATGGCTGGAGATTTTGATTTGATTTTGATATAACTTGGTGAATGGTTTCGAACCTGGATATATTCATATTCAAAATTACTTCTTGTTAAATTATTTTTTCGTAGGCTTCCTTTAGATGCATGTATTGTTAATAATTTTAATCCAAAAGATTAAAGCGAAATTTATTAAAAAAATAACTTAATGTTGTAAATTTTATATCTTTTGATCAGAAACGCTTTGTTAAAATAATCTAAGAAAGATATTTTATCAAATCGAAAACAAAACACAAAAAGCTCTTATTGTTAAAGAACTTGGCAAACTTCCTGTCTTTGAAGATTTCTAAATCCCCAAGCCAAATTAAAATTAAGTCCTTATTAAGGTTATTGCTTCCACTATCAATCCTTCTGACAGATTCAAAGTAAAAGGAGGTTATGGAAGTAACAAAGTTCCATTTGTATGCGGACTATAAGGGTATGGAGAAGTCGTTTAAGCTGGAAAAGAAGAGAACAAGACATATATTGGAAAGAAAGTTTCTTTTATTACTTACACTGGGACTTGGGCCTAATATGCTCTCACCAATGTAGATCAAATATGGGAAATCGACTCAGATGTTCCATTATAATCTGCAGCTTCAGGTGTCGTCAACCCTTTAACTGTAATTGGTTTTGTAGATACATACAAAAAATGGAGTAACTTTGGACAAAAACCTAAAGGATTGATCAACACAGCAGCAGCTTCAGCTTTGGGAAAAATGTTGAACAAATATTGCCAAAGAGAAGGCATTCCATTGTTGAACATTGTGAGAAGAAAAGAACAGGTCAAAATTCTCGAAGAATAAGGGGCAAAATTTATTATCGATACAAGTGATTAAAAATGGCTTGAACAATATAAGTAACTTATTAAGACACATGGATTCAATATCTTATTTGATGCTATTGGTGGAGGATAAATGACTGAGACATTGATTTCTAATCTTGGTCCAGAAAGCCAAGTTTACGTGTATGGAAAGCTGACTACTGAACCCTTCATAATGAGAATGCCTTTAGTTGGATTACAAGGCACATCAATTACAGGTTTTATGGTGTTTGAATGGTATAAAAGAATATCCAAAGAAGAAAAAGATTTAATAAAAAGCCAATATTCAAGTTTGTTGAAAAACGAACTTTCCACATCATCTTTGAAACGGGTCAAACTTTAAGAAGTTCCTAATATTTGGGAAGAGTCACAATAAAAAGCCACTGAAGGAAAGTATACCATCATTATTTGATCTCTTATTGCTCATTTAATTTATTATTTAGTTTTTAGTTTTATTTATCTTTTATGTATTTTGTCACTAATAAAAACCTTAACTGGAGTGATAAGTAAAAAATGAGCACTATTGATGTATTGATGGCTTTAATACATACTTGATTGATTTTTAAAGAAAAAATTAAAATAATCGATTTTTTTAGGACATGAAGAGTTGTTCAATGAACTAATGATCAGAAAATCTTATATTTAATATTATAAATTTATTAATTCCTGAGATCTTTTAAAAGTTCTATCTATTTTAATATAAAATTACCTATCTAATGAGTTCAGCTGCACAAAAATCCCAACATCTCCTTAAATCTTGGGCTGATCAAGTCTCACTTGGCAAATATCTTCTTAAAAACAGAATTGTTCTTTCAGCCCTTACTAGACAAAGATGTGATATTTTAGTTGGAATTCCAAATGATCTTGTTGTCTAATATTATGGACAAAGATCTGGAGCAGGATTGATTATTACTGAGTCAGCTTCTTGGTCTCAAAGAGGTGAAGCTTTTCCCGGTGCAGCCAGTTTATATACAAAAGAACAGGCACAAGGATGGAAAAAGGTCATCAATAAAGTTCATGAAAACAATTCTCGCATTTATGTTCAACTGAATCATTGTGGAAGAGCTTCTTTCAAATACACAAATGGAGGTCTTGAAACATGGGCACCTTCTGCCATTAAAATTAGAGACATGCACGCTTGGCTTAAAACAGAACATGAAACTCCTAAAGAAATGAGTATTGAAGACATAAAGACAACTCAATAAGAACTTAGAAACAGCGTAAAGTTAGCAAAATAAGCCGGATTCGATGGTATTTAATTCCACGGTGCCAATGGATATTTAATTGATCAATTTTTAAGATCACAAACTAATAAAAGAAGTGATAAATATGGAGGATCAGTTGAAAATCGATGCAGATACGTTTTGGAATTAATCGATATTGCTTTACAATACTTTGAGCCTTATCAAATTGGTATCAAAGTCTCACCATGTTCAAGATACAATGACATGTATGATGAAAATCCCATTGAAACATACACTTATCTTACCAAAGAGTTGGATAAGAAACAAGTAGGATTTATTTAAGTCCGTTAATCAATCTAAAATCCAAGTTCAAGTCAAGTTTTTCCCAAGTCTTCTGTTTAACAAATTCCAGATATTTGTTAAGTCTTAAGACCACATTACAAGGGTTTGTTGATCGTTAATTAACAAGTAATCCCAACTACTGGCATTTAAAAAATTAGAGATGGAAAATGCGATTTAGCCAGTTTTGGAAGATTCTATGTCAGCAATCCTGATCTAGCTGAAAGAGTTATAAAAAACCAATAACTTAATACTAATTTTGATTATTATACCCTTTTCAGAGGAGCAAATGGATAAAACCTTGGTTCAAAAGGTTACACTGATTATCCTTTCTATGAGGAATGGAAAAAAACTACAGTTGTCGCTTGAATTGTTTATTTAAACGATATATTTTTAAATTATTTAAATCAAATTTAATTTTAAAATAAATAATAATCTTGCACAAATTGCGAATAGACACTTATAAATTTGTAGAAAATCAAAGGATTAAAAATTAGTTATCTTTTATTATCTTTTAAAAATTAATTTCAAATTTAAAAGTATACAGATCATTGAATTCAGCAATTTTTTCACAAAATTTTTTGTATTGGTTCCTTTTTGTGCTTGAAGATTCCCATTATAGGATAATGGTCACTGAATATTGGCATTTTAGAGTGCTTAGTTTTGTGAGTAAAGTTTCTAAGAACTTCAAACTTAGTTGGTTAATAGTCTCTGCCCGTTATATAAAGATGATCGATTATTTTATTCGGATTTTAGATATCATGGAGGTCATTTTAAAAGGCATGGAAGGTATACCCAAGATCACAAGAATCAGCCAAATGTCTTCTGAGGAAATTTTTTCTTATTGATTAAATCTTAACATCTCCTTTTTCAAAGGAATGCATCAAATGGCTATTTTAAGGAAGGTTGAAATCTCCAAGAACAAAAACGTCCCTAAGTTCTTCCTTATACTGTCCTTCTTTTTACTTAATCAATTCATTCATCAATGAAAGACCAGTTTTCTGTAAATTTGAAGAATGATAGTCCAAATAAATGTTTCCAACGAAAAATAGTTATCGGGGTAATTCCGATATCTTTTTTGAAGATTTGGTATCAAAAGTTTGTAGGAATTTGGAAGATGTGTAAGTGTCTTATAAAATCGCAAATTAAAGGGTCCTTAATTGAGATTTCTCACCTCCGACTGATTGAGTCAATTTTTATTGAGGAATTTACTTCTTACCACTTTATACAACTAAAAATCTTTGCTGATTATAAAGAATTCCCATTTCCGTTTAACAGCCTTAGCTTGAACCACAATCAATACAATGGTAAAGAGATTATAATCTTTTATTGAGGAAAGACTTTTGGTTAGGAGTAGCTTCTTGAAAACCGAGGATTGATGGTAACTGCTACTTGATGAGCTTAAGACACTAAAATACAAAAATAGCATACGTTTTATCTTCTATTTTCCCATGAGTATTCATTAACATCTGATGGATTTTATGTCCTTACGTTAAATGACATGACTCTCAGTTATTTAGACTTTCTTTCATGATCCAGTAGTTTAGCTTCCTCTTTTGAGATAGAAAGTTTGAAATTTTAGTTTGAGGAGGTTCCGATCCATTCTGATATTTGAGTGGGTTTTTACGATCCAAAGCTTTGAATGTAGTTGGAGACAAAGAATTTGTATTCTATTTCTGTTTATAAGGGGATTTAAACATCGCAAAACCAATTTTGATATTCATAACACTTTAGTGCCAAACAATTTTACGGTTTCCACGATCCAAGTTAGGGAACATTACCTGAGATGTAGATGGCTTGCCCAAAATCAACTTTTTTAACACAAAGAAATCTGAATTTGATCATTTTTATTGAGTTTTATTACAATCCTAGAAGAGAAAAGTTTCCTTCAAAAAAGTATTTACAGAAATTATAAACTTAGATCAATGAATACTACTTAAAAAATCTTTAGCATAGAATACTTATGATTTGTATATCATTAGAATTTTTAATTTCATACTTGAAGATTAAATTATCTTTTGATCCTAATTTTTCAAAGATTAATTTTCAAAAACATTTACCATTTTTTATCTAAATCATGAAAATGTGTTTCATTATTTTTTTAGTATTCTTTACATTGAAATATAATAAATTCAACAATATAAAATTTTTAATTCATGACTTAAGAAAACCCAATTTCTACTAGCGAAACAAAAGCTATTCCAAGAAGAAAATTGATTAACAAAGTCAGAAGAAAAGTCAAAAGACAAAATGAACGTATCGCCAAAACCTATGAATCATTTTAAAACAATCCAAAAAGTACATTGAACAACATGTTAAATCCTTAACCTATGGATTAAAACGATTTCGATATGTTAAATCACATCTCAATGGGCCAAAACAGAAAGTTGAAAAAGAAAATGAAAAAACTTAAAAAGAAATTTGGTGAGAATAATGACAAAGTATTTAATGGTCTTCAAAGATACAAACAGGACATTTATAGACAACAATAGAAAACAATTTTCAGTCCGGTCAATGAAATGGAAAAAAGAAGGTAAAAAAGAATGAGAAGAATGTTAGCTAATACAAAAAGAACTAAATCCTAAGTTCACCATAAAAATAAAGTACAAAACAAAAACTATAAAGTTGTATCTAAAGATGGAGGTAGTAAAAAAAAGTGATATCTTTACATTTTCAGTTTAAGCTAAACTTTTTAATACAATTCTTTTTATCCATTTTTTTGCCATTTTTTTCATTTTTGGTAATAAAGAAAAATTATAACAATATTTGAAAGAATTCATTTAATTTTACATTACTCATTGACTATTTCTTATTAAAGGTAAGGTTGATATTCATTGATAAGAAAAATAAGTAGATATTTTTAATAAAGATTAAGAATGATAAGAAAAAATCTATCACAGATCCACTTCATAACAATAAGTTGCATATTGATATTGGCCCTCAGTATGGGCGAATAATCTCTCAAGGAAAACTTAGCAGGACTCTCCATCACTCCAGGCCTTCTCCAAAAAAATCCATCATTCATTAGTGAGTTAGCCACAAATGGAACTGAAGGTTACTACTTATCTCCACATGCTCTTGGTAAGCAAACAGAAGTTCAAAAGGCCCTTGTAGATGTTTTATCAAAAATTCAAGTCCAAAAAACAGTTTACAACCATTCTGATGCCACATACACCATCGATAACTTTGCTTTAGAACTTGATTATAATGATGGAAAACAAAAAATATAAATCCAAGAAGGTTAACTTGTTACTGTTACCAATGGGACTGTATTTTTTGGGTACAAGTTTAATTACTCTGTATCAAGCAAAACTAGAAATGTCAATGGCTGGGCTCATGGTAAGTCTAAATTTTTATCTTAGGTTCTGTTTTTTCCGATTCATTGACGTACAAAAAGCATTTATTCATCAACAGTGAAGGTTATCTTGAATGGGCACTTCCAAGGAATGATGCCTATAATTAATTGAAAATAACCAACAGAATGGGTTTAAAAAGAATGTAGCCATATGACCAAAGTGACCACGATATTTTAATCTAAATGCTTGATAGAGCTTTCCAAAGCATTTCACCTTCAAACGTCTAACAACAATTACTTTAAAGTTTCAACACTCACTTTTTCCCAGCTCTCAATGATTCACTTAACCATTAAGTTTTTGGAAGATCCATTCACTATGCATATCAACATCCAATCAAAGGCCCATTGTAGATGACAATTGTTCACCATCTTTATGGATTTTCTGTTGACAAAGTTGATGGATTCAAAATTATTTATCTTACACAAATCGATGGTCATTAAAAATAAACAACCTGTAACATTACTGTTCCAGATTAACACAGCAGTTTTGAGTAATTTTTTTATTTATTTTAGAATTTATGGTGGTATACAAAACATTCATTTGAACTGTATTTATCAGGATGTTGTCAATTTCATGCAAGCACAAGGATGGCTTGATACTCAACTCAACTCAAACTGGTAAGTCAACGCTTTCCAATTTTATGCTGGAGATCTTTATGATATGATGAACAGTCTTTATACCAAAGTCAACCCAAGATCTCTTTTGTAAGGATAATGCAAAGCCGATAAAAACAATTTGATTTTAAAGTCATCAAGATAATTCAGTTCCAACACTTATGGTTTGAGCATCAATTACAACTGTACCGTAAAAACAACAACCAAAACTGCTGAAACACTTTAAATTCTGAATTTTGTTGCTGAAACCAAATTCTACATTAAGGCTTAAGCAGATAAGCTTCATCTTAACTTCGAAATTATTGATGCTGATGTTTAATCTTTGTCATTCACTCCAGTAAATAACTTTATTGTGACTAACATGAACTTAGCTTTGTTTAAGGCAACTCAAGTTGTAAAGAAAAACTTGAATTGGAGAGTTTTTGGTTCAGGATTCCCTTCATTGCCAAGACAAAGTCCAATGACAAGAGTCGACAAAGATTCAGTTATTTATTACGATGCATCTGCAGTTGGATAAGATTTCCAAACAGATAAAGGAAACAATCAATAATTTTTGATGATTTGATAGAAAAGTTTGTTATCATAATCCAATTTTTTTAACATTAATACAAAAATAACTCTTTAAATTTGAAAATATTAAATTGAAGCTGATAAGTCTAACAATCTATTTTTTATAAAGTTTATAAAAATTGTCAAATTGATAAAATTTCAATATAATGGAGCAAAGACAAAGAAACCCAATAATTCAAGAAGTGATAATGACTTAGAACAAGATACTAGAGTTATAATAAAAGAAGTAAAGAATCATAAAATAATCCAATGACTTGAAAGATCTATTGAGAAAGTACAGATAAAAATAAATTCCAATAAAATCATCGTATAATTTATCCAACGGAGCTTATGTAAAAAGACCAACAAAATAACTTTACCCAGCTCTTTAAAAAGCATTGAGTCAACTAACCCAATAGAAAAACTTTATTCATAAATCTCTTATTTAGTAAATGAAATGTATAGTAAAAATGATAAAAGCTCAACTCATTGGTAAATCTCAACTCGATGCAAGGGTCTTTAACCTTCTCGTTGAGTATTAAACCTCGTATGAAGACTAACTTATGTCCAGTAGCGATTAATAAGACATTAATTGATAAAAATATTGATAGAATCAAAAATTTTAAGAAAGAATCAAAGATTATTCATACTTTTAGCTTCCTACCGATTCTAAAAAATCTTAATAAAAAATCAAATAAAATCATTCCATTGCATTGCATTACCTTCATCATATTTTAAATTCATTATTTTGGTATTAGGAATTTTCGGAATTTCTTTTTCCATGTTTCAGATTTCAAGTCATTGACTTTAACAAAATATTGATTTTAGCTTCCTTATTTTAGTTCTTTTTCATGATCTTTTAGACAACATACCCATTTATTGTTTTTTTCATCTTTTTCTGACAAAGTTATCTTAAGCAAGGCTTCAATATCGCAATAAAGAAAATCTCCATCATCGTCAAGTTTCTAAACTTATTGTTTAGTCAATAAGATCTTTTTAATTTTTTAATTCATTGAGGAAAAAGTTGAATTGGTAATATCAATAAATTTTTACCTTTGGTTATTCAATCCTCTAACATTTATTTGATCTTATTAAAGTTTTAGGTTTGACTTTAGTCTTGAATCTAAGCCTCCAAGCATTTAAATGGTCAATTATTGGTACTCTTATTCACAAAGGATTTATCTGTGAGAAAGATACTTTATTGGGGTTCCTTAGCATTTTACATTTCGAATCACTTAAGTTTTGATGCTTGTCTGTTAAGAATTTATCTCGTTTTTTGGAATGGATCCAGGAATCTAAGGTTAAGTTTTTTTAACATATGTTATGTTTTCTTGATTCCTTTTTTACTCAACATGTGAGATTGGTTGATTATTGATTTGGATTTGAGTCTCTCCAGAATTTTACTTTTTATTCTTTTTTGTGATTCTTTAATTTTTTTTGAAAGAATCTTCTGATTTATCTCTCTATCTTTTCAACTAAGATTCCTTTGATTTCTAAGCAATCAATTCGGCTGGAAAATTTTCAAACTTCTTTAAATTTTAAGGAGTTTGTTGTGAAAATTTTTTATCAACATTATTAATATGAGACTTTGTATTCTCTTGAGATTTCTTTTTTTCAACTAAATGATTATTCAAAGCCAGTCGTTTATCAGCATTATTCGACTGCATAGTTTGTGCGGTAGTCTATTCTAAAATATCATTTTAAGATTAAGAGGAGATATCTTACTTTTTCTATTGTTGAGTCTCTAATTTTTGAAACTATCTATTTTAGTCTTTTTTTGATTAGGATTTCTCAGAAACCAATGGTTAAGCTTAAGTTTTTTTTAAGTGACCAGAATTAATAACCTCTTCTTGAGAAAGTTCCTTTGATTGAGAAGTTAGAAATCTTCTTTCTTTGTCTCTTCGTGTTTTTCTTTTCTCTTTAACAGGTGGCGATTCAGTTGCAGATTTCTGTTATTCCAATTGCTTTATTATTTTTTAGAATTCAAGAATGGCTTCACGACACCCTGAAAGGTTTGACTATGGTTCCCAAGTTGCTTCTTATTCAGGGTACCCTTTCCATTTGATGAGGTAAAATATTTAATTTCCCGAACGACCCCGTTGAAGAATGCTTTCAACTTCAAAGATACCTGGAGTCATTTTATAACTGCTGTCTTTTTTGCTAGCTGCTGACATTATTAAAAATCTTATAATTTTTAAGACATCAAAGTATACTTATAACTAATATTTAAAGTCAAAATTTATATCAAAACAATAAATGTTATTTGATCAAATTGTTAATTATTTAGACAAATAATTTAATAGGTGAAATAGTAGATACTACTTGATTTTAACTGTTTAAAATCAGTTCTTTTAAAATAAAAATTCAAGCTGTTTTTAGTTTAAAGGCAAAGAGCATTAAGAAAGATTGATAACTAAAACAATAGAAAATATCAAAGTAAAAAATTTCCAGTATTTTTATGATAGAATTTGTCAATTTTCTCTTTTTTACTTAATAAGTTTCATTTCTTATATGAATTGTATGGATTATAAGGCTGATTGTTTTGAGGGGGTTGGTAACTTTGATTCATGTAATTAGTAGTTGATTGATTCATATATCCTCCATATGCTCCTGGTTGGTAATTTTGAGGTAATGAAGTATTCATGTATGGGTTGGGCTGACCCATATAATTTTGGTATCCTTGTTGGGGATATTGTCCTCCATAGTAAGGCTGTTGTTGCTGGTATGGATTATAACCTGCTCCATACGGTTGATACTGGTTGTAACCTCCATAAGTTGGTTGAACTGGCTGTGGTGGAGGAGTGTTGATCATAATTCTGAACGCATTAAATAATTCAGCTTTATTGACTGAACCATCGTAATTAGCATCGATGGATTTTATGGCCTCAAGGGCTTGTTCTTAGCTAACTATGACATTAATATTTAATGATTTGAAGAGGTCATTGAAGAAACTTGTCATTTATTTCTGATCTAAAGTACCCGACTTGTCTGTATCGTATTTATCGAATATTTGGTCGATATAGCTTTTGAGCATTTGATCTTTTAAATCCCCACCTTGGAACATCGTTTTGAAAACTTAAATTAACTTAAATTAAATATAATCAGTCATCTTTTATTTACAAAGTTTTTCATATGAAAATAAAATAGAAATTAAAAAATTTCAGATAATCTAATCTCTTAACTTCTATTCATTCATAAAAATCAGAATAATTATTTTTTCATCAATCTAAAAAACTAAAAAGACTCAGCTTTATCGAAAGAATTCAAATCATATCTAAAACTCATTATTTTTTTTCGTTTTCCTTTTTCTGTTATTCTTTCTTTTCGTTTTCATCTTTCATTTCTTGTAAACTCATCTGAATGGCCAATCTTTCCAATTATTCTTCATCAGGCTCTTGTTCAGCATTTTGAGGTTTTTACTCTTTCTTCTCTTGACTTTGAGCACCTTGTTGTTGTTGGCTCTACAATAAACTTTGTCTGATAGCTTCTGCCAATTATGGGTCATCTTCTTCGATTCCTCCCATTCCAGGAGCTCCACCAGCATTTCCTCCAGCTTCACCTCCATTAAAAATTTTGGAACCTAACAACTTATCGCTCAAATAAACTTCTCCTGGTTCAATAAACATGGAACGACTATTTTAATCATGTTCTACGGCTTTAATAAAAGCCTCAACTTTATTCTTTTGTTATTAAGATACGTCTCCGAAACAAATTAAATCGACTGCTAAGTTGTTTTTTTTCATCTTTTTGCCCAAAATCTTCAATGTCTCGATATCTTCTGTGATTGTTGAACCAATAAAACATACCATTCTTTGTTTTTGTGTTTAATTTGATCTGTGTTTTAAAGCAAGTGCACCGACTTGAAGGGCCTTTATTAAAGAAAAAGTACTTGGGTAAAGTGAAGTTCACCGTGAACTTTACAACCGAAGAGGAAAGAACTTGCTTTCATAGAATCTGATGTCATGGTGCAAAGAATTTAGACTTGTCTTCCACCCATTAACCCGAGTCCAACTGAAGATTGCATATTGGCTTAAAGTTTGGCTTGAATAAGGAGAGAAGCTGCATCAACTTGTCCTTACCATCTGGTGGGAAGGTAGTCTCCGTTGAGGCCAAAAGCAGAATTATCGAGCATGATTAGAGTTGCTTAGAGTGACATTTTAAAATATTTTCAAATTTATAACTCGAATGATTAGTATATAAACCTTTTATATAAAATAGTTTCAGATAAAGATTAGTTATCAAATCTTTAAGCTTATTCCATTAATTTTTATAAGAAAAACTATGGCAAAAAGAAAGATAAGAAAAAATACATTTTTCGATCGAAGATTGACATCTTACAAATAAATTTAATCTTTTAAACCCATCAAAAAATGAATAATTATTTTAATTTGATAGAGATTTGCACTTATTAAATAGGAAAAGACTTTATAAAATCACAGTTATATAATAAAAATGAAGAAAAAAGAAGCTAAATAAAATAAACCAATATCTAATAAAAACGCCTCATCATCGACCAAACTTCCTGCCATCAACCAGAAAAAGTCTTCCGTACAAACCAATAATATCAGCATCAATATTTCTACCTATCAAGATTAAGGACTTATAACTTTGATACAGTAATATTTGCTTAAAAATAATCTCTTTGATACTCTTGAAACATTCCAAAAAGACTGTCTGAAAGGTTTCAAAAACTCAATTAAATCGATTGATGCATTAAAAAAATAGTTGCTGTAATCATTTGATAGTGGAAATAGGGATTTGTTTGAAACCAGATTTAAACAGTTCGTTCCATTGTCGATGAGAAGTAAAGACCTGAAAACATTAAGAATATAATTTTACATAGAACTTTACTTTTTTATTTACACCATACACCCTTACTTAGGCAGAAAAAAAATCGTTGACACAGTAGCAAAACAACATTTTACAAGTTTTTTAGAAGGTAGAGGAGCTTTATTGTCCAAACAGTAAGAATTTCTACCTTACTATGCATTAGCCTATGTGCCTAAGCCTCAATAACATCAAACATTCAAGTCAATCTTTACAAAACAATGGATAAACGATTTACGTAAAGAATTTTCACTGTTTTTATAAAAACTGTACCCGAATTCAAAAACTCCTTTAATTGTAAGCATTTATGAAAAGTTTATCGAAATGAATCTTTAATTAGAAAAATATTCATCAGTAGGATTGACTGAACCAGATTAATAATTGGGCGAAAACATGATATAATAGCAAATTGAATAAAATTTATAAGAATCGATCATAAATAACCCGCAACCTGTTTTATTAGAAAACAGCTCAAATAAAATAAACACGTCAAATAAAATTTCCAACAACAGTATCAAAATTTCCAACAACTCTCTTGATAAAATAATTTAAAAACCTCAAAAATAGTATTAAAATCTCCATGATTCATTTAACAATAAATCCTCAGAACTCATAAAAGAAAAGGACTTATAATAATTGATTTAATTGAGACAAAGAGCCAGTTAGTTTTAATAATAAAAAGCCAGCCTTCTCTCTTATATTTAAACTATGAAAAAAAAATATCAGAGTCTTTAAAATGATTTCAAAGAAAATTTCTAGTCAATTAAAATCATTCTACAAGAAAGTCAGAATAAATGGTTCAGACTCATACAAGAAATCTACAATGTTGCACTCGATGTTTATAATGCTGCTCTGTCTCTGAATAAAGGAATCCCACTTTCAGATCCTCAGTTATTGACCAAAAGAGGAGAAAAACTTGAGAGATACAAAGGGTTCGTAAGCATGAACATTGAAGATCTTTTATCTGACAATATTGCTGATTATTCTCTTTTTTAGAGGCCGTAAAATGATGTTTCAGTAGATTTAGCTGCGAAAAAGAATACCTAATACATTTAAAAAGATCAAAAGTTAATAGAAATTGACTTTGAAAAAATAAAATCGATTTTAGGTACGATTCCTGACAGTAAGATGTCTGAATCTGATGTTTCTTAATTATAATTCTAAAAATGTTTGATCCTTCAAGCTTTGCGTTGGAGAATGACAAGAATACGGGGTGCTTTTCAGAAGAGATAAGTCGTTCTTTCATACACTCGATATGATGTCTTATAAATAAAGGCCAGTAGAGAAAAAGGAGAGAAAAGCATCATTAATATTTTGTTAAACAGTACCAATCAGACACTTCTTCACCAGACGACTTTGTTCATTTCAGCTTTGGGAATCGATTACTATGGAAGATAATATCTTTTTGATAATCAATTTATGATAAAAATGATGCAATTGCGAAAAATGCAAAATTTAAGCGATCTTATTAAAGGCATTATTCTGGTGACTTTTCAAATGCTCTCCAATAAGAGAGCATGTCAAGCTGTTATGATTGATAATGGACTCATGTAAGAAATAGTTGAAGTTTTGGATAAGGAAAGAGATCAAATGGCTCCTTTCATCATGTAATATACGACCGCTTTGCTTCTCAATCTTTTATTAAACAAAAAAGGACTGGATAGAGCTGAGAGGATTCGTTCATAAATTTTGATGACTTTAATAAATTTGATGTAGACTGAACATGCTTCAGTAAAAAGTTTTGTACATGCTTCACTGTACCCTTTACTCGCTCGAAAAATATTTAGATAAAAAGCTCTAGAATTCGGTATGGAGGAAAATATCAAGTATCTTTTGTAAAATAATCCATCAGTGGAGGTAGAACATCAACTTGGGTATGTTTATAACAGGTTAATGATGGAGGAGGATGTGTAAGAGGACAAATAAGACGAGCCTGAGTATGATTAAATAAATGATTAAGAAATCGGTGAAGATGCTCAACTTGTAAGTGAAGACATTAGCAGCCCTCTTTCTGGATAACTTCTCCTGATTAAAAAGTATGCGTTAACTGGTCCAAACGCCATGTAACAAATGGTTCAACTCAGAGAATAAGTTCGATAGACTTTCTCCAAAGCCATTTACTATGATAGAGATGTTTATGAAAGATATTCAGCTCAAACTCCCCTTTTGGGAAAAGGCAGGAGAAGCCAGATACTCCAAGATAAATCTGGAAACACTCAAAATAATTCTGTTTACTCAAGTAAAAGTTCAAACCGTATTTTACGTTCTTAGAAAAATTCAAGAATTAAAAATCTACCAAATCAGCATGAAAACAAAAGACCAGAAATTACTTCCCAAAAAGTTCTTCAATAACCAACGAGGGAAAAACGCCAGAGCACTCGATAATAGGGCCGAAGGAACAATAGGCTTCCAATTCAATCGGTTTAAAATAATTAATTTGAAAATTAGGCACAACAGAATAGAAAAAAGTAAAATAAAATATAAATGTCTGAATAAACATTTAGAAAGATCTAAACAAATGAGAGTCCTTTGAGATAATCATTGCTAAAATAGTTGGATTCATAATCGATTACGATAAATCAGAATGCCAAAATCATTAACATGAACGAAGTATAAAATAATCAATCTATTACTGAGAAACTAAACCAACAAAATTAAGAGGAAGCGAATCTAAGGAATAGGAAACTCAAACCGTATTAAAAAAATGATTAATATGTGTCAGCTTTTCAGACAAGGGCATTACTGGTTCGTACTCCTCCTCAAAAGCCCAATTGACTCAATTCAGTATGAACACCAATCTAATAAAGTTTTTCTAAATCATATGAAATTTTATGTATGCTTTTTATTTTTCTCTTTTCATTCAAATTATTTTTTTTATTTTCCTTAATAAATAAACTTCCTGAATATCTGATTTAAAGTTGATCAATTTAATGAGATCTTTCTTAAAAGGTTCTTTAAGTTATTTGAATTTTTTCGTAATTTTATGTTATATGAGTCTATTTTTAATTGATTTTCGAAAGAATAAAAATTTGATAATTCTTTTTATCAGGAATTTCACTTGATAATAAACTTTTATCAAATCATTTAAAAGATAAAGAATGAAAGATTTAAATATAAATCGTAAGTTATTATAAAGCGCCAATTTACAAGTTATTAAAAAAAAATGATTGTCGAAGAGTAAGCATTCTAACGAAATGAAAGAAGATAATTGGGTAAGGAAGAAGATTTGTAAGAAGGTCTCGATCGTAATGAACAGATGGAAGATAAGTAACTTCATGATAAAGTTCTTTTTGCAGTACAGGGATTGGGATCTATTCGAACAATAAAACAGGGAGATAAATATCTTGATGCCTATATTAAGGGTCCTCATTGTTAAGACTCAATAAAAGATTTAGTAAAATTTATCAGAAGCGATGTAGGAGACAACCCTAAAGTAAAGCTTATCTTGTCTGATTACAACATTGTCGAAACTGATCTGATTTAGTTGCTTTTGCTTCAAGTTGAAGATAAAAAACTATCCTTTTGGATTATTGCCCTTCTTGCTTTAATGACAGCGAAGCCTTCTTAATAACTCATCTAAGACGATCGAAATAAACTCTTTAAATCGTTAAGATAATACAAGCGTTCATTCGTCAAACACGAATGTTTAACTATCTTAACCATTCATATTGCTGATTATTTCAGAACATAACAAAAACAGAAAGCTCATTACCAATTGCTTTAATTTATTATTGTACTCCTTAGAAACTTACTTCAAATTCCTGACTTGAAAGGCGAAGATTAATCATTACACAATCATTTTCTTGCCACTTTGGTCAGATAAGAAATGTTTAATCCACTTCTCTATCTCATTCAAAACTAAAAAGGACCCATCATGGAAAAAATTGACATTCCTCTTCTTTAAATCTTTTTCTTCTCATTTACTTGCTTCTAACCTTAAATTATTTACAAACCCCAAAACACAATCCATTTTATGCAGTTGGCTAACAAGAATAAGTTGTAAAGAGGTGCAGCTCCAGTCAGACACTCAAGATTCCTTCCTCATTTTATGCACAAATCTTAGGTTGGCATTACTCGTATAACTCATCAACTGCATTCAAAAACATAACCGATTCAAAACCAGAGAAAAATACCACGAAGAACAGCTGACTTGAAAAAAGTATAAAAAATACAACAAAATTATTCCCCATAAAATGTAAGTCTCTAATTATTTAGTTCATGGAAATGGAATTTTAAGTGCATGACTCTGAAAGCGGTCAGAACATTACTAAAAAAATTGGATAAGTTGTATTTTAGTTGTGTCAATAATTCGCTTAAGTTTAATTGCCACAATTAAGTGAGTTGGTATTTTGTCAGGTTTACAAATAAAATTCTAAAGTCAGCCCTCAAAATGTCATTCAATATTTGCTTCTATGCAACTGGGCCATAAAAATGAGTCGTGCCAAATATTTACAACAAAAATCTCAGGTATTTTTAATAATAATTCAGGCTAAAAATAGAGTGTAAGCTGAACAAGTGGAATTTGATTTGGCTCAAATCGCTCATGTAATGCAAACTGCGCATTTCTAACTTATTTATAAGACACTTTTTAAAGAAGCAACTCGAGAAAAGAAGAAACAATTTCAAATCAATACTTTCAATGCAGCTCTGACTCTTTTTGAAAATTATTTAAACGTTATTAACGATATTTCTGTAACTTTCAGACCGAGTGACAGGAACAATGCCAATATTCTCATGGCCAACATGTTCCGACATGATATTGCCAGAATTTTCAAAATAGGATTTAATCAAATCACTCATGAAGGAATTTTGAAAACTCTTATTAGTGTATGCCATAAATTCTATAAACTCCTTTCTAAATACTCAAATGGAAAAGTTCTTACCATTCAAACCAATAAATTACTGAAAAGGAAAAATAAAAAGAAAACTAAAGACGACAATTAAGAAAATATTGGAGATTTTATTTCTTAAGATTCAGAAAACGATTCTGATGGTGAAGGATCTTATCATTAAGGAGATTAAAGGGAATAAAAAAAATAGAAAAAAATTAAAGAAAAAGCAAAACCATAAAAATAAGTTTAAAGATAAGATTAACCTATGTTTCAGGAACGTAAATTCAATGAAATTTCTGAATTCGCAATTATCGCAGAGTATGATATCATTTCGAAATACATGATATTTTTGAAAGGAGAGAAAATATTGACAAACTCTGATGAGTTTAACGACTCTTTATTTTTCTACTTTTAACAAATTTCAAAACTGTTGAAGGGGGAATGGTTATTTTATCAGGCAGAAACTTTGGTCGTTTTTAAAGAAATATTGTGCCTATCTTCATAATTGATAAAGAAAAACAGGGATAAATATGTGGAGAAAATAAAGTTTGTTCGAGGGGTATGCAGAGAGTTTATTAAACTGATGCAGAAAAATAAATTGGCTTTGATTGAGTCATTATTTAATTACCCGAACTTATCGTTGAAAGAGAGGATCTTGAAGAATTATGACGATGGAGAGTATTAAGGGGGAAATGAGATGGAACAAAATATGTTTGTTGACAAAGATGACGATGAATGAATAAAGTTTCAACCACAGATTAACCCAATCGCATACATGATTACATTAAAGAATTGATTGGTAGTTTTTATATTTATTTTTTAGCAAAGTTTATTGCAAACATTAATCTCATTTTTGCATGGCAAATATTAAATATCTTTCGAAAAAAAATCAAAAGAAAATACTTATTATTTCTTCGTCCTAAACTTAACTTTGAATGTATAAAAATGAAAATTGTTTAAAAATCATTAAATTACCATCAACTCAACACATTCTTTGATGGTCATTTTTTATTAAAATTATTAATTTTTTCGACCAGAGACTATCAAACTTATTAATCCCTTGAGATTTACATTGAGATACTGGAGTCTAAATTTACACCCCAACTGGATTTAGCCATAAAGGAATTTTTTAATTTTAGATTTTAGTTTCTAAGCTTGTTAAATTTATCCCTCCAATTACTTATTTCCATTGCCAATTTTTTTCGACTACTTTCCTATTCTTGAGCAAGTCTTTTTTACAACATAAAAACCCTCAACTCAAGTGCCTTGTTATTTTATCTCAGTAAATAAGATTCTTTTTAATTTTATTTCAATATTTCCACTAAGTTTTAATCGCCTTATTTTTATAATTTTTCAACATTATGTGGTTTAAGATCAATTGTTTATCTATCCTTTTAAATATTCTCATTTTGTTGTAAGGACAAACTTAAAGAAATATATTTTTTTTGTTATTAAAGTAAGAAATTCGCCTTTTGTTCGAGTTATTAAGCATATCCTAAAAATAAAAAATGAGTTACTTTTATAGTTTTAAATTTACTTTCGAAGGTTTGAGTTCTACTTTCTGAAAGTAGCAAGTTCTCTTTTAAAAGTTGCATTTTGTTTACTTACCAAAGATATTTACTTTTCCTCATTTCTTCTAAGCTATTAATATTTCTCACTAAAGTCTACTTTTTATTCAAAAACTTGGAAATTCAAAGACATTTTAGATTGATTTTTAGATGAAGAGGGGATAATCTTTGAAATGGCACACTAAAAATTAGAAACATCGTCGAATTTGTTCATAAAATCGTCAATTTTATTGTTGAATTCTTCCATCATGAAACCATTGACATTTTATTCAAATTTATCCAAAAAGTGACTACTTTAAAAATTATTTTAGTAATTTAACTTCGGAGAAGATATTGAACTTATTGAAAAATTGTCTTTCTTTTTAGAATTCTCCTACTTTTTGTTGGACGTTAAGTTTTTTCCTCTTTGATGAGTCAAAAGTGTGTTCATAGTATATTTTTTGTCATATATTTCAGCGTATGAAGTGTTTTTAGTAGAATTTTTTCGATGGGTAGAACAACCAAGATTATTTTATTTATTTTGTGTCTTTTTTCTGTTACTATAAGATTCCCGATATGAATGAAGTTCTTTGTTGATTGTAAATTCGTGATTTTATGTATTTTTGATGTTACTTTGATTGGTTTTATCTTTGATTTTGTTCAAAAGATAATCAGAATTTTAAGTTTGTTTGGACATATTGATTTGATTGTTGTCATTTGGATTGATTTCCCTGAAGACATTTTGGTCAATCAATTTGATGGTTGAATAATATTATTTTTAGAGTTGCGAAATATGTTGATTTTAACGATTGGTAGGGCTAGAAATTTAGGATTGGAAAGAAGTTAGATTTCTGCTTGAATCAAGACTGAGTTTAGGTTTTTTATTGATATTTTTGAGATTATTTGACTGAATTTGGGCTTTGTTTTTGGATCGTATAGAATCAGCATAAGACTTTCTTTTTTAAAGTAAGAGTTATCTTTAGGTTTTAGATGAAGAAAAATCATTATTCGAGTTTGGAAGTTGATTTTGTATGGAATGATTATTTTGGTGATAATTTTTAGAATTATGAGATTGAACGTTTGAGTTTGATAGACTTTTAGGTTGTAGAATTGAATGTCTCATGACAGGTTCAATTTGAGGTTCATATTGAGTGTCAATGACCATTGATGAAAAGAGGGAAGTATTGGGGTTTTGTTAGTTTATCATTAAAGTTTATTGTAAATTTTGTAAATTTGTTATAAATTTGATTAACGAATACTTTATTATTATTTACATTAATTGAGCATTAATTACATCAATTGGTTTGAAATTTATTCTTTTCGTATTAAATATTAAGCATATAAATATCAATTCATGTTTTGTTAATAAAGGAGATAGATTTTCAAACAACTTTCCCCCTTATAGATTTGAGTTTCTCTCTCACTTAGTTACTTTTCTTCTCATTCCCTAACAACCACAACTCCAACTGTCTTCTTTTAGCTATCATTTCTTTTGTCTTCACTTTGGTATTCTATATTCTCTACAATTATTATAAAATTTTCTTCTTTTCTTGACCTAAATTGTAACTTTGAGTCTCTAATTATCCTATTTACTGCAATAAACACAAATATTGTTCTTTTTCTTGCTTGTAAGATGTTAAACATTTCTATGATCCGTTCAAAGCTTTTATTTTACTTTGACTTACTGTCAAACTCTTTTTGACATCTTTCAATGGTGTTTTAGTGGGCACATTTTCGTCAATAAATTATCTCTGTTTGATATTGTCATTAAGTTCAATGTCATTTTTTTGGAGTTAAGATTAATTCTTAATTGGTTTTTTATTAACCTGAACGTTATTAGTTTGTAGGGAATCCTCATAAGATTGGTATTACACAATTAGGTTTTGTTAATAATTGGTATTGAGTTATTTCTGTTTAATATTTGGTGTAATTTTAGGGTTCATTAAATTGTCTTGAT
>Ga0102832_1000829_pt1 | contig 20820 bp, 14 predicted proteins | sample EBPBio282013_DNA_FD_88942 | JGI IMG/M metagenome (GOLD analysis project Ga0102832, IMG submission 88942) | Wastewater treatment Type I Accumulibacter community from EBPR Bioreactor in Madison, WI, USA - Reactor 2_5/28/2013_ DNA (Illumina Assembly) | ecosystem: Engineered > Bioreactor > EBPR >...
CGATGATGCGCCCCCATTTCTGCGCGCGCATCGCGGGGAGAGCCTCCCGGATCGACTGCACGGCGTTGATGACAAGATTCTCGAAGCCCGCGCGCCAGGCCTTGTCATCCAAGGTCTCGAACGTGCCCGCCGGCGGCCCCGCGTTATTCACCACCATGATGTCCACGCCGCCAAGCGCCCCGCGCGCATCGGCCACAACCTTGGTGCCTGCGCCGTCGGTCGAAAGGTCGGCGGGGATCGCGTCCGCGCCAAGTTCGCGCGCCGTGGTGCGAAGACGCTCTCCTTCGCGTGCGCAGATCGCAACCCTCGCGCCTTCCGCGGCCATGGCGGCGGCGATGGCGCGGCCCAACCCGCGTGAAGCGCCCATCACCAGCGCGCGGCGCGATTTAAGTCCTAACTCCATGAAAATCCTCCGGTTCGAGGCGTCCATATATTAAGTGACGCAGCGTATCGTGGAACATTGAAATCACATGCGCTGAATTTTGACGGAATCATTCACAGTCTCGGAGACATTGGCAATCCCGCCTATTCGGTTGTCGGCCGCCCGCGCATTCACAAGAGTTGTTTTTGGCCGTGACATAAACTTTCGATGACAGGCGCGCTGCTCCGCTTATGTCTTTGCGCGTGGGAAACGGCATGAGCCTCACATCACGCACGACGCGGATGGTCTCTGGTCTTGTGCGTGACGCGCTCACGCGGCCGAAGACAACGCGCCGTAACCGTCAAAGACGATTCCGAAGTTGGCCTCTTCGCCACCGAAACCGCCGCGGTGACAAGCGTTATGGCGCGTGTCCGGGCCTGCTCATCGGGCGGCGATCCCCTGGAAGCCGTCGTTTGGCTTGCCGCGAATCTCGGCACGCGCGACAAAACCACTCTCGCAGACCAGCCCGTCATGACGGGCGCCACCGTTCAAAGCCGGTTCCTAAAAGCGGGTGATCGGCTAGAATTCGCCATGGACGGCAGCCGCCGATCTTTTTGAACCTGGTCGAATCGGAGCGTGCGTTGCCCAAGGCTATCGTGATCCGCCAGTACGGCGCAGCGGGCGAACTCAAGCTTGAGGACGTCACGCTTGGGAATCCTGGACCGGGACAAGTCCGCCTTCGCCAAGGCGCCGTCGGCGTCAATTTCCACGACATCTACGTGCGCAGCGGTCTCTACAAGACCCTGGCGCTGCCCGGTGTTCCGGGTGTGGAAGCCGCCGGGGTGATCGAGGCCGTTGGCGAGGGTGTCGGCGGCTTCAAGGTCGGCGATCGTGCCGCCTACGTGACGCAAACCTACGGCGCCTACGCTGATGTGCGCCTCATCGACGCCGCGCATCTCATGAAGGTGCCGGGCGGCATCGACGACCGCACCCTTGCGGCCTCAATGGTCAAGGGCCTGACCGCGCTGATGCTGACGTCCAAACTGCGGCCGCTGACGTCCCGCGACACTTGCCTCGTCTATGCGGCCGCCGGCGGCGTAGGTCAGGTCCTCTGCCAGATGGCGCGGCGCATCGGCGCGCGTGTCATTGGCGTGGTCGGTGGGGCGGACAAAGTCGCGCGCGCCCGCGCAGCGGGTTGCGACGATGTGATCCTGCGCACCGAGGCCGATGTCGCCGCCGAAGTGATGGCGCTCACGAAAGGCCGCGGCGTCGATATCGTTTACGACTCCGTCGGCAAAGACACTTTTGAAGCTTCGTTGGATGTGCTCGCGCTCCGTGGTCATTTGGTGAATTTCGGCCAAGCGTCCGGGCCCGTCGCGCCTTTCACGCCTGCGCGTCTCGCCGCGAAATCCAACGCCGTTTGGCGCCCGATCCTGTTTCACTTCCTGGCCGACCCCGTGGAACGCCAGGCCATGGCGGATGAATTCTTCGCGGCCGTCTTGGCGGGTGCGGTGAAGGTCGAAGTGGGTGCAAGCTTTGGTCTCGGTGAAGCGCCGGCGGCGCACCAGGCGCTCGAGAGCGGCGCCACCACAAACTCGATCATTCTCATCCCCTAGATTCCGCGAGCCCCTCGAACAGCCATTGAGGGCGGAAGCGGGTGTTGCGGTGTGGTCCATGGCGCGGGCGTTTCAGGCGGGGGGCGCCCGGTGAAACGGGGCGTGTTTTTCATTGTTCTCGCGATGCCGCCGTGCCCGCGCCCGCTTGGCCAATAGAGGATGACGTTTGGAACGTGCCGGATATTCCATCTTTTGCCTCGCGATAATTATGCCTCGTTGCCGCGAAGGGCCTCCCTAATCCTCCGGCCGGAGGTGTATTTTAAAGGCCGTCCTCTCATGTGGTTCGTGATTTTTCGAGCGACGAGGTCTTTCCATGCGCGTTCAACATTTCGCCCTTCGTCTTGCGGCTGTGGTCGGCGCGGCCGCGCTCGCAGCTTGCGCGCCCAAAGGGCCGTGGAAGGGATCGGTCGAATACAATCTGAGCACCGGTCTCCGCGCGGTAAACGCACAGCCTGCGTATGACGCCGGATTTACGGGACGGGGCGTCATGGTGGCACTTATCGATTGCGGGATCGACAAGAAGCGCGGCGAGCTCGGCAAGAATCTCTCACCGCTTTCCACCGATCTCAATCCCGAACGGAAAGTTATGCTCGCCGACCGCCATGGCGATGAAGTGGCGGGTCCGCTTGGTTCCAAACTCGATGGGCACGGTCTCGCCGGCGTCGCCTACAACGCGACCGTGCTTTCGGTGCGCGCCGATTTCGACGGCGGCTGGAACGGTCAATGCGGCTTCTATCCGCGCGATATCGCGCGCGCCCTCGACTACGCCGTGGAGAAAGGCGCGAAGGTGGCCGTGCTGCCATTCCGCGCCGATCAAAGATTCGGACCGAAATTCGAAGCTTCCTTGCAGCGCGCGGTCGATGCGGGCGTCGCGATCGTCATCTCCAGCGGTAATGAATCGAGCGGCCAGCCGTCATGGCCGGCCCGTTACGCCACCGATCCGCGGTTCGAAGGCGGCATCGTCGTCGCTGGCGGCGCGCGCAAGGATGGAAGCCTCGCGCCCTGGTCCAACCGTGCGGGCCGCACCAGCGGCTGGTTCATCATCGCCCCCGGCGAGGATGTGGTCACCGATTGCGGCGGCCAATACTGTCGGCGTGTCTCGGGAACGTCCGTTTCGGCCGCCTATGTTGCGGGAGGCCTCGCGCTGATCATGCAGGCCAAGCCTGAGATGAATGCGCGCGGTGCCATCGACCTGCTACTCAAATCCGCACGCCTGGCCGGCGACCCCGAGGACGCCGGGCGCGGTTCGCTCGATATCGGTGCGGCCTTCGCGTTTTAGCAAATAAAAAGGCGGGATTATCTTGCCGTCGCCGCGTTGCGGAGGGCGCCTTACATCATTTCGCTCGACTGGTTTCGATGCCTTCAAGCTCGCGGGCGCCATGACCGCAATTCAGCGGGCGGCGCGGCGCGCCTCCGTAGGCTGCCCGGGGCCGAGTCCAGATCTGCTGAATGGAGTGATCGCCGGCGCGAAGACACGGCGCCTTAGGCCGACGCGGAAGGTCCCGCCGATTCGGCGCCGTTGCTCCGTCCGCTCGCTTTCGGAAGACTGGCGCGGAAGCGCTCCCACCGCGTCGCCAGAGCACGGCGGTTGGGCCCACGTCCGTTGGCGATACGCAGCGCCGCACCGTCGAGCGATTTATACTCGCTGTCTAGAAGATCGGGATGAATCGCGATCGCGAGACGCATCGGATCGATGCCGACAAGATTGAGATCGAATAGGGTGTGCAGGTCGCTGCGCAACAACAGACCGTTCGTGGGATTGTTGAACTTGGGGGCCGACTCCGGCTGAATATACGCGGCCTCGATCAAAGCCACCGTGGTGCAACCCGAGATCATGCAGCACGCGCCGTAGCGGCGAATGAGCTCGTCGCGGAACATCTTGCGCCCGCGCCGCAGAAGGATGCCAAGATTGCGGTGCTCGCGTTCATCCAAGACGTCACCGGGTTCGGCCAAGTCGGCATCTTCGTCGGACAGCGCCAGCGCGCGCTCGCTCAGCCAACTTTTAATGACCTGCTCGGCGTTGCGGTCGCGCCGCGCGATATAGCGAATCAGTCCGTCGAGATCGCATGGCCGCAACGACAGTTGCCGGCTATTGGTGAGTTCGAACGGGCGTAATTCAGCCGCTTCGATGCGCGCCGAGACTTCAATGTAATCGAGACCGAACGCCGCTTTGTATTCGGTGCCCTCGCGCGTGCTCGCAACGGGCTGCGAAAATTCGTGGCCATAAAGACAACGGTAGCTGTTGGTGCGCGTCGATCTATAGCCCAACTGGCCGGTGCCGCATGTGGGGCAACGTTGGACGGATTTTTCGGCAGACCCGGTTTCGATCCGTTGCACGCGTGCGATCGCCAACAATTGGGTTTGGCTGCGAATGAAGAAGATGTCGTTCACAGCGACGTGACGATGATGCGGTGTGTGATCGCCAAAGGCATAGCCGGCCGAGGGGCGATAACTCGCTCCCACGGCCTCTTCCAACGCGACAATGGCGATCCAACCTCTCATGACGCCATACTTCATCGCGTCTTCTGTCAGGCTCACGACACTTATGTGATGTTTTTGTGAAAGTCAGATTGATGACAGTTGGATGAAGAATGGGGCTCGGGGGCTTGTCGCCGTGCGAGACCTCATGAAACAAGAACGTCATGGTCAAGACGCTCTGCATCGCCGCGCTCCTCATCCTCGCCTCGCACGAAAGCTTTGCTGCCGTGCGCGGGTCCGCCGATGTGTCGGCGCTCTCGGGTGGGATCAACGCGCCCGTGGAAGCGGCGCCGGTCATGGATGCCGAAACCACGATGCTGGTGCGTCAGCTCGATGCCATGCTGACGGCGCGCTTCGACGCTGTTGGCCGAATCTCTTCCGTTTCAGCGCGGCGCCAGGCTCTCGAAGAGCTCGGTGTTTTTGCGAAGGCGACTGTGGAAGGTTTGATCGACGCGGCGCCGAGCGCAGATGCGCGCGCGTCGATCCAAGAAAACCTGGAAGCTATCCTCGCCTGGCATCAGGACGAGATTTCGGCGGCGCTTGCGGCGCTTCCGCGCGCCGCGCGATAACACACGCCGCCGTTTAGAAAGTCCGGAAATTCAGCTGTCTTACGGCTGGGCCGCCATCGCGGTCATGCGGCGCTTCGCCAGGATTTTTGCCTTCAACTTCTCATCCGAGTCCATGGTGACGATCGGGTTCGAGTCCATCGCCAGGACTTTGCCGTAGATTTCCGACGCTTCGCCCTTGCGGCCCGCGCTTTGAAGCACATAAGCCAGATTCAGGATCTGTTGTGCGTCATTCGGATTCTGCTTCAGTCCTTCACGCAGCAGACCTTCGGCCTTCGTCCAATCCTTGTCTTGGACGGCGGCGTAGACCTGCGCTTCGGAGCTCGTTGCGGCCATCACGGGCGCGGCTGCAAAGCAAGCAACGAGAGCGGAACACAGCAGCAAGTTTTTCATCGGCATCTCCCTTAAACAGCGACAGGGAAATCATGGGCGTGTGACGGCGAAATTCAAAATGAAACTATTATGAGGGATATATGAAACTTTCATGACATTTTCGCCGGACCCTGTGTTGAATCCCCGGCGATGAATGCGCGAAAAAGTCAATAAAAACGGCGCTTATTCGCATGTGCGGACCCGCGGCGCTTTGTCGCCCCACCTCTAAGGTATATGCACCGCGTCTCTCGCGTCCTGACTTCGCGCAAGTCCGCGCCGCCGCCGGTGCGCCGTTGCTTATTGTCATAATAACACCTTTTCACTGTAACAAACCCGTCTAACTCGCTGAGTAGATTGCCCCCGCATTCGCAACCACCACACCCATGTCGGGGGAAAGATAAAATGAACAATAGAACGGGTCTTCGCTGGCGCCTGCTTGCAACGGTCGCGCTCGGCGTTATGGCTGCTTCGCCGGCGCTCGCCCAACAGGACGTTTCGCAAACGCAGATGGCCGCGGCTTCTTCGTCCGACGCCGCCCTCGACGAAATCGTCGTCACGGCGACCAAGCGTGAAACCAACCTGCAGGACACGCCGATCGCCATCTCGGTCGTCAACACCGAAAACCTGCAAGACCGCCACATCCAGGCGCTGCTCGATCTCGCGGACGGCGCGATCCCGGGCCTGCGCGTCGCGACCTTCGAAGCGCGCCAGTCCGCGCTCACGATCGGCATCCGCGGCATCGTGCCGCTCGACGCGAACCAGCCTGCCCGTGAACAAGGCGTCGGCGTGTATCTCGACGGCGTCTACCTCGGCCGTCAGCACGGCCTCAACGCCGCGATGCTCGACATCGAACGCGTGGAAGTTCTGAAAGGCCCGCAGGGTACGCTCTTCGGCCGTAACACCGAGGGCGGCGCGCTCAGCCTCGTCACCAAAGCCCCGTCGGGCAACTTTGGCGTGCGCGGCACCGCCGGCGTCGGCAACTACGGCGCCCACAACGGCGAACTGCATATCGATCTGCCGGCCATCGGCAACCTCAGCTTCAAGATCGACGGCGTCGTACAATATCAGCGTCCGCCCACCAAGAACCCGCTGGCGGGTCAGACGGGCTGGAACTACTTCGACCGCCGCGGCGCGAAATTCGCGGCCCGCTATCAAGGCGACAACTTCCGCGCCGACTATTCTTTCGACGTCGGCAACGATAAGAACAGCCCGTTCTACAGTCAGCTGCTGAATTACAACCCGAACAACCTGATCGTCGGTCCGGCCTCCGGCGCGCTGCCGTCGGGTCAAATTCGTCCGCTGCCGCCGATCGTGAAGGTCGAAGGCACCGAGCGCCAGTCGGTCGCCGAGATCGGGGTGCCGCAACAGCCGAGCGTGGACAAGACGCGCGGCCACTCGCTGCATCTGAACTGGGATGTAAACGACAACCTCGAAATCCGCTCCATCTCGGCTTATCGCCGCGTGACGGTCGATCAGTGGGATAACTCCGGCGGCGCGCACCGCGTTCCGCAGTTCGTCTCCGGCGCGGCCTTCAGCCGCTACAGCCTCGCGACCCTCAAGCAGTGGCAGATCAGCCAGGAGTTCCAGGCCGTTGGTAAAGCGGGCGACAACTTCGACTACGTCGCCGGTCTATTCTACTTCAAGGAGCGCGTGCAGGACGACGCCGCGACGCCGAACACCAACCAGTGGAACGCGGACGGCACGGGCTACACCATCCTTGACCCGACCCTGACTCTGCCGGGCCGCCGTGTCATCGACCGCGCTAGCGTCGCCTATGCAAAAAGCTACGCCGCCTTCGCGCAAGGCACCTACACCTTCGCCGATGATTGGCATCTGACGGCCGGCGCGCGTTACACGCACGACGACAAGAACGGTAAGCTCTTCATGATCAACAACACGGCGACGAACCTGACGTTCGAAAGCTCGAACGACCGCGTCGATCCGATGGTCACCTTGGCCTACGACGTGACCGAAGATGTCAACGTGTACGGCAAGTTCTCGACCGGTTACCGCTCGGGCGGCGCCAGCTCGCGTTCGCTCACCTACCGTCCGTTCGGCCCCGAAAAGGTCAACTCGTACGAGGTCGGTGCGAAGACAGAACTGCTCGACCGCCGCGTGCGCTTCAACATGGCCGCTTACATGATGGATCGCACCGGTAGCCAGATCGACTTCAGCGTGGTCGCCGGCGTCATCCCGGGTTCGACGCGCAACACCGTCGAAACGGTCAACGCTCCGGGCACGACGAAAATCCGCGGCCTCGAGTTGGAAGGCACGTTCAAGCTCACCGACGACCTCACGGCCAATGCTTCGTACGCCTACACCTATACGAAGATCCCACCGACGGTGAACCCGTTCAACAACGTCGCGCAGCCGGTGTTCATCGTCTTCACGCCGAAGAACGCGGCCTCGGCCGGCCTCGATTACGCCCGTCCGTACGACTCGTTCACCTTCAAGGCGCATCTCGACGGCAACTATGCCGACGCGACCCAGACCTTCGACCAGACGGATGTGAAGAACGACAAGTCGTTCATCATGAACGCCCGCCTGTCGATCGCCGACATTGATGTGGGCCGCGGCGCCTTCGCCTCGTTCTCGCTGTGGTCTCGCAACCTGCTCAATGAAACGCATGTCTACCGCCGCGACCCGGCGAACCGCGCCACCCTCGGCGACTACGGCAATCTGAACGCACCGCGCACGTTCGGCGCCGAAGTCAGCGTGAACTTCTAAAACGCCCCCTCATAAGTGGCTGGAAACGCCCGCTCCCCGTCAGGAGCGGGCGTTTTCTTTGGCGCATAACCCGGGCGCATGAATGCACTCACCCGTATCAAAGAAACTTTTGTGACATTAAAATGGCGCGGTAGTCGGGAGCGAAAAAACTCGCTAGCACTCGCGCGCTTATTCTCGTCCCGCCTTTGATGTTTCCGACCGATGGCTGAAATCGAACTTAAACTTCGCGGCTCCCCGGCGCGCTTGAAGGCGGTCCTCAAGCGTCTACAGCAGCGCGCCAGGAAGGGCTCGGCTTTCAAGAAGGACCTGCGCGCGGTCTATTTCGATACGGCCAAGGATGATCTTCACGCGAAGGGAATTTCTTTCCGCGTGCGTGAGGAGGGCGAGCGCTTCGTTCAAACTCTCAAACAAACGTCCGCCGGCGGTGACGCGTTGACCCGCGGTGAATGGAGTGATCGGGTCGCGGCCGCCGCGCCGGAACTCCTCAACACCCATAGTGGCCGCAAGCTGCGTCAGGTCTGGAAAGACATTCGCCTCCTGCCACGCTTTCGCACCGACATCGCGCGTTCGGGTTTTGTCATCAGCCCGAAGGCGCACACCGAGATCGAGGTCGTGCGCGACGAGGGCAATATCCATGCCGTCGGGCGCGATGACGGCGTTGCCGCGGTTTCCGAAATCGAGATTGAACTCAAGAAAGGCCCCCGTAGCGCGATCTACGATCTCGCGCTTGAGATCGTCGCGACGGCCGGGGTTCAAATCGAGCCTTTGGGAAAGGCCGATCGTGGGTATGCACTCCTGTCTCCGGGCGCCGCCATTGTTTCCGTGAAGGCTGAATCTCCGAAAGCGCGAGGGCGAGACACACTCGCCGAGACCTTGCGCTCCGCCGCTCGGCGTCACTTCGCACAGTTCCTGGCCAACATGGCTGGCGCGCTGAGGCAGGATCCGGCGAGCATCCATCAAATGCGTGTCAGTATGCGCCGCCTGCGCGCGGCGCTTTATGGCGCGCGCAATCTGTTGCCGGAAGCCGAATACGAATCGGTGCGTCTCAAACTCAAATACCTTCTTCAATCCCTGGGCGCCGCTCGTGATTGGGAGGTCCTGACCGAACGCCTGTCGGAACTCGAGGACGAGGAAGATATCGAAAGCGTCCAGCGCGCCGCCGGCGTCCAGAAAGGCCGCGCCCTTGTCCGCGCCGTCGATGCGGTGGGTTCACGCAAGAACATCATGGCCGTGCTGGAGGCGATGCGTTGGTTCGAGGATCTGCCCACGGCGCGCCATGGCCGTAAGCTGAAAGTGCGCGCGCGCGACGCTGCCGGCGATATCCTATCGGAGCTGTTTGACCGTGTGCGCCGCCGTGGCCGGCACTTCGAGGAACAGTCCGTCGGTGACCGTCATCGCCTGCGTATCGCCGGCAAAAACCTGCGCTACAACGTCGAGCTCTACGCGGCGCTCTATCCGAAGCGGAAGGTGGAGAGGTTCCTGGACCTTCTGAAGCCGGTGCAGGACGACCTCGGTCATCTGAACGACGTTAGCCGCGCCCGCGATCTGCTCGGTGAACTCGCTAAACGTTCCCCGCAGAAAGCCGCCGCCGCCGCTGTGGTCGCACGCCTTGAGGCGCGCGTGACGGCGGCCGACAAACGTGCGCGCAAACACGTCGCGAACCTGAGGAACGCGAAATTGTTCTGGTAAGCGCTACCAGAGGAACTTGGAAACCCAGCAGAACAACGCGCCCACCACCGCGGCGGCCGGCATGGTGATAATCCAGGCGATCAGGATCTCCCGGGCGACGCCCCAGCGCACGGCGCTGACGCGTTTGGCCGCGCCGACGCCGATGATGGCGCCAGTGATGGTTTGGGTGGTCGAGACCGGAACGCCAAGCTCCGTGGCCATGAACAGCGTGATGAAGCCCGCCGTCTCCGCGCACACACCCTGTACGGGCTGAAGACGGGTGATGCGCGAACCCATGGTGTGAATGATGCGCATCCCGCCCAGCAGCGTGCCCAACGCCATTGCTGCGTTACAGCTGATAACCACCCAAAATGGGACATGAAAATCGCCCGTCAATTCGCCGTGCGCGTACAGAAGGGCGGTGATGATGCCCATGGTCTTTTGCGCGTCGTTCCCGCCGTGCCCGAGGGCGTAAAGCGAAGCGGACACGAATTGCGCCTTGCGGAAAATGCCGTCGGCGCGCGCCGGCGCGACGCGCACGAACGACCAGGACACGATCAGCACCAGGATCAGCGCAATGGTCAGGCCCACCGTGGGCGATAGCACGATCCCACTCGCGGTCTTGGCCAGACCCTGCCACACGATGGCGCTGGTGCCAGCTTCCTGCAGGCCCGCGCCCACAAGACCGCCGATCAACGCGTGCGAGCTGGACGAGGGGATTCCGAAATAACCCGTCGTGATCTGCCACGAAATAGCGCCGATCAGCGCGCCGAAAATCACATGGTCGGAGATGATCTCGGGCGAGATGATGCCTTTGCCGACCGTGCTCGCGACGCTTAAGCCGAACACGAGGAAGGCGACGAAGTTGAAAAAAGCGGCCCATGCGATCGCCGCGCGCGGCGACAATACGCGGGTCGAGACGATGGTCGCGATCGAGTTGGCCGCGTCGTTACGGCCGTTCATGAAGTCGAATACCAGCGCAACGACGATAAGGCCGATCAGGATCTCCATGTGGGGTTAGACCTGTTCGATCACGATGCTGCTGATTCGGTTGGCGACGTCCTCGAAACGGTCCATGACCTTTTCCAGATGATCGTAGATCTCGATGCCAACGAGGTAGTTCATCGCGTTGCCGTCGCGATACTTCTTGAACAAGGCCTTGATGCCGGCTTCGTTCAGCGCGTCGGAGTCGTCTTCCAGCCGCACGATCTCTTCCGTGATCGTATGAAGGCGCGCGTTGTTCTCGCGCAGCGCGCTCAACATTTTCACCGCCTCGACCGTCAGCGCCGCCGCTTTCAGGATGTGATCGCCCATGGCCGCCATCTCAGGCTCCATGCTCTGCACTTCGAACATCAGCACCGCCTTGGCGGTCTTCTTCATCTGATCGATCGAATCGTCGAGCGCCGTGACCAGGTCCTGGATGTCGCTGCGGTCGAAGGGCGTGATGAAAGAGCGGCGCACCAACTGCATGATGTCGCGCGTAATCGCATCCGCCTGGTCCTCGAAGCGATAGACCTCCGCCGCCGCCGCCGCCACGTCGGGGCCACCGTTCAGAAGACGGCGCAGGGCCTGGGCGCCTTCTACCAGGGTCTCCGCGTGGCGGTTATAAAGCTGGAAGAAACGATCTTCGCGCGGCAGCAGCGCTTGGAACCAGCCGAACATGGGGACGCCTCGATGACTCGGGTTGACGGGAACTCTGGCGGTCACCCCGGCGCGGAAGGCCGGGTGTGTGAGCGCCCTTTAAGTATCGATCAGCCGACGAAATGGGAAGGCGATATAAATATTTAGAATCAATGAGTTATTTGAGATTGGGAGATTTACCCGCCAATTCTTCCGTGAATGTACGATGACATTAATGTTGCATATATCGCGGCCCCGGCACGGCGGCGCGGCCGCGCCGCACCGCGCCTCAAGGTTTCGGCGTCTTCGCGGCTGTCAAAGCCGCGTGCCTCAAAAAGGCGTGCAAACGCCGCTTATTCATGTGCGGTTGCGAAGCGATCCCCTCGCTGCGGCGCTATTTGTCTAGACGAATCGACCGCAATAGGCATATTTTTTGAAGTCACGAGACTGCAGAAAAACTCGCGTTGGGAGGCGCGTCACCCTAATCCATTTACCTGGTCTGACGGATTTCTGCGCTGCGATGCAGAAATGACACAGGATTTCCGTCGAAACCTGGCGCTGAATCCAGGCTCTCAAAGCCTTGTTCTGAATGTGGATTTTTCTGCAAAGTGCCTGAAATCATGACGTTTTTTAGTTCCACTAAAGAAGAAGTCACTTTAGAGGCGGTTGCATTCAGGTACTGGTTATAGTGCTACGGACATATGACATCGCCTAAAGTGAGAATGTTGCGCTGCACCACAGCGTGACCGGCGATTGGGGATAAATCTCAAACGGCGTCCGGACGGGCATCCGTCCGATCAAAAAGGGGAAAACCGCATGAACACCACGACTCTCTTCGCGTCACGGCCGCGTCCATACCGCGTCGGCCTGAAGAACACCGTCCTGCGCACAGCGAGCGCGACGGCCATCCTCTTGGCGACGTCGATCGGCGCCCATGCCCAGCAACTCGCCGCCGCGGCGCCGGAAGTCGAAAGCGAAATCGTCGTGACCGGATCGCGCATCGTGCGCGACGGTTATGAAGCGCCGACGCCGGTCACCGTCGTCGGTGTCGAGGAGCTGCAGAGCTCGGCCTCGGCGAACGTCGCCGATTACGTCAATACGATCCCCGCCTTCGCCGGTTCGATCATGCCGACGAACACCAACTCGACCATGAGCTCGGGCCGCTCGGGTCTCAATACCCCGAACCTGCGTAACCTCGGCGTCGAACGCACCCTGGTGCTGATCGATGGTCAACGCTCGGTCGGTTCGACCTCGGACGGCCTGGTGGATTTGAACACCATTCCGCAGGCTCTCATCAGCCGCGTCGACGTCTCGACGGGCGGCGCCTCGGCGGCTTACGGCTCGGATGCGGTCGCGGGCGTCATCAACTTTATCCTCGACAAGGAATTCACCGGCTTCAAGGCCGACCTCGGCGGCAGCATCACCACCTACGGCGACAATGAGTCGTGGGACACCTCGCTCACCTACGGTACGCCGTTCCAGGGCGGCAAAGGTCACTTCATTATCTCCGCCTCGGCCAGCGACACGGCGGGCGTGAAGATCAACGATCGCCCGTGGAACCTGCAGGGCTGGCAGATCCTCGACAACCCGGCCTACGGCACGGGCGCGGGCCAGTCGACCTCGGTTCCGGCGCGCCTCCTGCGCAATCAGTCGTCGGTCTCGAACGGCATCGCCGGCGGTATCATCACGTCGTGCATCGCGCCGGCTGCGGCTTGCGCCGCCGGCGGCAGCACGGTGGGCAACGGCCTTGTCGGCATGGCCTTCGGTGACGACGGCCGTCCGTATCCGTTCCCGTACGGCTCGATCGTCGCGAACCCCGTCATGGTCGGCGGCGGCTGGCGCGCGGCCACCATTCGCGGCACACGCATGGCGAACGGCCTGACTTCGGCCTCCGAAACGCAGTCCCTCTTCCTGCGCACCAGCTACGACCTTTCCGACAACGTCACCGTGTTCGCCCAGGCTTCCTGGACGCACAACCACAATCAAAACTGGTGCTGTATGAAGGAAGATAACGACAGCATCGTTATCAGCAGCGACAATCCCTTCATCCCGGCGGACATCGTCGCGCGCATGAATGCGCTCGGCGTCACGCAATTTCGCATGGGCTCGATGCACGCCGACACCCGTAATGCCGGCGCCATCAACGACCGCCGCGTGCAGCGCTATGTCGTCGGCGCCAACGGCACCTTCGACGCGATGGATACCGGCTGGACCTGGGATGCCTACTATCAGAAGGGCATTTCGCACGTTCACCAGGAAACTTTCGGCGTGATCAAGCAGTCGGCCTACGCAAAGGCCATTGCCGCGGTGCGTTCGCCGACGACAGGCCAGGTGGTCTGCCGCGTGAACGCCGACGCCATCACCACCAACGACGATCCGACCTGCGTGCCGTACAACCCGTTCGGCATCGGTGTGAACTCGGCGGCCACCATCGACTACCTGCACGGCAACGGCGAGCGTGATTTCCGCACGGAAGTCCCGCAGCAGGACGTCATGGCGGTCAACTTCTCCGGCTCGCCGTTCGAAACCTGGGCCGGCCCGGTCTCGATCGCGTTCGGTGCCGAACACCGCATCGAAAAAATCAAGGGCACGAACGACCCGGTCAGCCGCGCCTTCGATTGGTACTTCGGCAACTATCAGGTCTTCAGCGCGAAGATGAACGTCACCGAAGGTTACGTCGAAACCGTGGTGCCGCTCGCCACGGACACGTCCTTCGCCGAATCGCTCGAGTTCAATGGCGCCGTCCGCGCCACCGATTACTCGACGTCCGGCTACGTCACGACCTGGAAGGCGGGCCTCACCTGGGCGCCGATCAACGACATTCGCTTCCGCGTCACCCAGTCCCGCGACATCCGCGCGCCGAACTTGAACAACCTCTACAGCACCGGCACCTCGGGCTTCCCGGGTTATCAGAACCCGTTCCGTCCGCAAGCCAACGGCGCGCCGACCACGGAAGTCGGCTTCTCCAGCACGCGCGGCAATCCGAACCTCGTGCCGGAAAAATCCGACATGACCGGTGTTGGCGTGGTGTTGCAGCCGACGTTCCTGCCGGGCTTCAGCGCCTCGGTCGACTATTGGGATCTGAACATCAAGGGCGCGCTCGGCTCGCTCACGGTGCAGCAGATCATCGACCAGTGCTTCCTCACGAAATCGGCCGCCTTCTGCTCGGCGATCGACTTCAATCCGGATAACTCGATCGCGCTCATCCGCACGACGCCGTTCAACCTCGTCAATCAGATCGCCAAGGGCATCGACTTTGAAGCGGGCTACAACATGCCGCTCGATCAGATCGTCGACAGCGCCGACGGCAATCTCGCGTTCCGCTTCATGGGCACGCACTTCATTAAGCGCTTCGAGTCGAACGGCATCAGCGTGCCGCGCGATTACGCGGGCGAGAACATCGGCAACAACGGCGTGCCCGATTGGCGCTATCGCGCGTCCGTCGGCTATTCGAATGATATGTTCGATGTGCAGCTCGTCGTTCGCGGCGTCAGCTCGGGCGTCTATCTGAACTCGAACGTCGAATGCACCACCGGCTGCCCGGTCTCGACCGTCAACAACCGCACCGTCGACGAAAACGACATCAAGGGCTCGATGTGGTTCGACACGTCGTTCACCTACAAGTTCGGCGTCGCCGAATCGGACATGGAAGCCTACTTCAACGTCCAGAACGTGTTCGACAAGGACCCGGCGGTCGCGGCGCCTGGCCCCGGCGGCTTCACCTATGAAGCCGCTCCGGCGAACGCGCTCCTGTACGACACGCTCGGCCGTACGTTCCGTGCGGGTCTGCGCTTCCGTATGTAGTTCTCCAATGGGGGCGACGGCCCCCTCGGAAACAAGAAGGCCGGTGTCGCAAGACACCGGCCTTTTTCTTTAAGGAAACGGGTTGGACCGGCCCGTTATGTCTAGACGAATCGGAGCCCGGCGGGCTGTCTGGACTGCCCCTGAAGCTCGGCGAACGGCGCTTTGACGGCGTTTCAAGCCCTCCCAGTTCACCCAAACTCAACTTATTCCGCAGTGCGGTGCAGAAATGGCACATCAAATATAGTTCGACTCGCTATTAATATTTAAGACCTAATAGCATTGAAAAGAAACGATTTTTTTCGCCTAAATGCATAAATAACAGGCAATTTATCAGACTGCCTAAAAAAGAAGTTAATTGAGGCCCGGTTGTCGTGCGACCGGACTATGACAAGGTTTTCGCAGTCATGCTGCGCCGCACACGAAATGTGGCGTGGGTGGGGACTACTCACAACGCCGTCCGGACGTCCGCCGTCCGGGCTCAAGGGGAAAACCAAATGAATACACGTCGACTCACCGGCCTGCGTCGTATGGGCCTGAAAGCAACCGCGCTGCGTACCGCCAGCGCGACGGCGATCTTATTGGCCACGTCCGTCGGCGCTCATGCACAGGACCAGCTGGCCGCAGCCGCGCCGGAAGTCGAAAGCGAAATCGTCGTCACCGGCTCGCGCATCGTGCGCGATGGCTATGAGGCGCCGACCCCGGTCACCGTCGTCGGCGTGGCGGAACTTGAAACCGCCGCGACGTCGAATGTCGCCGACTACGTCAACTCGATCCCGGCCTTCTCGGGCAGCCGCACCGGCACCAACACCAACTCGTCGATGAGCGGCGGCACGTCGGGCATGAACTCGGTCAACCTGCGTAACCTCGGCTTCGGCCGTACGCTGGTGCTGGTCGACGGCCAGCGTTCGGTCGGCTCTAGCTCCGACGGCGTGGTCGACATCAACACCATCCCGCAGGCCCTCATCAGCCGCGTCGACGTGGTCACCGGCGGTGCCTCGGCCGCATATGGATCGGATGCCGTGGCCGGCGTGCTGAACTTCGTCCTCGATAAGGAATTCACCGGCTTCAAGGGCGAGATCGGCGGCGACATCACCACCTATGGCGACAACGAGGGCTGGGACGTCGATCTCACCTACGGCACGCCTTTCGCCGAAGGCAAAGGTCACTTCATCATCTCGGCGTCTTCGTCCGACAGCGCCGGCATCCCGATCAACGATCGCGAATGGAACCTGCAAGGCTGGCAGATCGTCGATAACCCGCTGTATGGGACCAACGCCGCGAACGGTCAGAGCACATCGGTCCCGCAGCGCATCATCCGCAACCAATCCTCGGTGTCCAACGGCATCGCGGGGGGTATCATCACCTCGGGCCCCTTGAAGGGCATCGCCTTTGGTGAGGGCGGTCGCTCCTATCCGTTCCCATATGGCTCCATCGTCGCCGATCCGGTCATGGTGGGTGGCGGTTGGCGCGCGGCCACGATCCGCGGCACACGCATGGCGAACGGCCTTTCCTCGGCATCCGAAACGCAGAGCCTCTTCCTGCGGACCAGCTACGACATCAGCGACAACATGACCGTCTTCGCGCAGGCCTCCTGGACCCATAACTGGAACCAGAATTGGTGCTGCATGAAGGAAGACAACGCCAGCCTGACGATCTCGACCACCAATCCGTACATCCCTGCGGATGTCCTGGCGCGCGCCCAGGCGCTCGGCATCACCCAGTTCACCATGGGTTCGATGCACGCCGACACCCGCAATGCCGGCGCCATCAACGACCGCCGCGTGCAGCGCTATGTCGTGGGCGCCAACGGCACCTTCGACGCCATGGACACGGATTGGACGTGGGACGCCTACTATCAGAAGGGAATGGCGCACCTGCACCAGGAAACCTTCGGGGTGATCAAGCGCACGGCCTTCTCGAAGGCGCTCGATCCGGTGCGCAGCCCAACGACGGGCCTGCCGGTCTGCCGCGTCAACGCCGACGCCGTCACCACCAACGACGATCCGTTGTGTGTGCCGTACAACATCTTTGGCATCGGCGTGAACTCGCCGGAGGCCATCGACTACCTGCACGGCAACGGCGAACGCGACTTCCGCACCGAAATGCCGGTGCAGGATGTGGCCTCGATCTCGTTCTCCGGTTCGCCCTTTGAAACCTGGGCCGGCCCGGTCACCATTGCGTTCGGGGGTGAACACCGACGCGAAAGCATCAAGGGTGTGAACGATCCGGTCAGCCGCGCCTTCGATTGGTATTTCGGTAACTACCAGGTCTTCAGCGCGAAGATGAACGTCACGGAAGGGTTCATCGAAACCGTCGTGCCGCTCGCTACCGATACCGCGTTCGCCGAATCGCTCGAGTTCAACGGCGCCGTCCGCGCCACCGACTACTCGACGTCCGGCTACGTCACGACCTGGAAAGCGGGTCTCACTTGGTCGCCGGTCAGCGACATCCGCTTCCGCGTCACCCAGTCGCGCGACATCCGTGCGCCGAATCTGCAGAACCTGTTCAATACGGGTACGTCGGGCTTCCCGGGCTACACCAATCCGTTCCGTCCGGACCCGATCACCGGCGCCGCGACCACGGAGATCGGCTTCTCCCGCACCACGGGTAACCCGAACCTGACGCCCGAAAAGTCGGACATGACGGGCGTCGGCGTTGTGTTGCAGCCCTCGTTCCTGCCGGGCTTCAGCGCCTCGGTCGACTACTGGGACCTCAACATCAAGGACGCGCTGGGCAATCTCTCGGTCCAACAGACCATCGACCAGTGCTTCGTGACGAAGAGCGACAGATTTTGTTCGGCGATCGACTTCAACCCGGACAACACCATCGCGCTCATCCGCACGCAGCCGTTCAACCTAGTCAACCAGATCGCCAAGGGTCTCGATATCGAAGCGGGCTACAACATGCCGCTCGATATGCTCCTCGACAGCGCTCCCGGTGATCTCTCGTTCCGCTTCATGGCCACGCACTTCATCAAGCGCCTGGAGTCCAACGGCCTCTCGACGCCGGTGCAAAGCGCCGGCCAGAACACCGGCGACGGCCCGCCGTCCTGGCGTTGGCGCGGTTCGGTCGGCTATTCGAACGACATGATCAATCTGCAGATCGCCGCGCGCGGGATCAGCTCGGGCGTTTATCTGAACTCGAACGTCGAGTGCACGACGGGCTGCCCGGTGTCGACCGTCAACAATCGTACCGTCGACGACAATCACATCGCGGGGGCGATCTACTTCGATACGTCCATGGCCTACAAGTTCGGCGTCTCGGATGTGGACATGGAAGCCTTCTTCAATGTGAAGAACGTCTTCAACAAGGATCCGGCGGTCGTCGCGCCGGGCCCCGGCGGCTTTACCTACGAAGCGCCGGCCGCTAACGCCACGTTGTACGACACGCTCGGCCGCGTCTTCCGCGCGGGCTTGCGCTTCAAGATGTAACGGGGGTGAGGCCGGCATGAGGAGTGGACACACGCCTCATGCGGCGCTCAAATGAAAAAGGCCGGTACATTGTACCGGCCTTTTTCTTTATCTGATGGCACGATGGCTTAGCGTGCCAGCCACTTCTTGAAGGCGCCGATGAACTTCTCGTTTTCTTCCTTTGCGCCGATCGTCACGCGGATGAATTTCTCGTAACCGGCTTCGCGCCAGCCTTTGAGAATCACGCCTTCCTTCAGCATGAACTGCGCGCATTCTGTGCTGTCGCCCTTGCAATCCATGAACAGGAAGTTGGTCTGCGACGGCGCCATGAAAACGCCCATGCCGTCCAGCACCTTGCGCACGCGTTCGCGTTCCGCGTTGATGCGTGTGACCGCGTTACGCATCCAGGCGTCGTCCTCGAGCGCGGCGATGGCGCCGAGCTGCGCCGCCGCGTTGACGTTGAACGGCGTCTTGGCCGCGTTGATGACGCGCGCGAATTCGGGGCTCGAGCAGGCGGCGTATCCGACGCGTAGGCCCGCTAGACCGTAAGCCTTCGAGAAAGTACGCAGGATCACATGTGGTACGTTCAGGCGGCGCAGCACTTCAAGGCCATCGGGGAAACCCGGTTCCGCGAACTCCCGGTAGGCTTCGTCGAGCACGAACAGGCAGGAGTTTCCATTGGCGGCCGCCAGGCGCTCCAGCGCCGCGAGATCCAAGGTAACGCCGACCGGGTTCGAGGGTGTCGAGATGAAGAACACCTGAGGCTTCTGCGCGAGGGCCGCTTCGATGGCGGGGATGTCGAAGGTGAGATCCTTCGTCATCGGCACCTTGATCACCCTCGCGCCCATGGCCAGCGGTTCGATCTCATGCAGACCGAAACTCGGCACCACCGTCACGGCAAGCCCGCCCGGCGTCAGGAAGGCGCGGCTGATGGCTGCGATCATTTCTTCCGAACCGTTGCCGCAGACGATCAGGCCCGGATCGATGCGGAGATATTTGCCGAGCGCCGCGCGCAGCTCGCGCGCCGCCGGGTCCGCATAACGCCACGGTTCGAAAGCGCTCGATGCCAGCGCCGCCATCACCTTCGGCGAGCAGCCGAACGGGTTCTCGTTGCTGGCCAGGCGGGCGATAAATTCATGGCCGCTGACTTCGCGGGCGACGGCGACGGGAAGGCCCGCGTTATAGGACGGCAACGCGGCAACATGCGGGTTGAACGCAGGACCTGTCTGGGCCTGCGAGGCGGTCTTGGATGTCATGCGGTTACTCGGTTAGAGGTCGAGGACGACGGAGGTCTTTGGTGTTGTACAGCATAGCAGTACAACGCCCGGATCGGGCAAATACAATGGATCTTCGACGTAGGTCACGTCGCCTTCGAGCAAGGTTGTTGCGCATGTGCCGCATACGCCGGCCCCGCAGCTGAAGGGGGCGTCGATCCCATGTTCCTCGGCGAAAGCGAGAAGGGAATCCGCCTTGGTCCAGGCCACCGTGCGGCCCGAGGTCTTGAAAGTGACGGTGACGGTCATTCGGCGGCGACGAGGGTCGGTTTCTCGGCAGCGATCATTTGCGCCAGACGTTTACGGAAATGAAGCGGGCCCTTATCGATTTTGAGGTCGATATTATTGCTCTTCTTGTTGTTCATCCCGCGGTGGACGGCCTGCACAATCGCTTTGTCTTCCTCGAACGCGGTGCGGACGCTTGTCGCAAACGCTGCCGACACGGCCTGGTCGTTCGGCGCGAAGTTGCGCATCTGAAACCAGTAGTAGCGCGTCAGGTTCTCGTTGATGGGGGTCAGGAAGTTATAGCTATCCATCAGGAACACGTCTTGATGGAGCGGTTTGTCGTCACCGCCTGTTCCGGCAGGGACGAAGATCGCCTTGATGATCGCATGGCTCGGGTAGCGTACCTCGTAGTGCTGCTTGCGGTCGCAGTTGCCCCGGAATTTCAAAAACGGTTGATAGAAGGGCGCGGGCTCCGTATCGCGCATCCAACGCGACACGATAACGCCGTTGTCGGCGATGGTCGTGTCCGGCACGTCGTCCGCGCAGGCCGCGTTTCCAAACGACGTCTGATGCACCCACGCGACATGCGAAGGGTCCAGAAGATTGTCTGTCATATAGAGGTAGTTGGCCTCGACCGTCATCGCGTCACCACGATTAAGGCCCCAGGCGGAATCGCCCCAATGTTCGACGTTCATGATC
>Ga0102832_1001285_pt1 | contig 20819 bp, 15 predicted proteins | sample EBPBio282013_DNA_FD_88942 | JGI IMG/M metagenome (GOLD analysis project Ga0102832, IMG submission 88942) | Wastewater treatment Type I Accumulibacter community from EBPR Bioreactor in Madison, WI, USA - Reactor 2_5/28/2013_ DNA (Illumina Assembly) | ecosystem: Engineered > Bioreactor > EBPR >...
CGAAGTCGCCCGAGACCAGGTGGCACTCCAGCACGTTGGGCAGCTTGAGCGCGGCCCGGCGGAACTCCTCGAAGATGTCGCCGGACTTGTAGGCCAGGCTGATCTCGACGAACACCAGCAGCCCGGCCTTTACCGCCGCCGGCGCCAGCCGGGCGTGGTAGCCGGTGATCACGCCGTCGCGTTCGAGCCTGCGCACGCGCTCGGTGCACGGCGTGGTCGACAGGCCGACGCGCTCGCCCAGTTCGGTGAAGGGGATCCGGCCCTCCTGCTGCAGGATGCGCAGGATGCGGCGGTCGATGCGGTCGAGTTCCCTGGTCTTCATGGCCCTGCCGGAGGTCGAAATCCTGGCAAGATTACCTGCCTTCATATGGATAAACGGCAAATTCCACTGGATTCGTCTTTCTATACTGGTCGATGTCCCGCCCCATCCACTCGTCTTCCGTCGAGGCCACCGCGATGCGCATCCTGATCCTGGGTTCCGGCGTGATCGGCGTGACCAGCGCGTGGTACCTGCGCCGGCAGGGCCATGACGTGGTGGTGGTCGACCGCGAGGCCGGTGCCGCGATGGAAACCAGCTTCGGCAATGCCGGCCAGGTCTCGCCCGGCTACGCCTCGCCGTGGCCGGCCCCGGGCATCCCGCTGAAGGCGGTGAAATGGCTGCTGTCGCGGCATGCGCCGCTGGCGATCAAGCCCACTGCCGACCCGGACCAGTACCGCTGGCTGTGGGCGATGCTGCGCAACTGCACCCACCACCGCTATGCGATCAGCAAGGCGCGGATGGTGCGCCTGGCCGAATACAGCCGCGACTGCCTGGAAGAGCTGCGCCGCGATACGGGCATCGCCTACGAACAGCGCACGCTCGGCACCACGCAGCTGTTCCGCACCCAGGCCCAGCTCGACGGCGCCGGCAAGGACATCGCGATCCTGCGCGACTACGGCGTGCCCTACGAACTGCTCGACCGCGACGGCATCGTCCGCGTCGAACCGGCGCTGGCGAACGTCGCCGGCACCCTCGCCGGCGCACTGCGCCTGCCCGGCGACGAGACCGGCGACTGCCACCTGTTCACCACCCGGCTGGCGGCGATGGCCGCGGTCGCGGGCGTGGAGTTCCGCTACGGCCGCACGATCGAGGCGCTGCAGGCCGACGGCGACCGCCTGTCCGGCGTGCGCATCGATGGCCGCGTCGAGACCGCCGACCGCTACGTGCTCGCGCTCGGCAGCTGGTCGCCGAAGCTGCTGGCGCCGATCGGCATCCGCCTGCCGGTGTACCCGCTCAAGGGCTACTCGCTGACGATCCCGATCACGCGCCCGGAGATGGCGCCGTTCTCGACGGTGCTCGACGAAAGCTACAAGGTCGCGATCACCCGCTTCGACCGGCGCATCCGCGTCGGCGGCATGGCCGAGGTCTCCGGCTACGACCTGTCGCTGCCGCAGCGCCGCCGCGAAACCCTCGAACTGGTGGTGCGCAGCCTGTATCCCGACGGCGGCGACCTCGCCAACGCCGTGTTCTGGACCGGCCTGCGCCCGTCCACGCCCGACGGCCCGCCGGTGATCGGCGCGACGAAGTACTCGAACCTCTGGCTCAACACCGGCCACGGCACGCTCGGCTGGACCATGGCCTGCGGCTCGGCGCGCTACCTCGCCGACCTGGTCGATGGCCGCGCGCCGGCGATCGACAGCGAAGGTCTCGACATCTCCCGCTACGGCCGGCCCTGGCCCGTCGCGCCGACCGGGCTGCGCTGATGCGTCCCTCGCGCGCCACCATCGACCTCGACGCCCTGCGCCACAACTATCGCCATGCGCGCGCGCTCGGCGGCGGCAAGGCGCTGGCCGTGGTCAAGGCCGATGCCTATGGCCACGGCGCCGTCGCCTGCGCGCGCGCGCTGGACGGCGAGGCCGACGGTTTCGGCGTGGCCTGCATCGAGGAGGCGCTGGAACTGCGCGAAGCCGGCGTGCGCGCGCCCATCGTGCTGCTGGAAGGCTTCTTCGACGCAGGCGAACTGGCGCTGATCGAACGCCATGACCTGTGGACGGTGGTCGCCTCGCCGTGGCAGGTCGAGGCGCTGGAGCGCCATCGCGCGACGCGGCCCTGGCAGGTGTGGGTGAAGCTCGATTCGGGCATGCACCGGCTCGGCCTGTCGCCGGGCGAATACGCCCACGCCTGGCGCCGGCTGGCCGCGCTGCCGTGGGTCGAACGCATGGTCGCGATGAGCCATTTCTCGCGCGCCGACGAACTCTCGCACGCCAGCACGCCCGAACAGCTGGCCGCATTCGACCACGCCCTCGCGCAACTGCCCGCGGGCACGCCGGCCAGCATCGCCAACTCCGCGGCGCTGATGGCCTGGCCGCGCACGCGCCGCGAATGGGTGCGGCCGGGACTGATGCTGTACGGCTCGCACATGCTCGACGCGCCGCGCGCGGAAGCCGCCGCGCTGCGCGCGGTGATGACGCTGGAATCGAAGGTGATCGCGGTGCGCGACCTCGCCGAGGGCGAACCCATCGGCTACGCCGGCACCTTCATCACCACCCGCCCGACGCGCGTGGGCGTGGTCGCCGCCGGCTATGCCGACGGATATCCGCAGTACGCCACTTCGGGCACGCCGGTGATGATCGACGGCCGCCCGGGGGAACTGATCGGGCGCGTGTCGATGGACATGCTCACCATCGACCTCACCGACCACCCCGACGCCGGGCTGGGCAGTCGCGTCGAACTGTGGGGATCGGAGCTGCCGGTCGCGGACGTCGCCGCGCGCAGCGGCAACAGCCCGTATCGGTTGCTGACCGGACTCAAGCGCGTGCCGCGCCGGTATGCGGATTCGGGCGACTGAGCGCATCGGCATGCCGCGCGGCTGAATCATTCACTCGCTGCGCTTGCGGCAAGCGTGTCCCTATCCGCCCTGTCATTTCGACCGAAGGGAGAAATCTGCTCCAGATGCCTCAACGCGCCCCGGAAGCATCGACCGCGTGTCACTTCGACACGCCTGGATTTCTCCCATCGGTCGAAATGACAAAAAAGCTTCGATCGAAACAACACACGAAAGCCCGGAGTCACCGACCGCGAAATGACTCTAGAACCGCCAAGTCGCCTGCAGCATCGTCTCGCCGTCGTTGGGCTGGTGCAGGCTGGCGTTGGAGATGTGCCGCGCCAGCAGCGAGAAGCGGTTCCAGCGCCAGCCCACGCTGCTCACGAACTGCGGGTCGCCCGACAGCGCCTCGGTTTCGCCGCGCTGCACGCCGACGCCGAAGCCCGCCACCAGGCCGCTCGGCCGTTCGTAGCGCAGGCCGCCGTGGAAGACGGTGACGTCGTCGTCGTTGTCGTAGGCCGAACCACTGCGCCCGCGCAGGTGCAGCGCGCCGACGTCCCAGTGCAGCATGCCGCCCTTGAACTCGCGCCAGGCCGGCAGCCACGCCACCGACACCACCGGCGTGTCCTCGTTGCCGCGGGTGAAGGACATGCCGGCGCCGACCTCGAAGGATTGCGCGTGCGCAGGCACGGCGACGGCCAGCAGGCAGGACAGCAGCAGGGGAACCAGCAGGCGGGAAGATCGCACGTGGGGGGCCGGGCGAATCGAGGGGGGATAATCATACTGGCCGGTTCAATAAGTGTCTGAACCCGGCCGTCACGCCATCCGCGACGCAGTGTTCCGCGCGGCGCAGCGTCCACGCTCGGCTACCCTGTACCGCCCCGCCCGCCGCCCGTCGTCGTGACCGCCCTGATCTGCTTCTGCACCTGCCCCGACGCCGAGGTCGCCGAGCGCATCGCCAACGCGCTGGTCGACGAGCGCCTGGCGGCCTGCGTCAACGTGCTGCCTGCGGTCATCTCGATCTACCGCTGGCAGGGCGCCGTCGAGCGCGCCGGCGAAACCCTGCTGCTGGCCAAGACCACGCGCGAACGGCTGGCCGCGCTGGGCGAGCGCATCGTCGCGCTGCATCCCTACGAACTCCCGGAAGTGGTCGCGGTCGAAGCCGCTGGCGGACTGCCGGCCTATCTGGCCTGGATCGCCGCGGAAACCCGACCCGGAGCCCCCGAGTGACCCGTCCCCGCTGGCTGCGCCATTGCCTCGCCGCGCTCGCCCTGTGCGCCGCCTCCGTGGCCGCGCAGGCGGCCGTCGACGAGAGCGACCTGCTGCCGGTCGACCAGGCGTTCGCGCTGAGCGCGCGCGCCGTCGCGCACGACCGCATCGAGGTCGACTGGGCGATCGCCGACACTTATTACCTCTACCGGCACCGCATCGACGTGCGGCCCGACGTGGCGTTCGCGCCCGGCGCGCTGCAGTTGCCCGCGGGCAAGAAGCACACCGACGAATTCTTCGGCGACGTCGAGACCTACCGCGGACACCTCATCGCCGTGCTGCCCGGCCGCGCCGCCGCGGATGCGCGCCAGGTGACGCTGACCGTGAGGTACCAGGGCTGCGCCGACATCGGCATCTGCTATCCGCCGCAGACGCGCACGCTTCAAGTGGCGCTGCCGGATGGCGACGGAACCGCCGCGCCCGCGCCATCGGCGGCCACCGATTCCGGATTCGCCGCGCTCGGACGCACGCTGGGCGGCGCGCCGCCGGCCTCCTCCTTGCCCGGCGTGGATCCCGCGGGCCGCGCGCAGGCGCTGCGTCACCGAAGCGGCGACGGCTTAGTTGTAGGGATCGTCGCTGGCGCCGACGATGACGAGGGCGGGCGCGTACACCTCCGGAAGGCGCAGCGCCATGTTGAAGGGACGTCTTTGACGGGGATGCGCGCCGAGATCGTGCGGGTTCGCGCGCAGGATCGCTTCGAGTTTTTTGCGCGCCGCGTCGTTGCCGGGCCAGATGATGGCGGGATCGGTGGTGATGACCTCGACGATCCTGTCCATATCGCCCGTCACCACGACCTCCTCGATGCGGCGCAGGCGCGCGACGAAAGGCGCGGTCGGCTGATAGCCGCTGACGGACGGCGCGACGAGCACGAGCTTGTCGATGGCTTCCGGTTGATCGAACACGAAGTCGACCGCGAGCCCCGCGCCGGCGGAGGAGCCGATGATGTGGGCGTGATCGAGCCCCACGAGCTTCATGACGCCGTAGAGATCGTCGGTGGGCGCGTGCATGTCCTTGGCGGGCGGCGACTTGCCGTAGCCGCGCCGGTCGTAGCGCACGACGCGGTACTGCTTGCAGAGCGCGGGCCACACGCCGTCCCACAGCGCGGAATTGGCGAGGCCGTCGTGAAGGAGAACGACGCCTTGCGCTTTTTCGTCGCCGCAGATTTCGTAGGAGATTTGCGCGCCGTTGATGGTGGCGGTTTGCGCGGCGGCGTGGGCGAGCGAGGGCAGTAGTGCCGCTAGCATCAGAAAGAGAAGTCGCACGTTTGTCTTCCGGGGCAACATGCGAGTGTTTCATTCATCTTAGTAGAAGAGAATGGGCTTGCGACATTCAAGCATCCTCGAAATCAGGTGTCGGTCGTCCTAGCGTCCGGCGTTCCACGGCGCGATTGAAGGCAACAACAGATTCCTTTTTTTGGAAGGGCAAGGAGTCGACGTCAAGCGACAGCGCCGAGGCCGAGAGCGTCTCGATATCGATAAATGCAGCTATAGAGTCGAGATCAAAGCGCCACTTGCGGTACGAGCCTTTCGCGCTTGAGATGATCGACTCGCTTGCAAAACCGGTAATTAAATCGACGGTAAGAGCCTGCTGCTTCGAAGCAAAATTAAGCCAAGTTACCGGATCTTCAGAAGTAGCGAACTCATGCCAACGCCACCACAGGTGCGCCAAATTTTCGTTTCTAATTAAGGTCCCATCGCTTGCGGATTCGCGTATTTTTTCGAGCCAGGCATTTGTTGCTTCGTGGAATCCGGCGTCACTCAGATAAGACTCTAGCTGACCTGTGCTGTCACCCTTCCTGGCTTTTTGTTCCAGCGCCAAAAGGGATGCCGGAACGGAGAGGCCTTTTGAAGACTGAATGGCCTGTACAAAAGCGAGGTCTCGCTTCTCAAGATCGCTTTCCGTTCTTAAATACCAGTAGGGAATTCGCCATGAGTAAACATAGTCGTTGAGGCCGAACTGTACGAACGTGCTGCCATTTAGCTCTTCACCAAGATCGAAAATGGCAGGCAAAAACTGCGATGCATGCTGAAAAGGTATTTGCTCTTTTTCGTAATCTAATAGCCGCAGAGCCGCGCCTAGTAGCTTACGTTCCTTCAATTCTTGGAAGTGATACTCTAGGGCGTCTCGGTTCGAGATGTTGCCGAGTAAATTCGAGAATTCGTGTCGCGAGATTTCGTTCGCGGGCACGGCAAAAAGGAAATATCTATCGAAGTATTCTGGGGCGCAAACGCGACGATCGATAACCCACTGAGTGTCAATTTCATGTGGCCCTACAATTCCTTCGAGATAGTGATCGCTCATCGGAAACAGCAATCGCAATAAATTCGTCGTTGCCGAACGGGTTTCTTGCTCTGTTAATCCTAGGAGGCCATCCAACTGGCCTTTCAAACGCTCAGGTCGGGTCGTGTTTCGTCGAGCGCCAATCAGCAAGCTTTTATTGTCCGCTAACGCGTTAAAAACTGCTGGCTCAAATAACCGAAGAACTTGCAAGCCGATCAAGTCTATCGGGTTAACTTCGAGGGTATGCCTCGTCTTGAACGAGCCAATCCAGAGCGCCAAGTTTCCCAAAAAGCGATTTACATCGCGGAGGTTTCTGAGAAACGGGTGCACGCCGTCGAGTAAAAAGCCCGACCACCGCTGGTCGTCGAACCCGTGCTCGCGTTCCGCAAAAGACCCGAGAATAGCATTTAGACCATCAACCAAGACCTTTTCGATCTTGGAGTCCTCCGCGCGAGGAAGTGTCAGTGATATCTCGATGACTTTCTCGAGATACTTTTTTCCGGCACCCCCTACTTGAGATTGCAAGGCTTTTTGAACAATGTGCTGGTCAAGTAAGAGAAAATAGATCAGGCGTGGGAAATCTACGTTGCACTTTACGTGCTGAATGATCGTCTGGATTTCCTCATCTGTTGATCGATCAATGTCGTCGACTACAACAAGTATGGCGCGGTCGAGTTTTCGTAATTCACCTGCAACTATCTCTTTAAGTTCTTCTGTCGTTTTCTTATCGAGTTCGACGAAGCCGAGGAGCTTCTTCGCGATATCGCCAGCAAAAGTTACGAATAAAAGAATAGCGCCGATCACGGCAGCAGAGTCTGCGAGCCAACCTGTGACGACATCCAAGAATTTTGCGGAAATTAGACCTAACGCGCTTGCCCCTGCGAATGCCTTGAGTACCAAGTCCCCTAGCGAACTTGGCGAATCGATGAGGCGAGAGGTGTAGGTATGCCAGTAGGCTAGACGTCGAAATTTTTGGCGCCACTTTGAGGCGCGAAGAATGGCAGTTTGAATCTCGTGAAAGAAAACACGGCTAACACGGTCTGGGTCGGACCAGCGCCACGGGCGAAATTCTATTACGAGCGGTTGCTCATCCTCGGGATGTGCTCGAAGTTCTTCGAGCATCATATTCTTTATGGATGTTTTGCCGTATCCCCACGCCGCGTCTAGGGAAATCACTAAACTGCGGTCGGTAGGCGCAGATCTAATAACTCGAGCTATGTGCCGCGAAAAGGTTCCGCGGTTTAATTTGTCCTGCGACGCGGAGGTGATGGCCGCGGCATCGAATGTCAACGTGTCTTCAGTCAAATAGTAGCCCTCGACCAAAGTAAGTTACATCAGACGCGGTATCACCGACGGAAAAGCAGGTTGTCGGCAAACAAGCGGTTACGCCGCCACCGGCGTATCCACCATGTCCGCCGCGGCTTTCAGGTCGACCGACACCAGCCTTGAGACCCCGCGCTCGGCCATGGTGACGCCGAACAGGCGATCCATGCGGGCCATGGTCATACGGTGGTGGGTGACGACCAGCACGCGGGTTTCGGTGATCTTGATAATCTCCGAGAGCAGCGTGCAGAAGCGGTCGACGTTGGCGTCGTCGAGCGGCGCGTCCGCTTCGTCCAGCACGCAGATCGGGGCCGGGTTGGTCATGAAGACCGCGAAGAGGAGAGCAATAGCGGTAAGTGTTTGCTCGCCCCCCGACATCAGGCCGAGGTTGCCGAGACGCTTGCCCGGCGGGCTGGCCATGATTTCGAGGCCGGCCTCGAGCGGATCTTCGGCTTCGGTGAGCTCGAGATGCGCGCGGCCGCCGCCGAAGAGTTTAGTGAACAGATTGCGGAAGTGGCCGTCGACTTCCTTGAACGCCTTGGTGAGACGGTCGCGGCCTTCTTTGTTCAGGGTCGCGATGCCTTCTCTCAAACGAGCGATGGCCTGCACGAGGTCGTCGCGTTCGGTGACGAGGCCCTGGATCTGCGCGGTCAGCTCTTCGCTTTCCTGTTCGGCGCGCAGGTTGATGGCGCCCAGGTTTTCGCGTTCCGAGAGGAGGCGCTGCAGGCGCTTCTCACCTTGTTCGAGGGTCGGCGCTTCTTCGCCTTCGTCGAGCTTGGTGTGGTTGCGCACTTCTTCCGGCTCGCACTGGATCTTCTCGCGGATGGTGGCGTCGACCACTTCCAGGGTCTGTTCGCCCTGAAGCACGGCGCCTTCGCGGCGCACGCGTTCTTCACGGGCGGCGGAGAGGGCGTGTTCGGCGTCCTTCAAGGTGCGGTCGGCGGTGCCGAGATTGCTTTCGCCCACTTGCAGGGCGTCGGCGGCTTCGCGGCGCTGGGCTTCGGCGATCTGCAACTGGTCCATGAGGGCGTTGCGCTGTTCGGCGATCTCTTCCGGGCGCGCGGCGAGGACGGCGAGTTCTTCTTCCTCAGAGACCAGACGCTCACGCAGCACCTGATCCTGTTCGATGCCCTGGTTCTTGCGCTGGGTCCAGGAGTCGGCTTCGGAGGCCAGCACTTGCAGGCGGCGGGCGCGTTCTTCGGCCTGACGGTGGAGGCTGTCGTACTCGGCGCGGACTTCCATCAGTTGCTGACGCAGCTGACCCAAACCCGAGGCCTTGCCTTCGGCTTCGGCGCGCAGTTCCGCGCCGTCGCCGAGTTCGTTGAGGCGTTCCTGCGCGCCGGCGACGTGGGCGGCGGCTTCTTCCTGCTCGGCCGTGAGCTGCGCGCGGTTCTCGTCGAGCGCATTGATACGGTTTTGAACAGCGGCGGCCTTCTGACGAAGTTCGCCGACGGAATCGCGCGCCTTGTTGCGCACGTCTTCGGCGCTGCGCACGGCCTGACGGGTGCTCTGCTCGGTGCTCTGCGCGGTGCCGATGGCGTCTTTCGCCTGTTCCGCCGCGGCTTCGGCCTCGGCGAGAACGGCGCTGGAGCCTTCGATCGCGGCCTGAAGTTCATTCAGGCGGTTGCGCTGCTTGAGGCGCGTGGCGGCGGCGGACGGCGCGCCTGCCACGGCGACGTAACCGTCCCAGCGGAAGAGATCGCCCGCGGCGGTGACGAGGCGCTGGCCGGGCTTCAATTGATCCTGAAGCAAGGTCCCCGTGTCCGCGTCGTCGACGATGCCGACCTGCGACAGGCGGCGGGCGAGACGGCCACCGGCTTTCACGACATCGGCGAGCGAGCGCACGCCGTCCGGGAGCGGATGGTTCTCGGTGAAGGCCGGCAGTTCCATCCAGCGCTTCGGCGACACATCGTCGCCGGCGGCGGAGAGATCGTCACCGAGCGCGGCGCCGAGGGCGGCTTCGAAGCCGGATTCGACGGCGACGCTGTCGATGATCGGGCTCCAATCGCCGCCGGTCTGCGGTTCGGCGAGCAGGTCTTCGAGGGCCGAGGCTTCGGCGGTGAGCTTGCTGTGCTCGGCGTTGCGGGCATGGAGCGCGTTGCGCGCGGCTTCGTAGGCCGCTTGCGTCTCGGAGCGCTGACGTTCGGCTTCTTCCCAGGCGGCGCGGGCTTCGGCGGCGGCGTTCTCGGCTTCGCTGTAGCGCGCTTCCTCGGCGTCGATCTGCTCCTGCGGCAATGCTTGCGCCTGCGCGGCTTCGAGCAGCTGCATGACGTCGGCGAGGCGGCGTTCGGCGCGCTGGCGGCGCATTTCGCCTTCGTTGAGCTGCTGGCGGGCGGCGGCGCGCGCGACATCGGCCTCGGACAGGCGCTTCTGGAGGAGGGTGAGTTCCTCTTCCACGACTTCCACGGCCTTCGCGGCGTTCACTAAAGCAACGCGGGTCGTCTCGCGTTCTTCTTCCTGCGCGGCGATGGCTTCGTTGATTTCCTGCTGCTCGTCCGAGATGCGCGTCAGCGCGGCGTCGGCGTCGGCGAGACGCGCGGCTTCGCGGTTCAAGTCTTCTTTAATGTGCGCGATGCGCATTTCCGCCGCTTCGCGGGCGCGGGCGATGCGGGCGAGTTCTTCGTCCAACTTGTCGCGGGTGATGACGAGGTGCTGGAGGCGCGCGGCGGCTTCGGCTTCGGTGCGGCGCAGCGCGGGCATGGCGCTCGCGGCTTCGGCCTGCACGGTGGCGGCGTGGGCGGCGATGCCGGTGAGTTCGTTGACCTGATTTTCCGTGTGTTCAAGGCCTTCACGGGCCTTGGCGAGAAGGGTGATGGCTTCTTCACGCCGGATGGTGAGGACGAGCGCTTCCGCCGTGCGGATGCTGTCGGAGATGGTGCGGTAGCGCGCGGCCTGGCGCGCCTGCTTCTTGAGGCCTTCGAGCTGGGCTTCGAGGGCGGTGATGACGTCGTTCAGGCGCGCGAGGTTGGTTTCGGCGGCTTTCAGGCGCAGTTCGGCTTCATGGCGGCGGGTGTGAAGGCCGGTGATGCCGGCGGCTTCTTCGAGCAAGTGACGGCGCTGGGCCGGCTTGCCCTGGATGATTTGCCCAATGCGCCCCTGGCTGACGATGGCGGTGGAGCGGGCGCCGGTGGCGATGTCGGCGAACAGGAGCTGCACGTCCTTGGCGCGCACGTCGCGGCCGTTGACGCGGTAGTTGGACCCTTTCTCACGTTCGATCCGGCGCGCGACTTCGAGCTCGTCGGCTTCGTTGAACTGCGAGGTGGCGCGGCGCTGGCTGTTGTCGAGCTGCAACGACACTTCGGCGATGTTGCGGGCGGGTCTGTCGCGGGTGCCGCCGAAGATGACCTCATCCATGTCGCCGCCGCGCATCTGCTTGGCGGAGGTCTCGCCCATCACCCACTTCAGGGCTTCGACGAGGTTGGACTTGCCGCAGCCGTTGGGGCCCACGATTCCCGTTAACCCGGGCTCGATGTGAAGCTCGGTTGCGTCGACGAAAGACTTGAAACCGGAAAGCCGGAGTTTAGTGAACGTGACCAAGGTCGCCCCTCTCGAAACATCCGCGCCCCGCGCGCGGTCCTAAGAACATTCACCGGCGGCGCCCGTCCTGATTGATCAAGAGGGGCGCCGCCGGTGTCTCAATCGCTATTTGGCGTCAGCGATGGCCTTGTCGATGGCCTTCGACATGACCTCGAACGGCTGCGCGCCTTCCAGTTTTTCTTCATTGATGAAGAAGGTCGGCGTCGACTGGACCTTGTACTGATTGCTGGCGGTTTCCTGGACTTCGCGGATCTTGTTCATGATGCCTTCGTTCTTCAGGCACGCTTCGACCGCCGCGTTGTCCATGCCGGCGAGCTGCGCGTAGCCTTTGAGCGGCTCCAGCGGGCTCGGCGAGCGGACCCACTCGGCCTGGTTCTTGAACATGAGATCGATGAGGATCTTGCCCTTATCGCCCGGCGCGCAGCGCGCGAGCAGCGCGCCGCCGGCGGCGAGGCCGTCCAAGGGGAAGTCGCGGTACACGAACCGGATCTTGCCGGTGTCGATGTAGGCCTTCTTCAGCTCGGGGTAGATGTCATCCTGGAACGCCTTGCAGTGACCGCAGGTGAGCGAGGCGTACTCGATCACCGTGACCTTCGACTTCGGGTTGCCCTGAATGAACTCCCGATAGACCGGTTCGCCGGCTTTCGCCGGGGCGGCCGCGGGCGCGGCGGGCTTGGAGTCGGCCGCAGAGGCCGCGACTCCGGCCCCGCTGATCACACCACCCACAATCAGGGGCGCGAACATCAGGGCGATAGAACGTGAAACGGTCACTTTAGACCTCCCTCACAACATGATGGGGTTGAATACCAAGTACGACACTATTTGTGGAAAATTTAAGACCCACAGCCCTAAGCCCAAGGACCATCGCTCTTTTTTAAAAACCATCCACAGCGCCTCGGACGGGGGACAGACGGGGCCGCCGCGAGACTCGGGATTTTACCCTCATTATTGCGGCGGCGCGGAGGCAGGTTTTTCGTGTGTCACGGTGGAGGCTTGGAGCGGGTGTGCCGCAGGGGGCGTTGTCACCCCCCGCGAAAGTTGGGGTGATCGGTGGCCCCGGCTCCCGCGCGCGGCCGTCCCGTCTTCCGGACCGACCCTTGACCGGCCCTCGCGCGATATCTCTTGCGCGATTTCTAAGGCCGCCCCTCCGGGCGGCCGGGGGCTTGCGCCAGCAACGCCTTCAGCGCGGCGTCGTCCAGTTCGATCATTTCCTGGATCTGGCAGCGTTCGGGGATACCGGGGCCGTTGTCGACGATCACGGAATCCAAGGTGCAGAGGCGGCGGGCGGAGCCCGAGCGCGAGAAGAAGCCAACGCCCGTGGCAAATCTCAGGCCCTGGCAGGGTGGCGTGAGCTGCACATGATAGGACTGCGTGCGCGAGGCCCAGAGGATGAGATTGGTGTTGTTGATCGGGGTCCAGTCGTAGAGGCGCGAGAAGAAGATGCACTGCGCGGGCGGCTGGTCTTTTGTCATGGCTTCGGGGGTGAGAGCGTCTTGTGCGAACGCGGGCGCAAATGACGACGCGCTCATGAGCCCGCCCAGCATGAGCGCGGCCACTCCCGCAGCGTATAGCGTCTTCGAAGCCCGTCGCATCACACGTACATCCCACGGCGCAAAGCCGACCCGGTTCTCCGGTTCACCGGCTCTCGCCGCTCGCGGTCCAAAAGCGAGACCGCCCCTTTATCGCCCCATGGTCTGCGCTTTGAATCGGGCGAATGTAGGGCAGGCCGCCGGTTCGCGCGCGTTGGACGGGGTTACAATGAGCCGATTTAGAAGGGGTAAACAAGATCGCGCGGTGTCTAGAACGAGTAGACCAGGAACGTCTGGAGGGTGAACTGGTTGGCCGAACCGCGCTGGCGAACGAGCGGGCTGCCGGCCGCGTCGCCGATGAGGCGCTTATAACCGGCGTTGGCGACGACGGCCCACTGGGAAGCAAAGATGTAGTTGGCGTTCACTTCGGCGCCGACATCCTTGAAGCCCGAACCCGGGGCGAAGGCCGGCAGGCCCGACGCGGCGGACTGCGGCGGCGAAACCCCAAAGTACGAGCGCATGTAATTGCCCGTCGCCCAGGTGGACGAGACGTTGACCCCAAGGGCCACGGGCGCGGCCTGGAAGACGGTATAGGCGGCGTCGAGGCGCAAGGTCCCGCCGCCGTGCCCGTCGATGATGTCGTGACGCGCGCGCGCGCGAAGACGCATGTGCCCCTCGGTGTAGGCGACGAAGGCGCCGACCTCGAGGCTTGTATCGACGTCGCCGAGGCCGCGGAGGTCGGGGCTTCTGTCCTCGTCGCGGCCGAAGTCCACCGAGACCGTGGGGCCGAAGCGCAGATTGCCGCCGGCGACGTTGCCGCCATCGGCGTTGAACAGCTTGTTGAAGGCGATAATCCGCACTTCGTTGTTGTTCACTTCGACGAGATCGCGCCAGCGCAGCGAGACCGCCGGGATCACGTTGACCTTGTACTTGTTGTCGCCTTCGTAGTGCGGTGAGATCGACGGGCCGACCCCGAGCCTGATGTTGGTGATGCTTTGCGGCAGGAGGTCGATGGCCGACTGGAGGGTGTCGGTCATGCCGGTCGCGAATTCGTTGAGTCTGAAGCTCTGCGCCCGGGCCGGCGTTGCGGCAAACAGCGCGCCCATCAAGACGGCGCAGGTGGCGCGCAGCGACGGGCTGGTCATCACGCGCATCGGCGGTTTGATCATCGAAAGTATCCCTGTCCCTCTATCGTTCATCCCGGCCCGACTGAACGCGCGGCGCGCGGGCCGGTCTTTTATTTTGGGCATATTCTCATTTCGATATGTTCTTATTTGGGCATGTTCTTATCGGGGAACCGCCCGCCCTTTCCGGAATATGCGCCTTTCTCTAACGCCTGGTCCGCGTCCGCAGTTCCACCGCCGCGCGCAATTTCGCCAGGGCGCCGTCCAATGTTGTGGGCGTTTCGCTGGGCGTGACGGCCGCCGGCGCCGGGCGGCGCTTCGGGAGCGGCCCTTGCGCGACCTGCAAGGAGGCGACCGCGCCGTACCCCATGAAGCCGTTCACGCGCGCGAGAATGGTGGGGGTCTTCAGATGCAGCAGCGTCGCCGCGGCGCCGTTGGCGATGCGCAAGTGAAGCACCGCGCCCGCATTCTTGCCGCGCGGGAATTTGATCTCGATGGGGCAGGCGAAAGCCGCGAGCTCGGGGCCGACGATGGTGGGCCAATGGGTGAGGATTTCGGCGGCGGCGAAGCCGCGTTTTCCGAGCGCGGGCTTGGCGGCTTTTGCCGACAGGCTCGCGATCGTGATGAAGCCGCGCGCGATGCGCGGCGGCGGCAGGTCGGCTTCCTGTGGGGGTTTGCGGGCGGCGGACATCCACCGAGCATGGTCCAGGCGGGGGCCTGCAGCAAGACGGTTGAACCGTCGCGCGCATCATTTCATGGTGCGGTTATGCCTTCCTCCCCTTCCGTTGCCCGAAAGACGCAGGGACCCGGCGCAAAAGGCGCCGCCAAAGCCGCCGACCTGCTGGCCTGGTACGACCGCCATCGGCGGCGTTTGCCGTGGCGCGCGCCGCCGGGCGCGACGGCCGATCCGTACGCGGTGTGGCTGTCCGAGATCATGCTGCAACAAACCACCGTCACCGCGGTGAAGCCTTATTTCACGGCGTTCCTGGCGCGCTGGCCGGCGGTGTCGGATCTCGCCGGCGCCAAGCTCGAGGATGTGATGACCGCTTGGGCGGGGCTCGGTTATTACGCGCGGGCGCGCAACCTTCATAAGTGCGCGCAGGTGGTGGCGCGTGAACATGCGGGCGTGTTTCCGGACACGGAAGACGGCTTACGCGCGCTGCCGGGCATCGGGCCTTACACGGCGGCGGCGATCGCTTCGATTGCCTTCGACCGCCGCGCGGTGGTGGTGGACGGAAATGTCGAGCGCGTGATGGCGCGGCTGTTCGCGGTCATCGAACCTTTGCCCAAGAGCAAACCGACGCTCGTCGCCCATGCCGGGAGTCTGACGCCCGAGACGCGCCCGGGGGATTACGCGCAGGCGGTGATGGATCTGGGCGCGACGGTGTGTACGCCGAAATCGCCCGCCTGCGGGCTGTGTCCGTGGGCGCAGGCGTGCCGCGCGCGCGCGCAAGGCATCCAGGATGCGCTTCCCGCGAAGCTCAAGAAGGCGGAGGTCCCTGTCCGTCATGGGGTGGCGTTCTGGATGATGCGCCAAGACGGCGCGGTGCTGCTGCGCCGGAGAGAGGCGAAGGGGCTGCTGGGCGGCATGACGGAAGTGCCCTCGACCGACTGGCGCGCGCAGAAATGGAGCAAAGCCGACACGGACGCCGCGCTGCCCTTTTTAAAAGGCTGGCGCACGCTGCCGGGCCTGGTGACGCATACCTTCACGCATTTTCACCTGGAGCTGACGGTGATGGCGGCCGATCTCACCGCCGCGCAGGCGAAAAAGCTGGGCGAAGGCGCGATCTGGACCCTCTTGGACCGCATCGGCGACGCCGGATTGCCGAGCGTGATGGCGAAGATCGCCAAGCACGCGATGAAGGCGATGGGGTAGGTACTTAGTTTTTATGGTCATCCTGGGGCGAAGCCCCAGGATCCAGGGTCGGAAAACGCAGGCCGGCATTTCACAACCCTGGACCCTGGGCTTTGCCCAGGGTGACCAAAAAACGAAAAGCTAAAGCGCCGCGATATCGTCGTAGAGGTCGCGCCAGGTCGGGTTGGTTTCCTCGATCTTCGCGATCTTCTCGCCGCGTCTCCAGAACTTCATCACCTTTTCGCGCTGAATAGCGTTCTCGGGATCGTCGAACTGTTCGAAGTAGACGAGCGTGTGAACGCCGTAACGTTTGGTAAAGCCGGGCACGGCGTTCTGCTTATGCTCGAAGACGCGTCGCACGAGGTCGTTCGTAACGCCGATATAAAGCGTTCCATTGCGCTGGCTGGCGAGAATGTAGACGTAGAAGGCGCTCATGGACCGAGCGTAAAACCCTGGACCCTGGGGGCAAGCCCCCAGGATGACCAAAAAACAAAAGCGTCCCACACGATTCCAATTGTCGGCGCGGCGCGATAGTGTGGCTGATTATTCCTTGGGGGACGAGATGCCCGATACCGGAACGCCGGGACCTAAGACCGACCTGACTGAAGCCGCGCTGCAGTATCACCGCGAGCCGACACCTGGAAAATTATCCGTCGTCGCCAAGAAGCCCTTGGTCAATCAGCGCGACCTGGCGCTGGCCTATTCGCCGGGCGTGGCGGCGGCCTGCAACGTCATCGTCGAGGACCCGCGCGAGGTCGACACGGTCACGGGCCGCGCGAACCTCGTCGGCGTCATCACCAACGGCACGGCCGTGCTGGGCCTCGGCGCCATCGGCCCCCTGGCCGCGAAGCCGGTGATGGAAGGCAAGGCCGTCCTTTTCAAGAAGTTCGCCAATATCGACGTGTTCGACATCGAGATCGCCGAGAAGGATCCGATGAAGCTGGTGGACATCATCGCCGCGCTGGAGCCCACCTTCGGCGCCATCAACCTCGAGGACATCAAGGCGCCGGACTGCTTCATCGTCGAAAGCGAACTTCGCAAGCGCATGAAGATCCCGGTCTTCCACGACGATCAGCACGGCACCGCCATCGTGGTCGCGGCGGCCGTGATCAACGGCCTCTCGCTGCTGGGCAAGGACATCTCGAAGGTGAAGCTGGTGTCGACCGGCGGCGGCGCGGCGGGCATCGCGTGCCTGAACCAGCTCGTCGATCTGGGGCTTCGCCGCGAGAACGTCATCCTCTCGGATCATAAAGGCGTGGTCTACAAGGGCCGCACCGAGGACATGACCGACCAGAAGCGCGAATATGCCGCCGAGACCAACACGCGCACGCTGGGTGAAGCGATCATCGGCGCCGATGTGTTCCTGGGCCTGTCGGCGCCGAAGGTGCTGACGCCGGAGATGGTGCGGTCCATGGCGAAAGGGCCGTTCATCCTCGCGCTCGCCAATCCGGAACCGGAGATCATGCCTGCGCTCGCCCGAGAAGCCGCGCCGGACGCGATCATCGCGACGGGGCGCTCCGACTATCCGAACCAGGTGAACAACGTCCTGTGTTTCCCCTACATCTTCCGCGGCGCGATGGATGTGGGCGCGACGACGATCAACGACGAAATGAAGATCGCCTGCGTGCAGGCCATCGCGCGCCTCGCGCGCGGCGCGTCCAGCGACGTGGTGTCCGCCGCGTACGGCGGCGATCAACTGCGTTTCGGTCCGGATTATCTGATCCCGAAACCCTTCGATCCGCGCCTGGTGTCGGAGATCGCGCCGGCGGTGGCGAAGGCGGCGATGGAGTCCGGCGTGGCGACACGTCCCATCGCGGACCTCGACGCCTATAAGGAGCGTCTGGAGCAGTTCGTTTATCGGTCCGCCTTCGTGATGAAGCCGGTGTTCGAGAAGGCGCGTTCGAATCCAAAACGCGTGGCTTTTGCCGAAGGTGAAGACGAGCGGACCCTGTTCGCCGCCAAGCAACTGATCGATGACGGCATCGCCAAGCCCATCCTGATCGGCCGTCCCGGCGTGATCTCGCACCGCGCGCGCAGGCTGGGTTTGGGTCTGGTTCCGGGCAAGGACTTCGAGATCTGCAATCAAGAAGACGATCCCCGGTTCGGCGATTACTGGCGTCACTATCATACGCTGATGGAGCGCAAGGGCGTTGCGCCCGACACGGCGCGCACCATCGTGCGCACCAACGGCACCGTGATCGCGGCGCTGATGGTGGCGCGCGGCGACGCCGACGCCATGATCTGCGGCACCTACGGCGAATATCAGTGGCACCTGCGGTATCTCACCGACATCTTCGGGATGAAGAAGGATGTGCATAAGACGACGGCGCTCAGTTTGCTCATCCTCGACGAAGGGCCGGTGTTCTTCTGCGACACCTATGTGGCCGAGGATCCGGACGCGGAAGACATCGCGGACCTGACCTTGCGCGCGGCGCAGAAGGTGAGCGATTTCGGGATCGCGCCGAAAGTGGCGCTGATCGCGGCGTCGAACTTCGGCGCACGGCCGACGGCGGCCTCGCGCAAGATGCGCCGGGCGCTGAAGCTGATTCTGGCCGAGAAACCCGACCTCGAAGTCGAAGGCGAAATGCAGGCCAACGTGGCGCTGAACGAGGACCTGCGCATGCGCATCTTCCCGAACTCGCGCCTCAAGGGCCGTGCCAATCTGCTTGTGCTGCCGACGCTGGAAGCCGCGAACACCGGCTTCAACCTGGTGCGCAACCTCGCCCACGGCCTGCATGTGGGACCCATTCTCCTGGGGATCGCCAAGCCCGCGCATATCACGACGAACTCGGTGACGGCGCGCGGCCTGGTCAATCTCGCCGCGCTCGCGGTGCTGGACGCGCAGGTGGCGGGGTAACGTGGATACGCGCGGGACGTGGACCTGCCCGTCCTGCACCGGCTTCGTCGCGGCGATGTATTGTTCCACCTGCGGCGAGAGACGCGCCGATGTGCGCGACTTCACCGCCGCGGCCATCGCCAAGCGGATGTTGCGGGCCTTCAGTCCTGTTGACGGCAAGGTGGCGCGCAGCTTCCGCGCGCTGCTGACGAACCCCGGCGCGCTGACGGCGGCCTTCGTGCGCGGCATGCGCAGGCCGTTCATGGGCCCGTTCCAGATCTTCATCCTGGCGAACATCCTGTTCTTCTTCATGCAGTCGTTCAGCGACATGCGTCTGCTGACCGCGGGGCTGGATGTGCGCCTGGCGGGTCAGGACGGCGGCGACTGGGCGCGCGCCATGGTGAACGCGCGGCTCGCCGCGACAGGGCGCACGCTGGCCGAATACGCGCCGGTGTTCGACCAAGCTGCGGCCGTGAACGCGAAATCGCTGATCGGCCTGATGATCCCGCCATTCGCGGCGCTGCTGCCGCTGGTCTTTATGGGACGGTCGAAGCCCATCGGCGTGCATGTGATTTTCGCCCTCCACTTCTATGCGTTCGTGCTGGTGCTGCTGTGTATCCCGCTCGGGCTGATGATCGTCGTGAAGATGCTGGGCGGACCGGGTGTGCTGTCGCCCTTCGCCGATGATCTGACCGCGATCGCCATCGCGGTGATCTGCGCGGTCTACCTCTTTGTCGCCATAAAGCCGGTCTATCATGTGCGAGGCTTGGGGCATGCGGCGCGCACGGCGCTTCTGACCGCCGCCGCCGTCTCTATTTTCCTGGGCTACCGCCTCGCGCTGCTGCCCCTCACGCTGTACACGACGTAGATGAAGAGACTTTTCGCTTTTTTGTTCGCGGTTCTGCTGTGCGCGGCCTCGGCGCACGCCCAAACCCTGAACCGCGCCGGACGCGGCGAGCCGGGGTCGCTCGATCCGCATAAAGCGAGCACGCAGTATGAACAGGCGCTGGTGCTCGATCTGTTCGAAGGGCTGCTGGCGTTCGATGCGAATGGATTGCCTGTGCCGGGGATCGCGGATTCCTGGGCCGTGTCGCCGGACAGTAAGCGTTACGTGTTCAACCTGCGGCCCAATCTTGTGTGGTCGGATGGCGCGCCGCTTACGCCTGACCAAGTCGTCGCCTCGTTCCGCAGGCTGCTCGATCCAAAAACCGCCGCCCCCGCGGCCGCGCAGATGTATGTGATCAAGAACGCGCGCGGCGTGAACACGGGCAAGATGGAGCCGTCGGCGCTGGGGGTGACGGCGGCGGCGGGCACCGTGGCGATCGAACTCGAGGCGCCCGTGCCGTATCTGCCGTCCTTGCTGGCGGCGGCCTTTGCGGTGGTGGTGCCGCCGCAGGCCTTCACCCATCCCGACGGCTGGACGCGCCCCGGCGCGATTGTCGGCAACGGCGCCTTCACGCTGCAAGGCTGGGAGCCGCAAAGCCACATCACGCTGGTGAAGAATGAAAGGTATCGCGACGCGGCGAACGTGAAGCTGGCGCGTGTGGTTTATCACCCCGCGGGCGACACCAACGCGGCGCTGGCGCGCTACCGCGCGGGCGACTTCGACATGGTGATGGAGTTCCCGTCGGCGCAGACCGAACAGCTGATCCGGGAAATGAAAACCGAGGCGAAGCTGACGCCGTCGCTGCTGACCTATTATCTGGCGCTGAACACGCGTGACCCGAAACTGGCCGACAGAAGGGTCAGGCGCGCGCTGTCGCTCGCCGTCGATCGCGATACGTTGGTGAGCAAGGTGGTGCGCGGCGGCGCGCTGCCGACGGCGACTTTTGTCCCTCCGGCGACGGCGAACTACACGCCGCCTGTGCTCGATCTCGATGCCGCGCCGTATGAGACGCGCGTCAAGGAAGCGCAGCGCCTGCTGGCCGAGGCGGGCTACGGCCCGGGCCATCCCTTGCGGCTCACGTACGCGTACACGGCCAATCAGGAGCTCCGCCGTATCGCGGTGGTGATCGCGGCGATGTGGAAGCGTGCCGGGGTCGAGCTGTCGCTGCTCAACACGGAAGGGCGCGTGCATTTCTCCAATTTGCGGCAGGGCGTGTTCGAGGTGGCGTTCGTTGCGTGGCTCGCGGATTTCAACGATGCGGCGAACTTCCTCGCGGTGCTGGACTCCGCGAGCACGGCGTCGAACTACGCGAAGTACGACAGCGCGGCGTACGACAATTTGTTGCGTCAGGCGGCGCAGACCTCAAATCTCGGTGA
>Ga0102832_1001286_pt1 | contig 20819 bp, 20 predicted proteins | sample EBPBio282013_DNA_FD_88942 | JGI IMG/M metagenome (GOLD analysis project Ga0102832, IMG submission 88942) | Wastewater treatment Type I Accumulibacter community from EBPR Bioreactor in Madison, WI, USA - Reactor 2_5/28/2013_ DNA (Illumina Assembly) | ecosystem: Engineered > Bioreactor > EBPR >...
GCCGGTCGGGCGCCTGCGCGAAGCCGCTCGCCCGCCCCACGTTGGCGAGGGCGAGCAGGTCCGGCGCCGTCAGGGCATCGAGGTCGGTGAGGGCCTGCTCGAGGCCGCGCTGGCTCTTCTTGGCGCTCGTCGACGGCGGCAGGTAGTCGCGGACGACTAGCTCGCGGTCGGTCTCGACTCCGGCGACCAGCTCGTCGAGCTGCAGGCTCATGAGGCGGCCGTCGGTGCCGAGCTCGACGAGGTAGTCGGCGATCTCGGCCGCGATGCGGCGCACCATCTCCAGGCGCTGCGCGACCGAGCAGACGTCGCGGACCGTCACGAGATCCTCGATCTCGAGGGCGGAGAGCGTGCCGCTCACCTCGTCGAGGCGCATCTTGTAGCGCTCGAGCGTGGCCAGCGCCTGGTTGGCGCGGCTGAGGATGGCGCCGGAGTCCTCGAGCACGTAGCGGCGTCCGGCGACGTAGAGCGCGATCGTGTTCATCGACTTGCTGACGCTGACCACGGGGAAGCCGCTGCTCTTGGAGACGCGGTCGGCGGTGCGGTGGCGCGTGCCCTGCTCGTCGGTGGGGATGGTGGGATCCGGCAGCAGCTGCACGGCCGCGCGCAGCAGACGGGTGGCGTCGCGGTCGCAGATCACCGCGCCGTCCATCTTCGCCAGCTCGCGCAGGCGCTGCGCCGAGAACTCGACGTCGAGGGAGAAGCCGCCGGACGCCATCGCCTCGACCTGGCGGTCGTGGCCGAGGACGACGAGGCCGCCGGTGCGGCCGCGCAGGATGCGCTCGAGGCCGTCGCGGAGCACCGTGCCGGGAGCCACCTGGGCGATCGCCGCGCGCAGCGCAGCGTCGACGTCGGTCTTCTCGGCCGCCACTGCTGCCCCCGGGTCTGCTGGAGATGTCCGGCGTCCCGGACACCGCCACTGTATCGGGCTGCGGGAGCGACGCCTGCCGCGCGGCCGACGGGTGCCCGTCTGCGGGACGCCGTTGCGCCGACCGGGCGACGCCGCCCGGTGGGCGGCCTGCCCGCTGCCGTCAGCGGCCGCCTCGTCCCCGTCCTCGCGACGGGGCGGGTCCGGTCAGAGGTCGGCGATGTGGCGGAGCATGCCGAGCGCCTCCTCGAGGTGGCCGACCTCGGTGACCCGGACGCCGTCGGCCCCGGCCCGCCCTGCAGCAACGCAGTCGTGCGCTGGACGTCTGCCCGCCGTCCTCGTCTCGCGGGCGATGGTCAGACGACGGAGAGGTGGCGGAGCATGCCGAGCGCCTCCTCGAGGTGGCCGACCTCGGTGACCCGGACGCCGTCGGGCCCCGGCCCGCCCTGCAGCTCGGCCGGCAGCAGGGACTTCGTGCCCCGCGGCACGAGGATGCGCTGGTAGCCCAGGCGGCGCGCCTCGGCGACGCGCTGGGCGAGGAACGGCACGCGCCGGACGTCGCCCGACAGCGCCACCTCGCCGATCGCGATGACGTCGGCGTGCAGCGCCCGGCCGAGGCTGGCCGACGCGATCGCCAGGCAGACGGCGAGGTCGACGGCGGGATCGGCGAGCTTGGCGCCGCCGACGGTGGCGACGTACACCTCGCGGTCGGAGATGCGCCGGCGCACCGACCGCTCGGTGACGGCCACCAGCATCGCCACGCGTGCGGCGTCGAGGCCGCTGACACCGCGGCGGGGGTTGGGCGTGGCCGACTCGGTCACGAGCGACTGGACCTCGGCCAGCATCGGCCGGCGTCCCTCGACCGTCACCGTGACGCAGGTGCCGGGCACCGGCTTCTCGCGGTGCTCGCGGAACAGGTCGCTGGGGTCGACGACCTCGCGCAGGCCGTCCTCGGTCTGCTCGAAGCAGACGATCTCGTCGGCCGGGCCGTAGCGGTTCTTCACGGCGCGCAGCAGTCGCAGGGCGGTGTGGCGGTCGCCCTCGAAGGTGAGCACGGTGTCGACGAGGTGCTCGAGGGCGCGCGGCCCCGCGATGCTGGAGTCCTTCGTGGACTGACCCACGACGAGCAGCGGGGTGCGCCGTGACTTCGCGACGCGGCTGAGGACCTGGGTGACCTCGACGACCTGGGCGACGCCGCCGGCGCGGCCCTCGACGTCGGAGCTGGCGATGGTCTGGACGGAGTCGACGACGATGAGCGCGGGGTCGTGCTCCTCGACGTGGCCGAGGACCGTGGCGAGGTCGTTCTCGTCGGCGAGCAGCAGCCGGTCGGAGCCGGCCCCGGTACGCCGGGCGCGGACGCCGATCTGCTCGACCGACTCCTCGCCGCTGACGTACAGGACAGTGCCGCCGCCGCGCTCGGCGACCTCGTGGGCCACCGCGAGCAGCAGGGTGGACTTGCCGACCCCGGGCTCGCCCGCCACCAGCACGACCTGCCCCGGGACGAGGCCGCCGCCGAGGACCCGGTCGAACTCGCCGATGCCCGTCGTCGACCGGACGACGTGCTCCTCGGCGATCTGCGACACCGGGCGCGCCCGGCGCGTCGGCGCCACGCCGTCGGTGCGGCTCTTGAGGCCCGTCGCGGAGGTGGGCGCCGACTGCTCCGCCACGGTGCCCCACGCCTGGCACTCCCCGCAGCGCCCGACCCACTTCGGCGAGATCCACCCGCACTCCGTGCACCGGAACCCCGCCGCCCTCGCCTTCGCCATGCCCGCACCCTACGGACCCCGCCCGACAGGGGTTCAGATGAAGGGTCCCCATGACCAATAGACCCGTACACAGGCTCCCCTCACGGTGGCCGTCGTCCACAGGACAGCGGCGCGCCCTGCGGACCGGGCGGCCCGCTGCCTCACGCTGCCCCCATGCCGCCCCGAGCTACCTGGACCCGAGAGCAAGTCCGAGACGTCGCCGCCCAGCAGTACGGGCTCATCACGTCTGCCCAGTTGCGCGACTTGGGCGTACCTCGGCAGACGGTCCTCTGGCACGAGCAACAAGTCGGAGGGATGTTCAGCCGGTTGATCTACGGCGTCCACCGCTTCGAGCCCAGGCACACCGTCAGCCCCGCGCAGTACCTCGCAGGCGCTCAGCTCTACGGCGGCCCCGAGTCGGTGCTGTCCGGCGCTGCGATCCTGCGCCGGCGGGGCCTGAAGGCCGCGTTCCGTCCTGCGTTCGGGCTCGAGAACGAGGCGCTGCTCCTCGTAGACCATGTCGCTCGACGCAGCAGCCGGGACTTCGTCGTCGTGGAGCGGACGAGATCGCTGCCAGTGGCGCGGAACGACGGACTCCTCAGAGTCGCGCCCATGTACCGCGCAGTGCTGGATGCGTGCCGGCGCTGCACGGATGAGGAGGCGGTGCAGGCGCTCATCTTCGAAGTGGTCCAGCGCCGGCTGGCTTCGCCTGAGGCTCTGAACGACGAGCGCATCAAGGGCCAGAAGCGCGGCTCCAGGTTCGCGAGGCTCGCGCTCGAGGCGGTCTTCGCTGGCGCGCGCTCGGTCCCTGAGGCTCGCCTACCCGAGCTCCTGGACGCCGTCGGCCTCAGCCGCATGGTGTTGAATCCGCAGATCCATCTCCTGGACGGCACCTTCTTGGCCTGCCCTGACGCCTACGACCCGGCAACCGACGTTGCCCTGGAGATCGATTCGCGCGAGTACCACTTCGGCGTCGAGTCCTGGGAGGCGACGATGCGCCGACATGCCCGCATGACTGCCCATGGCCTGAGCGTGATCCACGCATCGCCGCGAAGGCTCGACGGGGACCACGAGGCCGTTCTCGATGAGGTCTGGACAGCAATCCGCTCGGCGGCCGGGCGCCCTGCACCGTCAGTCCTCGTCACGCCGTGCGCCCGATGAGTGGAACCCCTGTACCGGTCTATTGGTCATGGGGACCCCTCATCGAGAAGGGGGCGGGAAGCGGTCTGGGTCGATGAGGAAGCGGGTGCGGGCGGGGAGGGCGTGGACGACGAGGTCGTAGGAGTCCTCGAGCAGCTCGCGCAGGAGGGTGTCGGGCACGGTGCCGTCGAGGACGACGGTGATCCAGTGCCGCTTGTCGGTGTGGTAGCCGGGCGTGATCGCCTCGTGCTCCGCGACGAGCGCGACGCCGATCGGCGGATCCACCTTGAGCGTCACTCGGCCGGGGTCGGCGTCGAGGTCGGCGATGCAGATCATCTTGCCGCCGCCGCCCTCAGGGCCGGCCGCGACCTTCCAGACGTCGACGTCGTCGCCGAACGGATGGGTGAGCGCGACGCCGGGCAGCTCGCGCAGCACCGACTCGGCGAGGGCGCGCTGGTCGCTCGGGCGGCGTCGGGCCATGCCCCGACCGTACGTCGTCGCCCCGACAGCTCCGGCGGGTCAGACCGGGTCGGCGGGGTGGGGGGCGAACGGGAGGAGGGCGGCCTCGCGCGCGGCGGCGGAGCGCTGCTTGGCGGCGACCGTGCGCGCGGCGGTGAGGGCCGCCATCCGCGCCTCGCAGTGGGCCGCGAGCACGTGGTAGGCCGCCTCGCCCATGAGCTCGACGAGCGTGCCCTTCTCGGTGACGAAGACCGGCTCCGCGGCGACGTGCGCCTCGGTCGACCCGCTGCAGTACCAGTCGAGGTCGTGGCCGCCCGAGCCCCAGCCGCGGCGGTCGTACTCGCCGATGGTCACCAGCAGGATCTCGGTGCCGTCCGGCCGCTCGACGTGCTGGAAGGTCCGGCGCACCGGCAGCTGCCAGCACACGTCGGGCTTGACGACGGTGATCGGCTCGCCGATCCGGCCGGCGAGCTGGTGCAGCGCGCACCCGGCGCCGCCCTCGAAGCCCTGCCGGTTGAGGAAGATGCACGCACCCTCGTGCACGCGTGTCTTGCGGGCGCCGTCCTCGTCCTTCTCGACGAAGCCCTTCTTGGTGCCCTGCTTGTGGAACTGCCAGGTCTCGGGCGTGAGCATCGCGGCGTACTTCTTGGTGCGCTTCTCGTCGTCCTTGTCGGCGAAGTGCGCGCCGAGCACGCAGCAGCCGTCGTCGGGCTTGCTCGCGTCGATGCCGTGGCAGCCGTTGCCGTAGATGCAGGTCCACCGGCTCGTCAGCCACGTGAGATCGCACCGGTAGACCGTCGTGCCGTCGGAGTCGGCCGGGTCCGGGAACTCGACGTACGCGCGCGGGAAGTCCAGCGGTACCTCGTCGCCGCGACGGCCGATGACGACGTCGACGGGGGTGCTCTTGTTCTTGGCAGCCACGGCGTCACCCTAGGCGCTGCACGTGACGCCGGTGTGACGGACCCGCGGGTCGGGCCACGACCACGACTCCGTCACGGCCCCGGCGATGAAGGGCAGAAGTGTCTGGCTCTCATGGTCCGAGGGACCCTTCATCGGGAAACCCGGGGGGCCACTAGCCTGGCGGTGTGCGCCTGGGTGTTCTGGACGTCGGATCCAACACGGTCCATCTGCTCGTCGTCGATGCGCACCACGGCGCGGCGCCTCTGCCAGCCCACTCGCACAAGACCGAGATGCGCCTGGCGGAGCACCTCGTCGGCGAGCGCATCAGCGACGTGGGCATCGACAAGCTCGTGACGTTCGTCCGCTCGGCGCAGGATGTCGCCGAGGACCTCGGCGTCACCCAGATGCATGCGTTCGCGACGTCGGCGATCCGGGAGGCCGCGAACGGCGAGGACGTGCTGACGACGGTCCGGGAGCGCACCGGCGTCGACCTCACGGTGCTGTCCGGCCCGGACGAGGCCCGGCTGACGTTCCTGGCGGTGCGCCGCTGGTTCGGCTGGTCATCGGGCCGCCTGCTCTGCCTCGACATCGGCGGCGGCTCGCTCGAGATCGCGGTGGGGGCCGACGAGGCGCCGGACGTCGCGATCTCCGTGCCCCTCGGCGCCGGCCGCACCACGCGCGCGTTCGTGCATCACGACCCGCCGCAGTCCGACGAGGTGCGCGCGATGCGCAAGCACGCCCGCGCCACCATCGCCGACGTCGCCCACCGGGTCGCGCGCGCCGGCGAGCCCCGCCATGTGGTCGCCACGAGCAAGACCTTCCGCTCGCTCGCGCGCATCGCCGGGGCGGCGCCCTACAGCGAGGGCCCGTTCGCCAAGCGCTACCTCGCCCGCGACGACCTCCGCACCTGGGTGCCCAAGCTCGCGACCATGACCACGAAGGAGCGCGCCGCGCTTCCCGGCGTCAGCCCCGGGCGCGCCGGCCAGCTGCTCGCGGGCGCCGTCGTGGCAGAGGCGGCCATGGACATCCTCGCCGTCGAGCGTGTCGAGATCGGGCCGTGGGCTCTGCGCGAAGGGATCATCCTCGAGCTGCTCGACGGCCTGCACCGCTGACCGGCTCGATCCGGAGGGGCGAGGCGTCGCTCTTCCGACGCGTCGCACTTGCCCAGCGGGTCCCCTACGTCACGGTTTCGTCGGGCGCGGGCCCACGGGCGCGCGGAGCAGGCCGTACGGTGGGCCGGTGACGACGGCCGCCGAGATCGATCCCGCCCGCGGCCTGTCCGCCGCCGACGTCGCCGAGCGGGTGGCCGCCGGCCGCGTCAACCACGTCAAGGACAAGAACGCACGCAGCCTCTCCGACATCGTCCGCGCGAACACGCTGACCTACTTCAACGCCCTCATCGGGTCCCTCTGGATCCTCATGCTGTGGGCGGCGCCGCTCATCGACTCGCTGTTCGGGCTCGTCATCGTGGTCAACACGGCGATCGGCATCATCCAGGAGTACCGAGCCGCCCGGACGCTGGCGAAGCTGAGCCTCGTCGGCCAGCAGCAGGCGATGGTGCGCCGCGACGGCGTCGACGCCGAGATCCCGCCGAACGAGGTGGTCGAGGACGACCTGATCCTGCTGCGCACCGGCGACCAGATGCTCGTCGACGCCGAGGTGGTGGAGTCGCAGGGGCTCGAGCTCGACGAGTCGCTGCTCACCGGCGAGGCCGACTCGGTCGACAAGGCGGTCGGCGACGAGGTGCTGTCGGGGTCGTTCGTCGTCGCGGGCTCGGGGATCGTCCGCGCGACGAAGGTCGGGCACGCCTCCTACGCCTCGCAGATCGTCGACGAGGCGAGCAAGTTCTCCCTGACCCGGTCCGAGCTCCGCTACTCGATCATGCGGTTCATCCGGATCGTGTCCTACTTCCTCATCCCGGTCGGCGCGCTGCTGTTCTGGTCGCAGTGGCAGGCGACCGACGGCGACCTCAAGAAGTCGGTCGCCGGCACGGTGCCGGGCGTCATCACGATGGTGCCCGAGGGGCTGGTGCTGCTCACCAGCGTCGCGATGGCGGTCAGCGTCATCCGGCTGGCCCAGCGCAAGGCCCTCGTGCAGGACATGCCGGCAGTCGAGGTGCTCGCCCGCGTCGACGTCGTCTGCGTCGACAAGACCGGCACCCTCACCGAGCCGGGCATGTCGGTGCACCAGGTCGTGACGCTCGACGAGTCGGTCGATGTCGGCGCCGTCCTCGGAGCGCTGGGCGCCAGCGAGCAGGACCCCAACGCGACGCTCGCCGCCATCGCGTCGTCCTACCCCGGACCCGAGGGCTGGACCGCGACGTCGGCCGTGCCGTTCAACAGCGCGCGCAAGTGGTCGAGCGCCACCTTCGAGGGGCGTGGCGCCTGGGTGCTCGGGGCACCGGAGATGCTGCTGCCCGACGGCGACCCGGTGCGTCAGAAGGGCGACGGCCTCGCCTCCGCCGGGGCACGCGTCCTGGTCCTCGCCGCCGCCGAGGGCGAGCCCGACGCCGACGCCGGTACCGGCCCGATCCGTCCGGCGGCGCTGGTCGTCATCAACCAGACCCTGCGCTCCGACGCCGCCGACACCGTGGCCTACTTCCTCGACCAGAACGTGAAGCTCAAGGTGATCAGCGGCGACAACGCCGTCACCGTGGGCGCGATCGCGACGCAGGCCGGCGTGCCCGGGGCCGACGACCCCGTCGACGCGCGCACGCTCCCGGACGACCAGGCCGAGCTGGCCGAGATCCTGGAGACGCACAGCGTGTTCGGCCGGGTGACGCCCGCGCAGAAGCGGGCCATGGTCGGTGCGCTGCAGAGCAAGGGGCACGTCGTCGCGATGACCGGCGACGGCGTCAACGACGTGCTCGCGCTCAAGGACGCCGACCTCGGCATCGCGATGGGGTCGGGGGCCGGGGCCACCCGGTCGGTCGCGCAGATCGTGCTGCTCGACGACCGCTTCGCCGTCATGCCGTCGGTGGTGGCCGAGGGCCGCCGGGTGCTCGGCAACGTCGAGCGCGTCTCCCAGCTGTTCCTGAGCAAGAGCTTCTACGCGATGCTCGTCTCGGTCGCCACGATCCTTCTCACGCTGCCCTTCCCGTTCCTCAACCGCCACCTCACGGTGGTCACCGCGCTCACCATCGGGACGCCCGCGTTCTTCCTGGCCCTGCTGCCCAACACGCAGCGGTTCAAGAAGGGCTTCTTCGGCCGCGTGATCAAGTTCGCGATGCCCTCCGGCGCGGTCATCGCCATCTCGGCGTACATCACCTACCTCAGCGTCATGAAGGTCACCGGCGACGACGTGCCGCAGGCCCAGGCCGCCGCCTGCGTGACGCTGTTCATCGTGTCGTGGTGGATCCTCGTCCAGGTCGCCCGGCCCTACGACCTCATCCGCGTCGGCATCTGCGCTGCCATGCTCGTGGCCTTCCTCGGGGTGCTGTACATCCCCCTGTTCTCGAAGCTGTTCGCCATCTCGTGGGCGCCCGACACCGACGGGCTGATCGCGGTCGGGGTAGGCATCCTGGGCGCAGCCGCCATCAGCATCGTCCACGCGGTGGCCGGCATCCGTCACGATTCCGGCGACCCGGTTGGTGACGAGGCCCCGCACGACGCAGGATGAGGGTGTGAGCCCGCTCGTCACCCTGTCGACCGCGTCGACCTACCCGGAGACGACGGCTGCGTCGTTCGAGACCGCCGCGCGGCTCGGCTACGACGGGCTCGAGGTCATGGTCCTCACCGACGCCGTCAGCCAGGACCCCGAGGCGCTGCTGCGCCTGCGCGACCACTACGGCATCGCGATCACCTCCATCCACGCCCCCTGCCTGCTCGTGACGCAGCGGGTGTGGGGCACCGACCCGTGGGCCAAGCTCGTGCGAGCCCAGGCGGCCGCCGAGCTGCTCGGCGCGCAGACCGTCGTCGTCCACCCGCCCTTCCGGTGGCAGGGCGACTACGGCCGCGAGTTCGTCGAGGGCATCCGGCGCATGCAGGACGAGACGGACGTCCGGTTCGCGGTCGAGAACATGTACCCCTGGAAGGCCGCGAGCCGCGAGTTCGCCGCGTACGTGCCGGGCTGGGACGTCCGCGACGAGGACTACCTCCACACCACGCTCGATCTCAGCCACACGTCGGTGTCGCAGAGCGACGCCGTCGAGATGGCCGACGATCTCGGCGACCGGCTCGTCCACGTCCACCTCGCCGACGGCTCGGGGTCGACCCGCGACGAGCACCTGGTCCCCGGCCGGGGCAACCAGCCGTGCGCCGAGGTGCTGCGCGGCCTCGTCGACCGCGGTTTCGACGGCCAGGTCGTCGTCGAGATCTCCACCCGCAAGGCCGTCGACCGCGAGTCGCGCGAGCTCGACCTCGTCGAGTCGCTGGCCTTCGCCCGCCACCACCTCTCCGGAGCGTCCGAGGAGTTCGACCCTGTGAGCGTGCGTCGATGACCGAGGACCAGGGGCAGACCCCGCATCCCGACCACGAGCAGCGCCAGCAGCAGCTCGACGACGTCTCCCGCGTCGTCCTCGACGCCGCACGGGCGGCCTACTCCCGCCGCGGATACGTGGGGACGACGCTCAAGGGGGTGGCCGCAGCCGCCGGCGTGGCGCCGGACGTCATGTCCCGGTACTACCGCAACCGCGAGCAGCTCTTCGCGGCCGCCATGCGACTGCCCTTCGACCCGGCGACGTCGGTGGCGCAGCTGCTCGCGCCCGGGATCGACGGCATGGGCGAGCGCCTCGTGCGCATCACGCTGCGGATGCTCGACGACCCCGAGACCCGCGACCAGCTCGCGGAGATGGTGCGCGACGGCGCCGGTGCGTCGAAGGCCACGGCGTCGCTGCGCGAGTTCCTCGAGTCGGCGGTGGTCGATCGCGTCGTCGGTGTACTCGGGGTGCCCGACGCACGCATGCGCGTGTCGCTCGCGACGTCGTACCTCGTCGGCGTCGCGGCCTCGCGCTACGTGCTGCAGATCGAGCCGCTGGCGTCGGCGACCGAGGACGAGATCGTCGCGCTCGTGGCGCCCGCCATCCAGGCCGCGCTGACCACCCCGACGCAGCCCACGAAGGCGCAGCGCGAGAAGGGCTGACCGGGCCCGCCATGGCGTGCCCCGCCGGGATCCGGCAGGGTGGTCGTACGACGCCGGCCGCGAGGGCCGGCCGCACTCACCCGAGGTGGACACCGTGGACAAGCGCCTTCTGTCGGTGCTGAACGACTCCGAGCGCCTGCTGGTCCTGCAGACCGAGAAGGCCGAGCTCGCCAAGCTCGACGAGGACGGCCTCGCCGACCTCCACGACCGCATCCGCCGCGCGCGCAACAAGACGGTCGGCCAGTACCGCCGCGGCGGGGCGTCGAAGGTCGGCGCCAAGGGCGGCCGCGGCAAGGCGTCGCAGCAGAACCAGCGCGCCCGCGACAAGGCCGAGGCCTTCGAGGTCGCGCTCGCCGCCGTCAGCTCCGCCCTCGCCGCCGCCGCGCGCCGCAGCGCCGCCGAGCTCAAGGCCGAGCGCCTCGAGGCCGCCCGCGCCGCCAAGGCCAATCCGGTGGCCGCGCCGGCGTCGACCGGCCGTGCTCGCAAGGCTGCACCGGCCGCGCCCACCAAGCGCACCCGTTCTGACGCCTCCGCCGTCAGCAAGAAGAACGCCTCGACCCTGGCCGCAGGCGCCCGCCGCCAGGCCAAGCGCGACAGCCGCTGACCCGTCGGCCGCGCGCCGCCCCGCACGGCGGCGGCGCGCGGATCGGGCAGCCACCACCGCCCCGCCCACCGGTAGCGTGGGCCGCGAGGCGGGACGCCCGTGCCCCCTCGTCGGGAGTCCGAGGTGCTGCGCAGCCTGCTGCTGTCCGCGTCGCGCAACGAGAAGCTGCAGCAGGTCGCGAGCGAGGCCGCGCCGGCCCGCGCCCTCGTCGACCGCTTCGTCGCCGGGGAGCGCACGGAGGACGCCGTGCGCGCCTCCGCCGAGCTGCAGGCGACCGGGCGCCTCGTCACCATCGACCGCCTCGGCGAGGACACCGTCGAGATCGCCCAGGCCGAGGCCACCCGCGACGCCTACATCGCCCTGCTCGGCGCTCTCGACGACGCCGGGCTCACCGCGGCCGCCGAGGTGTCGGTGAAGCTCTCCGCCGTCGGCCAGGCGCTGCCCGGCGACGGCGAGAAGATCGCGCTCGACTTCGCGCGCGCCATCTGCGAGAAGGCGAAGGAGGTCGGCACGACGGTCACCCTCGACATGGAGGACCACACCACCACCGACTCCACGCTGGGCGTCGCGCGCGAGCTGCGCGCGGACTTCCCGTGGCTCGGCGTCGTCCTCCAGGCGTACCTGCGCCGCACCGAGGCCGACTGCCGCGACCTCGCCACCGCCGGCTCCCGAGTGCGGCTGTGCAAGGGCGCCTACCGCGAGCCCGAGACCGTCGCCTTCACCGACCGCGCCGACATCGACAAGGCCTACGTGCGCTGCGCGAAGATCCTGCTGCAGGGCGACGGCTACCCGATGCTCGCGACCCACGACCCCCGGCTGATCGACATCGGCGAGGCCCTCGCGATCCGCGCCGACCGCGCGCCCGGCAGCTACGAGTTCCAGATGCTCTTCGGCGTCCGCACCGACGAGCAGCTGCGCCTGGCCGCCGAGGGCCACCGCATGCGGGTCTACGTCCCCTACGGCGACGAGTGGTACGGCTACCTGGTGCGCCGCCTCGCCGAGCGACCTGCGAACCTGACCCTGCTCGCACGCGCGCTCACCTCGAAGGGCTGACCATGGGACTCGTCGCTGTCATCGGCGCCGGCGTGATGGGGGAGACGCTGCTCTCCGGCCTCCTGCGCGCGGGCCGCGCGCCGGCCGACCTCGTCGTCGCCGAGCGCCGCCCCGAGCGCGCCGAGGAGCTGCGCGCGAAGTACGGGGTCGAGGTCCTGGGCAACACCGAGGCCGCGCAGAAGGCGTCCACGCTCGTCCTCGTGGTGAAGCCGCAGGACATGGCCTCGGTGCTCGACGAGGTCTCCGGCTCCGTGCAGCCCGGCACCCTCGTCGTCTCGCTCGCGGCGGGCATCACGACCGAGTTCCTCGAGTCGCGGCTGCCCGCGGGCACCCCCGTCGTGCGCGTCATGCCCAACACCCCGGCGCTGGTCGACCAGGGGATGGCGGCCATCTCGGCCGGCGCGCACTGCGACGACGACCACCTGGCCGAGGCCGAGTCGCTGCTACTCGCCGTCGGCAAGGTCGTGCGCGTTCCCGAGAAGCACCAGGACGCCGTCACCGCGATCAGCGGCTCCGGGCCGGCATACATCTTCTACGTCACCGAGGCGATGATCGAGGCGGGCGTCTTCCTCGGCCTGCCGCGCGTGACCGCCACCGAGCTCGTCGTCCAGACGCTCTACGGCGCCGCGACGATGCTCCGCGAGACCGGCGAGCACCCCGGCGTGCTGCGCGAGAACGTGACCTCGCCCGGCGGCACCACCGTCGCCGCGCTCCGCACGCTGGACGACCACAAGGTGCGCGCCGCCTTCATCTCCGCGCTGGAGGCCGCGCGCGACCGCAGCCAGCAGCTCGCGTCGGGCTCGTGACGGCGTGACCGGCCAGGCCCACGTCGTCTGGGACGACTCCCTGGCGAAGTACGACTTCGGGCCGGGCCATCCGCTGGCGCCCGTGCGCGTGCAGCTCGCGATGCGGCTCGCCCGCGACCTCGGCCTCGTCCAGCCCGATCATGTCGAGGTCGTGCCGCCCGTCGTCATCGACGACGAGATGCTCCTGACCGTGCACAAGCCCGAGTTCGTCGAGGCGGTCCGCACGGCGTCGGCGGATCCGTCGCACGTCGACCTGCACCGCGGGCTCGGCACCGAGGACGTGCCCACCTTCGCAGGCATGCACGAGGCCTCGCGCGCCGTCGTCGGGGCCACCCTCGCCGCCGTGCAGTCGGTGCACTCCGGCCGTGCGCTGCACGCGGTGAACCTCAGCGGGGGGCTGCACCACGCCATGCCGGCATCGGCGTCGGGCTTCTGCGTCTACAACGACATCGCCGTCGGGATCCAGTGGCTGCTCGACCAGGGCGTCGAGCGCGTCGCCTACATCGACGTCGACGTCCACCACGGCGACGGCGTGCAGGCCGCGTTCTGGAACGACCCTCGCGTGCTCACCGTCTCCGTCCACGAGTCCGGACGGGCGCTGTTCCCCGGCACCGGGTTCCCCGGTGAGATCGGCGGCCCGGACGCGCTCGGCACCGCCGCCAACCTCGCGCTGCCGCCGCACACCGGCGACGACGCGTGGCTGCGTGCCTTCGACGGCGTCGTCCCGCAGCTGCTGCACAGCTTCAAGCCGCAGATCCTTGTCACCCAGCAGGGGTGCGACAGCCACGCCGACGATCCGCTGGCCCACCTCGAGCTCTCGATCGACGGCCAGCGGCTGACCTACGCCGCCCTGCACCGCCTCGCCCACGAGGTGTGCGACGGCCGGTGGGTGGCCCTCGGCGGCGGCGGCTACTCGTGGATCGACGTCGTCCCGCGCGCGTGGTCGCACCTGGTCGGCGAGGTGGTCGGCACGCCCGTCCCGCCCGAGACGCCGGTGCCCGCGGTGTGGCGCGACTTCGTCGAGAACTGGCTCAAGGTGCCCACCCCGGCCCTCATGACCGACGGGCGCACCCCGAGGGTGCGGGCGTGGGACTCCGGCTACGACCCTGCCGACCCGGTCGACGCCGCCGTGCTGCGCACCCGCGAGGCGGTCTACCCCTGGCACGGCCTCAACGCGGATCCGTACCACGGCTTCTGACCCTGTGCGGGAGCGGCGCGCCGTCGGGTGTACGCCGTCCGGGTGGTCTGGCGTCTCACTGTTCGTCACACCATTCCCAACCGTCACGTCCGCCACTACTCTGGCGCCAGAAGGAGCGGCAGCGCGTGTCGTCGCGGGTCAGGTGGGGAAGCCGGATCTGCCACCTAGCTGTCCGAAGAACCATGGCGAGCAACGACCGGCCTCTGTCCGAGGTCAAGTTCCTCACCGTCGCCGAGGTGGCGACCGTGATGCGCGTGTCCAAGATGACCGTCTACCGCCTCGTGCACGACGGCGAGCTGCCCGCCGTGCGCGTCGGCCGGTCGTTCCGCGTGCCCGAGCAGGCCGTCCGCGACTACCTGCGCGACTCCTTCGTCGAGACCGCCTGAGCCAGGCCCCGCCTCGCTGCGACCCGGCGCCGCGTGCCGGGTCTGCACGTGCGGACCGCGGCCTTCGACCACCCGGCACGGGCACCCCGTACGGGCGGGTAGGGTGGGGCCCGGTCGCGCGCGGCACCCCGTGCGCCTTCCCTCAGCGGTCCGCCGGGCCGCAGTCCAGGACAAGTGAGGTCGGCCCGTGGGCTCCGTGATCAAGAAGCGCCGCAAGCGCATGGCCAAGAAGAAGCACCGCAAGCTGCTCAAGAAGACGCGCGTGCAGCGTCGTAACAAGAAGTAGCTGCTGCTTCGCACAGCCTGACGAGGCGGGATCCCCCCGGGGATCCCGCCTCGTGCTCGTTCGGCGGCCCCCTCGTGCCGCTGGTCCGGTTCACGGTGAGGGTGCCCCCGCTTGCGATAGAAGCAAGTTTTCCGCCCCAGGCTGTCCACAAGGCCTCGAGCCGAGCCGCGAGCTGTGGACAGCCTGGGGCGCTTTTCTTGCTTCTATCGCAAGGAGGGGCACCTTCACCCGGAAACGGCGGACCGCGCGGGTCCGGGGCGGGGGCGTGCTCCGGGGACGCGGGTGGGGCAGGATGGGAGCGGTGGCTACCGCCGGGTAGCCGGGGCACCGAGGGAGGCGTCGATGGCACGGGTCGTGCTGGTCACGGGCGTCTCGCGGCACCTCGGCAGCCGCATGGCGCGGATCCTGTCGCACGATCCCGCGATCGACCGCGTCGTCGGGGTGGACGTCATCCCGCCGCGGTCCGACATCGGCAGCGCCGAGTTCGTGCGCGCCGACATCCGCAACCCGATCATCGGCAAGGTCATCGCCGCGGCCGGTGTCGACACCGTCGTGCACATGGGCGTCATCTCCACGCCCGTGCAGGCCGGCGGGCGCGTGTCGATGAAGGAGATCAACGTCATCGGCACGATGCAGCTGCTCGCCGCCTGCCAGAAGTCCGAAGGCGTGCAGCGGCTGGTCGTGAAGTCGACGTCGTCGGTCTACGGCGCCGGGCCCAAGGACCCCGCGATGTTCACCGAGGACACCGAGCCCAAGAGCCAGCCGCGGTCGGGCTGGGCCAAGGACTCCGTCGAGGTCGAGGCCTACGTGCGCGGCTTCGCGCGCCGGCGTCCCGACGTCACGGTGACGACGCTGCGGTTCGCCAACTTCATCGGCCCCAAGGTCGACACCCCGATGGCCGCCTACTTCGGCCTGCCGGTAGTCCCGACGGTCCTCGGCCACGACGCCCGCCTCCAGTTCGTCCACGAGGACGACGGCCTCGAGGCCACCCGCGTCGCCGTGCACTCCGACCAGCAGGGCACGTTCAACATCAGCGGCGACGGCGTCCTCATGCTGTCGCAGGCGCTGAGGCTCGCGGGCAAGACCGTGCTGCCGGTGCCGACTCCGATGGTCGGCCTCGTGGGCGGCTGGTTCCGCCGCGCCGGGCTCGCCGACTTCTCGCCCGAGCAGATCAAGTTCCTGACCTATGGCCGTGGGCTCGACACCACGCGGATGAAGGAGGTGCTCGGCTTCCAGCCGACGTACTCCACCCGCGACGCGTTCGAGGAGTTCGTGCAGGAGCGTGGGCTCGACCACCAGCTGCCCAAGCACCAAGCCGAGGCGATCGAGCGCGGGCTCGCCCACGCGCTCGGCACGTCGACGCTGTCCGAGGCGCGGCTCGCCGCGCGGCTGCGGGAGGAGGCGCACGGTCGTGCCTGATGCCACGGTCATCCCCATCGGCGGCGAGGACGGCGCCCGCAAGGCGGCGTCGCGCGCGGCCCGGCAGGCCGGCGCCACCGGCCCCAAGCCCAAGAAGCGCGTCGTCCCGGTCGAGCCGCAGCCCCAGCCGGAGCCGGTCGACAACGAGCAGCACGACGTCGACGGCGCCCCGGGCCGCCTCGACGCCACGCTCGCCGAGTGGCTGGACTTCATGCGCCGCCGCGTCACCGGCGAGTACGAGGTCGACGACTTCGGCTTCGACGCCGAGCTCACCGACCGCGTGATCATGGCGCCGCTGCGCCCGCTCGCACAGAACTGGTTCCGCATCGAGACCCGGGGCATCGAGAACGTGCCGTCCGAGGGCGGCGCGCTCGTGGTCGCCAACCACTCGGGCACCGTCGCGCTCGACGCGATCATGACCCAGGTGGTGCTGCACGACCACCACCCGGCCAAGCGCAACCTGCGGATGCTCGGCGCGAACCTGGTGTTCCAGTCGCCGTTCGTCGGCGAGCTCGCGCGCAAGTCCGGCCACACGCTGGCGTGCAACCCCGACGCCGAGCGCCTGTTGTCGTCGGGCGAGATCGTGGCTGTGTTCCCCGAGGGCTTCAAGGGCATCGGCAAGCCCTACTCCGAGCGCTACAAGCTGCAGCGCTTCGGCCGCGGCGGCTTCGTCGCGACCGCTCTGCGCACCAGGACGCCGATCATCCCGGTGTCGATCGTCGGCGCCGAGGAGATCTACCCGGTGCTCGGCAATGCCAAGACCCTCGCGCGACTCTTCGGCCTGCCGTACTTCCCGCTGACGCCGACCTTCCCGTGGCTCGGGCCACTCGGTCTCGTGCCGCTGCCGAGCAAGTGGATCATCGAGTTCGGCGAGCCGATCCGCACCGACCACTACCCCGACGGCGCGGCCGACGACCCCATGCTCGTCTTCAACATCACCGACCAGGTTCGCGAGACGATCCAGCAGACCCTGTACCGCCTGCTCGTCCAGCGCCGCAGCGTCTTCCGCTGACACAACGGGGCTGACGTCCGTCGGATCGCCGACGTACGGTCGTGGGCATGACCCGGCCGCGCATCTCCGTGTTCATCGCTCGATCCCTCGACGGCTACATCGCGACCGACGACGACACCCTCGAGTGGCTCGACGCCGCCGCTGCGGAGGGCGAGGACTACGGGTTCGACGCGTTCCTCGCCGATGTCGACGTCATCGCGATGGGCCGCGCCACCTACGACTTCATCAAGGACTTCCCGGAGCTGCCCTACGGCGGACGGCCGGTGCACGTCCTCACCACGCAGGCGCTCGGTCCGCGCGAGGGCTTCGAGTTCTACGCCCGCACCCCGCAGGATGCGGTGGCCGCGTGGGAGGAGCAGGGATTCGGCCGGGTCTACATCGACGGCGGGTCGGTCATCAGCCAGTTCCTCGAAGCGGGGCTGGTCGACGACCTCACCATCACGACGGCGCCCGTCCTGCTCGGCTCGGGCAAGCCGCTCTTCCACCGGATCCCGGTGTCGACACCGCTGCGGCTGGTGGGCTCACAGGTGTTCCCGAGCGGGATGGTCAACCTGCAGTACGTCCGCGACTGACGCGGGTCAGGACTTGCGGGGCGCACGGGCGGCGGCGATGCCCAGGCCCACGCCGATCCCGAGACCTGCGGCAGCCGCGAGGCCGGCCGGCACGTAGTAGCGCTGGTTCATGCGGGTGCGGCGGTAGTCGTGGATCTCCCAGCCGACTGCGCGTGCGTGCTTGCGCAGGGCGCCGTCGGGATTGACCGCGACGGCGCGGCCCACGATCGAGAGCATCGGCACGTCGTTGGCGGAGTCCGAGTACGCCGCGCAGCGCACGAGGTCGAGGCCCTCGCGATCGGCAAGCGCGCGGACCGCGTCGGCCTTGGCCTTGCCGTGCAGCGCCGAGCCGACGAGCCGGCCGGTGTAGACGCCGTCCTCGATCTCGCTGACCGTGCCCAGGGCGCCGGTCAGGCCGAGCCGCTGGGCGATGATCGAGGCGAGCTCCACGGGGGTGGCGGTCACGAGCCACACGCGCTGGCCGCGGTTGAGGTGGCCCTGGGCCAGGGCCAGGGTGCCGGGCCAGAGCTTGCGCGCCATCAGCTCGTCGAAGATCTCCTCGCCGAGGGCGACGACCTCCTCCACCCGCTTCCCCTTGACGAAGGCGAGCGCGGCCTCCGTGGCGTCGGCCATGTCCTCGAGGTCCTCGGCGCCGTTGACGACGAACTTCGCCTGCTTCATGGCGAAGTCGCCGACCTCGCGGGCGGTGAAGAACTTGCGGCGGGCCAGCCCCCGGGCGAGGTGGAAGATGCTCGCCCCACGCATGACGGTGTTGTCGACGTCGAAGAAGGCAGCGCCGGTGAGATCGGGCTCCACCGTGGCATGCGGCTCGACCTCGGCGGCGGCGGCCGAGGCCTCGCCGGCGACCTGCGACGCCCGGATGAGATCCGCTGGGGTGCTCCCGCTCATGTCGAGAGAGTACCGACGCAGGTGTGCCACGATCGTGGTGTGACGGACCAGGGGACCCCGACCAACCTCGCCGACCTGCTGCGCGCCACGGCGGCGGCGCACGGTGCCGACGTGGCGTTCGTCGACGGGCCCACCGGCGTGGAGACCACGTGGGCGCAGCTCGACCACGCCGTCGACATGCTCGCGGCGGGGCTGCTGAGGCGAGGTCTGTCCTCGGGCGACCGCGTGGCGATGCTCCTGGGCAACCGGATCGAGTTCGTCGCGACCTACTTCGCGACGCTGCGCGCCGGCCTGGTCTCGCTGCCGCTCAACACCGGCTACACCTCCCACGAGGTGCGAGACCTGCTCGCGCGCTCGGGCGCACGGCTCGTCGTCGCGGACGAGGCCACGGAGGTCGTCGCGGCTGCTGCGGCCGGCGAGGGCTGCGACGTCGTCGTCGTGGGCGACCCGTCGTTCGACTCGCTGTCGCGGCTGGGCACCCGTGCCGATGCCCAGGCCGAGGTGACCCACGTCGTCACCGACCCCGAGTCGATCGCCGTGCTGCTGTTCACATCGGGGTCGTCCGGCCCGTCCAAGGGCGCGATGCTCAGCCACCGCGCGCTGCTCGCCAACGTGCAGCAGCTGCTCTCGCTCGAACCCCCGGCCATGGCCGACGACGACGTCGTCCTGCTGGTGCTGCCGCTGTTCCACGTCTACGCGCTCAACGCCGTCCTCGGACTCGCCGTGGCCACCGGCGCGAGGTGCGTGCTGACTCCGAGGTTCTCGCCGGTCGCGGCGCTCGAGGCGATCGAGTCCCACGGCGTCACCAATGTCCCGGCCGCGCCGCCCGTGTTCGTGGCATGGGCGTCGCTGCCCGATCTCGACCGCCGCCTCGCCGGTGTCCGCACGATGATCTCTGGCGCCGCGCCGCTCGCGCCGGCGGTGTTCGAGGAGTTCGACGTCCGCGCCGGCCGTCCCGTGTGGGAGGGCTACGGCCTCACCGAGGCCTCGCCCGTCGTGAGCTCCACCATGGTCGGACGCCGTGCCAAGCCCGGCTGCGTCGGGGCGCCCCTGCCGGGCGTGGAGATCCGTCTCGTCGACGAGTCCGGCGAGGACGCCGATCCCGAGGACCCGGGCGAGATCTGGGTCCGGGGCGCCAACCTGTTCTCGGGCTACTGGCCCGACGGCGCTGACGGCCCCGACGCAGACGGCTGGTACGCCACCGGCGACGTCGCCGTCCGCGACGAGGACGGCGACCTGCACCTCGTCGACCGGCGGCGCGACCTCGTCATCGTGAGCGGCTTCAACGTCTACCCGTACGAGATCGAGACCGTCATCGCGTCGCATCCCGCGGTCGCCGAGGTCGCCGTCATCGGCATCCCGCACGAGGGCACCGGCGAGACGGTCGCGGCGTACGTTCAGCCGATCGAGGGGAGCGGGCTGACCGCCGAGGATGTCCGCGACCTGTGCCGCCAGCGCCTCGCGCGGTTCAAGTGCCCCACGGTGATCGAGATCGTTGACGCGCTGCCGCACACCTCGACCGGCAAGCTGGCCAAGGGCCGACTCCGCGAGGAGAAGGCGTGAGCCTGCGGCGCACCGGGGCCTGCGCGCCGGGCCCGTCGGCGCTGCGCGGGGCGACCGCGTGACGCAGGCGCGCATCACGCTCGTCGGCAAGCCCGGCTGCCACCTGTGCGAGGACGCCCGCCGCGTGATCGAGGGGGTCTGCGCCGAGACGGGGGAGTCGTTCGAGGAGGTCTCGGTCCTCGACGACCCCGAGCTCGCCGACCTCTACTGGGAGCAGATCCCGGTCACCCTCGTCGACGGCGTCCAGCACGACTTCTGGCGGGTCGACCCCGCCCGCCTCCGCGCCGCCCTCGGCCACTGACCGACCCCGAGTAACTGGCGTTGACCTCGGTCTCGGCCCCGCGAAACCGAGGACAACGCCAGTTACTCGCGCACTCGACGCCGGTGACAGGTCAGCCCGGGGCAGTCTGTTAGGGTCACCTAAGTAAGGCTTGCCTAACTCTCCCGGTCTGTAGGTCCCCTGTGCTGCTCCGTGCCCGCGCGCTCGCGCTGCCCTCCGTCCTCCTCGCCGCCGCCCTCGGGGCGTCGGCCTGCTCGTCGGCCGACGCGACGGCGTCCGGCGCCCGCGTCGGCGTCACCGCCGGCGACGGCACGTGCGAGCTCACCGCTACGTCCGTCCCGGCCGGCGTCGTCACCTTCGCCGTGCAGAACACCGGCTCGCAGGTCGCCGAGTTCTACGTCTACGCCGCCGACGGCACCACCATCCTCAGCGAGGTCGAGAACGTCGGCCCCGGCGTCACCCGCGAGCTCGTCGTCGAGCTGGCCGCCGGTACGGCGAAGACCACCTGCCGCCCGAGCGACGGCGTCGACGGGATCAGCACCGACCTGACGGTCACGGCGTCGG
>Ga0102832_1001287_pt1 | contig 20796 bp, 20 predicted proteins | sample EBPBio282013_DNA_FD_88942 | JGI IMG/M metagenome (GOLD analysis project Ga0102832, IMG submission 88942) | Wastewater treatment Type I Accumulibacter community from EBPR Bioreactor in Madison, WI, USA - Reactor 2_5/28/2013_ DNA (Illumina Assembly) | ecosystem: Engineered > Bioreactor > EBPR >...
CCTCCCCGGTCTCACCGGCTTGTGGCAGGTCAACGGGCGCAGCGATGTGCCGTTCGATGAAATGTGCTTGCTCGATATTTATTACATCGAGAACTGGTCAGTCGGCATGGACGCGCAAATCCTCATGATGACCCTTCCGCGCGTCATCCTCCGCCACGGTGCATATTAAGCACGTCATTCTGATGCAGTACTAATCAAATTCATGGTACACTGTGCTTACTTTCACAAAGTAGAAAGTTGCATGGAATGGTTACTGCGATTTACGATGGCTACTGCGTCATCTGCAACCAAACCCGCCGCACCGTACGAGCGCTGGATTGGCTTCACCGCGTCGAATTCCTGAATATCCACGACTGGAACGAGGTCAACAGCCGCTACCCCACCCTCGACTACGAAATAGCGATGGGGCAAATGCACCTTGTCACGCCGGACGGTCAGCTCATCGGCGGCTTCCCTGCCGTGCGCCGGATGCTGCGTGAACTGCCGCTCGGCTTTCCCTTCTGGTTGTTGCTTCAATTACCGGGTATGGATACGCTAGGCAGCGCCGTTTATAAGTTCATCGCCCGTAATCGCTACCGCATCAACCGCCTGTTCGGAATGCCCGTTTGCGAAGACGGCTCCTGCAAAATCCACACTTAACCTGCGAGTAACCCGTGCCAGAAACCACGCTCACCCGCCTGACCGATCACGTCTATTGGATGTCGCCGGGTGCGCCCGACCGCCCCTCGCTCTGCGCCGTCGTCGGCACGAATGACACACTCATGTTGGACGCAGCCGCCTCATCAGCCCACGCGCGGTTGTTCCTCGACGCGCTAAAAGCCGAGAACGTTCCTGCCCCCCGGTTGGCCGCCCTCACCCACTGGCATTGGGATCACATCTTCGGCGCGGATGAACTGGACATCCCCATCATCGCCCACGCCCTGACCGCCGACCAAATCGCTATTCAGGCCGCCTATAAATGGACGGACGAAGCACTCGACCAACGGGTACGCGAAGGCGCTGAAATCGCCTTTTGTGCTGACAATATCAAGATTGAGCTGCCCGAACCCCGCAGCATCAAAATTATCGCCCCGCAAATCATCTTCCACGACAAGCTAGATATTCACCTCGGCGGGGTAAGTGTCCACATGCAGCATGTCGGCGGCGACCACGCCCACGATGCCTGCGTCATGCACATCCTGCCCGACCGTGTCTTGTTCCTCGGTGACTGCCTCTATGACGCGCTATACACACCCGTCCGCCACTATACGAAGTCGCGCTTATTCCCCTTGATCGACACTATCCTCAGCTTTGATGCCAACTACTACATCGAGGGTCATACCCCAACCGTCATGTCGCGAACAGAACTGGTCGCCCTAACCGACAAAATGCGCCTCGCCGGGAATTTAGTCGATGAACTGGCTGGTGATGTAGAAGCTGTTAAAGAGGCTGTCCAAACCCGCACAGGGTCGCCGCCGGACGAGGACACCCTCTCATTTATCGAAGGTTTGGCAGCCGGTTATAAACTGCAAAATAGGGGTTAATCCAGCAGCGGCAGCAGCGTATCACAATCACTTTGAATCAAATGGGCTAGCAGTTTTTGCGCGTCAGCAAATTGGCTCATCGCAATCAGTGATACCAACTTATCGTAAAGATTCAGCCGTTCCTCTTGGCTGTGCAAACTGCGGGGTGCGCGCATCTGCCGGATAATTTCGAGCAGGTAAATACGGTTGTGCAGGCTTGCCAGCAGTTCCCGCGTCTGTGCCTTGCCGCAAATCTGCCCGATCATCATATGAAACTGAAAAATCGCCTCGGTCGACTCTTCCAGTTCGCCGTCCAGCATATCCTTCCGCGCAATTTGAATGAGGCGGGAAAGCTGCGTCAAGTCTTTTTTATTGGCCGTTTTCATCACCCATTGCAGCGCCAATCCCTCGATTGCCTGCCACAACGAGTACAGTTCTTCAGCCTCGTCCCGCGTGAATGAGCGTACGTATACGCCATGCCGCGCACGCTTAACCACCCACCCTGCCGATTCCAACAGACGCAGCGCATCCCGCACCGTGTTCTGGCTCACGTTGAGCTTCGCAGCCAGCATGAGTTCAACTAACCGCTGCCCGCTGCCATACGCGCCAGCACGAATAGCCTGCTTAATTTGCTCGGCGACAATCTCCGCGCGGGTTGCGCCAGCCTCGCCGCCATAGCCCTGCCGCCCACTACTCATAAACACCCGAACAATTTAACGTCGCGCACGTCAACTAATAAATCTAACTTCCCAAAAACTCTGCATTTCCTCTGTGTTCTCTCTGTCTCTGTGGTGAATCGCCTTTGTATTTCTCTGCGTTCTCCGCGTCTCTACGGTTGATCTTTCCCGTTCACTACGGAACCCAGCTTGCCACCTGCCCGCCGTCACTGGTCACTTGCAGGATATTTGTACCGTCCGCGTTCATGACGAACACCTCGTCCCGCCCCGTAATCGGCGACACACTCGTGAACGAAATATAGCGACCGTCAGGGCTGTAATCCGCGCCCCACTCCAAGCCCACGCCGTCATACAGAATACGCGCATTGCTGCCGTCCGCGTCCATCACCGCCAGCGCAGAATCGCCGTTCACCGTCCCGCCGTTAATGCCGCCAGTCAAAAATAGAATCGTGCTGCCGTCAGGACTGTACGCTGGCGAACGGTCGCGGCTTGCGTTATCCGTCAGCAGCCGGAAGGTATCCGTTTCCACCGCATAATGCCCGATTTCCCACTTGGCGCTGTCGCGCGGCGTACCGGTCGTAAACACCAGTTCGGTCATATCGGGGTTAAAGCGCGGGTGGCTGTTGCGCTGATTATTGCTGAAAATTTGCGTCAAGCCGCTGCCATCGGGGTTGATCGCATACACATCAAACGTGCCGTCGTTGCGCGTATCCGACGAGAAAATGACTTGTTCACCATCGGGTGTCCAGCCGGGAACGTTATCAAGAACGTTGTTATCCGTCAGCTTACGCACGTTACCGCCATCCATATCCATCAGATAAATGTCAAAGTCGCCGTCCCGATCAGACTGGAACGCGATCATTGTGCCGTCCGGCGAAACCGCAGGGTAATCATCAACATCACTATCAGTCGTCAGTTGGGTTTCAGCACCTGAAGCCAGATCAATCTTATAAACCTCATAGTTGCCATCGCGCTGGTCAAAGTAAACCAGTGTGCCGCCAATCGCTTGCAGCGCCTCGCCCACCCCTTCCGTCGCCCGCACCCCCACTGGCGCAATCTCTGGCGTGCCAAGCGGCGTTCTTGTCGGCGGAATAAGTGTCGAACGTCCAGCCGCGCTCGTCGGGTCAAGTGTTGGCATCGTACCCGATTGTGCGTCTCCTGAACCATCCGCTGTCGAAGGCCCTTGTTGTGTCGTCGTTACCTCATTCGCGCGTTGGTTAATGTTGCTGACGACAATCGTCACAATCAGCACCACCAGCGCCAGCAAACCGCATCCGATTAACCCGCCGAGTGCAGCGCTCGCCCAGATGTTCCCCGGTCGCTTCTTGCGGCGTGGCTGCTGCACATAACCCGGCGTATAACCGCTGGTCGCGGGGTTCGGCGTAACCGGTGCCATCGGCACACTGTATGCTACAGGGGGCGGTGCGCTGGCGACCTGCTGCACCGGCGGCGGTGAAGGTTCCGGTGCGCTCGGTCGTTGGAAGTTCGGCTGCGTGTCGTGCATCGACATCACCGGCTTATTCAGCGCCCGTTTGAGCGCTTCCGCCAGTGCCACCGCGTTCGGGAAGCGTTCTTCTCGCTTCTTCCGCAGTGCTTTATAAATAACTTCCTCAACAGCGAACGACAGGATGGGGTTCAAACTGCGCGGGGAAGGCGGCGGGGTCGTCACTTGCAGCACCGCGATGCCGTAGGGTGTATCACTTTCGAACGGTCTGCGCCCCGTCACCAGCTCGAACAGCATCACGCCCAGCGCGTAAATATCACTGCGCCCATCCAGCGGCATACCCTGTGCTTGCTCAGGACTCATATAACTCGGTGTACCAACCACCCCTTGCGTCGTAATGCCCGAATGCGCCTGTTCGCCCAGCACCCGCGCGATTCCGAAGTCCGTCAGGTACGCTCCGCCATCGTCATCCAGCAGCACGTTGCTCGGCTTCAAATCACGGTGCAGCACATTCTTACTGTGGGCATAATCCAACGCTGGGGCAATTTGCTCAACGATATTCGCCACCGTTTCCAGTTCAAGCGGCCCATTCTTCAGCAAATCATCCACCGAGCCGCCGGACATATAGCGCATCACAATATACGGCTGACCGTTGTACTCACCGTAATCATGCACCGGCACAATATTGCGGTGTTCCAGCTTGGCAACAATCGCCACTTCTTGATTAAATCGTTGGATATAAGTGTCGTCGCTGACGTACTGCTCAGGCAGCACCTTCATGGCGACCGAGCGATTCATAGAGACCTGATGCGCCCGGAAAACGGTTGCCATACCCCCGCGACCGATCACATCTTGAATTTCATAGCCGCCAATTGTTTTGCCGATTAGCTCATCTGCCATAGCGATTCCTCATTGCAGGGCAGGCACGCCCTTTGGTGATTATACGGCATACCCATACCCGAAAACAAACATGGATTACGCCAATCGTAATGTGAGAGTTTATAATCAACGTTTAGCGCAATACATTCCATACCGGGTATTCAGTAATCACAGCACCTATGTTACGTCTCTCATCGTTAAACATCGGTTGGCAGCGGTGGCGTACCCATTTCATCCTCACGCTGCTAACAATAAGCGCCTGTTTTATTATCCACCTCTATACCCCATACGCCGATTGGGTCTATGTCCTCACGCTCGGCTGCGGGTATCTATCACTGAGCTTCATTGTCTTTTCGCTGCTCATTGGCCCATATAAACTGCTCCACCAACGCCGTAACCCTGTTAACCTCGATCTCCGGCGTGATGTTGGCATCTGGGCGGGCATCACCGGCTGCGTTCATGTGGTCTGCGCCATTGCCGAACGGACACGCGGGAACATCATCGACCTGTTCCTACGCCCCAAAACAGGCGGCGCGGGTTACGACCTGCTGCTCACGCCGGGCGGCATCAGCAACAACCTCGGCCTCGTTGCCACCGTCATTCTTGTGCTTCTGCTGGTCATCTCGAATGACTTCTCGCTGCGCCGTTTCAAAGGCAAACGCTGGAAGTTTCTCCAACGCTTTAACTACCTGCTCGCGCTACTCGTATTTATACACACTGTCCTATACCAACAGTTCAGTCACCGCGAACGTTCCTTCATCTTGCTGACGATTATTTTGGCAGTCGTCCTGTTGCTCGCCCAGTTCGTCGGCGTATGGCTCTACAAAACACAGTATGCCCATAAACATGCATATCCTCAAAGCCAGCACAAGCATTAGACTTTTGTAATACCCTATCGGCAACCAAGTCCAGCGCCTATACTGCTAAAATAAACATCGCAGCCGAATTGTACGCGGTGGTAACGATTGGTGCGGTACAATCGGCCTTTTCAGGACGACTACGGAGGAAGACCTATGACGACGCAGCCCCCCATCTCCCACGCGCTCGTACTACCCAACCTCGACTTCCTAAATTGGCTCAAAGCGACCGACGCATACACAAAGGCTTTCAGCCGCGTCGTCATCGTACGCTCTCCGGCTGGCAACGATCTCAACCGCTATCGCAATATCACCGCCGTTCAAGCCCCCGGCGTATGGGTGGGTAATGACGCGCTTTCCCATATCCGCCGCGTCTACCCCTCGGTCGTGCGTGTGGATGTCATTCGCGCCGCCACCCCCGCTGAACTCGCCGCCATCTTGCAACAGCGCATCACCCTCACCGACCGTTACGGCGAAAAGATCAGCCCCGGCAACCTCACCGACCGCTTTACGTTGGAATGGATGTCCGATGCACGTCCCGCCAGCATCACGCGCGGCTTCAACGAAACCACCACCACAGAAACACGTCCAAACGAAGGCATTGACGTTTACGCCCCCCTCACCACGCCCATCCGCGCCGGTGCAGCCGGTGTCGTAACCAGCGTCGTCCGCATCGCCAACAACTTGGGTTACGGGCAGTACGCGCAAATCTCAACCACTATGGGCGGTCAAAGCTACGTCACCACCTACGCGCGTCTCAATAACATCCGCGTTACCATCGGTCAATCCGTCAAAGTCGGTGATGTCATCGGCGAGTCCGGTTCCGCTACCCAATCCATCAAAGTGGTTGTCCAGCAGCCGGGAAAAGGCTTATCGGGTTACATCCTGCCCAACGTCGTTGACCCAACCATGATGATTTACTGGCAGGGCTTGCTCCTTAAGATCAATGTCACCGGCCTACGCATCCGTGAACGCCCCGGCACCGACTTCAAAGTCATCGGGCAGCTAACCCCCTTCGACCGCATTGAAACCCTAGAGCCGCACGGTCGAACGCTGCTCAAAGTCGGCAAAGAAAATCAGTGGATCAAAATCCGCTCGCCGCAAACCGTCGAAGGCTATGCATCTGCCCCCTACTTGATGGCAGACGAAACCGGTGGCCTGAATGCCCTTAACATGACCGGCATTAACCTCGACATCCTCCACCGCCTCGGCAAGCCAGCCGCCGCCCGTATGAAAGGTACCGGCTTCGTCCGCTTTGCCTATTCCGTGTCGATGGGGCGCGGCTCCACCGACCTTGATGCCGCCTATAATCTGTATGCGCCCTACATCCAAGCCTACGCCAACGCGGGATTAAAGGTCATCCTCGTCCTGACCCACCAAACCTACGGCGAAGGCGCGGGCTATGTCTGGCCGAATATGGATACGGGCAAATGGCGTGAGCTAACAGCCAAATTTGCGGACTTTGCCCGCCGCATTGCCGCACGTTTTGTCTCCACAGGTTGGGTAACCGCTTACCAGATTTGGAACGAGCAGGATACCCCCATGAATATCGCCAGTGCCGCCGTGCCGATGCAGCCCACAGACTACGCCTACTTGCTGTCCGAAAGCATAAAAGCCATTCGTGCGGTGGATACCAAAGTTAAAATCATCACGGGTGGGCATGTGGGTGGGCCGTTTCAAGGTGGCAATTATGCCCGTGCCACTGTTGCAGCCCTGCCCGGCGGCATCTTACCGGATGCCATCGCCTGTCATTCCTATGGGCGTGGGCCAGTCGGCAACAAGTACAGCCCGTTTGGCAGCATCGACGAGGATATAGATGCCTACACCAAAGTGATGCCGGGGGCGCAGGTCTGGATTACCGAGTGGGGCGTGCTAGATCGTCCGAACGATCCGCCAAACGACGTGGCGGACTACGCGGTTGGCTTCATCAATCGGCTCAAAACATTGTATTCCGGCAAAGTGGCCTGCTGCGTGTGGTATGGCTGGGCGGATACGATGCACAACGGGTTTGGCCTCGTCAACCAGAACGACCAACCCAAGCAGCCCTTTTATGACCGCTTCTTAAGCGCCTAATTGCCTGTTAAACAGGTGATAACAGGCAACCTTAAGAATATAATTACGCCGAACCAATAAAACGAGGGCAGAGGATAAGTGAACCGCTGCCTTCGTTTGAAAACCTTGCGCCTTTGCTTCTTCGTATCTGGATGTTTTGTATCCTGCCTTCAATGGAACTTCGGCTCGACCTTCTCATCCTCCGGTGTCAGCCAGTAAACGCTGCCGCCCCGTTCCCGCCGCATATAGCCGTAGTCCACCAGCGTCCGCCGCAGCGTCGCGTAGTCCTCGTGGGCCTCGCCCAAAATCGTGTTGATCTGCTTCTCGGTGTACTGCTTCCCCTGCTCAAATTTGGTCACCAACCAGCGCAAGATCACCAGCGCCTTTGCATCCTTTACCGGCATCTGCACGAGTTTTCCGTCGCGGGTATAATCCCGCAGGATCTTCTTATCACTCTCGCTCCAATCCAGCGCCTCAATCCACGTCGTATCCGGCTTTGCCTTTTCCAGTTTGGTAAACCGCTGTTCAATCGCGTTGACATAAAACTTGAAGGTTGATAAACGCTTCTCATTAATGCTGTAGAACCGCTGGTTGCCTTCCATCTTCAACCGCAGTAAACCCGCTGCGTGTAACTTACTGACATGATGCGATACTGTCGGCTCGGTCAGGTCAAATACACCTGCTAGTTCACTCACGGTATACGCCCGTTCACTGAGCAAGCTCACCATCCGCAGCCGGTTTTCATCTGCCACCGCCTTAAGCAGCTTCAACAGGTCTTCGCTCTGCCCCGCATCCATTTCCAATCCTCTCTAATTAGACGAATATCTAATTAGAATTGTATCTAAATTACTCACTATGTCAAGACAACAAAAAAGAGGTGTATCTTTATGGACACACCTCTTTAATCTGTAAACTGACAACTCGTAACTGGTAACTAAAAGAACACCTTCGCCACGCCGAGAATGCCCTGCTTCCACGGTACACGGTGCGACACACCCGATTGCCCTTGGAACTTCGACAGGTTTTGCAGATACCATTGGTAATTGCGGATCAACGCCTGCTTGTTGGAAAACTTCGGCTTGTAGCCCAACTGCTTCTCCGCCTTCTCAATCGACACAAACGAGTCCTTGCTCGCCGTCTCGTAAACCCACTTGTAAAGCGGGGAAATCTTCAGCGCTTCCAAAATCCGCAGCGTCATAATCGCCGGCCCAGCGGGCAGTCCGGTAATCTTCTTACCAAATCCGGCGTAATTCAACACCGCCTGATAATCTTCCTTCATCGTCGTGAATTCCTTCGCGCCGATATTGAAGGTATCGTTCGCCACAGCCTTATCTAGCGTACAGGTCAGGTAAATCGCGTCACACAGGTCTTCCACATCCAGCAGTTGATAACGGTTGTTGCCGCTGCCCAACATCGGGAAGCCATGACCATCCTTCGCCCAGTCATAGAACAGCGCGAAAACGCCCAACCGTTCTGGCCCGATGAACGACTTCGGACGAATAACCGGTACGCACATCCCCTTCTTGCGGTACTCGAAGCACACTTCTTCCGCCGCGATCTTCGCCTTACCGTATGGCCCGACACCATCCAGCTTATCCGTTTCCAACAGCGGGTGATGGTCAGGGATGCCGTACACCGCCGTCGAGGACACATGCACGAAACGCTCGACTCCCGCCTTAAACGCCGAGTCGATCATATTCCGCGTGCCATCCAAATCGGTCGACATAATATCGGCTTCGCTGTACAGGGGCAGCGCCGCCGCCGTATGGATGACGATGTTGATGCCCTGCATCGCCTTATCCACCGCCGCACGGTCGCGAATATCACCGATAATCTCATTAATCTGGGGTTTTTCCGGGTAGTCAAATGGTGCGATGTCCAGCGTCGTAACCTTATGCCCGCGCTCCAACAAATAGCGCACGAGGTTGATACCCAAAAATCCTGCACCGCCCGAAATCAAATATGACTTTTGTTCAGCCATTCATGTACTCCAATGTTAAGGGTTAAAGTGGGCTTATGTCGCCTGTTCGTCCGTTTTGCGCGCGATCCACGCCCCTAAACAGGTGGGACACAGGCAGCCCCGATCATCCGACTCATCTAGAGATATTATACGGGGCAAATTGAAGCACCAACATTGTGATTCACCCGCTGCCACCGCGCAGCTAAACACCGTCCCGCATTCTGGGCAGGTGCGGTTGCCCTTACCCAGCGCCTGTTGATTGGCTTCCGTCATCGCGCATCCCTTCACGTTGAAGTGTCAGTCTAGCGAATCAGAGACTGGTCAGTCAATACTCCTTGCGGCAGATCATTAGACAATACACAGAGACGTGTTCACACAAACAATCCGCTTTGTAGTACGTTTGTTTTCAGACTGTGTTTAACAGCCTTCCATCATAATCGCTACCGAACTTCGTTTCGTTGCAGTTCAAATGCTCCCACATCGCACTTATTCCGTATGTTTCCCGCCCACGTCAATCGTATAGGCCGGGGATAACCTCGCTGATCCAACCCAATACAAAAACCGGTGTCAATCGCAGCACTGCCATTCAACAACCGGCGTGTTTCGGTAGCGCCACCATTTTGTGCCAGTGGGGCAAGCTGAGGGTCAACACCCTGCTGGTCTCCATGTGCATTCAAACCACAACTCGCGTCGTTTGACAAATTGTAACCGAGTGATTTGATTGCCCCATCACAGTTACTTCCACCCGGCAGCGCATATACAATACTGTTAATCACATACATCGTTCCTGAATTATTCAATGTAGTCGATAAGCCGTTACTATGACTATAATTATCCGCAAAAGTTGAACTGTAAATATAGATTTGGCCTGTAAAATCGTTCCATATCGCACCTGCACCAGATGAATGATTACCTGAAAATGTACTGGTATATACAAATGCAAGACCTGTATTTGCAAGTGCGCCACCCCCACCAGCATAGCCATCATTACGAGCGAACGTACTATTCAAGATAGTCACGGTACCCTCATTACGAATAGCACCGCCGCTGCCCCTCGATTGATTGTCAACAAGCGTGCTTTGCTCAATCGTCAATATACTCCCAGACTCGTTAAATATGGCTGCGCCCCGCCCTGCGTTGCCACTAATGCCGCTGCTCGTCGCATGATGACCTGACAGTATCACCCGGTATATGAACGTATTGCCTCTATTCTGAATGCCACCCCCGGAACCAGAATCAGTGCCATTTGCTAACGTCAAGTGACTCAGGCGAAGCCAAGCGCCCCGCTCCACGGTAAAGATTCGGACACCTGAATAACCGCCACCATCCAGCACCGTTAATGTACCTGTGCCTTCAATAGAGACCTTCACCCCCGTATTAATCACGAATGCGCCATTAGACTTTGAAAGCCCAATAGAGGTTGGGGCTAGGGTGATATGATGCCACCCACCACCTGCGGCATTCGCTTCGTCAAGTGCTGCGCGCAGCGTACAAACCGAATTACCGGGTTGTGTTTCGCAAACCCCATTAATAACATAATCGTGTTCATCTAAAGCACTGTTCACCAGATAAGCCGCTGCGTTAGTGGTAAATACGGGTATCAGAGCGATAATAATCACGATAATCCATAATCGCTTAAACGCGCACATGAAATCCTCCTGCTTAAATTGCTCACTAAACAAAAAGACGTTACACCCCATTGTGGGTAACGCCTCTGTTTACATACAAATATTCACTTGGCTGCTTATACATAACTAGTCCAGCCACATGCGAATTATAGTTGGTCTCGCTGTAAATATTCCTCTAATCATCAGCATAAGAGCGTGAAAACGAATACGCTAGTGATAAAGATCACAACTTCATACCACATCAGCATTCAAGTAGTAGCATAATTTAGAATCTTCTGGTGCTTATAAAACTATTTACTGGTAGTTAGGCTGACCCGTTTATTCTTCCCACGATACGTCTCCGTCAGCGCGTGGCAGTTCGGGCAGAGCAGCCGCAAATTCTCGATCCGGTTATCGCGCCGGTCGCCGTTGATATGGTCGATCTCCAGCGGAATCTTATTCTCTAGCCACGTGTCCAACCCGCACGACACACACCGGTGCTCAAATATCCCCTCGCTTATTAACCGCTTGCGAAGCATCGACGATGTATAGATTGAGTCCTTAGCCAATATTTCTGCTAAATCGCGCTTCCGTACAAATGTACTTTTGCGTCCTTTCGCCCAATCATGTGATCCCTTAAAGTGACTCGTATCTAACCCCAATGCTTTAACACGGGTTTGAATAAGCTTATAGTTCCCACCAGCAGGCCGCAGTCCAAATCGCTCGAGCAACTTTGCAAACGAAGTGCATTCGGGGACAGCTTTGATCAGATCTTCATCACTATAAGCAGTTCGCCCACGTTGATAACTCTTAATGACATAAGTCCGTACACTTGGGTTTGAAGCAGCCGCTGAAGTATGACTTTTATCAAATTCCGCAAGCGAAACGTATTCCTTAATACAATTCCGTACTTGATAGAGTGAGATTCCCAACTTTTCCGGTATACGCTCTTTTGGAATACCCGACTCCCACAGTTCAAGGATCGCCCGAATTTGCTCAAGTTTGATCATCACCATCTCCAAATAAAAAAGCGCCAGTAAAGGCGCTTCATCATTAGTTGGGGCAAGTGGGATTCGAACCCACAAGTCCGTGCGGACAGAGGTTTTTAAGACCGCCGTGTATGCCGTTCCACCATTGCCCCGTAAGCTGTCTACAAATAGTTTATGTAGCCTGCTTAGGGTAATTAGTGTATCAATTTACTTTGTGACCGTCAACGGCGGCTTGCTCATAAGCGCCAATTCGCAAATCGTCGTTATAATTGTGCGTTTCTCAGTTCTTGAAAGATTGTTTACCACCTTATTATGCAATATACAGCAATAATACGACAAATTTGCCATTAAGTCAAGTCCTTATAGGATTTATCATGCTCCAAGCTGAACGGTTACGACAATTACGCTTAAAAAATAATCATACTTATGCTTCCTTATCCAAAGCGCTGGATATAAACATGCGTCAAATTGTGCGATATGAAGCAGGAGAATCGGACCCCTCCAGTGATGTCGTCACCCGCATGGCGGACACCTTCAATGTCTCCGCTGACTACCTGCTAGGCCGCACCGACGACCCCACCCCACCATCCCACAGCGCCGACCTCACGCCGCACGAGCAAGCCATCCTCGCCGCCATCCGCCGCGACGATCCTCTTGCTGCCATCCGCCTCATCGTCCAAACAGAAGACAAACCCGATTCGAACTTGCAATTTTAGCCTTTTTGTTCTATAATTCTATTATGTTTTATCTCGGTATTCTCTTGGCGACTTGGCGGTTAAATTTGCATTTCTCTCTGCATTTTCTCTGCGTCTCTGCGGTTAAACGGAATTTGTCTTCACTTGTAACTTGCGACTTGTCACTTAAAACTACTCTCGGCGGGAATCTCCCTCACTCCCGCTATGCAGTTGCAATATTTGCAACGCGGCGTTTACACGGGAGCCATCCGCCGGGTTTGTGTCAATTCAGCGCCGCGCTCTCTCACTTATGCCGTCACAAAATAACCCTTCGGCGGATGCACGCGAGCTTCCCGCCGACCATTTCAGCGAGAAAATGTGCAAATTATGCAAAACTTGCAATTATTATAGCCGTCTAATAACGCATATTAACATCAACCGATCACTCCAAAAGCCAATCGCTAACTGCCAATAGCCGACATTCCTTTTAACTTTCAACCTTCAACTTTTAACGGTTACTGACTTGCATTCGCCCGCCAATAACGAGTATACTGACATTCAGGTCATTCTCACGCCCGTAACTCAGAGGCAGAGTCTCCGCGTCCTAAGCGGGTGGTCGTAGGTTCGATTCCTATCGGGCGTAACCTCAAACGCGCAGCTTCGCGCGTTTTTATTTCCCTGAGCAGTTCGTGAAAAATTGAACAGGCCGCCTATTCTGTGGTAAAATGCGCCCCATTCACGTCCACAAATTCCTCGCGCAGCGCGATAGAGGAGAAAGTTATGCGACCAGTTTTCATCCTCGCCCACGGGGCGCTTGGCGAATGGGATGAACTCGTTTTCCTGTCCATCGCCGCGATCTTCCTCGTCATGATGGGCATCAGTTGGGTACGCAGCCGTGTCTCAACGCCCGAAGAACTCGAAGCGACCACCGAACAACCCACCGAAACGACTGAACCCACACAGGGTCGCTTCCCGCTTGAATAACCACCATGAAACTTCGCAACACCCGTCTGGTTAGCCTCCTATCGCTGCTCGTCCTCACGCTCCTGCTCGGCATACGTCCGGTTGCGGCTCACGGCTATCTGCTGCGTTCCATCCCCGAAGAAGGTGCGGTTCTTGAACGCCCGCCCGCCCGCATTCAATACTGGTTCAGCGAAGGTTTAGAAGCCCAATTTAGCAGCTTAAGGGTATTGAACCAGCAGGGTGATGTCGTCACCGAAGGCGGTCTCTCGCCGGAGAATAACGCCTTGCTCACCGCCCGCCTCCCCCGCGACCTACCCGATGGCGCGTACATCGTAGACATGCGGATCGCCTTCGCCAGCGATGGGCATGTTATCGCGCAGAGCCGCGTGTTCTTCGTCGGTGCAGCCGTCAGCGGCGTAGATGGGCAAGCCGCCCTTAATCAAGTTAACCCTCTGGAAGTCATCTGGCGCACCCTGTCGCTCAGTTCAACCATGCTCCTGTTCGGCGTGTGCATCCTCTACAGCACTATCCTTGTACCGGCATGGGGCAGCAAGTCATTCCGCGCCGGTTTACTCCCACCCCGCGTCATGACCGCCCTCAATCGGGTGATGATCGCAGCTTTAGCAGTCGCCTTCATCGGCAGCATCTTAGCCCTGCTCCAGCAAAGTATGGTGTTCTTTGAAGCCGATGTCGGGCGCGTCATCAGCCAGAGCTTATGGGCCGTCGTCCGTACTAGCACCCGCTTCGGTGACTTATGGACAGCCCGCATGTTTTTACTCGTGCTGATTACTATGCTGTTCGCCCTCAGTCTGTACTGGCGCACCGAGCAGCCCGACACCGTCCGCCCCTTTTGGACGGCGAATGCGTGGGCTGGCCTGCTTATGGTTGGGACGTTCAGCGCCGGCAGCCACGCAGCCGGCAGCATTATCTGGCCGTGGGTCGCCACCTTTAACGATTGGCTGCATGGCATCGGGGTCGGCTTGTGGATTGGTGGCCTCGCGGCGCTGGCCTTCGTCCTGCCCACCGCCCTCGCCCCCTATCAGGGTGAACAGCGTCGCCAAGCCTTACTCGCCGTCATGCAGCGGTTTTCAAGGTTAGCGGTTTCCTGTCTGGTGCTGGTCATCGCCACAGGCATCTACAGCGCCTTAACATGGGTTTATACCCCCCCCGATGTGACCAGCACACCCTTCGGCGGTACGCTCGTCGTCAAAATCGTATTGGTAGCTGGCCTCTTAATCGTGGCGCTCGCGCATCACATGGCGTTGCGACCAGAACGTTACGCCCGCTGGCAAGGGTTTACAGCGCGTGTATCCGGCTTCATCCCCACCTTGCGCCTCGAAACAGGTTTAGCGTTCCTCGTGCTGGCAAGCGTTGGGGTGTTGAGTGCTACGCCGGTTCCCATTCCCTACTTCATTCAAGAGGCCGTCCCTTCACCCAGCGAAAGCCAATCGCTGAACGACCTCGACATCACCCTAACCCTCACCCCCGGCGGCCCCGGTATCAACACCTACGATGTATCACTCACCCGCGCTGGGCAGCCAGTCAATGACGTGGGTTTACGGTTGCAAATGGTCAGTCCGCAGCGTGATGTTCGTGGCGGCTGGGATACGCTCGAAAACGCCGAAGAAGGTCTTTATATCGGCGCGGGTGCGGAGATCGACCGCGCCGGGCAGTGGTGGTCACTGCTCGATGTCACCTTACCCGATGGCAGCATTCACCGTGCCGCCTTCGACTGGCAGATTACCGATGCCGCTGCTGTACAGATCACGCTGCCGCCGCGTCCCCAGCAAATCATCGCCCTTGTGATCGTACTGCTGGCTGTCATGTGGGTCTTGTACCCCTTCGCCTACTGGGTCTACCAACGCCTTGACCTCTCACCCGCCAATGTTACCGTCGCGGTCGGCGCGGTCGTTGGGACGGTCGTGCTGACGTTAATCGGAGTTGTGGTCATCCAAAACACCGATGCACAGTACGTTGCCGCTATCAACCCACCACCAACCGTCGTCAACGCTGTCATACCCAGCCAAGAATCATTGGATGCAGGTGCGGCTTTGTACCGCGCCTCATGTCCATCATGGGAAAGTGACAATCAAGGTCGCTTTGTCGACCGGTTGGCTCGTACCCGCGATGAACAGCTTTTCGCAGCAACCCGCGACGGGTGGCAAGGCTCTGCCGCTTGTGACACCGCCTTAACCGATGCCCAACGTTGGGACATCGTGAATTACATTCGCACGTTTCAAAGACAAAACTCGTAACTTGTACTAAAGGATGCTCGCTATGCTTACACTCGTCTATAACCCACAAGATGCCGCGCTTGCCCAGCGCGTGATGCAGGACTTGAAGGCGCAAGGGTTTGCCTTCAAAGAAAGCCTAACCGCCGAAAAAGGCATGATCTTGCTGGCCGTCACCTCACCCGCTGCCAACGATGACGCGACTGTACAGAACGTGGTTATACAGGCGTTTGATAATAATCAACACGTCGTTCTGCTCACCGCCCAGCCAGCACCCATCCCCAAAATCATGAATCACCTGCGCGTGTTCGATTTCAGCAGCAGTTACCCGCTGCCAGCATTAGCTGAACATCTCCTCTTTCTCGCCTCGCCGGAAGCCGGTTCGCCGCTCAAGGTGCTCACGCCCAAGACCCGTGCAAAAAATCGCGGCATTGGCATTTGGCTCACGATATTGGTGCTGGTGTGGTTTGTCGTAGGGCTGGTGGTTGTGGGGGTCTTCCGCATTCAAGCGCCGGTTGAAGAATACAACACGGTGGAAACCGAATACGCCGCGACTGTAGCCAGCATCGTGCAGCAAAATCTACCCCGCTCGACGGAAGAAGCCGAAAACTTCCCCGCCACCGTTCAGGCCGTAACCACAGCGCAGCGTCCCGTCCTCATCCAAACCGCAACCGCGCTCGTTGCCCCGCGCCCGACCCGCAGCGGTTTTTCATACTGAACCACTAAACAGGCGCATGTAGTAGGAAACAAAAAGACGGCTTATCGCCGTCTTTTTCATGGATGAAAACTGAGAATTACAGGTTACGAACCAGGTTCGAGAAGATGTTACCGATAGCCGGGCCAAGCAGCGCCAGAATGACGATGACGACGACGGCGACCAGAACGAGGATCAAAGCGTATTCTACGAGACCTTGGCCTTCTTCACGGGGCATGTACAACATAATAAGAACTCCTGAATTGATTGAACGATCTTGATAATGTGTGGTAGATAATGACCACTGTTATCATCATACGAATAAATTAATTCTAAGTCAATATGGTGAGAATTAATTTACAAAATCTCAACTATTCTTACCCATATATTGACAACGTTAGCTGAGGTGCTGTCCACGCTGCCGCTTAATTTGAGAAAGCCTTTTTAGGCGTTCGTCCTCATAGGCTTGGTAAATCTTCGCTTTTTCAGTGACGTTCTTACCTATCCGAATGGCTTTAATGTACTCGTCCAAAGCCAACTTTGCCCGCTGAACCAATTCAACGTTCGGCAGGCGAACAATCTCTTGGTAGTTGGGGGAAAATCGTGCATTGGACATCATAGTAGCCCTCTCAATCACTCAGAATATCCTCAGCAGGAAACCATGACATCATCATATTCGAGTTATATCTGTAGGGGATGGGACAGGCGGTTGGAAAATGAAGGCTAACTGATACTATTGAGGAATAGGAAATGAGTCCTGTCTGAAAGAATTTTGACCTACAGGAGGTTTAGATCGACTCCAAACCTCCTGTAGCATCAATTTATACAGACTCTCGCATTTGGTAGTAACCCGTCGCGCCGCTGGGTCGTGTGTCGGCATATTGTTCAATTTGCGGTGTGCCGTCACCCTCGTAGCAGCGCACCGTAAAAATGTGCGAACCCGCTGTAAACAGCCAATCGTAACGCCAGATCACCCATGTCGTTTCTGAAATTGGCGAACGCAGTTGGGCTTCTACCCATTCGCCCTCGTCTACCCGCACTTCAACCTTTAAAATGCCGCGATCACCCGCGTGGGCAATCCCACCAATCGGAATAAGTTTGTCGCCACCTTCGGTTGTCACAACCGCATCCGCTGCAACCGTATCGACCACCGAGGTCGCCCGCATGATCGCATCTTTATCCCAGCCGCGACGCACCCACCAGCCTTCTTGCCAGCCTTCAACCACTTCAATCGTGGTAATCCATTTGGGCTGCTTCATACCGTAGTGGTCAGGAATGTAGATTCGCAGCGGAAAGCCGTGGTCAACCGTTAGCGGCAGCCCATCCCACTCGTAGGCCAAAATGACGCGCTCGTCATTATTAATCAAGTCCAGCGCCACGAACTCATCAAAGTTATCGACCGAGGTAATCTTGAGGTAGGTCGCGTTCGGGCTGACCTTCATATCGGCTACCAAATCCTTCAGCCGGATACCTGTCCAGCGCGTCGTACTGGTCAAGTCGCCACCAATGGGGTTAGAGATACACGCCAGTGTCACGAACTCATCGACCGGATCGTACTTCGCCTTCAGTTCAGCCAATGTCATGTTCATGGGCGCTTCGACCAAACCGCTAATCGACAGCAGCCATTCTTCCTCGGTAATACGGGGGGGAATCGTGTTGATGTCGATCCGGTAGTGTTGATCCACAGGGGTTAATTCCGGTCGCGTCCCCGGTGCAGGAACCAACGGGTCATCGGCGTTCGGCAGCTTATTCGAGGCAGACCACGGCTGCGGCGCGGATGACGAACCACTATTCAAAGCCACCTGAGCAGGTTCTTCGGGTCGCCGCAGCGCAGCACCCAACCCTGCCCCGACAACCGTGATAGCAGCCGTCGCCCCACCCAACCGCACGAGGAATTGACGGCGGTCAATCGGCTGCACCGATACACCCTGCTCCGGCTTATTCAGGTCAACGCCGACCATACGGGCATACGACCAACTCAGCAAGTACCCCCAAACTAAGAAACCCAGCATAATCCACACCGAGTTGACGAACGGCGATTGGGTCGAGTTCTTATCCACACTCGCGCTAATCAGCATCACCGGAATACCTACAATCAGTCCAGTGATTAAACCCGCAGGTTGATACTGTTCAGGTTTCAAATTCAGTAAAACAGCATATAAAATACCGGCGACGACCGCACCGGTAGCAAACATCCCGAGGATCGCGAGCGTCAGTTCCGCTGTTTTAGCCGCGCTCGAAAGTTCACCTAACTGAAAGGTTGTAATGACCGCAACAATCTGGTCAATGCCGAAGGTAATTAGGTCGCCGGGTGCAACCCGCCCTACCCAGTCGAACATATCGAACGGAACGAAAACCGTCCCTGCAAGCTGCTGCGCCAGATAAAACACGGCGATCAGCGCGGCAGTTAAACCGGCTCCAACGAGTACACCCGTCCAAACTGTTGGCTTATGACTTGAATTCATGGTATCCCCACTCGAAATTAGACTGCTTACATTCTAGTCGTCGATCATTAACAATCCATTACGCCAATTTTCCACTTTTGGATTTTTACCGTTGTTTGCTTACAATAGGGCTTAGATAAACTTATTCTGGGTACACTCATTAGGACTTATCACCATGATTATCGTTGATGCCCACGAAGATATTGCCTACAACGCGCTGTGCTATGGGCGCGATTATCGCCGCAGCGCTCTCGAAACCCGCAAGCATGAAACCGATCCCGCGCTCATCGCTCGCCGTGGCACGGCCACCATTGGCTTGCCGGACTCGCTCTTAGGGCGGGTCGCGGTCGTCTTTTCAACGCTGTTCGTCGCGCCGGACGACGGCAAAGAAAACCAAGCATGGTCGAGCTTTACCTATAAAACGCCGCAGCAAGCCTACAAGTTGGCTTCCGATCAATTAGACTACTATAACCGGATCGCCGACGAGAGCGACAAAATCCGGCTCGTCAAAACCACCGCCGATCTGGACGCGGTGCTGGAAACATGGGCCGATGGCAAAACGACCGCCGACCATAAGCAGGGTTTGGTACTCCTCATGGAGAACGCCGACCCAATTTTGGAACCCCGCCAGTTCGAGGAGTGGTACGAGCGCGGCCTCCGCATCGTCGGGCCAGCGTGGGCAGGCACACGCTATGCGGGCGGTACGGGCAACCCCGGCCCGCTGACCAAACTCGGCTACGAACTCCTCAACGTCATGGCGGATTTCAACGCGCTGCTCGATCTTTCTCACCTCGCCGAAGAAGCCTGTTTGCAAGCCCTTGACCATTACGAAGGTCAGATTATCGCCAGCCACAGCAACCCGCGCACCTTCAAAAACAGCGACCGTCACCTGACCGACATCATGATCCGCCAACTGGCAGAACGCGATGGTGTCATGGGTATCGTCCTCTACAACCGCTTCCTGAGTGATGACTGGGCAAGTGGTGATCCCAAGTCGAAGATACCGCTTTCACGGGTCATCGACGCGATGGATTACGTCTGCCAGCTTACCGGCAGCGCCGCGCATGTGGGCATCGGCACCGACTTTGACGGCGGCTTCGGGCAAGAAAGTATTCCCGAAGACCTCGACACCATAACCGATTTAATGAAGATTGGGGATGCGCTGAAGGCACGCGGCTACTCACCAGCGGATGTTGAAGCCATCATGGGCGGCAATATGCTCCGCAAAATCCGGCAAGTCCTGCCTGCCAGCTAGGTCATATTATGCCGCGTATTGCCCAATTTGGTATCGCCCTCGGTGCATTGGGAACAGTCCTCACCTTCATGGGGTTGTTCCCCGGTGTTACCGGCCTCAACCCCGCGCGGGGCATCGGTATCGTGCAAATCTTCACGGTACTGGTCGGCTTCACGCTGCTGATCGGCGGCGCGTTGGTTTACGCCAAGTTCACGTTTTACTTCGGCAAACCGGCTAACCTCGCCCAACAGATCGGTATCCGGTTAGCACTAACCGGTTTACTCTTTGCTGCTATGTCCGGCACGGCAGATGTCGTCGGGTTTGGCTCGCATATCAGCAGCACCAACACTGAACCACTTTTCGGCTTCCTACAAGCGGTCGGCATCATTGGCAGCTTCATTCTGGCAGCCATTGGTGTGTTGATATATGCCGTCAGCGGCAACCTCGACGATGATGCTTCCTAAATATCATCCGTTTTGTGGGGGCAGCGTCACCGGCATCATATGGGGGTCGGTCGGCGCATCCGGTCGCGGCGGTAAAGCTGGCGACGTGGGGTTTAAGAAATCGCTCAACAGGATAACAAGATCTT